>Ga0156192_1097_pt1 | contig 86332 bp, 75 predicted proteins | sample RifCSPlowO2_12_FD_107845 | JGI IMG/M metagenome (GOLD analysis project Ga0156192, IMG submission 107845) | Deltaproteobacteria bacterium RIFCSPLOWO2_12_FULL_60_19
TGCTGGCGCCGGGGAGCTGGCTGGCAAGCGATTGGATGGAGGTCCAGAAGGTGCTGCGGGAAAAGTAGGCGATCCCCTGCGCGACCATCAGCTCGAGATAAGTTTCCGCGGAGACGAGCGCGAGCCCGGCGCAAGCCATCAGCAGATAGCAGACCTGAAGCATGCGGCGTTCGCCGAAGCGGTCCGAAAGCGCGCCGCCGAGAAAACGCACCAGAATTTCCGCCAGCGCCGGAAACGCGACGACGCTGCTCACCTTCAGCACCGAAAAACCGAGCGACAGCGCGTAGAGCGGGACCAGCACCTGTACCATCCCCATGCAGACGTTCCAGAGCACGGCGGTGCCATAAGCGGCAAATAAGCGGAAGCTGGAGTTAGGCGGATTCATGCTGCGGTGACGTGAAGACGAAACTCAGAAGTGATATGAGCGGAGACTACTAAGGAAACACTAGCCCGTCAAACAGCAAAGAGATCCCTGGCCCGGATTAGACAAAGTCCTCGGGGGCAAGCCTTTCCAGTCGACGGCAATAGGGCTCTGCTTTTTTCGAACCTGCACGGTTGGTGCCGTCGCCTGTCACGGCTTGCCCCCTCAGCCTCCGGCGTATTGTAGTTTTTCCTTGATCAGAATGTTGAAAAACTCTGCTATCAGACCGGTCAAAAAGGTCCCAGATACAAGGCGCGCGATGGTCCGCGAGCGGAAGCGTGCTTTTCTAGTACGTTGACGCGAAGCGGGCCGAGCGCAACGCAGTAGATGGGCCTTTTTCAACGGTCTGCTAAGAATCTTCGCCGCCGCTGACTTGCAGGAGATAAGCCTGGATAAAGCGGTCGAGGTCGCCGTCGAGGACGCGGTCGGCGTCGCCCATCTCGATGCCGGTGCGGTGGTCCTTGACCATGCGGTAGGGATGGAGAACGTACGAGCGGATCTGGCTGCCCCAGGCGATGTCTTTTTTGGTCTTGTGATACACCTCCATCTTTTCCTTTTGCTTCTCGATCTCTAATTCATAGAGGCGCGAGCGTAGGATCTTCATCGCCATCGCCCGGTTCTTGTGCTGCGAGCGCTCGTTCTGGCAGGCGACCACGATGTTCGTCGGCAGATGCGTGATGCGGACCGCGGAATCGGTCTTGTTGACGTGTTGCCCGCCGGCGCCGCTGGAGCGGTAGGTATCGACGCGCAGGTCGTCCTCGTTGATCTCCACTTTGATCGTCTCATCGACTTCAGGATAGACGAACACCGAGGCAAAAGAAGTATGGCGGCGCGAGTTGGCGTCGAACGGCGAGATGCGCACCAGGCGATGAATCCCGGCTTCGGCCTTGAGATAGCCGTAGGCGTAGTCGCCTTCGACGGTGAAGGTCGCGCTCTTGAGTCCCGCCTCTTCGCCGGGCTGATATTCGAGGATCTCTTTGCGGTAGCCTTTGCGGTCGGCCCACCTGAGGTACATGCGGAGCAGCATCTCCGCCCAGTCCTGCGCTTCGGTGCCGCCGGCGCCGGGATGGAGAGTTACAATGGCGTTCCTGCGGTCGTCGGGGCCGCCGAGGATCTGCGCCAGCTCGATCTCGGCCATCCCTTGCGCCACCGCCGCAACCTTGGTCGCGGCTTCGCTCAGCGCCTCTTCGCTCTTTTCATCCTTGGCGAGAGTAAGAAAAAAACGCGCCTCATCGAGCTCCGTGCGATAGCGCTCCCAGGAATCCAGCACGTTTCTCAGGCCGGACTGCTCTTTGAGAATCCCTTGCGCCTTTTCTCCGTCGTTCCAGAAATCGGGGCGGTGTGTGATCTGATTCAGCTCTTCGACCCGCTGCTTCTTGCCTTCCAGGTCAAAGACGCCTCCGGAGAAGCTCGAGCCTCTCTTCCAGGCGGGTGAGTTGGTCTTGGGTTTCTTCGAACATAAGCAATCCGATCTCGAAAAATCCTTACGCTAGATGGAGTTAGTATAGCCCCTCGGACGCCGTTTCACAAAGCCCGCGTGATTTTTTTCTCCAGCGCGCGCATGATCTTCGCTTCCTTCGCGGAGCGCTCGTGGTCGTAGCCCAGGAGGTGGAGAATGCCATGAATCAGCAGCCACTCGACCTCAGCCTCCAGCGTCCTACGGGCTTGCTTGGCTTGAATTTCCGCCTGTTCCACCGAGATGATCACATCGCCGAGAAGGCGCGCGTGCAGGCCGGCCGATTCATCGGCGGGAAACGAGAGGACATCCGTGGGCGTCGGTTTGTTTCGATACTTCCGGTTCAATTCACGAATCTCGTCATTGCCCACCAGGGCGAGGCTCAACTCGGCGTTGTTTTGGCCGACTAGGCGGAGAATTTTCTGCGCCGTCCGCTTGACATTCGCGGCAGATACCTTTCTGCCTGCGACTCTCTTCAAAACGTCAACGGTCATGAACAAATCAGCGCAGCGTTAAGGACGTGTCGAAAAAGTACTTTGTCATGCTTCGACAGGCTCAGCATGAACGGAAACCGCTCGCTACTATGAAGCCTCAGCCGTTCGCCCTGAGCCTGTCGAAGGGTGAACGGCGGAAGTTTTGGTCACTTGGAAGGATCCGAGCGTTCTTTGTCGCCTGGCGCCGCCCTTCTATCATCCCGGTCGTAGGCGGCGATGATATGCTGCACCAGGCGATGGCGCGCGACGTCCCGCTCGGTAAAGGTGACGAACCGAATCTCTTCGACGTCTTTCAGAATGCGCCAGGCCTCTTTCAGCCCCGACGGCTTCCCCGCGGGCAGGTCGATCTGCGTCACGTCGCCGGTGATGACCGCCTTCGAGCCGTAACCCAGTCGGGTGAGAAACATCTTCATCTGCTCCGGCGTGGTGTTCTGCGCCTCGTCGAGAATGACGAAAGAGTCGTTGAGCGTCCGGCCGCGCATGAAGGCGAGCGGCGCGACTTCGATGGTGCCGCGCTCCACCAGCTTGCGCGCCCGGTCGAAATCCACCATGTCGTGGAGCGCGTCGTAGAGCGGGCGCAAATAGGGATTGACCTTCTCCGCCAGATCCCCGGGCAGGAAGCCGAGCTTTTCTCCGGCCTCCACCGCGGGGCGCGTGAGAATGATTCGGACGTAGTTGTCCTTCATCAGCTCCGCCACCGCCATCGCCATCGCCAGGTAGGTCTTGCCGGTGCCGGCCGGACCGATGCCGAAGACGATGTCATGGCGCCGGATCGCGTCGATGTAGGCCTTTTGCGCCACGCTTTTGGGCGTAATGACGCGCTTGTGAGAGGAGATGTAGATCGTGTCGAGGAAGATGTCCTGGAGATGGGCGCGGCCGTCTCCGCTCAAGATGCGGATCGCGTAGTCGACGTCGCTGCCGTAGACCGGGTAGCCTTTTTCCAGCAGGCCGTAGAGCTGCTTCAGCACCTTGGTCGCAAGCTCGACCTCGACGGAATCGCCTTCAATTTCGATCGCCGTGCCGCGCACGTGGAGCTTCACGTCCAGGCCGCGCTGCACGATCTTTAAGTGCTCGTCGTGCTGCCCGAGCAGGTCGCGGAAATGGCGCGGATCGCCGAAATCGAGACGCGCTTTGCCGGCGGAGCCCGCGACGTCAACCTTGCGAGTCATCTCTTCCTTCACTCGCTTTCCCCCATGAGCCAGTGCCCTTGCGTTTTTTCGAGGAGTTTTGCGGCGTGAATGGTCACCGCGCGTTGGTCGATTTGACGATCTGCCACGCTTTATCCACCGCCTCGTCCACCTTCGACGGCTCTTTGCCTCCGGCCTGGGCAAAGTCCGGCCGGCCTCCTCCGCCTCCGCCGACGATCGGCGCGATCTGCTTGACGATATTTCCCGCATGGTAGCGATTGGTCAGATCGGCCGTGACCGAGGCGACCATCGTGACGTTGGACTCTCCGGCGCTGACGAGGAAGACCACGCCCGAGCCGATTTTCTCTTTGAGCTGATCCGCGATCTCGCGCAGCTGGCCGGCGTCGGCCTTTTCCACCTTCGAGATTAGGATGTTCGCCCCGTTGACCTGCTGCTTTTTAGCGAGCAGCTCGGGAATCTGGTTTCTGCCGGCCTGGCCGCGCAGGCTTTCAATCTCCCGCTCCAGCTCTTTTTGCTGTTGAAGCAGCTTCCTTACTCTTTCTACCGTATCGTCCACGCCCGCCCGGAGTAAGCCACCGATCTCCTTAAGCCGCTGCTCGTAGGCGCGAATCAGGTCGAGGGCGCCTTCGCCGGTCACCGCCTCCACGCGCCTGACTCCCGCGGCGACGCTCGCCTCGGCCTGGAGCTTAAAGATACCGATCTCGCCCGAGCGATGGACATGCGTGCCGCCGCAGAGCTCGGTCGAAAAATCGCCGATCTTGACCACCCGCACGCGGTCGCCGTATTTGTCGCCGAAGAAGGCGAGCGCGCCTTTGCGGACGGCATCGTCATAGCTCGACTCTTCCGTTCTCACCTCGGCGTCGAGGCGAATCCGCTCGTTAACCTTCTCCTCGATCGCCGCGAGCTTCTCCTCGGGGACGGCGCTCGTGTGATTGAAATCGAAGCGCAAGTGGTCGGACGCCACCAACGAGCCCGCCTGGCGTACGTGGCCGCCCAATTCTTCGCGCAGGACTGAATGCAAAATATGCGTCGCCGAGTGGTTGAGCATCGTTCTCCTGCGATGCTTGGGATCGACGACGAGACGGACGCGGTCTCCGACCTGGATGCGCCCCTTGACGACCTTGCCGCGATGCACGGTGACCTGCGGCGTAGGATGCTGCGTGTCGAGCACCTCCATTCGATCTCCACGCGTCGTTTCGATAACACCACGGTCTCCCACCTGGCCGCCGGACTCGCCGTAAAATGGAGTCTGCTCGGTGATGAGTTCCACCTGAGCGCCTTCTCCAACTTCCGGTTTGCCCTCTCCGCCGGCGTAAAGCGCGAGCACCGCCGATTCGCCGTCGAGCCGATCGTAGCCGATAAAGCTGATGGCGCGATCGAGCTGAATGCGCACGCCGCTCGACAAAACCTCCCGCGCCTCTCTCCCCCGGCTGCGCTGCTCTTCCATGAGGCGTTCGAAGCCGGCCTGGTCCACGGAGATTCCTTCGCCGCGGAGGATGTCCTCCGTCAGATCGACCGGAAAGCCATAGGTATCGTAGAGACGAAAGGCGATCTCTCCCGAGAGGGTTTTCTGCTTCTGTTTTCTCAGATCGGCTACGGCCTCTTCCAACAATCCCAGCCCTTTTTCCAAAGTCTCGCTGAACCGTTCCTCTTCGGCGCGAATCCCTTCGCGGATTCGTCCGCCCTCCTGGCGCAGCTCCGGATAGGCGTCGCCCATCAGATCGGCGACGGTGACGGCGATCTTGTAGAGAAAGGGCTCGGTCAGGCCGAGGATGCGGCCATGTCGCGCCGCGCGCCTCAGCAGCCTGCGCAGCACATAGCCGCGCCCTTCGTTGCTCGGCGCCACGCCGTCGGCGATCAGGAAACTCACCGCGCGCGAATGATCCGCGATGACGCGGAACGAGATGTCGGCTTGAGAATCTGCGCCGTATTTTTTTCCCGCCAGCCCCTCGGCGGCGCGAATCAGGCCGCGCATGAAATCGACGTCGTAGTTCGAGAGCACTCCCTGCAGGACTGCGGCGATCCGCTCCAGCCCCATCCCGGTGTCGACGTGCTTGGCCGGCAGATCTTCCAGCGTCTTGTCGTCCCGGCGGTTGTACTGGATAAAAACCAGATTCCACAGTTCGATGAAACGGGCGCAGCCGCTGTTCACTTCACAATGGTGGTCCGGCTCGCTCTGTCGGTCGCAGGCGCCCGGCCCGCGGTCGAGGTGGATTTCGCTGCACGGCCCGCACGGCCCGGTCTCCCCCATCTCCCAGAAATTGTCCTGTTCGCCGAACCGCCGGACGCGCTCCGCCGGCAGGCCGCTGATCTTCCGCCAGAGCTTTTCGGCTTCGTCGTCGTCCTTATAAACCGTCGCCCAGAGCTTGTCTTTCGGCAGCTTCCACTCGCGCGTGAGCAATTCCCACGCCCACATTATCGCTTCCGCTTTGTAATAATCGCCGAACGACCAATTGCCGAGCATCTCGAAAAAGGTGTGGTGATAGGTGTCGCGCCCGACCGCTTCAAGGTCGTTGTGTTTGCCGCTGATGCGCAGGCACTTCTGCGCGCTGGCGGCGCGCGCGTAGGGCGGCTTCTCCACCCCGAGAAAGACGTTCTTAAATTGCACCATCCCGGCGTTGGTGAAGAGCAGCGTTGGGTCCTTCTCGGGCACGAGCGGGGCGCTGCGCACCACGCTGTGACCTTGCTGGACGAAGTAGTCCAGAAAAGATTTTCGTACCTCGTTACCGGTCATTTTGATAGGGCAACGGGCAGAGGACCTGCCGCAACGAGTTTTTTAAGTCTTGAGTCAACGATAAGATTCATGCCTTCCAGCGTCCTCGCTCCCAGCAGCGATAGATCGCCCGCCTCTGCGAACACCACCTCGTCGATGGTGAAAGACTTGCCCACGCGGATGATAGCGAACCCTACGCTGCGAGTGATCCGCTGGCCGTTGGCCATCACAAACTCGAGGTCTTTTTTCTCCCGCTTGATGGCGAGCTTTTCAAGGATCGGCTCCGGCACCCAGGTATACTCGCTTCCCGTGTCCACCAAGAGTTTCGGAATCACCGCCGACTTGGCGCGATCGACCGAATTCTCGATTCTACATCGTATGTAAAACGTCCCCATACGGAGTCCCCTTCACCCGCTTGCGTCTCTCACGGAGCTAGCCCTTTCTAATGCTGTATCCCGCGTCAGTCATCTGCCAAAGGCTGCTTCAAAAGGTCCGCGATCACCGAGTCGCGGTAGCCGCGGCGCTGGAGGAAGGCGACGGCGCGGCGAAAGACTTTCGCGTCCGTCAAATCCTTGCCGCGAAATCTTTTCTCCAAGAGCTGCTTTGCCCTCTCTTTTCCCTGCTGCCTGCTAAACGTCTCATCGAGAATTTGAGCGATCAACGATTTGGCGATCCCCTTTTTCCTGAGTTCCCTTTCGATCCGCAGCGGCCCGTATCCCCGACCTTCGACCCGACTGACGGTCCAGGCGCGGGCGAAATTACCATCGTTCAGCAACTTGAGCGATACAAGTTTCTTAACCGCGCCGTCGGCCGTCTCGCGTGAGAATCCCAGCTGCGCAAGCTTCCGATGAACCTCGGCCTCGCTGCGCGCCCGATAACTGAGGAATTTGATTGCCCGGTTGAGCGCCTCCTCTTGGGACTCACCCGTCACTTTCCTTTGCTCTTATCCTTTTTCTCCGGCGGAACGGCCTCGACCGCCGCGCGCTTGATCCCCGCCTTGTCGAGAATCTTCTCCCTGATGTCTTTGGCGATCTCCGGGTGCTGCTTGAGAAACTCCTTTGCGCTGTCGCGGCCCTGGCCGATCCGGTCGCCATTGAAAGAATACCAGGCGCCGCTCTTCTCCATGATGCCGGCCTCGCTCCCGAGGTCGACCAGCTCGCCTTCGCGCGAGATCCCCGTCCCGTAGAGAATGTCGAACTCCGCCTCTTTGAACGGCGGGGCCATCTTGTTCTTCACGACTTTGACCCGCGTCCGTCCGCCGACGACGTTGTCTCCCTCTTTGAGCGCGCCGATCCGGCGGATGTCCATGCGCAGGGAAGCGTAAAATTTAAGCGCGTTGCCTCCGGTCGTTGTCTCCGGATTGCCGAACATCACGCCGATTTTCATACGTATCTGGTTGATGAAGATCACGATCGTCTGTGAGCGCGCGATGGTGCCTGTCAGTTTACGCAGGGCTTGAGACATGAGCCGCGCCTGAAGTCCCATGTGGGCGTCGCCCATCTCACCTTCGATTTCCGCCTTGGGGACGAGCGCGGCGACGGAGTCGATCACCACCACGTCGATGGCGCCGCTGCGCACCAAGGTCTCGGCGATCTCCAGGGCCTGTTCGCCGTGATCGGGCTGAGAGATCAGCAGGTCGTCGGTTTTGACGCCGAGCTTCTTGGCGTAACCGACGTCGAGCGCGTGCTCGGCGTCGATGAAAGCGCCCATCCCGCCCTGGCGCTGAGCCTCGGCGACGATGTGCAGCGCGAGCGTCGTCTTACCGGAGGCCTCCGGCCCGTAGATCTCCATGACGCGGCCGCGCGGCACGCCGCCGATGCCGAGCGCGATGTCCAGGCCGAGCGAGCCCGTGGAGATGACCGCGATGTCCTTGATGATTCCGCCCTCGCCCAGCTTCATGATCGCGCCCTTGCCGAACTGTCTTTCGATCTGGCTTACGGCAAGATCGATCGCCTTTTCACGATTCGCATCCATACCAACAATCCTCCTTATTTCAGCCCGCATTCCCGCCAAGCGGAAAAATCCGCAGCGGCGTGTAAATGGCGCCGTCCGGCTTGAGCACGCTTTGAAAAAAAATTACTTCGTTCACCGGGGACACGCCGAAGTCGTGGTCCTTCCAGCCTTCAAGTTGTTGCCGAAGCAGATCGGTCCGTCCGTCGAACTCACGCCAGCGGCCGAGGGTGAGATGCGGCTTGAACTCACGCCGTTCGCGCGCAAACCCGACCGCCTCAAGCCTCTCATCGACGGCCGCCGCCAGAGGCACAAGCCACTTACCTTCCAGCCCCACCCATAACACCCTCGGCCTTCTTATATCAGGAAACACCCCCAATCCTCTACATCCAAAAACGAAGCTCTCCCGGCCTCGGGTCGCCCGCTCCAGCGCGTCTCCGGCCGCCGCGACCCTTTCTTCCGGGATCTCGCCGAGAAACTTGAGCGTCAGATGGAGGCTCTCGTCTTTGACCCAGCGGATTCTTTTAAGCGGTTTCTCAAGCCGGGCTTGGGCCTCGCGGATTCTCCGCGTCACCTCGGGATCGATTCGAATGCCGACAAACGCGCGAATCACGGTCGGAGGAGCGCCGTTCTGAGAAAGTTGAGAGCGGCCTGGGAGGCGCCGAGTATGACCCGCTCCCGGTCGCCCTGGAAATGGAAAGCGCGCGCCTCGCTCCGGCCTTCTTGCGCGACGGCGATCCAAACCGTGCCGACCGGTTTCTCCGCACTGCCGCCCGATGGACCGGCGATGCCGGTAATGCTCAAGCCGATGTCTGCCCCCGCCTCGCGCCGCGCCCCCTCGGCCATTTCCAAGGCCGTCTCCCGGCTGACCGCCCCGTGCTGCTCCAGCGTGGCTCGCTTGACCCCCAGGAAGCGGACTTTAGCGTCGTTCGCGTAACAGACACAGGACGATTTAAAGTAGGCCGAGCTGCCGGCCACGCGGGTGATGCGGTGCCCAACGTAGCCTCCCGTGCAAGACTCCGCAAGGGCCAGAGTCCAGCCTTTTTCGGCGAGTATTTTGCCCACGATCTCTTCTAAAGTCACGTCTCCTTCGCCGTAGATGTGCGCGCCGAGAATCTGCCGGATCTCAGCCGTCAGCTGAGCAAATTTGGCCGCTCGGTCTTGACCGCCGCGAATCGTCAAACGGAGGGTGAGATCGGGATAGTGCGCGCGGAAGGAGAGCGCCGCCGCGGGCGGGAGCGAAAGCGGTTTCACCAGGTCGTCCAGTTTGGATTCCGTCAAGCCGTAGATTTTAAACGCGCCCGAGGAGATCTCTCCGCCTCCCGGACTCGCCTGCGCAATCCACGCGAGTACCGTGGCCTGCATCATCGCCTCCAACTCTCGCGGCACACCGGGGAGCCAGAGCAGCCATCTCTCATCCGGCGTCCGCACGCGAAAGCCCGGTGCGCTGCCGATGGGATTCGGCACGATCTCCGCGCCATCGGGGAACAGGGCCTGTTTCAGATTGTTCTCGGTCCAGGGCAAGCCGCGCGCTTCGAATCTGCGCTTGAGCGCCTGGGCCGTCGTCTCGTCAAGCTTAAGCTCCACGCCGAGATATTCCGCCACGACCTCCGTCGTGAGGTCGTCGGCGGTCGGGCCTAAGCCGCCGGTGCCGAGAACCAGATCGGCGAGCGCAAGTCCGTGCTCGAGCGCCCAGCGCAGCCGCTCTTTCGAGTCGCCGACTTTCAGCACCGCCGCCACCTCGACTCCCAGATCGTAGAGCTTGGCGGCGATGTAAGCCGAGTTGGTGTCGACCACCCGCCCGGTCATCAGCTCGTCGCCGGTGCTGAGGATCACGGCCCTGCGGATCATATCGCGCCCCAAAATAACAGCAGGCGGACAATCATCAGCGCATAGAGGCCGACGATCAGATCGTCTAAGATCACACCCAATCCGCCGCGGATTTTCTCCGCCCGGCCCGCCGGGAACACTTTGATGATATCGAAAATACGGAAAAGAATAAAAGCCAAAGCTACCGGTTTGAACTCGGCGGGTGCGAACAGATTGGCCAGCAAAAAACCCGCGACCTCGTCGATCACGATCCGGCGGCAATCTTTTTCTTGGAGGATCGCCTCGGCCTCCCGGCAGAGCCAAGTGGCAAGCCCGAGAAACGCCGCGAGCGTCAGCAGCGCGAGGGGCAGCGAAACGCCGGCGATGCGGTTCAGCCCCAGAGACAGGGGGATCGCCAGTAAAGTGCCGGCGGAGCCGGGAAACCAGGGGATATACCCAGTTCCGGCGCCGGTGGCAAAAAATAGAATGATCTGTCGCAGATTAGGAGTTTGGTGCGGCAGCCATCTCGGCGAGGAAAAGCTGCTTCCGGGTTTCAAAGACTTTTAACAGCGCCGGCTCGATCTGATCTTCGGCCGGGAATTCAAAACTCAGCGGATCGATGTAATCGCCGTTCTTGTAAAGCTCGAAGTGGAGGTGCGATCCGTTGCTCAAGCCCGATGAGCCGACGTAACCGATGAGTTGCCCCTTTTTGATCGTGGAGCCGCTGCGCAGGCCGGTGGCGACCCTTAGCAAGTGAGCGTAGCGCGTGGAGTAGGAGGAATCGTGCTGGATATCGATCATTCTGCCGTAGCCGCCTCGCCTCCATCCCGCGAAGCGGATCGTGCCGTCGCCGACGGCCCGCACCTGGGTGCCCTTTTTCGCGGCCAGGTCCACGCCGTTATGAGGACGGTCGACCCCCAGTATCGGATGGAGGCGGGAGTGGGCGAAAGCGGAGCTGATCTTGGTGAACTCCAGGGGGAAGCGGAGAAAGGCGCGCGCCAGCGACCTGCCGTCGAGATCGTAGTAGCCGCTCTGCCCTTTGTCTTTTTCGAAATAGATCGCGAAGTAACGCCGGCCGGCATTCATCAACTCGGCCGCCATAATCCGGAAGGCGGCTTTGCTCTCGTTCCCCTTGCGCGACCGCTGCTCATAGACGACTTTGAAGGTGTCCCCTTTGCGGATATCCTTCTCGAAGTCCACTTCCCACGAGAAGATATCCGCCAGCTGGGAAAGGACGGTCTCGTTCAGGCCGACGCGCAGCCCGTCTTCAAAAAAGGATCGCTCGACAACGCCGCCGACGGTTTTGAGCTCGACGTCGTAAGGCTTGTCGCGCTTGGAGTAGACAATCCCCTTGGTCCCTTTTTCCCACGCCAGGGTCGAATCCTCGTTCAAGTCGATCTCGAACGCCTTGAGGGTTTCCGCCGGTTTTTTCTGGCGCGTCGAGGTAGCGGGCGGAGCGAAGTAAAATTGGATATTCCTGCCGGGACGAAAAGCGCCGGCCGGAAGCCGTTTTTGCACCGCCGCGAGCCAAAGCTTCCGATCCTGGTCGGACAGTTTGTAACGCACCAGAAGCTTGCTCAGCGTATCCCCCGGCTTGATCCGATAGGTCACCCGTTTGAGCGCGGTAAGCGCGGGCGGCACGGAGAGGTTGTCCTGGGGCGTCGGAGCAGTTTTGGCCATCCACGCGCACGACTTGGGCTGAGCGCAGGGCAGCGACAGCCCATCGAAGGACGACTCTACGGAGTCGGAACCCATTTTCAGCGGCATGCTTTTTAGTTGTGAAGTCGACTCACGAGTTGTACCGAACGGCGACTCTGGATGAAGACCGGGTCCGTGATCGGCGTAGCTCGCGGAGGGCATGCTGAACGACACCACAGCTAGCGCGGCAGCGAGCGAGAGCGCCGTCCGGGCTTGCTTGTTGAACAAGCCTCGCCCTTCGGTCTGAAGACCTATCGGATTTGACGGATGCATATCAATTTCGTCGGTGATACCTTTTTTCGCCGACGTTGTCAACCCAAAAAATCAGCCGTCACAGAACGGTAGTCTAGCTTATCAAACAAGAACCGTCAGTCACCCCTCAAGACCGGGCTGACTACCCCCTAGGCCCCGGCAGACATCCCTCCTAGCTTCTCTCCCTCTCGGAAAATCTTCGAAGAAAAATCTCGGCCAGGAAAAGGAGAGCAGCAAGGGTGATCAAGTAAGGGTGGAGAGGTTGCGGCGAAAGGGCAACAGGCTCAGCGGCGCTGGCCTCTTTCCCCGGCTCGGGATTAATCACACCGCCCGTGGCTTGGGCGATATTCGCCAGCAAGGCGGTATTGATGTTTCCTTGGGGAATCTCCGTCCTGAGCGGCGGCACGAGCGTATAGCCGACGGGTGGATAGGCGACTCCCGCACCGGACCGCTCCTCCCGTAACTCTATGCGGTAGTCTCCAGGAATAGAGAACGGTAGCGCAGCCTGGTAATGGCCGGGCGCCAACCGCGTTAACATACCCTCGCCTGTCCCCTTGCCGCTGAAAGAATAGCGGAGCGGGTTTCCGTCCGCTGCTTCGGAGTAGAGATAGAGATCCAGCACGGGCTGGCCGGCTAAAAGTCTATTGATTCGGACCTCGTGCGGTGGGACCGTCTCTCCCTCCGGACGAAGCCAATCAAAGACTCTCCCCCAAAACCTCTCCAGTCCACCCCAGGCGATCCAGGCTTTCGACCAGCGGCCGGCGAGGTCGGTGGTGAAAGCTGCCGCCTTCCCCCTCCCGTAGCGCCACGAAGCCAGCAGCGGGAAGCCTATACCCTCGTGAGCGGCCAGCAGGTCCAGCGTTGCGCCCTTCTTCAACTCGCTCTCGATGTAGCCTCCTATGAGAGGAAGCTTGCCCTCGGAAAACCCGCGTAGCATCTCGGAACCTTTGACCGCCTGTGGAACGGATTCTTTATCTTGCCGCTGAGCTTCCGGAGCCCCTTGCGCGATATGTTGAAATACGATTTGCGGCAGCTTCGAAAGATCGGTGGCGACGTAGGGAACCCCGCCGCCGTAGGTCGCGAGCCGCTTGATGAAAGCCTCATCCACTCCTCTTCCGAGGCCGACGGCCGAGACGGTAATCTTGAGTTCCTTCTTCATGTAGCCGACCAGGTCCACATATTCGCTCGGGCTGCCGGCGATCTCGTCCGCGTCGGTCACCAGGATCACGTGCTTGCGATCGGCGGCCTGCAGCTGAAGCTGCCGCATCGCCTCCTCGAGACCGAGAAGGAGGTAGCTGTTTCCGCCCGCCGCCAGACGATCTATCTGCGCTCCAAAAGTAGGGCGGACTTTCTTGACTGGAGCCAGAGGAATGATCGTGGACGGCTTGGTATCGATGGCGATCACGCCGAGGAAGTCCTCCTCCCTAAGTTGGCCGATAACGGCTCTGGCCGTCTCTTTCGCGTAGAGGAGCCGGTTTTCTTTGAGCGGATTCACCTTTTCGTCCATGCTGTTTGATTTGTCGATCACCACGACAACGGCCCGGCTTGGCTCTTCCCTTTTCGGCTCGCGCAGCTCGAGCGGCAAAATCAACTCGATCGGGGTTTGCCCGTAACCTCCGGGCGACAGGCCCTGCTCGTCCCCCAGGATGATAAAGGCGTTGCCTGCGGCTACATGCCGCTCAACCGCGGTGAGATAGGAAGGAGAAAGTTTTTCTCCCGCGACATTGTTGAAGACGACGATGCCGTAACCCGAAGGCGGTGGGAGCGAAGCGGTAGGAACAAGCGAGGTCACCTCGAAGCCGCGCCGCTTGAGAATCTCTTCCAGATATTTGCCTTCGCCCGCCTGGCCATTGAGCAACAGAACCCTGTCTTTGCTCTGGACCGAGACCCACGTCGTGGCCTGATTGTCTCCGTCGAAGCTATCGGCCCGGGCGTCGCGAGGCGCAAATTGCGCCTGCAAGGAAACCAGCGGGCCCTCTTCGAGCGGAACCTGGTAGGCGAGCAGCCGGCTGCCCGGTTTGAGCCTCACCATTTCGTCCTTGAACGGCCGGCCGCCTTGTTTCAATACAAGTCTTCCCTCAACTTCGCCGGAATTGTAATTCTCCACCATGACTTTGAGAGTAGCGCTCTCTCCTTTCACTCCGTAATGGGGAGCGATGACTCGTGTGACGGCAACGCTCGAAAACTCAAACCGGCCCGCCGGCGCCATTGGATAGACTCTGATCCCGGAGCGACCGAGCGACGGGAGGAGACGTTCCGCGGCGCCCTCGGTCTCCCAGCCGTCGGTGAAGAGATAGACGCTCAGCGGCGCGGGCGGAAGACGGAGCAGGGCGGAAAACAGCGTTTCGAGATTTGTCCGCTCCGGCTTGATTCGATCCGCCGCCTCTTTTCCCTTGAGCCACGGCTCCCAATCTTCCACCTCTTCGACCACGCCGCCGAAGACAAAGACCCGGTCAGCCGGCTGCAAGCGGCTTGCTTGCTGCGCCATCCAGCTTTTTATCCCCTCCGGAACGCTACGGGAGAGATCGAAGGCGAACAGCCGCTCGCCTTGCCGGGTCGCTTGCATGACGCGCTCGGGACCGGCCAGAGCGAGAGCGAGGAGTAACAGAACGACCGACCGCCAGAGAGCCACGACAAGAGAAAGCCTGCGAAGCCTCAGCCAGAGCAAAGGCAGAAGGAGCAGCAGCCAGAGCCACAGCGGGTGAGCAAGCTGGATTTGGGAGATGAGTTGATTCATGCCTCGCGCCGGGACCGAAGGAAGCCGCGCCGCAGCGGCGCCGGATTGAGGAACCATTCGAGCAGGAGCAGCAGGAGCGAAGCCACGAGCAGATACGGCCGGAGCGACGAATAGACCGGCCGCGTCCCAGCTGCCGCTTGCTCCCCTTTGAGTTGGATCGCCGTCGGATTGCCGAGATCGGACTCTCTCGCGTCCTGGAAGTTAACGGCGAAGAGCGTTCTCTCCGCGCCGCGCGCCAGTTGATAGATTCCCTGAAGGTAGGTCTGCGCGTAGACGGCCGCCGCTTGATCCAGCGGGATTTTTTCCTCTGCGGGCGTCAGCAGAACGTCGCCCCGGCGCGAGCGGAGATAGAGCGGCTCGCCGGTGACGCGGCTTGCGCCGCCGCCGGCGGCCTGAAACCAGCCGAGCAGGTTCAATGTAAAGATCGACATCGGCAGGTTTTCCCGCCCTAAAAACGGAAAAGGATCGAAACCGAGCGCGACATAGCGAAGGCCGCCCTGCTCCAGGGCGAGCGCCAGCGGCCCGTCGGGACTCTGGACGATCGTGTCGCCGGCGGCGACCGCCCGTAGAGCGCGCGCGTAATTGGGCCGGAACAGCGTGAAATTGACATAGCGCGTGAGATCGTGGGGCTCGCGCCAACCCGATATTACGGGGCGAATCAGGCTCGCGCCGACAGCCGCGAGCGGGTTCCGGCCCGGCGGGAGGATAAACAGCGCGTGGCTGTTCGGCAACGCGGCCGGGGCGGAGTAGTGAAAGATTTCCAACGCGTGGGGCTCGTTGCTCGCCTCGGCGTAAGCCTCCGCGGAGATCGCTTTGATCTCCACGCCCGGAATAGAGCGGAGACTCAGCAGCGGCTGCGGCCGAGGCGAGATGACGAGAATTTTTAAGGCCTGCGAAGCGGGAGAAACAGCGAAGCGACGATTATCGAGCGCCAACCCATCCGCCGCTTCGATCTCAGCTTCGTAGGCCGAGTGAAACGGAATATTTTCGAAAGTGGCCGTAAGGCTCTTGCCCGCGGGCACGGTATGAGACTGCCCGGCCAGAACTTTTCCGCCGCCCTTTAACGATAGTTTGATTTTTTCCGCCCGCGTCGAGAAGCTCACGATCTCCACCCGCGCCTGCAACCGGGCCGAAGCGAGTGAGGAGCGGCTGATCTGAAATGCGGTGATGGCCAGGTTGTCTCTGGGCCGGCCGACTGTGACGACTCGCACGGTCTCGCTCCGCCCTTCAGTGGGACGATCGGTGAAAAAGTAAACGCGCTCGTAGCCTCTCTCCAAGGCCAGCCGCGAAAGCTCCGCCCCGTAGTCGATCGCAGCCTCTCCCAGGTCGAGCGGCGCGAGCAAAGCCAAACGCCGGACCGCCGCGGACAGCGACAGAGGCTCCTCGGTCACGCGGGCGAGAGCCGGCGCCGTGACATAAAGCTCGGCGCGGGCGCCCGCTGGCAATCCGTCCAGGACATGTTTGGCCTCGTCCAGAGCCAGTTGAAAACGGCTCCGGCGCCCTTCGAGCGCCTGCATGCTGGCGGAATTGTCGACCACGATCGCCACGCTCAACGGACGAACCGAGAGCACCGGCTCGCCCAACGACAAGAGCAACAGCAGCAGGAGCAGGAGCTGAAGGAAAAAAATCGGCGGGAGATAGAGTCTCCCCAAAGCTTGCGTCGTGGCGCGGGAGGAAAACTGCTTGAGGAGCAGCAGGCTCGAGAAGACGAACTGCCTCGGCCGCCCTCTGATCAGATAGGGAATCAGCAGGAGCGGCGAAAGCAGCAGGGCGTAGAGCCCGAAGGGGTTCAGAAACTCCATGGCGGCTACTTGAACAGGCCGATGGACGGGAGAGTCGTGAGCACGAAATCGCTCAAATCTCCGTCAGTCACGAACAGCGAATAATCGATCCCGCTCTGGTGGCAAAAACTTTTAAGCTCTCGGTTATGCCGCTCCAGGCTCTCCCGATAGGCCCGGCGGCGCCGCTCGTTCCAGCGAATTCTCAGCTCTTCCCCGCTTTCGCTGTCCACCAGCGCCACGCCGCCGCGCGAAAATCGCGGCTCGACTTCGCGGCGGCTGAGCACCTGCACCGCCGCGATATCGAGGTTGAAGGCGCGCAGGAGATTCAGCCCCTGCTGGTACGATTCGACGGGCGTAAGAAAGTCCGAGATGAGAATCGCTTTTCCGGGACGCCGGATGCGCTTTAAGTGGCGGCCCAGGGACGACGCCAGGTCCAGCGCGCCGGCGGGCGTTGCGGCGGAGACGAAGTCGAGCAGGTCGATCATCCGGTGGCGCCCTTGATAAAACGGCGACGCCTCGGCGGCCTCGCTGTCCCGCAGGCAGTGAAGCCTCACGTGGTCCTGATTCGCCAGCACCACGTAGGATAGCGCGAGCGCCAGGTTGCAGGCCGGCGTAAACTTCTCTCCGCGCGAGGGAAAACCCATCGAGCCGCTGGCGTCGACGAAAATATAGACAAAAAGATCCACCTCTTCGTGAAACAGCCGGACATAGAGGCGGTCGCTGCGGGCGAAGATGCCCCAGTCGATATAGCGGATGTCGTCGCCCGGCGAGTAGCGCCGGTAGTCGGCGAATTCCAGGCTCGCGCCGCGCCGCGGCGAAGTATAGGCGCCCGGCCGGTTCCCCAAAACCGCCTTCCGCGTGCGCACCCGAAGCGCTTCCAGGCGGTTGAGAAAGTCGGTGGTAAACGGTGCAGGGAGCATGGCTGTCTGGCTCTCGATTTTACGCCAGTCAGGGGCCGGGCCATGACCGGCGATGGCGGCATTAGCCTAACTCTTTGCTGTTGGCTACGGTTCTTCTCCGCGAGGACGGGCTTTTCTGTTGGTCTCAACGATAGCGTCTAGTTTTTCCTTCACTTCGGGATCGATCTTTTCTTTAGGCACAAGAAGGGCAAGTTCATGGAAGTTTTTCTTAGCCATGAGGTTAGGAAGACCTAACTTTTTGAAATACTTGTCAAACAACGGTGCAAGGAAGTCGTCACTCACCTTTGTATCTACATTCCAAGGGGAACCCTTTCCCAAAGTTTCAAGAGCTCGCTCGACCTCATTGATCGCTTCTTGCATTATTCGAACCCGGTGATTTGCTTCGCCTGACGCAAAAAGAGGCCCTGCTGCTTCCTGTTGACCCGATGCTCTCGCGTAGCTTTCCAGCGTCTCAGTGCAACAGAAGTAATTCTCGATCTCTCTACGTTTCCAGGTTAAGCCTTTTACGCCCAACTCCATCGACAGCTCCTGTTCAAGTCGGTCAAAGACAGCAATGCCGTGGAGATGTGGCACCGCTTCACGCAGCCCATAAAAGTGTTTTTGAACCCCACTCGGCTGGTTACCGACGTAATGGACGAAGGGTCTCTCCAAAGCTTCAAGGGCTTCTCGATAGTCCAGCTTATCAGCGAACGCCCGGAGTATGGCAAGATCGGTGGAACCTTCTAGGTAGAGCACCCAGCCGGTTTGCTCAGCCAAGTAATAATGTTCGTACCCAATCTCCTTTAGGGCCTTCAGTACTTGACTTCCACGGTCATTGAGCCTGTGGGGTTTCCCTACAAATGCAATGACAACGTCTCTCTCTGCCGCTTCGTTGAGCAAAACCTCTGAATGGCTAGTGGCGATGACTTGGTTGCCATTTTCTCGCGCTACCTCGACAAGAAGTTGATAGATCTGTCTCTGCCTGAGGATTTCTAAATGCGCATCTGGTTCATCCAGTAACAGCACTGCCCCAACATGCGCGTACATATAAGAGAGGAGAAGGAGTGTTTGCTGAAGCCCCCTACCTGCGGAGGAAAGATCAAACAGGACACCTTCCTCTTTGTATCCCATCGTGATCTCTCCTCGTTCACGCACGTACTCAGGTGGGTCAAGTTCCGCACCGAAAAGCAACTTAATATGGCGGACCAATTTATCCCAATGTTCTTTTCTCTCGGTGTAAATCCGATAGCACAAGTTTCGCAGCACGTCGGCTGTTCGGCCTTCGCCTACTCGCACATTAATCGCGCCGGCGTCAAGGCGAATCTCGTTTGCAGCCAAACCTGACATAGGGGGCAAGAACGCCACCTGAACTTTGTCGGCTTGCTCCGGAATGGGCATGCGCGGGGAATCTTTGTCCTCAGAGAGACGCAACGGGCGACAATAGAAAGATTCCTTGTTGGCGTAATCGAATTCTAGCCCGCATCTCCACTGTTTGTCTTCAGTGACACCTTCCACCAAAATATCAATGCGGACATTTTTTGTCCTTTGTCGTCCGTCAACTTTTCGAACATCTCGCACGTGGAGGTCGCGCCATAGTAAGTCCGCCCCGGGGACCGGTATTGCCACTAAATCCCGTCGGTTAATAGTTACACCGGGACGTTTTTCTGGAGCTGTCCTGCTTTTATATTCCTCATTCCAACGTTTAAGACCAATTTCCCAAAGAGCGAGTGCCTGGAGTGCTGATGTCTTCCCCGAGTTGTTCGGACCGATGAAGACAACAGGATCCCCCAGCTCGATTTCGTCCTTCCCAAACTTCTTGAAATTGATGATGGTCAGTTTTGTCAGCATCGTGTAATGCTCCGGGACCTGTCCCCGCTCTTTTATCCTATTTCGAGCAGCTTGTCATGAGCGTTTCTGGCCGCACCGCTGGCTGACGCTGAGGGTCAGGCAAGGATGTATTTCCCCGACTTTCTTGTCCCTACCCGGCGCACCAAGCCGGCTTCGATGAGCGGGTTCAAGATATCCATCGCGCCTTGCCTCGAAACCGCCAGGCCTTCCCATATCTGACTCGGTGTCAGGCTCTTGTGATCCCGGAGCAAGAGCAGCAGTTTCTCTTGTTTCGGCCGCAGCACGATCTTTTTATTCCCGGTCTCCGCGCTGAGGCGCTGAATGCGCGACCAGACTTTTTCAAGCGTTAAACGCAGCCCTTCCGCCGTGTACTCGAGCCAGCCGGCTAGCTCTCCTCCCTGTTTTCTGACGGTATCCAGGGCTTCGTAGTACCGCGGCCGGTCTTCCCAGTAAAACTCGTCAACTGAAAAGATGCGATGAGTGTCGAAACCACGCCGATAGAGCTCCCATAGCGCCAATGTCCGGCCTGTCCGGCCGTTCCCGTCGCCAAAGGGATGGATATCTTCGAAGCGATGGTGAATCACGGCCGATGAAATAACCGGCGACCACTTGGACGCCGCCTTATTCCACCATTCCAAGAGTTCGGACATCAATCCGGAGACCATCTCCGGCGCCGGTGGAAGATAACGACCAACCCTGACGAGGATGTCCCGATAGCGTCCAGCCCTTCCTTGATCCATGACTTCCGATCCAATGATGCGGTGGAGTTCCAGCACATCTTCGTGTGCGATCTGCCTCTTGTGCGCCCGCTTTTCGATGAAACGCAAGCCGGCCAGGTAATTCAAGACCTCGCGCCGTGAGCGTTCCGTTACGGCCGCCAACGCACGGCCTTCTTCCAGTGCCCGGACCTGCTCCAGCGTCAAGGGATTTCCCTCGATCGCCGTGGAGCTGTGAGTATTCCGAACCCGCGTGTCTCTCTGGAGCGTGGGAATCCAGGCAACCTGAACCGCCGCCGACTGGATTTTTTCCCGCAGCACCGCGATCTCCTCGGTGAGTTTCAGAAGGCTCGGCGTAATCGTAAAGCTCGGCTGGTAGGCCATGAAAAGAAGCCTACATATTAGTCAAGTATAAGTCAAGTTATGGGTCAAGCCGGCCTCTACTTCACCGTCACCCGCAAGACCCGGTCGTCGTCGGCATCCGGACGGCCGCGGCCGTCGCGGTTGCTGGTGAGGAGATAAAGCGCGCCGTCGGGCCCTTCGACGATGTCGCGTAGCCGGCCGAACTCGCGGACGAAGAGGCGCTCGAATGTCGCAACTTTGCGCGGGTTATTCGGATCGAGGACGATGCGGTAGAGCGACTGGCCGCGCAGGCCGGTGAAAAGCAGCGACCCGGCCGACAGACCGCGCGTTACAAACGTCGTGCCGCCGGGCGCCCAGGTTTCGCTGTCGCCGCTGTGGAGGACCGGCGACACCATGCCTTCGCGCGCTTGGTCGCCTCGAATAACCGGCCAGCCGTAATTTTTTCCCGGCTCGATCAAGTTGACTTCGTCGAGACAACAGCCCTGAAAGCCGCTCGGCCCATGCTCGGTCGCGTAGAGACGGCCCGTGCCGGGTTGCCAGGCCAGGCCTTGTGGGTTTCGGTGGCCGTAAGAATAGACCGGAGATTTCGGAAATGGATTGTCCGCCGGCGCCGTCCCGTCCCCATTGAGACGAAGGATCTTGCCGTTGAGCGAGGAGAGATCCTGCGCGTGGCGCGTCTCCTGCGCGTCGCCCATCGTCCAGTAGAGCTTCCCGTCGGTCCCGAACTTCACCCGTCCGCCGTTGTGGTTGCTCGCCGCTGCCACGCCGTCGAGCAACACCTTGTCCATGACGCCCTTGCCCGTCGTCGGATCGTCGCGCAGGCGAGCCAGCCGGTTTTTTACCCGCCCTCCGCCGTCGCGATAGGTGTAGGCGGTGTAAAGAAATCGGTTGCTCTCGAACCGAGGATCCAGGGCAAAACCCAACAGACCCGATTCTCCCCTTTCATAGACTTCGATCTCCAGCCACGGCTCTTTTTGCAAATTTCCATTTTTGATGACGCGAATGCGCCCGGGACGCTCGGTCACGAAGATGCGGCCGTCTGGAGCGAACGCGACGGCCCACGCCGTCTCAAGCCCGCGCGCGACCACTTCTACTTGCGGCTTGATTTGAGCGACGCTTGGCGCCGGTGGCAGCCAGCCGATGGCTGTGGCGATGACAACTGAAATAATTTGTTTACGAATGACGCCTGACATGATCCGCTGCCTAGTCTCGCGGAACTTTTTTGATGATCGCAGCGAGAATCTGATCCGGGCCGACGTTTTCCGCCTCGGCCTGAAAATTGAGGATCAAGCGGTGGCGCAGCGCCGGATAGATCACCGTCTCGATATCTTCGTCACTCACGTGGACCCGGTCTTCCGCCAGCGCGTTCCCTTTGGCCCCCAGAATGATCGCTTGAGCGCCGCGCGGGCTGGCGCCGAAGCGAACATATTCCTTGACCTCCGGAATGACCCCTCCCTCTTTATGGTCGTTCGGCTGCGTCGCATGGACCAGTCGCACGACGTAGCTTTCGAGCGGCGGCGCAATGAGAACCTGGCGCAGCAGCAGCTGCATCTCGGCGATCGACCTTGCGCCCTCGGCGGCAAGCACCGGCGCCGGCTCGGGCAGCTCCGCGCGCGTGGTGCGCTTGAGAATCTCCGTCAGCTCGGCGGGCGTGGGCGGCAAAACGACCAGCTTGAAAAAAAAGCGGTCGAGCTGCGCCTCGGGCAGTGGATAGGTGCCTTCGAGCTCGATGGGATTCTGCGTCGCCAGAACCATAAAGGGCGACTCCATCGGATAGGTCACGCCGAAGATCGTCACCTGGCGCTCTTCCATCGCCTCCAGGACGGCCGACTGCGTCTTTGGCGTGGCGCGGTTGATCTCATCGGCCAAAACGACCTGGGCGAAGATCGGCCCTTTCTTAAACTGAAAATCGCGCCGCCCGTCGCCTTCGCTCAGCACCTGCGTGCCGACGATATCGGACGGCATGAGATCGGGCGTAAATTGAATTCGCTTGAACGACAGGGCCAAAGCGCGGCTCAGAGACTTGACGAGCAACGTCTTCCCCAACCCCGGCACGCCTTCCAACAGCGCGTGGCCGCCGGCGAAAAAGGCGATAATCACCTTGCGGACAGCATCCTCGTGGCCGACGATTACTTTTTTGACTTCCGCCTCGATGCGAGAAAATATCTCTTGGAATTTCTTCGGCTCCATCGGTCTCCCTTTTGTTGTTACTTGATCAGTCCGCGGTATTCCAGCGGCATCCTCTGCTGCTCGGGCGCTGCTTCAGGAGAATCGGGCCGGCGCAACGGGAGATTGCCGACCGGCGGCCGGGCTATCGAACCTTTTTTCTTTCTCGTGCCGGTCGAACCGCTGCCCGATGAACCTTCGATCTCCTCTTCCGGCAGTTGGACGATCACGAAACGGGCGTCTTTTGCCCCTGGCCCGCCCTGCTCGCCGGGCCGCAGAAAACGCTCGGAAGCCCTACCCGTCGGGTTTCCCTTCCCCAGGCCCGTAGCCGGCTTCGCCCGCGCCCCCTCCGTCTGATCAGCCTTGGATGCATCCCCCTGCTCTTTTCCCCGCGGCTCTGCGCCAGCGCCGCTCCGGCCCCCTTCGCTCTTTCCCTTCGAATCCATAGCTCCCGCCGTTGGCGACTGCGCGGGTGATGATTCTGCCAGGTCCTTCGAGGGCGACTGCCCATCGCGCTGTTGGATGTCCTTCGTCCCCTCGCCCTCGCTTTGCTCTCCCCTGCCGCCTCGTCCCAGAGGCGATCGCTCGGCGCTGCCGCCCGCGTCGCCCGATTCGCCCTTCTCCAGGTTGTCTTGCAGCGCGCTGAGGGTGTTTTTCGTCTGTTGAAGCAGCTCTTGGTTATTGCCCCCCTGCTCCGGTTGGGCGGAGAGTTGCTTCTTGACCTGCTCCGACGCCCGTTCGATCGCCAATCGCTTCTCATCCACTGTCACCGTTGGGTCGGGAAGTTTCGCCGCCAGGGTCTTGAGCCGCTCGGCAAGCTCGGCGAAGCGCGGAACCTGGCTGAGCCGCTCCGCCAACGCCGCGGGATCTTCAACCGTTTTCTGCCTGCCGGCGAGCCGGGGCTCAAGCTCGATAAACAGATGAAACAGCAGAATCAGCAGCAGCGAGGCAATCAAGGAATCATAAAAGCTCCGCCGCAGCCGAAACGGAAAATCTCTATCGACATCGAGACGGCGCAGAAACGAGACCGCCTCCTGGCGCAGGCGGGACCAGAGCGCGGGCGAGGAGGAGCGCGGATCGACGGTCGCCAGTGTAACAAAGCGACTTTCGGCCTGGGTTCGCTCGTCGATCAGGCGAGCCACCGCGGCGAGCGACGGAACCAGAGAGTAATAGCGCCAAAGGCCCAGCGCACCGCAGCCGAGAAAAAAAAGCGCGCCGGCGGCCAGCAAAACCGACGGCGCGAGCCGTCCAAAGCGGTAGGAGAAAAAGGCGATGTAACAAAACGCCAGCAGCGTGGGGAGAGAAAAGAGCAGCGCATCCCAGGCGGCGTGGCGCGCGAGATGCCGTCGCACCCCCAGCAGCAGCCCTTCCGGCCGCAAAGCCTCCGCTTCGGCGACAGAGACGGCCATGGCTGTTCAATATAACATGGCCGCCGCCGGAATAAAGCCGCCCTGGCCGTCGATCAGGGGCGCTGGTCGTGACTCGTGTTCGTGTCACTTCGAAGCAGTCCTCCGAGCTTTCGTGTTCGTCCTCTACCCCGAGCACGAGCCACGATCACGAGCACGGACTTTAACGATGGGCCTTTTTCAGCAGGCTCACAGGTCAGCGGCCGGCGCGCTGATAGAGCTTCACCGCCTGGTTGTGCTCCTTGAGGTCGACCGAGAAGAGATGCGAGCCGTCGTTCTTCGAGACGAAGTAGAGATAGGGCACCGCGGCGGGCGAGAGCGCCGCTTTGAGCGAAGCGAGGCCGGGATTGCAGATCGGTCCGGGAGGGAGGCCTTTGACGCGATAGGTGTTGTACGGGTGGTCGGTCCGAAGATCTTTGCGCGTAATATTTTTTGTCCCCTGCACCGCGTAGATCACGGTCGGATCGCTTTGCAGCGGCATCCTGAGCTTCAGCCGATTGTGAAACACGGCGGAGACCAGAGGCCGCTCGGCCTCCGTGCCGGTCTCCTTTTCGATGACCGAAGCCAGCGTCACCACTTCATGGACCGTAAACCCCATCGTCTTCGTCTGCTCCTCCATGGCCGCGCTGAACGCGGCGCGAAACTGCTCCACCATCGAGATCAAGACCTCTTTCTCCGTTATCCAGCGCGGGAGTTGGTAGGTGTCGGGAAAAAGATATCCCTCGACCCCGCCGCTTTCATCTAAGCGCAGTTCTGAAAGCAGTCCGGGGCTCTCGGCTTCCCTCAATAGCCGCTCCTTATCGACGACGCCTCCCTTTTCGAGCAGCTCCGCCGCCTCGCGCAGCGTCAACCCCTCCGGGACCGTGACCCGGTAAAAAAAACCCCTGCCGGGGATCATCTGGTCCAGCGCCGCGGCCGATGCCAGCGGCAGCTCAAAGCGGTAGAAGCCCCAGTGGACCCTTTTGTCCAGGCCGTTCAGCCAGGCCCAAATCGAAAAGATCCGCTCGTTGGCGATCACCGATTTTTCCTTGAGCTTGCGGACGACGGATGAAAACGGCTCGCCGCGCTCGATTTTGATCTCCACTTTTCCCGCGGCCTGCCGTCCGGGCGCGAACAAGCCGGCGACCAGCGAGCCAAAGACGATCAGCAACGAAAGAAACGCAAAGAGAGAGGTTAGAACAAATCGTTTCACGATTGCACGGCCTCGGACAAATTATAGGGAAGAGTCGAAGAAGCTCGCTGCAAGGCTAATTCTCGGTCAGGTTGACTTTCATCCAACCCTCGATCTGCCTCACGAAGCCGGCGAAGGGATCTTCCCCCGGCGCCGGGGCGAAATAGGCTTTACGCATGTAGTCGAGGGCGCCCGAGTAGTACTCGAACTTCTTCGACAGCTCCTGAAAGAGAATAAACCCGGTGCGGTAAAGCGAGATATCCATCTCGGAAACGGTCCAGTAGGAGCGGCTGCCTTCCTGAAGGTAGTAATCGAGGAAGCCCCGCTTTTCAACGTGGGAGCGAAAGATGCCGCTCATGAACAGGGTATAATCGCCTAGATATTTTCTGACCGCCCGCTCTCTTAAGAGCCCGGCGTCTCCCGCGCCCTCGTGGCGGGTTGCCGATAGGATTTCAACGACGCTCTCCATCTTCTTGCCGGCGCGCGAGCGGAGGCGGTAGAGGCTGTCGGTGGCGGAGAAGTCGGTCAGCACGTCCGCCACGTACGTTGCGACCGTCGCGTCGTCGATGCCGAGCTGCCGGAAACTGCGGCGCGTCAGCTCGTGAAAGAAGTTGTGTAAGCGATCCGGGGAGACTTTCTTCTCCATACCTGTCTCTAAATAATACCAGACTCGTCAAGCGTTGAAAACAAAATTCTCCCGGCGGGCTGCCTCCCCTGGTCATTTTCCCGGGCGGCGATATAATGGGACCGTTGTTTCTCCCCGGCGGCTCTTCAATCTCCCAGGAGGCGCTTATGGCACGGGATCTCAAAGAAGTGTTTTTCCGCTTGGACGGGGCCTGGGCCTCATTCGAGCTGATGTCGATTCGCAAGCGCGAGGACTATTTGAAGCCTTTCCATGTCCTGCGCTGCAAGATCGACGACCAGGTGGATTTCGAGGCCCCCGAGGACGCGCGCAATACGACCGAGGCCTCGGTGTTGATCGAGATCTTCGGCGATGAGGAGCTGGTCGCCGCGACCGGCCGCGGCCCGGTCCATGCGGTGGACAACGCCATGCGCAAGGTCTTGGAAAAGCACTATCCGCAACTGGCCGAAGTCAGGCTCGAAGAGTTCGACGTGCGGCTGTTACACCACGGGGAGGTTTTCGAGGACGACGAAGAAAGAGGCGCGGGCGGGCCGGTGCGGGTGCTGGGGATTTTTTCCGATGGGAAAGAGAGATGGGGAACCGTCGGCGTGGCGGAGGATATTTTACAGGCGAGCGTCGCCTGCATTATCGACGGATTGGAATGGAAGCTGCGCGGGGAGCACAAACACTGAAGCAGGCCGCTGAAAAAGGCCCATCTACGGCGTTGCGCTTCGAAACGCCTCGCTCGACGTACTAAAAGAGTACGCCTGCGCTCGTCGATTTCTCGCGCGCCTTGTATCTGGGACCTTTTTGAGCGGCCTGAAAACGGAGCTTTCAACACTAGGCCCGGCGTGAATCTCCTATCGTTCATGAGGACTCGCCCTTTCGGATTGCTGCCGTTCGTGTCGTTGATGCTGTGGGGTTGTCCGATGGAAGAGAAATTCATCTTTTTTCCCTCGTCCGCCATCGAACAAACTCCGCGCGATATCGGGCTTGCCTTTGAAGACGTGTTTTTCACCGCGAGCGACGGCGTTCGACTGAACGGCTGGTTCGTTCCTCACCCGCAGGCCACGACTACGCTCCTCTGGTTTCACGGCAACGCCGGCAACATCAGCCATCGGCTGGGAAATCTCCGCCTGCTCCACGACAAGGTCAAAACCAACGTCTTTGCGGTCGACTATCGCGGTTATGGGCGAAGCGACGGAACGGTTTCCGAGCAAGGCACCTACCGGGACGCGGAGGCCGCGCTCCGCCATCTGCGGGCACGGCAGGAGATCGACGCTAAAAACACCGTGATCTTCGGTCAATCCCTGGGCGCCGCCGTAGCCACGGAGCTGGCGAGTCGCCAAACCTGCCTCGCCCTCATTCTCGAAGCGCCCTTCGCGTCGGTGCGGGCGATGGCGCGCGTCGCCTTCCCCTGGCTGCCGATCGGCCCGCTCATCCGCACCCGCTACGAGGTGATCGAAACGATCAAACGAGTCAAGGCGCCGATTCTCATCCTCCACGGCGACCGGGACGAGGTGGTGCCTTTCGACCAGGGCAAACAGGTCTTCGCGGCGGCCCCGGAACCCAAAGAGTTTTACACGATCGCCGGCTCGCACCACAACGACACCTACGTCGTGGGCGGCGACGCCTACTTCGCCACGATCAAGGACTTCATTGAGAAGGCCGCGCTCCGCCCGACAAAAGCGCCGTAGCCTCTATCATCATCCCCCCGCAGGCGAGACCTCATGGCGCAAGTCTTCGGGCCGCGGCCGATAGGTAGCTACCATGAGTCGAAGCTCTCTCATCGGACGTCCGCGGCCCTCTCCCTCGCGCCCGTCGGTCTCGCCGGGAAAGCCGCTGCCCGGTCGAAGAGCCCGCGCATCCGATACCGCCGGTAGGATTAAGCCGCTACCCATTGCGCGGGCTCGGAGAGCGGGTGGCGGCTTTCCCCGTCAACACACTAGACAATAACCCGCCGGTTAGCTTATAAGGATACTCCTAGGGGAGGAATGGATTTATGGGCCGCGTCTCATCTGGTTTCATCGAAGCTCTCGATCGTATCGTCGCCGACTACCAGCTCAGCCTCAAATGGTGCGCCTATTCCAAAGACCGGCTGACCGTGCACGGCGCGCGGACGCTGGTCCAGCAGTGGGGAATCTTCACCCGCCACAGCCGCCGCTGCTGGGCTTACGTCGTGGGCAACTGTTCCCATCTCGAAATCCGCAAATTCGTCGTCACCGAGAATCTCTATGAAGAAGAGGCGCTCGAAGGCCACTCCCATTATGAGTTGCTCGTGCGCATGGGCCAGGCCGTGGGGCTGAGCCGGGAGGAGATCGAGCAGGCCAAGCCGCTGCCGACCACGGTCGTCGCGCTCCACGCCTGGGAGACCCTGACCAAGAACCGCACTTGGTATGAAGGGTTGGCGGCCAAAGGGGTGCTGGAGCGGACCAATAACCCCCACTGCGGAAACTTCTCCGCGCTCGAAGGCGAGCGCTGGATGCGCCAGCTCAAGCTCTCGCGCAAAGACGTCGAGTTCTGGCTGCTGCACGACTCGGTCGACCAGGTGCACGGCGACGGCTCGTTCCGCATGCTGGAGAAATATTTGAAAACCGACGCCGAGCGGGAAGCGGCGATCCGCGCCGCCGAGGAATCGATGATGGCCTGGAGAGTCTATTTCGACGGCATGTATGAAGCCGGGATCGAACGGACCCCGATGAAGGAGCGCTGGTATGGCACAGCCTGAGCATAAACCGGCTCTCAAAGCGTTCGACGAGGAGCTGAAGCGGGTCCACATGACGGGCCAGTGGATCTACGAGGAGCTTTTGTCAAAGGCCATCGGCGGCCCGCGGCCCAAAGGCGTTCCCTACATCTGGCCGTGGGACCTGGTCTATCCCAAGCTGCTGGAGGCCTGCGACGCCCTGCCCGAAAGCGAGACCGCGCGGCGCAGCCTGTTGTTCGACAATCCTGGCATCGAAACGCACGGCACGACGCACACCCTCCTCATGGGTATCCAGATGATCAAGCCCGGCGAGCATGCCTGGGCGCACCGCCACACGATGGCCGCGATCCGCTTCGTCATCCAGGGCGACGGCAACGTCTGCACGACCGTGGACGGCGAGCCCTGCCCGATGGAGGACTACGATCTCATCTTGACGCCGACGTGGACCTGGCACGACCACCGCAATCCGACCTCGAAGAGCACGATCTGGCTCGACGCGTTGGATGTCCCGCTGGTGCTGGGTCTCAACGTTCCGTTTTACGAGCCTTATCCGGGGAATCAACTGCAGGCGCTGAGGGACGAAGGCGACTACCTGCAGCGCAGGGCCGCCACCGTGCGCCCCACCTGGGAAAAAGCCAAGACGGCGAACCTACCGATGCGCTATCGCTGGAAAGACACCGATGCGCAGCTCAAAGCCCTGGCGAAAACTCCCGGCAGTCCTTACGACGGCGTCTCGCTCGAATACGTCAATCCGGTCGCGGGCGGCTCGACGCTGGCGACGATGGGCTGCTGGATCCAGATGCTCCGGCCCGGCGAGCGGACAAAAAAACATCGCCATACTTCGAGCGCGATGTATTTTGTGGTTCGCGGCGAAGGGACAACGATGGTCGGCGAGCAGGCGCTGGAGTGGAAACAGCACGACTCTTTCGTGATTCCGAATTGGGCCTGGCACGAGCATGTCAACCGCTCGCACGGCGACGAGGCGATTCTGTTTTCCGTCAACGACATTCCGGTGCTGAACGCCTTCGGGCTTTACCGCGAGGAGCCGGAGAATTCGCTCGGCGCCGTCTCGGCCCCGCCCGTCCCGGCGGTCGCACAGGCAAAACACTAAAAAATAGGGAGCATGAGGATGAGGACTACTTTAGCCGCGTTACTGGGGGCGCTATTTTTTCTTTCCGCCGTGCCTGAGAGCCGGGCGCAGGCGCCGTTGCAGAAAGTGACGATCAGCTACTCCAGCAGCGGCATCACTTCGATTGAATTTTTCATCGCCAAAGAAAAAGGCTTCTTTCGCGAGGAAGGTCTGGAGCCGCAGTTGGTTCAAATGTCCGCCAACGCGGCGATCGCCGCCGGAATCACGGGCGATTTGATCGGCTTGAGCTCGATCGGCAGCGCCATACGGGCGATCCAGCGCGGCCTTCCGCTGAAGGCGGTCTCCGTAACGCTGCGCCGCCCGCTCTTCTGGCTGATTTCCCGGCCCGAATACAAATCGGTCAAGGATCTTAAAGGAAAGATCATGGGCATCGTGACCTTCGGCGGGAGCCAGCACACGGCGGCGAGGAAACTGATAAGCCTTGGCGGCCTCGATCCGGACAAAGACCTCACGGCGATCCAGGCGGGAGAGGAAAGCCGGCAGCTCCAGGCGCTGGTCACCAACGCGATCCAGGTTTCGGCGATCAGCCCGCCGTGGGTGCTGATCGGCCGCGACAAATTCAAGATGAATATCCTGGACAGCTCGATCGATAAGTTCGCCAGCATTCAGAACGGCCTGGCGGTTCATGTAAAAACCCTTCAGGAAAAACCCGACCTGGTGAAGAAGATACTGCGCGCCAAGGCCAAGGCGGCGCGCTATTTCGAACAAAACGAAAGAGAGGTGAGCCAGATGCTCGCCAAGATGTGGAACACTGAGCTGCCGATCGCGCTGGAATCCTATCGCATGTCCAAGCCCGCGTTCACGGGATCGGGGATTCCTTCGGATGAAGAGATCAAGGAATACCTGGCGCTCGACGCTCAGATCCTCAAGCTCCCGGAGCCGATGGCGCCCTCGCAGGTATTCGACTTCGCGTTGCGCCGCGAGGTCAACCGGGAGTTGGGGATCAAATAATAATTGTGAATTTTGAGTGTTGAATTTTGAGTTAAAATCCAAAATCGGATGCGGCAGAGGACAGGAGGGGGAAGATGGCAAAGAGCGCTGCGAGAGTTGCGGGAGCAGAAAGAGGATACGCCGATCTGCGCGATCACATAGACGCGCTGGAGCACGCGGGGTTGCTGGTCCGGGTCAAGCGCGAGATCAACAAGGACACCGAGATGCATCCGCTGGTCCGCTGGCAGTATCGCGGCGGCCTGCCGGAGAAAGATTGGCGCGGCTTTTTGTTCGAGAACGTCACCGGCGCGAAAGGACGGCGCTACGATATTCCGGTCGGCGTCGGCGTGATGGCGGGATCGAAGTATATCTGCGCCGTCGGCCTGACCTGCAAGCCCGAAGAGATCCCCGACAAGTGGCAACATGCCTTCAGCAATCCAATCGAGCCGACTATCGTGAAGAGCGGCCCGGTACAGGAGATCATACAAACGAAGGATGAGTTGAAGCGCGCCGGCGGGCTCGATCAGTTCCCGGTCCCGATCTCGACGCCGGGATTCGACGGCGCGCCGTTCATCACCGCCGGCCACTGGATCACCAAAGATCCCGAGACCGGCATCCGCAACGTGGGGAACTACCGCGGCCACCTGAAAGCGCAGGACCGGTTGGGGATCTTTCCCGGCCCCGGACAGCATGTCCTGGCCCACTGGAACAAACACCGGGAGCGCAAAATCCCGATGCAGGCCGCGGTCGTCGTCGGCCCGCCGCCGGTGGTTTCCTATGCGGCGGTGCAGAAAGTCCCCTACGGCGTCGATGAGATCGCCGTCGCCGGCGGCCTGGCCGGCGAGCCGATCCGGCTGGTGAAGTGCCAAACGGTGGATCTGGAAGTTCCTGCGGACGCCGAGATCGTCATCGAAGGGATTCTCGCCACCGATCTATTGGAGCCGGAGGGGCCGTTCGGCGAATCGCACGGCTACATGCACCCACGCATGATGAACCCCTTCATGGAAGTCACCTGCATCACGCGCAAGAAGAATCCGATTCTCGTCTCCTGGACCAGCCAGGTCACGCCGAGCGAATCGAGTATTATCAAGCGAGTCGGCTACGAGCCGCTGTTTCTCAAATTTCTCAAAGCCGAGCTGGGGATCAAGAGCGTTGTGCGGGTCGCGATGCACGAGCCGCTCACCAATCTGCGCAAGGTGATCGTCGTGCAGATGAAAAAACCGACTGAGGCGGAGATCTGGCGCGCGCTCACCGGCGCGGCGACGTTTCATCCGGGCGTGGGAAAATTTCTGGTCGCGGTGGACGAGGATATCGACCCCTGGGACATGGACATGGTGATGTGGGCGATCAGCTACCGCTCCCAGCCACATCGGGACACGCAAATCCTGCGCGGCCGCGAGGCCGGCCACGGGCCGCCGTTCGGCCGCGACGACCAGCCCGTCGAGACGCGCACAGCCGACGAATCGGCGCTGTTGATCAACGCCATCCTGCGCGATAAATTTCCGCCGGTCTCTTTGCCGAAGAAGGAATACATGGAAAACGCCAAAAAGATTTGGGAAGAGTTGGGGCTGCCGCGGCTCTCGCCGAAAAATCCCTGGTACGGCTATGAGCTGGGCGATTGGGACGAGGAACTCGACGAAGAGGCAAGGCTCGCGGTGGAGGGCGAGTATCTGAAAAACGGCGAGAAGCTCAAGGGCCTGCGGAAAAAAGTCTAATCTCCAGCCGGTCTCATCACGCCCGAATCATTTTTGCTACACGGGTGTAGCAAAGCTGATACGCATTCCATCGCGCTCGTAATTCTCGAGCGTCTCAATCTCCGAAGAAATTGGCCATAATTTCAACGACTTGACATTCGCGTGCCATCCGGGCAACTGTGGCACGGGCCTTGCGCTTGAACTTCGCTGGAGAAAACCATGAGCCGCCGCCTTGTGGTGCTATTCGCTCTGATCCTGAGCTGGGCAGTTGTCCATCCCGCCGCGGCGCAGCAGACCAAGAAAGTTCCCCGAATCGGTTATCTGTCGCCGTTTTCTCCCGCATCCGAAGCAAGCAAGCCTTCGTTGGAAGCCTTCCAGCAAGGCCTCCGTGATCTGGGTTGGATTCCGGGAAAGAATGTAAACGTCGAGTACCGCTGGGCGGCAGAAAAGTACGAACGGCTCCCTGAGCTTGCCACCGAGCTGATCCGTCTCAACGTAGATGTCATCTACGCCATGGCTGCCGCAGCTGCTCTCGCTGCTAAACGCGCTACAACCACCATACCGATTGTCTTTGTCGGGCTGGGCGATCCGGGGTGAGCCTCGGACTGGTCGACGGTCTTGCACGACCGGGGGGAAACGTCACGGGGTTGGGAGGCCTCACCTTGGAATTGAGCGGCAAACGGCTGGAGCTACTGAAGGAGGTCGCGCCAAGAGTCACTCGCGTCGCAGTTTTAGCGAATCCTTCACACCCGATGACCGCCCCGACGATGCGTGAAATACAGAGCGCGGCTAACGCTCTGGGCCTACGGATTCAGATACATGAGGTGCGAGAGGCCCAGAAAATCGAGGGAGCCTTCGCAGCAATGACCCGACAACGGGCGGGTGGGCTTATGGTGCTCCAAGACCCGCTGTTCTTCAGTCAAAATAAACAGATCTTGTCACTTGCGGTAAAAAGCCGCCTTCCCGCGGTCTATGTAGAGAGCGGCTGGGCGCCAGCGGGAGGACTTATGAGCTATGCTCCAAGCTTGCCTGATTTGCACCGGCGAGCCGCCATTTACGTGGACAAAATCCTAAAAGGCGCCAAGCCCGCCGACCTGCCGGTGGAGCAGCCGATGAGGTTTGAGTTTATCATCAATCTAAAGGCGGCCAAGCAAATCGGGTTAACAATTCCCCCTAATGTTTTGGCTAGAGCCGACAAAGTAATCCGATGACCGAACAATCTAAAATCCAAAATCGAAAATCTAAAATCGTTAGGCGATTCCGCCGAATGTGCTGGCAAGGGCGGACAAGGTCATTAGGTAGCAGAGCGCAAAGTGCAAAGCGTAGAAGAAACTAACGAGCGAAATAGTAGTCCGTGGTCAGTCGTCTGTGGTCAGGCATACCCTGACTAAGTTTTTCATACCGCTGCCTCCTAGCGCGGCGGGAGCGGGTCGGCCCCCATAACTTTTTTGTAAACGTGATTGGCCGCCTTCCGGCCTCCCCCGCCGGGCATATACTCGTTAATGAGCATCGGATTCCCCGCAGTATATTTCTGCAGGAAGGTAAACATAGCTCTCACCCTGAGATCGCCAGCGCCGCCGAAAGCGCGAAGCGACCGGTCTGTAACCGCTAGTCGAACAGATTGAACCAATCAAAAACCACTCCTTCGGGAAAAGGCAGGTGGAGGAAATAATCGAATAGACCGTAAAAAAACACCCCCGCCGCTAAACTCAACAGGATGGATATCGGCCATTTCTCCCCTCCCGCGAAGCGAAAATATAGAAAGCTCGCCACGGGGACCGCGATGACAAAGCCCAGGAGCCAAATGGCCAGGAAAAATCCTAAAGTCCACGCGACGATGGAGACGGCGCGTCTGCGTATGGCCCCTAGCTCGGGAGACGACGAGATTGCCGGGGGATCGGTTCGGCCGGTAGTGCGCCGTAGGATATAAAAAAATTCCTGGCCAAAAGCTAAAAGGGCCAGAGCTAGACACGGAATGCCGAGAACCATGGGAAATAGGGCGGCCCGCTCTTCCATGGGCTGGATCTCATAAAAAGTCTCGCGCAGCACATAGATAAACAGGGCCACGAAGAAGAGCGCAAAAATCGGCCGATGGATGGGGCTACTGAGCATCACGATTTCGGGTTCCGGCGCTGCTTCTGGAACAGCCGGTCGGGATTTCCTTTTCTCGCGCAGGATTTGGCTAATCGAGTAGACAATCGCCCCGACGATGAACAAACCGATAATAAGAACTCCCGGATGCGTGAGCCAGGCGGCCCCATACGCCTGGGTGGAGATCCAGAAGTTTCTCTCTGTGATGGTCCCTAAAACCAACCCCACGAGCAAGGGCGGCCTCTGCCAGTCGAACTGGACCATGAGCCAGCCGAGCGCGCCGAAGATGAGCACCATGATCATATCGCCGAAGCTGTTCTTGGCGGTGAATCCGCCGAGATAAATCAGCACAAGAAGGAAAGGGATGAGCAGGGATCCTCTGATCTTGGTGATCTTTGCCAGCGGGTTGAGAAAAAGGAAACAGGCGGCGACGGTGATGATGTTGGCGACGATGATGATCCAGACGAAGGAAAAGGTAAGCGTGAGGTGTTTGGCCGGATTCAGCATATCCGGGCCCGGCACGATCCCTTGGATCAGGAAGGCTCCGAACAAGATGGCCGTGGAGACGCTGCTCGGGATGCCAAAGGCAACCGTGGTAATGAGATCCCCTCCCCGCGTCGAGTTATTGGCGGCTCCAGGGCCGAGCACTCCTTCGACAGCACCCTTCCCGAAGCGCTCCTTGTCAGGGGAGCTCTGAACCGCGTAGGCGTATGCCACCCACTGGGCTGTGCCGCCTCCTACTCCAGGAAGTAAGCCGACATAGGCGCCGAGAGCGCTGCACTTGAGAACCAGCCACCAGTGGCGGAAGGTATCTTTCACCCCTTCCATGACACCGCCTAGTTTTCCAACCTGCTCGCGGGCGATGCTGGTTCCCTTGACGGCCAAATCGATAATTTCGGGGATGGCAAAAAGCCCTATAGTCACCGCAACGAGGTCTATGCCGTCCCACAAGAAGATCGAAGGCCCCTGTCCGAGAATTCCCTCAAAAGTGAATCGTGGTACGCCCCGTATAGGGTCCAAGCCGATGATAGAGATCATCAACCCGAGACCCCCGGCCATCAGGCCTTTGACGATGTTTCCGCCGCTCAGCGATCCGACGAAGGTGATGCCCAGGATGGCGAGCATAAAAAACTCCGGAGAGCCGATGGAGAGGACCAGCGGAGCGGCAATGGGGATCGCCGCCGCCAACACAAAGGCGCCAAAAATAGCGCCCACCAGTGAGCTCATCAGAGCGGCGCCCAAGGCTCGCCCGGCCTCCCCCTTCTTCGCCATGGGATGGCCATCGACGATCGTGGAAGCGGTTGTCCCTTCGCCCGGGACGCCGAATAAAATTGAGGTGATATCTCCGGTGGTAGCCGTTACGGCATTCGCCCCTAGCAGAAAGGCGAAGGCCGTCGTCGGATCCATCTTGTAGATGAAAGGGAGCATGAGAGCCAGGGTGGCGGCGCCTCCCAGGCCGGGCAGGATGCCGACCCAGAAGCCGATAAAGACTCCCACCAGCATGAAAAAGAAGGCCTGCTGGCCCTGGCTGGTAAAAGGCAAGATGTTAATTAGGGCATTATAAAGCGCCTCGATATATTCCATCCATTAAACCCGGCCTATTTTTTCGGCTTGGTCGCTAAGAAGTCGAGAAGCTCTTTCGCCTTGGGAGTAATCGATAGGACCTGATTCACATATTTGTCTACCTCTTCCCCTGAGACGTAAGTTGTTTCCAACTTGGATTTTTCGGTATCAGCTATGAACCCGGGGTCCTTCATCGTGTCCGCGAAAGCTTTGCGCAGGAGTTGAAGTCGCTCCTTCGGCGTGCCTGGCGGAACGCTGAACGGCCGCTGAAACTCGTAGGTTCCCGCCCACGTCCGGTAAGCAGAAAGGTTGTCCTCGCCTTTGATGACTTCCGGAATGAGCGGAAGGTCTTTGACTTCAGGATCCGGCTCCCGGCTATGGATCAAGAACGGGATCAGCTTCTCCTCCCCTTTCGCGTTTAACATCGGCCTGGCTGTGGTCCGCGCCGACTCCCAGCCCCAGCAACCGCCGTCTACTTCCTTTCTTCGCATGGCCACGAGGATCGTGCTGGTTCCCTCATAACCGCTGACCACTTTAAACTTCGTGCCGATGGTCTGGTTCAATATCCGAGGCGTGTCGTCATAGGTGGAGCCGGGTCCGGTTGAACCCATCTTGATCTCCCGGTCGGCGACAAGAATATCCTTCAGTGATTTCAACCCGGTGTGGGCCATGATGCTACAATGAGGCGTCCCTTTGGTTGGAGCGCCAAGCCAACCGAACTTTCGCGCGTCGAACCTCATGGCTTTGTCGCCAAGGGCCTGGCGCAGGACCAGGGAACTATTCCAGATCCCAACGAAAAGGCCGTCAGGCTTGGCGCTATTGTAGGTGTAGTTCGCGGCGATAAGGCTTCCGGCGCCGGTCATGTTCTCCACGACGATGGTGGGGTTTCCGGGAATATGCTTTCCCATGTGCCGTCCAATGGTCCGAGCCGAGAGGTCATAGCCCCCGCCCGCCGCGAGCCCCACCACGAAACGGATCGTCTTGTCTTTGTAGAAGTCGGCGGCGCCGACCGGCGACAGAAACGCAAAGACAAACAATCCCGAGAGAACGGATGTCACCCATAAGATTTTACGCTTCATGACCTTTACCTCCTTTTCCGTAGATCACTTACCCAACAGTTTTTTCATCCGTGCGACGACCTCCGGCGGTTGGACCACTATGGCCGTCGCCAGTTTTTCCAACTCCTCACCCGCAGCAGGTTTGATCTCCAGATTCCGCCTTTTTGCCTCGGCCAAGAACTCTCGATCAGCCATTGTCTTCGCGAAAGCCTCACGGAGCATCCTGGCTTGATCCGGGGAAATTCCAGGCGGAGCGACATATGGCCGACCGAAAATATTGGAGGCGAGCACGACATCGGCCAAGCGTCGGTCGTTCTCCCCCGTCCTGTACTGATCCATGAGCTCGTAAAGACTCGGCAGGTCAGGAAGCCGCTCATCGCGCTTGCGGCCGGTCTGGATAAGCAGGCGAGCGAATCCATCCTTGCGCCAGTTCCGGTACAGCTCACCGCCGAACCAGGCCGTGGTCGTGAACGCGCGACATTGGGCTTCGTTTCGTTCCACCGCCAGATCCATTTCCGGACCGCCCGGATAACCGAGGATGATATGAAATTTCGTGCCGATCGTTTCCTCCAAAAGCTTGGGTAGATAGTGTCCCGTCGTGCCCGTCGCCGTGGCAGTGCACTTGGGAGGATTGGCGGCAGTGCGCACGTCGTGAATCGTCTTGTAAGGGGTGTCCGTTCGCATATAAAGCACGTGGTCCGACCGGTCGGGGCTGCCGAGCCAGTTGAACTTGCTCCAGTCGAACTGAACTTCCTTTCGGCCCGCGAGTTGATTAAAATAAAGCGCCGGATTGATCGACGCGATGGTCAAGCCGTCGGGCTTCGAAACTCCATAGGCAAAATTGGCGGCAATCATGGAGCCGCCCCCCGGCATGTTTTGAACGACGAAGCTCGGGCTCCCCGGCAGATGTTTGCCAAGATGTTGGGCGACGAGCCGCGCGTACGTGTCATAGGTGCTGCCCGCGCTCGTTCCCGTAATGATTGTGACTGTTTTCCCCTGATAAACGTCTGCCTCGGCCTGGCCGGGTCTCAACAGAAGAGCCAAAAACAGGACCGCAACGAGGATCGCTTTCATTTTAAGTTTCCTCCTCTGAACTGGCCTTATGTCCATCTTGGATTCGGCGCCTCAAGCTCTTCTCACACTCGCGTCTCTGAACGCCTCCAGGAGCACTTCCAGTCCGTGAAGGTTGAGCAAGATTGTGTCAGGCACGGTTGCGGCGATGGTCCCAATGACGTTTCCGCCCGGTTCGCCGCAGCCGGCGACGATTACGATTTCGGTCGAGCTGCTGATGTCGCGCAAATTGAAAACGGTCTCGGCCAAGTCCATTTCTTTCCCTGTAGAAATGAGAACGGCTGCGTCAAAGATTTCCCGACGAATCTTATAAACAGCCCCGTCACCGTTGCCGACTTTCGTGACCCTGCAGCCGGCGCGGGTCAGACACTCCTCCACCTCCTCACAACCGTCCGAACAAACCAGCAAGGTTCTGTCAAAAGGCCGCAACATCGAACACCCGAAACGAGCAACGCTAATCGTCCCGCTGATCGAAGCCGTAGCTGAGACTGGACGATAGTGATTAAACGTTCTTTGAAACGCCGCCAGACCTAGCCCCGTTAAGTCGTGCCGCGAACGGCACGGATCGACTTTACTCAGGGGATGCAATCGAAATGCCAGCGATGAAAACGGTCGGGTAAAACAAGGTAAGTGTAAAATTATTAAGGCAAATGTATCGAGGATCAACCAGGCACAAAAAAAAGTTATGAGTGCGCACAAATACGCACGTTCTCTTGGGAAGTGTGCAGATTACTGCACAGGACTGGTGGACGGATCTTAGCAAGTTGCGGCTAAAAACAGACTCGCCCGATCGCGCCTCCCATGACTTTAGGTTAATCCGTGCTTTTTGAGTTTGTTGTAAAGCGCCCGGCGACTGATTCCGAGCTTCTCGGCCGCTTCCTTTTTATTCCCGTTGGTCAAGAAAAGAGTCGCCTTAATGAACTCTCTCTCGACCGCATCAAGGGTGGTGCCGGCAAGCATCGGAAGGTGCGGGGCTGCGGCGGTGGTTTCGGCTGTGCCCGTAGTTCTAATTCTCAATGGGAGAAGGTCAGGCGTCAACTCGGGGCCCTTAGCCATCAACACCGCGCGCTGAATAACGTTCCTCAATTCCCGCACGTTGCCCGGCCAGGAGTAGCTCCTAAGACAGCGCCAGGTTTCGACCGCGATGGAGCGGACCTTTTTCTTATAGATGGAGTTGAAATGAGGCACAAAATGGTTGGTCAGGAGCGTGACTCCTCCCGGACGCTCCCGAAGGGCCGGCACATGAATGTGAAAAACCTCGAGACGATAGAAAAGGTCTTCCCTGAACCTTTTCTGTTTGACCGCCTCTTCCAGGTTTTCATTGGTGGCCGCAATCACCCGAACGTCAACGGGGATGTCCTTTTCCCCTCCGACGCGGCGGATGCTCTTGCTTTCCAGAACACGGAGGAGGCTGACTTGCGCCTTTTCGCTGATCGTGCTGATCTCATCGAGGAAGATCGTCCCGCCCTGGGCTTCTTCGAAACGCCCCTTGGTGGTCTCTACCGCGCCTGTGAAAGCGCCTCGTTCATGGCCGAAGAGTTCGCTTGCGACCAGTTCCGACGGCATGGCGCCGGTATTGACGGCGATGTAGGGGCTGTTTTTCCGCCGGCTCCTCTTATGGATCGCCGCGGCGACCATGTCCTTGCCGGTACCCGTTTCGCCGGTGACCAATACGGAGATGTCCTCTGAAGCCGCCTCCAAAATCCGTTGAAATAGCTCCTGCATCGGCAGGCTGACCCCCAGCATGCCCTCGAACTCAAGGGGAATGCGCGCTTCCTGATCGATGCTCGCCCCATTTTTCAAGGCCTGCTGACGCAAGGCTTGAGTGACAAGCGCGCAGATCTCATCTTCATCCACGGGCTGAGTCAGGGTCCGGTGAGCGTAGCCTTTAAGTCGATCGAGGGGCAGAAGCCCTCCCTCCGGATCCGTCAAAACGATAGTGTACGTTCTGCTCGAATCTTTGGTAAGGAGATTGAGCAGCTCAAGCCCTTTCGACTGCTCCGTTTTCGATGTGTCCGCATCCCAGATGAGCACGTCGTAGCCACCGGGCTTAAACTTTTCCAAAGCGCCACTAATAAAGGGCATGGCGTCCACAGAGAGGTCATGGCCCGCAAACCTCTGAGCGAGCAAGGCCTGAATCTTACCCGTCTTTTGGACCACCAAAAGTCGCAACATATCGCCTTCACCGGCCGGCTTTATCGAGAAAGCCCTTCGATTCGTCCGCCACTTCTACGCCGATGGTCGTATCCATATCAAAACACAGTGCTCCAAGTCCAGCCGGTTCCAGCTTGCCCGCCCGGACGAATCAGGAAGGCGGAAGCCGGGCCCGGAGCCTGCCGTTTTTGATCCGTGACCAGAGGGAATCCGCGAATTCGATGCTTATCGCTCCGATGCCGCCACCTTGGCGGCGAGCCAGCGGGCGGTGCGGAGAAGTTTGGCGTCGCCGTCTCGTGGACCGACGAGTTGGACGCCGATGGGCAAACCATTCGAACTCTGAAGCAGCGGCAGGCTGATCGCGGGCATGCCGCACAAAGTCCAGAGCGTGCAGAACGAGGGATCGCCGGTAGAGGCAAGACCTTTCGGCGCCGCGCCCGGAGCTGCCGGCGTCAGGATCGCGTCATAGCGCTGCTCGAACAGCTCTAAAAAACCTTCATATACCGGCCGGATGCGGCCCAGGGCGCGCTGGTAATCGACCGCTCGGACTTCCCGCCCTCTCTCGATCTGTGCCTGCAATAATTCCGAAAGACAGTCGCGCGCCTTCTCCCACTCCCGCTCCAAATTCGCCGCCATCTCGGCTTGCGCGATCGTCCGGTGCCAGTCCCATGCGGCCATAGCGGAGGGAAAGAGCCCGACCTCTTCTACGCGATCTCCCAGCTGTTCGATAATCTCCGCAAACCCTTCTTTCGTCTCCTCGTCCACCCGCTCCCAATACGGCGTCTTCACGAACGCAAACATCGGTTCAAGCGGCGGCTCCTCGGCCGCCACTTCAACGAACCGAACGCGCGCGCGCGGTCGCGTGTCGGGGTCGCGCTCGTCGTAACCGGCAAGCTGCTCCGCCAGCAGCGCGATATCGTCGATCGTCCGCGCAAACAGCCCGACGTGATCGAGCGTGCGGGAAGTCGCGAGCATTCCGTGGCGCGGGATCAGGCCGTGCGTCGGCTTGAAGCCGACGATCCCGCAAAAGGTCGCGGGACGGATGGTCGAGCCGTTGGTCTGGCTGCCGAGCGCGAGCGGCGCCATTCCGGCGGCGACCGCCGCGGCCGAGCCGCTGGAGGAGCCGCCCGGCGTGTGCTCTGGATTTTGCGGGTTGCGCGTCTTGCCTGGCGACAGGTAAGCGAACTCAGTGGTCACGGTTTTGCCCATAATCACCGCGCCGGCGGCGCGCAACTTTGCCACCACCGTTGCGTCGCGCGACGGCGTGTTGCCGGCGTAAAGCGCCGAGCCATACTCGGTCGGCATGTCGGCGGTGTCGAAGATGTCCTTGACGCCCACCGGGACGCCGTGCAGCGGCCCGATCGGCTTTCCGGAGAGGCGCAACTCGTCGGCCGCGCGCGCCTGCGCCAGCGCATAATCCGGATCGAGAAACGCCCAGGCCTGCACCTGCTCGTCGATCTCGCGCACGCGCGCGAGACAGACTTCGACCAGTTGCTCCGAGCTGATAATGCCGTCGCGGATCAACCGCGCCGCCTCGGAAGCGGAGAGTAAGTGGAGGTTATTCAAATCCATTTGGGTGACAGGATCGTTTTCGTAATTTCAATGCAAAATGAAAATTCTAAAATGCAAAAATCAAAATGGCCGGGAGTCCGGAATCTTTCAGTTTTCATTTTGCACTTTGCATTTTGCAATCAGCTTCCATAGAGAAACTCGGGTAGCCACAACGTCATTCCCGGCCAGATGTACATGAAGGCCAGACAGATGCAGACGATGATCATATAGGGCATCATGCCGGCGAAGATCTGGTTGAGCGTCACATGTTTCGGCGCGACGCCCTTCAGGTAGAACGCCGACATCGCCACGGGCGGCGACAGGAACGCCGCCTGGAGATTGACCGCCACCATCGTGCCGAACAGGATCGGGTCCACCTGAAAGTGACTCAGCAACGGGATGAAGATCGGGCAAAAGATCACGATAATCTCGGTCCACTCGAGCGGCCAGCCCAAGATGAAGATGATCAGCTGGGCCACGATCATGAAACCGAGCGGCGACAGGTTCATGCCGAGCACCCATCGCTCGATCAGCCCCTGGCCGCCGTGTAGCGCGAACACGGCGGAGAAGAGCGCCGAGCCGACGAACAGCCAGCACACCATCGCGGTCGTCTTCGCCGTGAGGAACGTCGCTTCCTTGATGTTCCGCCGAAGATCCGGTGAGGTTTTGAGATTCCAGAGCCCCGGCACGACCGTGCCCAAGAACGTGCCGCCGAGTGAGCCCGACACGATCAGGGAGGCGAAATCCTCGCCCTGCCACCATCCGAGGCTGACGCCGATGATGGCTCCAGCTAAACTCCACCACAAGACTTGGCGTTGGTACTTCGCCATGACAGCGAGATACAGCGCGCCCAGGGCTCCCACCGCCGCCGACTCGGTTGCGGTGCAGATGCCGAACAGGATCACCGCGAGCACGACGAACGTGAGGACCCCGAGGGGCACCACCGATGCCGACAGCTCCTTGAGGATCTCGAGCTGCTCGCCGTCCATGCGCCGGTAGTAGATGGCGAGAAGGAGCGCCGAGAACGCGGCCAGTCCCCAGAACCATTGATAGAAATGCGCGGGGACCTCGCCCGCTCCAGCCACGCCCGACTCGGTCACGGAGCCCATCTCCTCGGGTGGCGCGTCCGCGGCCCGCCCGGGCTCGTCGCTTTTCACCTCGGTCTCCGCCTCCCCTAGCTCTTGCGGCTTCTCCGAATCAGCCGTGGCGGGCGCTGCGGCGGGTGGCGCCGTGATCGCTGCAGCCTTCGGCGCCGAGACAGCCGCAGTTGTCGCCGCCGTCGGCGCGTTGTGAATGACGACGTACCACCAGGTCGCGCCGAACGTGCCGACCGTGAGTGCCAACGGCACCATGAGCGCCAGCACATCGTTGACGATGAGACCATACCTCACCGGCCGGCCGTCCGGCGCCGTCGCTCCCTGCACCAGGCTCGGCCGGAACACAGTGGCAAGCAGCCCGCCGACAACCCGCCGGGAATGGCCCCGCTCGAGTCGCTGGAGATAATCCGGCACCGCGACACGGTACTTGTCGGGCGGCAGCTTGGGCGCGATCTTCGGATTGAGGATCGCCCAGCCGAGGATGTAGACGAGATAGAGGAACGTTAAAAAAAACCCTGGCAGCATGGCCGCCGCGTAGAGCTTGACGATCGACTGCCCGGCCACCGCGGCGTAGACGATAATCATCACGGAGGGCGGGATCAGGATGCCCAGCGTGCCGCCGGCGGTGATGACGCCCGAGGCGAGCCGCACGTCGTAGCCGGCATTCAGCATCGGCCTGAGCGAGATAACGCCCATCAGCACCACCACGGCGCCGACAATGCCGGAGGCGATGCCCCAGAACGCGGACACCATGAGCGTGGTGACGGCGAGCGAGGCGGGCACGCGCCGGAACGCGAGCTGCACGCTGTGGAACATCCGGTCGACCAGCGCCGCGCGCTCCATGATGTAGCCCATGAAAACGAACAGCGGAACGGAGAGCAGTGTGTCGTTGGTCATCACCCCGTAGCTCCGCTGCACGATCAGGTCGAAAATTCGATTATCGTACCAGAGGTGACCCGGCACCCAGAACGCGATGTAGCCGAAGATCATCCCCAGACCCATGAGCGTGAAGGCGGTCGGGAAACCCATCATGATCGCGACCACGATGAGCCCCAGCATGGTGAGGCCGAGTGATGGATCGCTCATGGCTTGTTCTGCTCGTCCTTTTTTATCGCTCTCTCGTGCACCACGCCTTCTTCCATTACGCTGCGGTGGCGCGCGGCTTCGTCGATGGCGTGCGCCGTCTCCATCGCGGCCAGGCGCGACTCTTCGTCCACGTACTCGCTGTGGGAGAGCTGCGTGTCGATCACGTCGATCTCCTCGACGTCTTCGAGCCGCAAAGGCCAGGCGCCGGTGCGCAGGCACTCGATGCAGCGGACGATCTCGGCCAGCCCCTGGAGCATCACCAGCGCGCCCGCGATCGGGATCACCGATTTGAAGTGGTAGATGGGCGGTCCCTCCGCCGTGATAGTCGAGTGCTCCCCGATGCGCCAGGAGTCGGCGGCGTAGCCGTAGCCCGCGTAGATAAGCCCCAGAATGCCCGGGATGAAAAACAGCAAGTAGAGCGCGAGGTCGAGGGCGGCCTGGGCGCGCGGGCGCAGGTAGATGTAGACGAAGTCGGCGCGCACATGCGCGCTAAGTGCCAGCGTGTAGGCGCCGCACATCATGAAGAGCGTGCCGTAGAGCATGTTATTGAAGTCGAAGATCCAGGCGGTCGGTGCGTTCAGGATGTAGCGCTTGAAGACCTCAATTGACACCACGAACGTCAGCGCCACGATCAGCCAGGCAAAGGCTTTGCCCGACCAGTAGCTGACCTCGTCGATGGCGTGGACCAAGCGCTGGGCGTTCATTGAGGCAGGAAAATGGCCAGCCATCAGCCTAATCAGCCTAAGGCTGATGGCTGGCCTAGTTAGCAGGGGCCACGCAGAGCTAGCCTTTCTTGGCCGCCGGGGCCTCGGGTTTGGCGGCCGGCGCTGCGGGCTTGGCTGCCTGTGGGGCCGGTTTAGCGGCCGGCTTCTTGGCGAAGTAGTGGTTATACGCCATTCGGGAGCTAACTTGGGTGTCGAGGAACCATTTCACCGCGCGCTCGGCAAACTTGCGCTGCGACTCGGCGATCTCCTTGAACATTGGCGTCTGCGCCGAGTACTTCGCCAGGACCCCGTCGAAGATGTCGAGCTGCTTCTGCAGCACCGAATCCGGGGTCTTGTAGAACCTCACCTTATCTTTGGTCTGCAGCTCGATGTAGTCTTGCGAGTAGCGATCGATCGCCTTCCATGACATGTCGGCGGACGCCGCCTCGACGGCGAGCGCGATGATCGCCTTCATTTTGTCCGGCAGCGCGTCATACTTGGTCTTGTTGAACGTGATCTCGAACTGCTCGGCGTTCTGGTGGTAGCTCTGCAGCATGCAGACCTTGGAAACGTCAGCGAAGCCGAGGAGTCGGTCTGAGGACGCATTATTGAATTCTGCGGCATCGAGGAGCCCCCGGTCCATCGCCGGCACGATCTCGCCGCCGGGCAGCGCGTTCACCGCCGCGCCCATACCCTGGAATAGGTCAATCGAAATGCCCACGGTGCGGAACTTGAGCCCCTTGAAGTCGTCGGGCTTGGTGATCGGCTTCTTGAACCAACCGAGCGGCTGCGTCGGCATCGGCCCGTAGGGGAAGGAGACGACGTTGGCGCCGATCGACGCGTAGAGCTTGCTGAGCAGCTCCTTGCCGCCGCCGTACTTGTGCCAGGAAAGCATCATGTTGGCGTCCATGGCGAACGCGGGGCTCGAACCCCAGAGCGCGAGCGCATTGCTCTTACCGTAGTGGTACACGAGCACGCCGTGGCCGCCGTCGAGCGTGCCCTTCGACACGGCGTCGAGCAGTTGGAAGGCCGGCACGACAGCGCCTGCGGGCAACACCTCGATCTTCAAGTCGCCGCCGGTCATGTCGTTGACCTTCTTGGCGTAGTCGAGGGCGTACTCGTGGAAGATGTCCTTCTGCGGCCAGGTGCTCTGCCAGCGCATCGAGATCGGCCCCACCTGCCCCTTGGCGATCATCGGGAAGCCGAGCGCCGCGGCCCCGCCTGCGGCCACCGCCGCCTTGAGGATGTTGCGGCGGGATACTTTCTTATCCTTATCACCTCTCGCCTGGAGCTTGTTTTGATCGGTCATGGTCATCTCCTCCTTCCGTTACATAACGTCAGCCGCTTATATATATTTTGGGACCGCGCGTCAATCCCTATTTGACACCCCCTCCACACCTCGGATAGGCTTCTGTCAAATGAGCCGCGACGATCTCATTAATCAACTGCGCGCCATCGTCGGCGAAAAGTATCTCCTGCTGGAGAAAGAAGACGTCATCGTCTATGAGCAGGACGGCTCGATCCTCCAGGCGATGCCGGAGATTGTCGTCCTGCCGGGCAACGCCGGCGAGGTGGCGGAGGTGGTGAAAGCGGCTAAGCGCGCCGGCGCTCCTATTGTCCCGCGCGGCTCGGGCACCGGCCTGGCGGGCGGCGCGGTGCCGGCGGAAGGCGGGATCGTCCTCTCCCTCGCCCGCTTGAACCGCATTCTTGAGATCGACCTGAAAAACCGCCTGGCCGTCGTCGAGCCGGGCGTGATCAACCTGGACGTGAGCAAAGCGATCGCGCAGGACGGTTTTTTCTACGCGCCCGACCCCAGCAGCCAGGCCGCCTGCTCCATCGGCGGCAACGTCGCCAACAACTCCGGCGGCCCCCACACGCTGGCCTACGGCGTGACTACGAATCACGTGCTCGGCGTCGAGGTCGTGCTGGACGACGGCCGAGTCGTCTGGCTTGGCGGCCGCGTGGCCGACTCGCCGGGCTACGACCTCTGCGGCGTGTTCGTCGGCTCCGAAGGAACGATGGGGATCGTGACCAAAGCGGCGGTGCGGCTCATGCGAACGCGCGAGTCGGTGCGCACGTTGCTCGCCGTCTTCGATCGCACGGAGGCGGCCACCAAGACCGTGGTCGATGTCACCGCGGCCGGCATCATCCCGGCGGCGCTGGAGATGATGGATAGGCTGACGATCTCCGCCGTCGCCCAGGCCGTTCCCGGTGTCTACCCGCGCGACGCGGAGGCCGTCCTCCTCGTGGAAGTGGAGGGGTTAACCGAGACCACGGAGCGGGCGATCCGTCTCGTGCAAACGATCTGCGAGCGCAGCGGCGCGCGCGAGGTCAGGATCGCCGCGAACCAAGCTGAGCGCCAATTATTATGGAAAGGACGCAAAGAGGCCTTCGGCGCGATGGGCCTCCTCGCGCCCAACTACTACGTGCAGGACGGCGTCGTGCCGCGCAGCCGGCTGCCTGAGATCATGAAACAGGTGGCGGAGATCGGTGAGCGCTATCGTCTGAGGATTGCCAACGTCTTTCATGCCGGCGACGGCAACCTGCACCCGAATATTTTGTTCGACATGCGCGCGCCCGGAGAATTAGACCGCGTGATCGAGGCGGGCGCGGCGATACTCAAGGCCTGCGTGGACGCGGGCGGGAGCATCACCGGCGAGCACGGCATCGGCCTGGAGAAAAAGGCTTACATCGGCCTGCTGTTTAATGAGTATGACCTCGAGGCCATGGCGCGGGTCAGGCGCGTGTTCGACCCCGAGGGGCGCTTCAATCCGGCGAAATTGTTCCCGACGCCGGTAAGCTGCGGCGAGGTGCGCCGCCAGCCGCAGACTATTCCGGCGGGACTGTGGATCTGACCCATTGCAAAATGAAAATTGCAAAATGCAAAGGTCAAAATTTTAGATTTCGGCTTCCGGACGGCGTTTCTTCAATTTTGCATTTTTCAGTTTGCACTTTGCATTTTGCATTGACCGTCTTAGTCGTCTATGGAGCGCGCATTGACACAAACTGAAGCTTCCATCGAGGCAAAGGTATCCGGCCTTCCCGCTCTGGATATCCCCGAACTCTACCAGTGCGTCCACTGCGGCCTCTGCTTGGACCAGTGTCCGACCTATCGCGCGCTGCACATCGAATCGGAATCGCCGCGCGGCCGTATCCATCTGGTGCGGGCCGCTGCCGAAGGCCGCATCGAGCTCAATGAAAGATTCGCGAGCCATCTCAATCTCTGCCTGATGTGCCGGGCCTGTGAGAGCGCCTGCCCCTCCGGAGTCCAATACGGCCGCATCGCCGAGGCGGCGCGAGAGATTCTGGGACCGCCGGGATCGCCGCTCGCCCGCGCCGTTCAGCGGGCGGCGTTTCAATATCTGCTCCCCTCTCCCCTGCGCTTGAGAATAGCCGCGCGCCTGCTCGGGTTCTACCAGCGGAGCGGCCTTGGGCGCCTGCTTGAGCTCGCCCTCCCGGAACGATTGCGCGAGATGCAGTCGATGATGCCGGCCGTGCCGCGCCGCTTCTTCAACCCACGGTCCGAGGTGATGCCGGCGATCGCGAAAAATCGCGCGCGCGTCGGCATGCTGAGCGGCTGCGTGATGAGCGTCCTCTTCCCCGAGGTCAACGAAGCGACGCTCCGAGTGCTCAGGCTGAACGGCTGCGACGTGGTCCTCCCGAAAAAGCAGCTCTGCTGCGGCGCGCTCAACGTTCACAACGGCGAGACCGTGACGGCCAAGGCGATGGCGCGGCAAAACATCGACGCCTTTCTCGAATCGAAGCTGGATGCCGTCGTGGTGAACGCCGCCGGCTGCGGCGCGGCGATGAAGGAGTACGGCCATCTGCTGCGCGACGATCCGGCCTACGCGGAAAAGGCCGAGCGCTTCGGCCGGCTGGTAAAAGATGCCGGCGAATATCTGTTCGAGCTCGGCCCGCGCGCGCCGCAACGCCCGATCGAACGGGTCGTCACCTATCAGGATCCCTGCCATCTGGCCCACGGCCAGAAAATCAGAAGCCAGCCGCGCGAGCTGCTCAAGGCCATTCCCGGAATCGAGCTGAGAGAGATGAACGGCGCCGACCGCTGCTGCGGCAGCGCCGGGATCTACAATCTCACCCATCCCGAGATGTCGCAGGAGCTGTTGCAAGAAAAAATGGCGGCGATCGCGGAGACTTCCGCCGAAATCGTCGTCGCGCCCAATCCCGGCTGCATGCTGCAGCTGCGCTACGGCGCCAAGCGCTACGGCCCGCCGGTCGAAGTTCTCCACCTCATGGATCTCCTGGATCGGGCCTACGACGCGAACCAGGGTTTTTCGCTCAGATGAAGCTCTCCGGCGAAGCTTTGCGCGCCCGATTGGAACAAGAGCTGGGCGCCGAGTCCGTGGAATTCCGTCCGCTCTTTTTGGAAGCGTACGCCGTCGACGGCAAGTCGCCGGGCCTGCTCTGCCTTCCCGCCGGGCCGGAAGAGGTGGCGTCGGTCCTGCGCCTCTGCGCGGAGAATCAAGCCTCAGTCATCCCGTGGGGCGGCGGGACATCCATGAGTTTGGGAAATATTCCGCGCGCTGCGGGTGTCGTGGTCGGACTGGAAAAGTTGGCGCAGTTGATCGAGCACGACGACGCCAATCTCACGGCTACGGCCCAGGCGGGGATGCAGGTCGCCGCGTTTCAGGAGCTCCTGGGACAGCGTCGCCAGTTTTTTCCGGTCGATCCGCCTCTCGCTCAGCTGGCCACGCTCGGCGGGATCGTCGCCGCAAATGTCAATGGCCCGCGCCGGATGCAATACGGCGGCGTGCGCGACCTGACGATCGGCATGAAAGTGGCGCTCGCTACCGGCGAACAAATCAAGTCGGGCGGCAAGGTGGTGAAAAACGTCGCCGGCTACGATCTGTGCAAGCTCTTTGTCGGCTCGTTGGGCACGCTCGGCATCATTACCGAGGTGACGCTCAGGATGGCGCCGCTCCCCGACAGCGCGGCTTCGGTTGTGGCCGCAGGCCCGTTGGATCGATGCGCCCGTTTTGTGGAGCAACTCTCCGACGGGCCGCTGCTGCCGGCCGCCGTAACCATCTTGAGCGCCGGCGGCAATGCGCAAACACCGGCGGTCGCAACCTGGGTGGAGGGATTTGAGGAAGCGGTCGCGCGCCAGCTCCGCGACCTGGCGGCGCTGGCGGACGAGGCCGGGCTGGCCTCTGAAGCGCTCCGCCAGGAGCCGCACCGGCGTCTATGGGAAGAAGTTGAAGATTTCGGTGCGAACGGCGAGGGCGTGCTCTTCCGGATCGCCGTCCCCATAGGGGCGATGGGGGAGATATTGGCGACCATCGATCGCTGGAGCGGCGAAGCGGCGACGCCGGCGCGCTACGTGGCGCACGCCGGAACGGGAACGGTGTGGCTGCTCGCCGGCAACGATCCATCGAGCCTGGGATGGTTTCCCAGACTGATCGCGCTGGCTCAGGGCCACAAAGGCCACGTGGTCGTCGCGGCGGCGCCCCCGGAATTAAAAGCCGGCATCGACGTGTGGGGGCCGGCCCCGGCAAGCCTGGGGCTGATGCGCGAGATCAAGCGGCGGTTCGATCCTCAGGAAATATTGAACCCCGGCCGCTTCCTCGGCGGTCTGTAAAGACTCAAAGGAAGACAAGATGACTCGCGCAAAGACGCAAAGCGCGCCAAGTTCGGAGAAATATTTCTCTCTTTGCGTTCTTGGCGTCTTGGCGCGATAAATTTTTTTGCAGTCGTTGTGCATAACATTATCGAAAGGAGTTCGGCTCATGAAAAACACCAACCTGGCGGCGCTCAAGAAGGACTTCGTGACCGCCATGCGAATTATCAGCCGCGAGGGGCTGAGCGACGCCTTCGCGCACTTAAGCGCGCGCGTCGATGGCGACAAGATGCTCTTTATGCCGCGCCAAAGCCCGGCGCTGGTCAAACCGAAAAATCTTTTCCTCGTCGATTTTACCAAACAGGTGCCGCAATCGTCCGTCCACCAGGCGTTTTACCAAGCGCGCCCGGACATCGGCGCGGTGATCCATTTTCATTCGCCGCGCGTGATCCTGCTGACCGTGGTGGGTGAAACCGTCCGCCCGATGCACAACTACAGCGCGATTTTTTTCGAAGGCGTGCCGCTGTTCGAAGGGACGGGACAAGTGGAGACGCCGGAGCGCGCGGCGGAAATCGCCAGGCTTCTGGGACCTGCTAAGGCGGTTCTGCTGCGCGGGCACGGCGCGGTCGTGGCCGGACAGAGCATCCCCGAGGTCTGCCTGCTGGCGCTTTACCTCGAAGAATCGGCGCGCTTGCAGACGGAAGCGATGAAGCTCGGAGAGCCGCGCTTTCTCAGCCGCGAGGAGGCGGAGCGGGTCGCGCGCCGGACGTTCAAGCCGGCGTCCAATCAGCGCGCTTGGGAGCATTTTAGAGCGAAGGTGAGCATGTGAGCCGTGTTCGTGGCACTCCGAAGCCGTTCTCCCAAGTTTCGTGCCTGTGTTCGTGTTTTTCCGGCACGAGCACGATTCACGAACACGAGCACGACTCCGGATGGGCCTTTTTTCAGCCGCCTGTTGACAGTTGATCCCCATTATAGGAGTATCCGGCTGTTTATGAGCCGGCCTACGTTACTTTGTCATGAGGAGAAGTTATGGCTTCGATGAATCGCGACACGTTCATGACCACTAAAGAGGTTGCCCGCTATCTGCGAGTCGATCAGTACACGATCTACCGCCTGGTCACTCAGAAAAAGATCCCCGCCTTCAAGATCGGCAACCAGTGGCGCTTTAAACGGAGCATCCTCGACCGCTGGCTCAAGAGCAAGATGAACACCACCGCCACCCACTAACCTCGGCTCTCGACGAACTATTGTTCCAACGAATTCCGCCGGACCGCCGGCGTACCGGTCCTCCCCCTCCGCCGTTTCTCATCTTCGACATGTTTCGCCAGGAGCGGATGTCGCCTTTCTTCGCGGCAACTCACAGCCGCAGCTAAAGGAATTCTTCGTTACCAGCGCATCGGCGAGGGCGGCTACGGCGAGAGCGAATCGTGGATCCGCCGCCTCCTGGCGGAGGCGGCAGTGTGCGGGAATTGCACAACGACATCCCTCCGATAACCAAGGCTCCTCGCTGCTTTCGCGCTCCTTCTCAGGCATAAGAAGAAATATCTCTCTGGCCTCTCTTTTCCTGCCAAGCACTTCTTACGCAAGTCCTCGCATTGTCACAACATTCGGCAGCTTCTCTGCAATCTAGAGCTTACCCTTATATCGCTGGCATAGCCCTTGCTCAAAACCTCTCGGCCGAGTGAGGATTTAGCCGCGGAATATGCTCTTGCAAGCTACCTACACCCAGGGTTTCTTCTCTTTACGTCTGCTGACTGCGTCTATCTTTGCGACGGTTTTCTTACTGACAACGGGACACAGGGCGGCGTGGAGTCAGTCGACAGAAAAGGGAGAGTCTCGCATAGATAATGGGAGGGCGCTTATCCGTGACCTTGGCTGCGTTGTTTGCCATGAGATCAAAGACCAGGAGACAGCTGTACGAAGCGAAGCGCCGAATCTCACCTACGAAGGCGAAATCGTCCCGCGCGACTGGCTGTATGATTTTATCAAGAAACCCCACGGAATCAGACCCGCCATCAAGGCACGCATGCCCAATTTGAGGCTCGCCGACAGGGAGGCCCTCGCGATCACGGAATTCCTCGCGGGCTTGCGGGATGGGGAGACGGTTCCCAAAGAGTTTCGCTACCCGAGAAAGGTCTCGGCGGAGGAGACGGAAGCGGCAAAGAAGCTCGTCTCTCCGGATTATTTGAACTGCTTTAATTGCCATATGCTGGGCGACAAGAAACCAACCGGACAGCCGGAGGAATGGGCGCCGGACCTGGCGCAGATAAAGGGCCGGATCAACCCGGACTTTCTCTTGAAGTGGCTGCGCGACCCGAGCAAATATCGGCCGGGAACAAAGATGCCGGCGTTCTTCCCGGACAAGGATTCGGGGCCGGATGATATTCTGGGCGGCGACGAGATGAGGCAGATGGCCGCGATCCGGGACTATCTCATGAGCATTGGGAAGGCTGAAAGTTTCCCTGAGTATGCCCAGGCCAAAGCTAGATTTGCAGACGTGACGCCATCTGAGGGAAGGTCATTGATGGTGAGGCTTAACTGCGTTGGCTGCCATGAGGTCGGAGTTCTCCCGCAAGGCAAAAAGGTCGGGCCCAATCTCACCTATGAGGGAAGCCGGGTCCGAAAAGATTGGCTGATCGGTTTTCTGCGCGCGCCTCATACGATCAAGCCCGAATTTGCCTTGATGGGGAGTCCGACGCGGATGCCGACTTTTCCTCTGACAGTGGCGGAAACCCTTGCCGTTGCCGAGTATATCTCCCAGGCGCTGGTGGATAAGAACGTCCAGCAGGATGGTGGGATCGATCCCTCTCTTGCCAAAGGAGGACGAAGGCTTTTTAAGGAAAAAACCTGCGACAACTGCCATCGAATCGGCTCCAGTCCGGGAGGCATCGGCCCCGATTTGACCGCGGCCGGAGAGAGGTTGCGCCCGGGATGGGTCATTAAATTCATTCAGAAACCCGAGCACTACCTTGAGACACGCATGCCCAATCTGAAAGTTTCGCCGGAGGAGGCCAGGGCGTTGGCAGCCTACGTTTTTGGCCCCAAAAATTAGCAGCATGAGAATGGACGTCAGAAGCCGGCTTCCGCTTTTCGCGGTTCTTGTCGTTTGGCTCTTGTTGCCCGCCAGGACGGCCGATGCCGCTGCGGCCGAGAAAAAGTCCTGCCTCGGCTGCCACAGCAATCTCGCACAGCAGCGTTATGTCCATGGCCCGGTTGCGGCCGGGGAATGCGTCCGCTGCCATGAACCGGTCGACAAAGAGACGATGTACGATGCCAGTAAACATCGCTTCAAGCTGGCGCGGGAAGAGCGGGACATCTGCTACACCTGTCACGAAAGGCGCCTCGATGTTCAGAAAGTCGTTCACGGCCCGGTGCGCTTCGGGCTCTGCACGGCTTGCCACGATCCACACCAGTCGCCGAATCGTTATCGTTTGAAGGCTAGTCCGCCGAGCAAGCTCTGTTTTCAATGCCACATCAACGACAAGACCACCGATAAGGAAGTGCACGGCCCGGTGGCCGTGGGGGACTGCGTCGCCTGCCATGATCCCCACAGCTCGCCTTATCAGTATCGCTTGATCGCCCAGGGGCAGAATCTTTGTTTCACCTGCCATACGGAAAAAAAAGAAGAGTTTCTCTCCAAGAGATTCGGTCATCCGCCGGCGGTGATCAACTGCTCGAACTGCCATGATCCGCATACCTCCCCCAATCCGCTGCGCCTAAACAACTCGGTTCCGGCCTTGTGTTTTGGCTGCCATCCGGAAAAAAAGGACCATATCCGCAATGTCAAAACCGAGCACGACGCCTACAAAATCGATAAAAAGTGCTTGAACTGCCACGATCCCCACTACACGAACTTCCCCAAGCAATTGAAGGCAGCCCCGGCGGAGCTTTGTCTTTCCTGCCACAACAAGGAGTTGGATACTCCGACGGGAAAGATCGCCAACATGAAGAAATTGCTCGAGCAAAACCGCGACTGGCACGGGCCGATCCGGCAAAAAGATTGCCCGGCGTGTCATAACCCGCACGGCTCGGATAACATGCGCATCCTGAAGCGCTCCTATCCTCGGGACTTTTACGCGCCGTTCGCCGTGGAAAAATATGCGCTCTGCTTCGGCTGTCACGAGAAGACCCTGGCCCTCGATCGTTTCACCACCACGCTCACCAATTTTCGCAACGGAGATGAGAATCTGCACTTCCGTCACGTCAATCAGACGGTTAAAGGGAGGACCTGCCGAGCCTGCCACGAGGTCCACGCCAGCAACAACCCGAGACATATCCGCGATTCCGTCCCCTACGGCGAGTGGAACCTTCCAACGAACTACGTAAAATTTAGGAATGGAGGGAAATGCGCTTCCGGCTGTCATGTTCCCCGTGGCTACAGCCGGGCGAGAAAGGTTCAAAACCCGATCGACTATGAAAAATTCAATCCCGATCAATCGTAAGATGAAAACGGTTCTCGCCCTGTGGCTGGGAGCCCTATGTCTTGCCTTGCCCGCCTTCGCTCTCGATGGGCTACAGGTCGGCATGAAGGCGCCCCTGATCAAGCTCAAGGATCTCCAGGGCAAGGAAGTGGCGCTGGCGGACCAGCGGGATGCCAACGCTGTGGTCGTCGTGTTCTGGGCGACCTGGAGCGACAACTCGCCTGCGATGCTCGAGCGCCTGGAGCGCCTCTACCGCACGCAGAAGAGAGAGAAGTTGCGGGTGCTCGCGGTCAACGTGGAAAAGCAGCAGCCCGACGCCCAGGATCTTGCCGAGATCAAAAAGACGGCCGCGCGTTTGGGACTGAGCTTTCCCGTGCTCATGGACGAGGGGCTCAAGACCTTTCGCGAATATGGCGTAGTGGCGGTTCCCTCGACCGTGGTGATCGACAAGGAGGGGACGATTCGCGGTGAGATGGCCTCGTTTCCGCTCGCCCAAAGAGAGGATCTGTTTGAGTTGATCGAGGCGTTGGCGGAGAAGCGGGAGATAGCGAAACGCGAGGCGCAAACCGGCTATCAGCCCGCTCCGAGGGCCGTGCGGTATTACAACCTGGCCCGCGCCATGATCGGCCGGGGAATGTCGGATGCGGTGGATGACGAGCTCAAAAAATCGATTTCCGCTGACTCGAAATTTGTTCTCCCGCTGCTCCTCCTTGCCAGACTCTATCGCGAGAGGGCGGAGACCGAAGAGGCCATCGAGTATCGGGGCACGGCGGTCGTAACCGCGAGTTTCAAGGCCGAAAAGGAAAAGTACTTGAAAGAGGCCGCTAAGCTCATAGAAAGCGCATCCAAGCTGGCGCCTCAAAGCGCTCCCGTTCTGGTGGAAGATGCCCTGGTGCTTATGGCCATGGGCAAGAGAGATCCAGCAAGGGAGAAACTCACGCAGGCGATCAAGAGCGACGGCTCCTACACTCCGGCGCAATTTCTTTTGGCTTCGCTGCTCGTGCGCGAGGGAAGGATCAAGGAGGGCGAGACCGAGTTTCAAAAGGCGGTCCGGTTGAATCCTTTAGACTATCAGGGGCATTTCTCGATGGCCAATGCCTACGAAGAGAAAAACCTGCCAAAGAACGCGGTCGCCTTTTACAAGAAGGTTTATGAGCTGCTGTATCTAGAAAGGGAGCTTTTCCCGCTTTCCTATGGGCGTTGAGAAAAAAATCGGGCGGTGGCTTGCGCTGCCGGTGATCGTTTCGCTGGCGTTAGCCGGCGTGTTCCGTCCTTTGTCCGCCGGCCAGGCGGCGAACGCGGATCACTGGGCCAAAATCGCCGCCGACACCAACGCCGATACCAACCTGCGAATGGAGGCGGCGAGGAAACTGGGAGAGGCGAAGGATCCAAAGTATCTGGAGGTTCTGACCGACGGTTTGAAGGACAGCAACAAGGCTATCCGCTGGACCGCCGCGGAGGCGTTGTGGGACTTAGGGGACAAGCGGGCTCTGCCGGCGCTCATTGAGTATCTGGAGAAGAGCGAGGCTTATGAGTGGGGCAAGGTGATCACCATGAACGCTCTGGCCTCTTTCAAAGATCCTCAGGCGATCGACCCTTTAATCAAAGTGCTGCAGAGTCCCAACCCTTTTTTGCGCCGCTCGGCGGCGGTGGCGCTGTTCACCATAGGAAACGACAGGGCGATACCGGCGCTGATCGAACTACTGAAAGATGACGAAGGATTCATTCAACGCATCGCGCGGAATTTCCTGATCGATATGACGAGAGACAGGATGACGGGCGAACCGCCTTTGGAATATGACGCATGGATCAAGTGGCACCAAAGTAATTCCTATCGCCTGAAGATTGAGGGAGCAAAACAATAATGAAGGCGACCGCCTTACCGTTGATGGGCGCGCTTATGATTTTTTCCGCCGTCGCGCAGGCGGCCTCGAGTGGCTACGATTGGCGCGGGATCCGGGTCCACCAATCTACGGTCAATGACGTTAAGAAAGCTCTCGGAGAACCGACCCGGGAGTATCGGGAACAACTTCTTTACGAGGACCAAGTGTTTGACCCTGCCGGCCCCGACGCCGGGCAGATAAGGCTCAGTACCGTGGTCCTCAATGTCGGGGCGAAAGGGATGATCGAGTCGGTTTTTCTGTCACCCGAGTGGGGAACTACGGATCGGGAGCTTCGGCCTTTTTTCGGCAATGGCAGAAAGATGACCTATAGACAATTTCTCTCGACAATGGGCGAGGTCAAGGTCGGCGCCGGGACCCGACCCGACGAAAAACTCCACTACATCGGTCTTGAGTCGTACTGCGAGCTCTTTCCCCAATCCCGGGTGCTGTTTCTGTACCAACAAGAAGACGTCGTTTCGGGAAACTATCTCGTGCAGTTCGTTCTCTTTTACTAAGGAGTTGGCGTATGGCGCGGCGTTTGGCGGTTTGTTTTCTGTTTGTCGAGTTTTTGTTGTTACCCGAGCTTCCCTTCGCCTTTCGCGCGGTCTCCGTAGGGGACATGGCGCCTGCGACGGCTGTAAAAGATCTCGGCGGGAGGGAGGTCAAGCTGGCATGGAGCCGCCGCCCCGTAGTGCTGGTTTTTTGGCGCTCGAATCAAGCTTTTAGCCTCGAAGCGCTAAAGGATCTGGAACAGATTAAGAAAGAATTCTCTCAGAAGGGCCTCGAGGTCCTGGCCGTCGCGGAAGGAAGGGAGTCTAACTCGACCGTGCAAGCGGCGATTAAGAGTCTGAACCTTTCTTATCCCATTTATTTGGATGCGGAACGCAAGGCGGAGCTGGGGTTCGGCGTTATCGTCTTTCCGAGCACGGGAATCGTGGGCGCGGATGGACGACTCAAATTCTATCTGCCGAGCCGCAATAGCAATTACCGCGAAATTCTTCAGGCGAGACTCAAGGTCGAATTCGGCCTGATGAAAGAGAGCGAGTTCGACCAGCAGATGAAGCGGATCGGGGAAGAATTGGGCAGCGAGAGGGCCAGGGCTGAGGACCACCTCAAGACCGGCCTGCGCTTATCCCGTCAAGGCAAGCCGAGGGAGGCCGTTCAGGAGCTGAAGCAAGCGCTCTCTTTCGACCAACAATTGCTCGACGCCCATTTGGGCTTGGGCTACGCCTACCTCAATTTAGGAGAGCCATCTAGCGCGCAGAAGGAGTTTGAGCTGGTTTTGAAGCAACATCCGGCATCGCCAAGCGCTAGATTGGGGATGGGCATATGCGCTGTGCGTCTCGGCGAGTTGGACAGGGGAATAGAGATGCTAAAGGACGCGGTGCAAATCAACCCCGATCCCGTCCAGGGCTATTTCGAGCTGGGGAGCGCATACGAAAAGAAGGGAGATCTTAAAGAGGCCATGCACGCCTATAAGTGGGCCGTCAGAAAGCTCCTCCAGGGGAGGCGCTAAAACAAACAGAGAAAGGAGTCGAGCCATGGCACAGGAAGGAATAAATATCGTACTGGGGGGAATTTTACTTTTCCTCTTCGCATCCTCGTCCGTGAGCGTTTCGGTGGCGGCTGAAGCTAGGGACCCCACGAAAGAGACCGTGCTCATAGGGGTCAACGAGGCCGGCGGCATGATGATCAAACTTGAGATCGAGCCGGCGCAGAGTATGTTCATGCAAATGCACGGGACCTGGACGGAGATGAAGCCTGCAAAGGGCGAGATTCATCACTTCGAAGTTAAGCCTGAGGACCCTGGTTCGAAGACACGGCTCCCCTATGCGTCGGTGAAGTTTCGCGCGGTCAACACGACCACCGGAAAAGCCGTGGAGAAAGAGCTCCATCCCATGTGGGGCGGCAGCGGTCTTCATTACGCGGCCAATGGTGCTCTGCCCGGGGACGGTGTCTATGTGGCTGAGGTCACGGTGGAGCCACCGACTTTTGCCCGCGGGCCCAAAAACAAAGAGATGTGGAGGAAGCCCGTGCGGACTGAATTCCGGTTTAATATGAAAAACGGTCAGGTCATTCCATAGGCAAGATTATGAGACGAGCAGTCGCCGTAATTTTGGGTGCTATGGCTTTGGCCTTTCAGGCTGTCCCTCTTGCAGCCGAGACAGTGCTCCTTAGGTCGGGCAAAGAGGTCGAGATCATCGACGGAGCTCTTCCCGAAACGGCCGCCGAGGAAGCTCTGCGCGAGGCATCGGATTGGCTCAAGAAAGGGCGGCTCGATTACGCGAGGGAAACCTGGCGGCTCCTCGTCGAAAAGGGCAAAGGCGCCGCTGCGGCGCGCGCCGCTTCCGCCCAGGAAAAGTTGCCCAAAATCGAGCACAGCAGTAACGTCATTCTGAAGAACGGAAAAATCATCACCGGCAAAGTCAAAGCGAACTTGCGCACGGATCTCTTGGGATTAGAGGGCAAGGAGGAGATTCCCATTTGGCAAATCGAAGAGATAATTGCGGAGTATCACCCCGGCTACAGCCAGGTAAGCAAAACCTACTATCCCTTGATCCTATTGGAGATCAAGCTTCGCGGCCAACAACTGAAGAGCTCAAGGATTACGCAGGAAGTCACGTTTGTAGTGGAGGGAGGCGACGGCTCCGTTACCAAGGCTATCTTGGGCAAGGAATATGAGGTGTTACATCCTCAGGATCTAGGCGGCCAAATGGAGACCTTGACTGCGGATCGAATTCTCAAAGTCGTCATCTACCCCGAGATTAGAAAGTTCGAATAAATGCGGCACCTCGAGGTCGGTGTCCTTTTAATATCCGCCGCTTTGCTGATCTTGTTGGTTCGGGGAGACGGCAAGGCCGCGGCCCCGTCGGCCCTCAATTTGCTTCATCCCGCCGATAAGTCCGTCGTAAGTGGCGCGGGCCTATCTCATATCATTGTCGAATTGAGCCAGCCGGCGAGCCTGTTAGTCCGCCTAAACGGCAAGCTTCAGGAAAACGCGAAGATCAAGGAAACGATTTACCACTATTCGGTTCGTCTGGATTTCGGTCTGAATACGCTTGAGGTGGAAGCATCCGCGGGCGGAACGGTGCTGGCGCGGGACAAGCGCGACCTGTTTTTCTTTTCCCCGATCGCCAAAGAGAAAGAGATCCCGCAAGGATTTGTTTCAACTCCCTTTCACAAACTAGGATCGACGTCAGAAAAATGCAGGGCCTGTCACACTCTGGAGCCTCAAAGGACCGATCGTGCCCCTCCAACCCCCGGTGTTTCCACTTGCTACACCTGTCACAAAGAAATAACCCAGTTCAAGCAGGTGCACGGACCCGCGGCATTGTGGAACTGCTTGGCATGCCATAATTCGAGTTCTGCGCCGCAAAAATATACGACCCCGGTCCCGGTGCGCGACCTTTGTTACGGCTGCCATATAGATCAGAAGAATTATTTTTTCTCCGCGCAGTTTCAACATGGCCCGACCGCCACCGGCATGTGCACCATTTGCCATAACCCCCACGCAAGCGACCACGAGTTTTGGCTGAAGAAAGAGCCGTGGGACCTCTGCACGACCTGTCACAGTGACAAAGCATCGGGGCGGCATATTCTGGCTTGGGGCCCTACCGGCGACACGCATCCGACGCGGGGCCGCCCCGACCCTATGAAACCGGAGAGAGAGTTCAGTTGCCGCAGCTGCCACAACCCGCATGCGTCCAATGCGCCCAAGCTGTGGAACTTCGATGCCACCACAGCCTACCAGCTTTGCTGGACCTGCCACAAAAAATAATGGAACTGGGGATTGTGGCTCCCGGATTCTGAATTACAGGTTATGGCAAGAAAAACAGAGGCGGGAGCCGGAATTGCTCATCACCAGCTTCGCCCGTAGCTGCGAATTGGAATCGTGGCAGCTTGTGCAACCTACCTGACCATTTTCCAGTTTCACTGCCGGGTCAAGCAGGCTTGGATGTTTCAACCGTCCCCTGCTCTTGAGAGAAGCCGGGAGATAGTCAACCCCGACAGGGTGACCGCGGTCGACGCAGAAATCCCCCGGCGTATCCCCCTGAAAATTTCCCCGCTGGCTGAAATCCTGGCTGAGAATGTTGCGCCCTATGGTCCCGTCGTGACAAGTCAGGCAGAAGCGGGAGCCTCGAAGCATCTCACTCGCGATATTTCCGTAATTGTCGAACGGCAAAGCCGGGCCCGCGTAAACCGCCACGAAGGCACAGGTCAGCAACCAGGAGAGAACTGAACCCCCAAAGGAAAGATCCACGATGGCTAAAGACCCAAGCGAGAGCTTCACGGTTGCACCCCTTTGACCCGAATCATCGCCGTCTACGCAGGCTGTAAACGAAAGGGCGGCTTCCGTCAAGCGCCGCTTGCCCGGCGCACAGCGGCTAGCGGAACCTCTTGAGGCCCAGCAGATAGGCGGTCAGATCATCCATGTCCGCATCCGAGAGCTTCACCGGCGGCTTGACCGAGGTAGGGATGATCGAGCGAGGATCGGAGAGATATCTGCGAAACCAATAGGCATCGGTGTGGCTCTCTCCCGCGCGGGCGAGGTCAGGACCGAGCTTGCCCCCTTTGCCATCCAACGTGTGACAGGTAGGACACCCCCAGGATTGATAAATCCGCTCCCCTCTCTGTGGATCTCCTTTCGGCGGAGCTCCCGGGATTGCGGGCATCCCCGGGACTCCGGACGGGGGATAGATGGGAGAGATTGGCTCAGGGATTTTCCGCTTGGTTGGGGGCTGTGCGGCAAAGGCCGCAGCGCTCATCAAGCAAAGGCTCAGGCTCAGCCCTAAGAGATAAACACAACGCCGAAACGTAATTTTCATAGCTCGCCTCCTTTAATAATAAAACGCCGATGTGCTGTTTAGCTTGTCCAAAGAAACCTCGATTTCTTTCTCCGTTCGCGCCTCCACCGGCAGGAGCCAATAGTAGTGAACCTCCATGCCGGCGATTTCAAAATGGGCGTAGACAAGATAGCGTCCCGGAACAATTCCGGCGAAAGTGAATTTACCTTCGGAATCCGTTTTTGTCTTGGCAAAAGTATGCTTGGCTATAAGCTCGTTCGCCTCTTTTGCGTAGGTCTCCTTGAGCTCGGCGAGTTTAGCCCGCTCCTGTCTGAGAACTACGCTCTTTCTATCCGTCTCTGCTTTACTGCCCCGTCCGGCGCGGAGAAGATCATCTTGCGCTTTGTTGACCACCCCAAGCTGCTTGTTGATCGTAGGCAAGCGATTCTGGCGCAGCGCCGCCAGATTCGCCTCAAAACTTCCATCTCCTCGAAGTATCATGACTTCCACGCCGGCGCCTCGCATGACGAGGTCGCCTTCGAGCTTTCCCGATGGGCTGATAAAGACCGCCCCTTGGATCTTAGCCTGGCCCTCCGCTGGTTCTACCACAGACGGAAGAAGCCATAGAAACAGAGCGGCCAGCGCAGACAACCGGTTTACCGTTCTCTGTTTTTGCTTAGCGTTTAGTCTCTGACCATACGGATTCATAGCTGTCCCCTTTTTACGGCAGGTCTCCCGACGGCGGCCGATAGCTAAACCCGCTCATCACAGCATTGCTGGGCGCGTGGCACTGGACCCAGCAACGCCGCTCCTTTGTAAGGGTGCTGAACTCCCACTCGGGCTTGGCCCTCCCGCCAATGGCGCGGACATCGGGGTGAAAATTGACCAGCCGCGACGGAGTGCTCGGTGGCGGCGTGGTGGTAACGAAGCCGCTGATGTTGTACTGCGTGTTGGGCGCCTCCTGGTTGCTGTGGATATTATAGTGGCACGACTTGCACACGGCTCGCGCTTTGTCCACCTTATCGACCAAATGAAACCAGTGGAGGTTGCCCTTGCCCCTGTCGTTGGCGCAACCGCCGCAGCCTTCGTCATCAAAATTGCTCCGCGCGCCCTCACCGAACCTGCGCGACGTGAGCCGATTGACGTCATGGCAGCGAAAACAGAGATTGAAATTCGCCGAGCTCCAGAACGACGGCCCCGGGAGCGTGGTTTCATACCTAGCGCGGCGAATGCTCCCATAACTCGACCCGTGGGGCCCCACAGCAGTGGAGACCGACCCGTAGCTCGGTGCCCGGCCGGAGGTGCTCTCATAGGCTTCGCTGTTGTGACAATCGGTGCATTTGATGACCGAGTTGGTATTGAGGCCGTTGGGGGTGAGTTGATCGTTTAGGTTGGCAGAGCGATTTCGTCCGGGCCCTCCTATGGGATGGAACGCGCTGTTGGCGGTCTGGAACTCGATTTTCTTGTTGCTCGGCGTGGCGCCGCTCGGCAGCGTGCCCACACCGATGACGGTAGAATAGGTGTCCCCGTGACAACGAAGGCAGATGGGATATTGTTGCGCGCTCGGCGCGCCATCGGCCGGCGCCGGATCATTGATGACGTTCTGGACGGTATTACCGCTCAGGTCGATGCCGCGCATTCCCTCCGTGCGGTTCGTCCTTTTAACCTTGTGCGGATTGTGACAGTCCACGCACTCGACATGTTTCGAGTCCGTAAAGCGCGGGTCGGGCGCGGCCTGTCCAGGCTTTAGCAGAACTCCTTCCGGCAAACCCGTCGGGGGAGTGGGAATGAAAACCGGTTTGTGCCCCGCATAGGACGCTATCGGCATACGCGAGATCTTGTTAAACTCGGACTGAATATCCTGGGCTATCCCACCCGCGGCTGCCGACTTATGGCATAGGTAGCAGGTCTCTTCTATCGCCGAGGCGCCACCAACGGCTGCGTTGCGCAAAAGCCTCTCCGCCCCGTCGACCGTATGCGGGGTATGGCAGCCAAAACAGGAGTGGTCCCTCACCTGCGTCGTAGTCTGGTTCTTCGGCCAGAAAAAAGTGTCCGACTCATGCGTGCTTCCGACCCAGCCGGGCTTCTGATGGCAGGTGAGGCACAGGTTGTCGCTTTGCCCCGTAGGACTCTTGCGCAGGAATTTGCCGATCCTCCCCTCGTGCGGGTCGTGACACGAGGTGCACTGCACGGAGTCAATCACACCGGGATTGGCTCCCGGATAGAGCTTGATTGGCCCAGTGAGGAGCGCTGGATCGACCAGCTCCTGATCGGCGGAGCGGAGCGCCTGGTCGAAGACAAACGAGATCGGATGATCGTTGGTTAAAGTCGTACCGATCAGAGTCGCGCCAAGCGGCAAGGGCGCTTCCAAGCCGCTCACTACGCTGGGCTGACCGCCAAGGTTACGCACGGAGCCGATCGCGATCGTTCCATCATGACAACTGAGGCAGAGTTTCGAGTAGCTCGTGGGTTGGCCCACGGAGGCTTGCAGTGAAGGGCTGGTGTATGGCACATAGTTGCCCGAAGCAAATTCCCGGTTCCAAAGAGGAGGCTGGAGAGGGTTGGCGCCGTGCGGCGTGTGGCAGAAAACACAGATCTGAGTCTCCGTGGTTGCCTTGATAGCTCCTGGACCCGTGACCGAGAGGTTGTGCTTGGTCTTGGCAATCCCCGTTACCTGGCCTATGGCATGCGGTGAGCTCAGAATCAGGATGAGGCCGACGATCTGAATAGTTGCCGCAGATTTCAATGCGCAATTTGAGATTTGCAATTTGAGATTCCTATCTTCGCGGCCCATCCGCCCCGGCCTCTCTTAAATACTGAAAAACCTGAATCCTGTTATTGTAAGAGTCGGCCACATAGATGCGGTCCTGCGGGTCGATGTAGATCCCCGTCGCCAACCAGAACTGCCCCGGACCGTTGCCCGGCCCGCCGAAGTTCAGCAGCAACCGCCCTGTCCGGTCAAAGATTATGACCGTGTCAAAAAGCCCCTCCACAACATACACGTGTCCCTCGCTGTCGATGGCGATCCCCTTGGGCTTGGAGAAATCGCCCAGCGCGTCTCCGAGACGGCCAAAAAGGGAGATAAGGTTTCCCTGAGGATCGAAGACCTGGACACGGAAGTTAAGCGAGTCGGTCACGTAGAGAAAGCCCTTTCGGTCCACGGTGATATTGGTGGGAAAGTTGAATTCACCGCTGCCATTCCCCCGGCGGCCGAATCGGCGTTGAAGTTTTCCCTGCGGATCGTAGACCAGAACCTCGTGCTGGAGGACATCGACCACGTAGATGAGTCCGTTGACCGGGTTGTAGGCGATACCCGCGGGCCTTTTCAGGCTCCCTTCACCGCCGATCTCGCCGATGAGTTTTCCTCCGGTGTCGTACTTCAATACGCGGCCCAGCTCCGCATCCGTGACGAATATCTGTTCCTGCGCGCCGATCGCGATATCGATCGGGAACTTCAATTTTTCCGGATCGCCGATCTTGTTGTAGCTTTTCCCTTCGGGATCGAATACGTGGATCAGCCGGGCCACCGAGTCGACCACATAGATCCTTCCCCTGGCGTCCGTCTGAATGCCGTAGGGTTTGACGATCCTTTCATCTTCGCTTCCGACGACAAACTCCCAGATCCTGCGCCAAAAGGATTTGGCGATCCCCAGGTCCTTGGGTGTGGCGATTGTCCTAAGATATCTAATCCTAGGGGTTTCCGGCGGATTGGGCCAGGCCAACTCCGGAGCTGGCTGGGGCACCTCGGGAGGGGGCGCTCCCACCAGGGCGCATCCCTTAACTGCACAAGATACCAGGAAAAGTATAAGACCGGCCGTAACGATAAAATGCTTTATCGGCTTCATCCTGGCATGCTGGGAGGTCCAACAATTAGCCAATGCAAAATCCTTGCCTAGAGCGCTTCATTGTAATCGTCCAGCTCGCCAAAGGTCAATACAGCCCTCAAAAACGGAATCTGAAGGGCCGATTGATCGTGATCATCACGGCGTGCGCCTGCCCGGGCTGGTCAAAGCTCTTATGGGATTCGAAGCGGTACTCGAAATTAACCGTCGATTGACCGAATTGGTAAAGCGCCCGAGTTGTTAGTTCATAGCGGGTCAGCTGGTTCAAGGTATCGGTTTCCCACAGGCCGCTCAGCTGAATGGTTAACCGATCTCTAGGCCGATAGTTGACGTTAGCCGTGACGCGCATCAGCCAAGAGGAGCTTATATCGGTCTGAGTTCGGACCGCGTTCGCCCCCAGATCGAGATAGAGTTGCGGGATACCCGTGTAACTCAAGCCGCTGCCGATGGCGATGGTTGTCTGCTTCGAGGAGATCGTGGCCTCGCGATCGGAAAATGTGGCATCCTCGCGGAAAAAATCCGCGTTGGAGCGCAAAATAAGGCTTGGGGTAACGGGCGCGTCGGCGCGCAAGCTTGCCTGGTGGCGATTCCGCTCTGTGAGAGTGCGCTCCAGAGTAAACATATAGTCGCCGCGTAGGCGTACCGGTTTAAGAAAAGTGCTCTCAAGACCCGCGTGAACCTGTTGGGTCATGCCTATATTGGTCTCTTCCGATCCTTCTTTGGTGTAGGAAACGCCGGCGCCGTAGTCGACACTGGCGATCAGGGAGGGGAAGTAGGTCGATACCACGGATGTTCCCAAAGACCCGTTCGCGAGCAGCGAGTTCCCCGTGGATGTTCCCGAAGACCCGTTCGCGAGGGGCGAGTTCCCCATCTCGCCGGAGTCGAACCGCCGGGAGACGAAAGTGGCGGCGAAGGGCCTGATCGACAGGGTCGGATACGGCTGATACGCTTTGGACAAGCTCCCATTGGCATCCAGGGTGGTCTGTTCTTGCCCATCGATGCTTGTGTTTCGGACCCCGAGGCCTAAGCTGCGGGTGAGAGTCGGGTCGGGCCGGTTAAGCAGAGAGAAGTTGGCGCCCATGCTGCGGCTCCCCTCTTGCATGAAATAGTCTCCTATCAGTCGCAGGGTCGTGGCCGGGCTCCAGGGGGTTGTGTCGCTGAACCTGCCGAAGTGTCTTAAGATAGAAGTGCCCTGGACGTTGTCGGAAAAATGCTGTACGCCAAATTCCGCGTCGACGTCGGAGTCGAAGATCCTTTTCGCCAAACGCAAGGTACCCGTGGTGAAGGTGGTGTCGGCTTCTGTTTGTCCCGTGTTTTGAATGTTGACCCGATCAAAGTTAAGAAAAACCGACGGCCACTCCTGATAGACGACCCGCCAGCTCCCGCCGAAGGATAGGACGTCCGTATTTGAAGCGCTGGTAAGACGAGATTTAGAGAAGCGGAGATCCAGCGGATAGGGTTTCCCCGGTAGCAACGTGACGTTAGTGAGCAGCGATAGCAAACGGGAGTCGACGGCCGCGGATTGCTGATTGGAACTGAGATCCGACGTTGACAGGGCGCCTGCGATGTTAAACGTGGCGAGACGCGCGTCGAGGATGTTTCCCTGGAGTCCCAAATTGTAACTGTTGGTCCTAGCCATGCTCCAGTTGGCGACCTCTCCCTCTATCTGCTTCGAATAACTGAAACCGCTCCCTAGATTCCCGGAAACATTAAGGCCCAATTGCGCCGTCGCGTCCGTCAAATTGAGAAAGAAGGAAGCGGCGAAAACCAAAAGCAGTGTGTTTGTCCGGGGATGGCGCATCAATACCCCTTCATCGACCTCTGCTTCTTGCGGTAGACGGGAACGGCTAATCCCTGTTTTCTAAGGGAACGGAGATCCCGCTTGATGGTGCTTTTGCTGGTTAGAAGAAGATTTGTCAGATCCTCGTAGGCAAGAAGCGCTTCCTGTTCATGAGCCTCTGTGCAGAGGCGCAAGAGGCGGGCCTGACGCAAAAAAGCCAGTCCCCGGTTGACAAGGATCTCATCATCCTCCTCGGCGATGACGGTGAGAAGCACCGTTTTTTTTCTCAGAGATAACGTGGCGGGCTTTGCGATATAGGCATCGTGGAGTATCTTTCCTCGTTCGTGGAGTGGTTGTTCAAGGAATTTCACCGCTTCCATACAGCTCTCCTATCGGCTCATTTGACCCTTATTTTTTTTGGGCAAAAAAAGGGCTCGGTGACGTTCCCGAGCCCTTCTTACTCTCCTTATCTTTACTTTAGATGGCAGGTGATACAGAGGGCGCTGGCAGTATTGGCGGCCCGTAGAAACATCACGCTTCCCCCGGTCCCGCTCTGGGCGGCAAAGCTCCTGGCCTCATGGGGATCATGACAGGAGCCGCACTCCACCTTCGCAGTCGCTTGACTCGATCCATAAAGGGGTAAAGTGACCGTACCGTTCACTACGGTCCACCTGTTGCCAGAGCCGGCTGAAGCTCTAAAGCCGGCCGCATGGGTGTCCTCGCCGATGGCGCCCCCTGTCCCATAGCTAAGGGCATCAGCGTAATTCATCGACACCGGATGGTCGTCGCTGAGATCCCTGCCGATAAGAGCCATATTGTTGACCCCCGGAGGAACAGTGCCGATCTGGTTGCTGGAATCAGGGTTGGGAACAAACGCTGCCCCACTCCCTCTGCCTGGCCAGTTGATCAATTGATTCAAGCCCAAGGTTCCATCATGACAGCTCAGGCAGGCCTTGGAGACTCCGGTGGGAGGGTTGCTTCGCGCGGCGTCAACCGTGTAGCTGTTATAGACCGTGAATGCGCCACCTGTGGTCGGGTCGTAATTCCTGTTCCACAGAGGAGCCCAATCTCCAGCAGGATCAATCGCCTTTTTACCCCCGTGCGGCGTATGGCAGTATACGCAGATTTCGTCCACTGCGCCTTTTATACCGTTAGGGCCGCCGGAACTCAGATTATGCAGTGAGCTTGCGATCTGGGCAGATGCAAGGGAGGCGAAGGCTAAGAACCCGATCCCCACTGCAACCAATGTGATAAATTTTTTCATGGGCGTTATCTCCTTTCGGTCAGACCTTAGAGCAGGCGCCGTGCCATGCTTTCACAAAATTGAAGGGCCAGTGAAACGTGAAAAAAACCGGCGTGATACTAACGAGTTAGAAATTCGATGGGGCAGGAGACGGGAGCGAAAGTGTTTGTTTGATCACTAGGCCTGGAAGAACGATTGTTACTAATTCGCACAGTGTGCGGATTCCGCATAGTTTCGGAGCGATTATCCAGCTTTTGTTTTAGCCACCTTCGCACGGTATTTTTCTCCCAGGTACTGGAAGACCTGCACCCGGCGGTTGTAGGAGTCCACGACGTAAATCTTATCCTCGTTATCGATGTGCATACCTGCCGGAAGCCAGAAAGTTCCGGGGCGGTGACCGGCAGCCCCTACAAAGAGATAGAGCCTTCCCTCTTCATCAAAGATCTGGAAATTGTCAAAGGCGGCATCTGCCACGTAGATATGGCCTTCGCTGTCCGCGGCGACGCCTCTCGGCCGGGCGAGCTGTCCGGGACCGTCTCCGACATCGCCGAACTTCTTTAAGTACTTTCCGTCGAGGTCAAAGATTTGAATACGAAAGTTGCCCGTGTCCGTGATGTAGAGTTTGCCGTTGCCGATAAACAGATTGGTTGGGAAATTAAGCTCACCGTCCTCTTTACCTCTTTTGCCAAACTCAAAGGCGAAGCTTCCGTCAGCGCTATTGTAAACCCTGATTTTGTGCGCCCGGGGATCGGCTACGTAGAGGCGGCCGGAGGCTCTGTCGATTGCCAGGCCCGAAGGGTTGATCAGTTCGTCCTTTTTACCTATCGCCACCACAAGGTTGCCTTCTCGGTCAAGCCCAAAGACTCGCTGCAGAACGACATCCGAAACAAAAATGATGCCCCGATCGTCCACCGCAATCCCGATAGGCTGTTTGAGTTGTCCCTGACCGGAAGTTCCAAGAAAACTGACTTTCTTTTCTTTTTCGTCGAAGACCCAGACTGCCCCTTGCCCGCTGTCGGTTACGTAAACTCTCCCTTCCTGGTCGGTTGCAACCCCATAGGGCTTGGACATGGCGCCGCTTACGTCCTCGCCGAAGAGAGTCTCAAGCCAGCTCCTTCCAGAGCGGCCAAACTCATCGACTTGGGAAAGGCTTCTGATGTATCTGATGCGAGGCGTCTCCGGGGGATTGGGCCAAACCATATCCACGGGTTTTTCCACTGCCTGAGGGGCGCAACCCGCGAGGAGCACAACAACCGTATAGCACAAACCTATGCTGCGGAGATTTTTCATGGCACAGACCTTCCTTCGGGCTCTATTCGTCGCCCGGCTTCAGGGGAATGCCGAGTCGCGTGGCCTTGTCGTACAGGGTCCTTCGGCCGATGCCGATTCTCTTCGCCGCCTCGCTCTTGTTCCAGTTGCATTCGAGTAGGGTCCTCTCGATCAGTTGCTTCTCGAGTTCTTCTAAAGTGGAAAGCGGATGCGCACCGTTGTTGGTCGGCGGGCCCAACGGAAGATCGCCCGGCTGAATGACCCCACCGCAAGCCATGATCATGGCCCTCTCAAGAGCATTCTCCAGCTCCCGAATATTTCCAGGCCAGGAATAGGCCATCACCGCGTCAAGCGCCTTTTTGCTCAGCCCTTCGATCTTCTTCGTCATTCTCAAGGATAGCCGGTGCAAGGAATGCTCCACGAGCAGAGGGATGTCTTCCCTTCTCTCTCGCAAAGGCGGCAGATGGATATGGACGACGCCGAGACGATAAAAGAGATCGTCGCGAAATGCGCCCTTTGCGATTTCTTTTTTAAGGTCCTTGTTTGTGGCGGAGATAATACGCACGTCCACGCTGAGATTCTTTGTGCCGCCAACCCGCTTGAGCTCGTTTTCCTCCACCGCCCTGAGAAGCTTGGCCTGAAAGGCGAGACTCGTATCACCGATCTCATCGAGATAGAGCGTCCCCCGATCCGCAAGCTCGAAGAGTCCTTTCCTGCTCGCAACGGCGCCGGTGAATGCTCCTTTCTCGTGGCCGAACAGCTCGCTCTCCAAGAGGCTCTCCGTCAGGGCCACGCAGTTAACGGCGAAGAACTTCTCTTTTCTTCTTGGACTCATCCGGTGAACTGCCCGAGCGATCACCTCCTTGCCTGTTCCGCTTTCTCCTGTCAGGAGAACTCGGCATTCCGTCTCCTTCAGCCGGTCCAGGGCCTCGAGGATTCTTTTTATGGGGTCGCTTTTCCCGATGATCTCGGGCGCGGAAGACAGCCCCTGCATCTCCTCACGGAGGGAGCGGTTTTCATCGAGGAGCCGGGCATGATTCAAGGCTTTCTTTATTTTGAGAAGCAAATCGTCCGAGTGGAACGGCTTTGACAGAAAATCGTCAGCCCCTTTTTTCATTGCCTCCACAGCGGCATCGATGGTCGCGCAGCCGGTAACCACGATGACGGGCAGATAGGGGTAATCTTTTTTAATGAGTTCTAGAACTTCCAAGCCACCGCCTCCCGCGATCTTTGGCCCGAAGACAAGGAGGTCCGGCTGACTGTTGGCGATTAAATCTTGCGCCTTGCCGCCATCGGAATTGACCGTACAGTCGAAGCCGGCCCGGGCCAACGTCAGGCCGATTGACTCCGCCATATCGGCGCTGTCATCGAGGACCAGAATCCGCGCCTTCCCTTCCACCATAGCTCGCACCAGGCCCTAGGGGTGATGAGCGGGGAGAGAAATCGAAAAGAACGATCCCTCTCCAGGACTGCTTTTGACTGAAATCAAGCCATTATGCTTTTTGATGACGCTGAGACTTGTGGATAAACCCAGCCCGATCCCGCCTGTATTGTGCTTCGTGCTGAAGAACGGATTGAAGATCCTTTCGAGGTTGTCTTTGGAAATTCCCACCCCATTATCGGTTATCGCGCATTCCACGACTCCTCCATCCTCGGAACTCAGGCGCGTGGCGATCTCGATGGTCCCACCATGAGGAAGGGCATCTATGGCATTGCTGATGAGATTGATCAACACGCCCTTAAGTTCGTAGGGGTCACCCATAATCAGAGGAAGGCGGGGCATAAGTCGCTTTTCTAACTTGATACCCCTCTCCTTAAGTCCTCTTTCCATCAGCAGGAGATTTTCCTCGACCAGTTGGTTGAAATCGAGCGGCTTCATCTCAAAGCCCTTTTGCTTCGAGAGAGTCGACAGGGCTTTGGTGACCTGAGCCAACTGATGGCTGGACCTGTGGATGACCTCCAATCCTGAAATGAACTCTTGCGCGAAGCCGCGCTCGCGGGCTTCCTGCATCAAGACCTCCGCACGGATGGCCATGACTCCGCAAGGACCGTTGATGCTTTCTGAGATTTCGCCGATGAGTTTGCCGATCGAGAGGTGACGGTAGGTCATCTCAAGGATTGTGTTTTTGCGGGAGAGTTCCTGGTTTAACTCCTCTACGATTTTCCTCGCTTTTTTTTCTCGCTCCGCCAAGAGACCCAGGGAGCAAGTGATCAGGAAAAGAAAGATAATACGCAGCGCAAAGTCCGGCCACGAAGCGATGGACAAGCCGCCGCGATCGAGGTGCGCAGCGAGATAAAAGATGGACGAAAGCAGCGCCGCGGCCAGGCCGGTCTTGAGGCCAAAGTAAAATGAATGGACGGCAACCAGCAGGTAGAATGCTAGGAAATAGCTTCCCCGCACCTGCCCAATGTATCGTACCAAGGTGAAGGCAAAAATGAGGTCCACTGCGAGCGTGGTCAAATAAAAAGATCGAACGGCGTCGGGCCAACGAAAGATGCCCGCATAGAGCAGGCAACTATAAATCGAGTACAGCGAGAGTAGCCAGATCAGGATCTCTTTGCGCAGCGGATCATACGGGACAACGAGATACCACAGCCAACCGCCGACGACGGTAAAAAGGCGCAGAGCCAGAAAATAGAAATCCACCCTCTCTGCGAGAGGCTGCTTCCATCGGAGACTCAGAGAATTCAGCATAGAAGTTCCCAATTGATAACACCCGCAAACGCTGTGCCATTTTTGCCCAGCCGTTGTCTCCCGCCGATACACGACTGAGACGAGCAAGAGAGGTGCTCGCAAGCTATGGATCACAATGCATAATTGGTTGATTTTCTGAGTGATTTACGCTTGAGCGGCTGGTTATTGAGCTACGGTATGCACTGTGGACTGCTGTGCGGAATCCGCACAAACGAAACAGGCCTTTCCCTCTTCCGGAATTTTCCCAGGAAAAGGAGAAAGGCCCTTTATTTTTTAGAATCTAGGAAACCGGAACTAGTTTTTGACCAACTCGAACGTCACTTTGGCGTCTTCACCTGTCTTGACCGTAACCTCTTTAGTCAGTTTTCCCAGCGTCTCGTGCCAGACCTCCATCTTATGAATTCCCGGAGGGACATCGGTAAGTTTAAACGAGCCGGCGCCGTCGGTTGGCACTGCATAAGGATGGTCGGTAACCACAATCCAACCTACCATCCATGGGTGGGCGTCGCAGGTTAGTTTGATAATCTCCGGCTGGCCAAAGGTCTCCGTCATTTTCTTTTTGAAGCCCGGCTGTGCCTTATTGATCGGCGTGTTCTTGGTGCTGTAGGTGTGAACGTTGTGCAGGATGCCGTCGTTGTTGAGGATATCGACCGGAGCGCCCGCCGGAGCAACGACAACGCGTGGAGTAAACGCGCAACCTTTTTGATCGAGGACGACATTCTTGTCAGTCTTGACACCGCTGCCTTTGACTCCTATGAGACTCACCACGGCGTTCTTAACACCTCGGTCCGCAGATACAACCAGGTCATCCGCAAATCGCTCTGTGCCGCATTTCTCCTTGTCCTTTGTTATCTCCAGCTTTCGAAGCTGCGGGGCGTCACGGCTGATCATCACCCGCCCGGATATGCTCCCCGTAGATTGGGCGGATACCGCTCGGATTAGGTCTCCACTCAACGAGGCCAATCCCCACAAAAACAGCCCCCCAACGATTGATCCTTTCATTAATCGACCCATTATGTGCTCCTTTCCTGTTGAGATTTTAACTCGCTCACGCTGAGCAATTCTTATGCCATGAACCGCCGGCCGTAGGTGCGACAAGAAGGAGCTGCCACTCCTGATGCAGCGCTTGTTAGAGAGGGAGAACGGGCGCGACAGCTTTCTTCTGTGCAAAAAGTCGCAGCGGGGGATCGGCGTTGCCATCCCTTTGTACAGTTCTCCCTTATAGTGGTATGATTTTTGCGGTGGATTCGTGATGTCCCTATCGTCTAGCGGCCCAGGACGCCGTTTTTTTCCCCGTAATCGCGCCGCATTAAACGGGGAGGCTCGCAGCGGAAACCGGGGTTCGAATCCCTGTAGGGACGCCGAAAGGTTTTAATTATTTCTTGCTGAGGACTCTGTGGTGCCTTAAGAAAGCGGAAACGGTATGTTAAGCAAAGCCCATAGCAGATTGGGGAATGCTGCCGGGATAGCTCTGGCCGCGCTATTTCTTACAGCCGCGCAGGGAATGGGTCAAACTGATACCACTCCTCCCGCTAGCCACACGATCTTTGTGACGGGTTTGGAAGTCAAGGGGGGAACAACCGTAGACAAGTTAGCGCCGCCTTCCATTAACCCAAAGGATCTCTCCAGGGGCTACGACTTCAAGCCGCCGGGGGAGGCTGACAAGGCGAATCCGAAAAGGTGGGAGGTTTCCAGCTATAGGTTTGATCCAGGTTTTGTAACTGTTCGCCAAGGGGATACCGTGAAGCTGGTTGTTTTCATTGTCAACGGCGATAAGCACCTGGTATGGATCGCTGCTCCCGATGGGAAGAAAGCCGTGAGCGATACGGTTTGGAGCCGGGGCCGAGAGTACGTGCTTCAATTCGTAGCGGAGAAAACCGGCGTCTACCATCTCGTATGCTCGGAGCACGCCCCAACCATGGCCGTCACCATCCTGGTTCTGCCGGGCAGGCAAGTAATTAACCCGTGATAAGGTTAGATTTCAAGACTCCTTCTTCTCCCTTGCGCCTCTTTACCCGTTTTGCGGTCGCGGGGCTCATTGGGTTTCTTGTTATCTCTCTTCTTCTCTTTTATCTTTGGACGCGGACATTCGAGCGCCGCCTGATCGCCGAAACCAAAGAGACCCGAGCAAGATACACCAACGCTCTGGTTGGGCATATGCTCACGCGCGACGACTTCGCCGGCGTTAAAAAGGGAGCCGAGTGGGCGGTCTTCCGAGAAAAGATCTCGGATCTCTTTTCTATGCCGGAGGTGGTGCGAGTTAAAATTTATAACCCAGAGGGAATTCTGATCTGGTCCGACTCCGTGAAGCTTATGGAACTTGCTCCTCAGGCACAGAAGAACCCGCAATTGATCAGCGCGCTCGCCGGCCGTGTCGAGGCCAATATCTCCACTCTGGGGAAAGAGGAACACCGGTTTGAGCGGGGCGCTTTCCGCAGCCTCATGGAACTTTATGTGCCCGTTCATTTCACCCAAGGAGAACCGCCGGCCGGAGTGGTGGAGGTGTATCTCAACCTCGACCCCCTCTTTGCAACGATTGGGGACACCAGCAGGCTGATCGGGCTAACCGTCGTCGGCGGCTTAGGGCTTCTTCTGGCCGTTTCTTTCACCGGTCTAGGCCGCGCGGTTGTAGTCATTCACAAGCAGAATCAGGAACTCCGCGACCGTTTAGAAGAGATCTTTAAAACTACCCGGATGAAAAACGAGATCTTCGCCGAGCTCTCGCATGAGGTGCGCAATCCTCACGCCGTTATGAGCTACGCCAATCTTCTCTGGCATGGAGCCTTCGGGGACTTGCCGGAAAAAACAAGGAAAGCGAAACCTCCGTTGGACAAGTTGCGCAACACCGCTGCGGAAGTTCTCTCCCATTTCGCAAGAATTGTGGAACTCTCGCGGCTCAAGGTTGGCGATGTCCAGCCCCAAAGAGAACCGGTTGAGCTGATTGAGCTTCTCCGGGGAGTCGCGAACGACCTCCGCCTTCTCTCGGGAAACGGCACCGTAAAACTGAGCTTGGCGGTCCCTTCGGACCCTGTGATCATCAACTCTGACCAAAGGCTGCTGCAGCAGGTGGTTTTTAATCTTGTAACCAACGCCCTCAAATTTACTCCCAGCGGGGAGATCGCTGTGTGTTTGGAGAGAGACTTGGCTCTGGGCCGGGTCATGATTGTCGTGGAGGACACGGGGATTGGGATTAAGCCGGATGAGTTGCCTAGGATCTTTGAAGATTTTTACCGCGGAAATCATCTCGACGCCCGTTTTAACAGCGGTGTTGGACTTGGCTTGGCCATCGTGAAGAGGTCACTTGAGCTTTTAGAAGGGGAAATCCAAGTAGAGAGCCTTTACGGCAAAGGATCGAAGTTCACAGTGACTTTGCAGGAAGGCTTCAAGCGAGCCGCATGAGGCGCTACCGCACGATTCCAACCGACGATCCGGGAGCAGCCTCCACAATCCAGTAGACATTTCCCCTTCGCTAGAGTAAGAGGGCCTTAAAAACCCGCGAGGCGCATCCCTATGAACTTCTCGAAGGTTTGGCCGACGGCCGTCCTCCTCCCGCTCGTTTCGTGCTTCCTCGCCTTTTATCCGCCGCCCGTTGCAGCGGCGGCGGACAAGCTGGTGGGAATCCACTCGGCCCGCGTGTTGTCGCAGGCGATGCCCTGGATCGCTCAGGAGGCGGGCCTCTTCAAAAAATACGATCTCGATTTTCGCCTGGTCTATATCGCCTCTTCCCCGGCCGTGACGGCGGCGATGCTCGGCGGGGACGCCGAGATCGCCCTGACGGGCGGCGAGGGGGTTCTGAGGGCCTATGTGCAGGGAGCCGCCGATTTTGTTTTTATCGGCGGCGTGAAAAACGTGCTGACCCATAGCATTCTGGCGCGTCCCGAGATCAAGAAGCCCGAGGATTTTAAAGGTAAAAAAATCGGCATCAACCGCATCGGCAGCAACCCCCATTTCTTCGCCGTTCAGGCCCTAAGGCAGGCGGGGCTGGACCCCGCGAAAGACGTACAGTTCATCCAGTCGGGCGGCTCGCCCGAAACCCTCGCGGCGCTGGTCTCCGGCGCCCTGGATGCCGCTTCTTTGGCTCCGCCCGCCGATACTCAGGCGATCGCGCGCGGCTTTCACTATGCGATCTACGGGCCCGAGCTGCGCATCTCCTATCCGGCGACGATGTTTGTGACCCTGCGCCCGGCGCTCGCCCGACGCGGCGAGGTTGTGGGGAGGTTTATGCGCGCCATGGCCGAAGCCGCCGTCATCCTCCATACCGACCGCGAGTACGTCTACAAAGTGCTCGGAAAGTATCTCAGGCTGACCGATCGAAAGATTCTCGACTCCTCTTACAACGGCGAGATTAAGAGCCTGGAACCGAGGCTGGACATCAAAACCGACGCGCTCCAATCCGTTTTGGAGGAGATCGCCAAGGTCGATCCGCGCGCCAAAAAGGTCAAAGCCGAGGAGCTGATTGACCGCCGCTATCTGGCGGAAATGGACAAGAGCGGCTTTTCCGACAGCCTTTGGAAAGGGAAAAAATAGTAACGGCCACGCTGAACAACGATAAGCCCGTAGGCCTGATCACGGGCGCGGCCACCGGAATCGGGCGGAGCGCCGCCCTCGCCCTGGCGAAACACGGCTACGATGTCGTGATCAACTTTAGCCGGAGCGAGGACGCGGCCAAGAGCACGGCTCGGGATGCCGAAGCCGCGGGCGCGCGGACGTTCCTCTACCGCTGCGACGTGAGCGACGACGCGGGCGTGCGCGCCATGCTGGCGGAGGCCGAAAAACAGTTCGGCCGGCTCGACGCTTTGATCAACAATGCCGGCACCACGATCGACGTCGAGCCGAAAAACCTCGACGCCGTAGAAATCGACGGGTGGAACCGCGTCTTCGCGGTCAACGTTCTCGGATTGTTTCTCGTCACCCGCGCCGCCGTGCCGCTGCTCAGAAAATCGCCGAACGGCTCGGTCGTCAATGCGTGCAGCATCGCCGGCCTGCGCCCGAGCGCGCAGCCGCTCCCCTACGCCGCCAGCAAAGCTGCCGTCGCGAATCTCACGAAGACCCTCGCCAACGCCCTGGGGCCCGAGATCCGGGTCAACGCCGTCGCTCCCGGTTGGATGGAGGGCGACTGGATGAAGCGGACGCTCGCGGAAAATTACGACGGGCTGATGGCGCGCCGCGCCAAGTATACGCCGCTCAAGCGCTGCTGCACGGCCGACGACGTGGCCGAGACGATGATGACCCTCATCTCGGGCAACCGCTTCGTCACCGGCGAGATCGTCGTCATCGACGGCGGATTCTCCAGCACCACGTAGCCCTGCGGGCATCTCAAATTTCAAATCTCACATGGCAATTTGAAATCTGAGATCTGCGATTTGAGATTCCGAGCGGAGCGAGGACACATGCTTGACGGCGTCGTTCGATTTCCTCCTGAGTTCGCCGCGCGCTACCGCGCGAAGGGTTATTGGGAGGACCGCTCTCTCGCCGACACTTTTTCCGAAGTATTCGCCAAATACGCCGATCGCGTGGCGATTATCGACCGCGACCGGCACATCACCTACGCCGAGATTGATGAACGTTCAACCCGGCTTGCGCTGAACCTGCTCGACGAAGGGATCAAGCCGCTCGACCGCGTCGTCATGCAGCTTCCCAACGTCGTCGAGTTCGTCTATCTCTACTTCGCGCTCCAGAAAATCGGCTGCATTCCCATCCTGGCGCTCCCCACCCACCGCTTCCGCGAGGTGAGCCAGTTCGTCGAGTTGTCGGGCGCCGTCGCCTGCGCCGCGCCGGACCGTGCCAAAGAGTTCGACTACCGGGAGATGATCCGTAGAATCCGCGACACAAGCAAAACGCTGCGCTGGGGCATGATCCTGGGCGACGCGCCGCCGGGCTTTCTCTCTTTAACCGATCTGATCGAGCGGCAAACCAAGCGCTCGCCGGGAGAGCTCAAGAAAATCATCATCGATCCCGAAGATCCCGCGCTGTTTCAACTTTCGGGCGGCACGACCGGCATTTCCAAGCTCATACCGCGGACTCATAACGACTACGTCTATAATTCCAAGCTGGCCGCCTCCGTCACCGCGGTCGGCGCCGCTAAAGTTTTGCTCGACGTGCTGCCGCTGGCCCATAACCTGCCGCTCGCCTGCCCCGGCTTGCAGGGCTTCCTGCTCCACGGCGGCAAAGTCGTCCTGGCTACTACGACGCGCGGCGAGGATATCTTCCGGTTGATCGAGCGCCACCGCGTCACGCACGTTCACGTCGTTCCGGCGCTCTTGATCCGTTGGCTTAACGACCCGCTGATTAAAGGATTCGATTTATCCTCTTTGCAGGTCATACAGAGCGGCGGCCAGCGGCTGCAGCCGGAGGTCCGCCGCCGCGCCGAGGAGCTGATCCCGAGCGTCACCGTCCAGGAAAATTTCGGCATGGCCGAGGGGATGCTGATGTTCGTCCGTCTCGACGATCCCGAAGAGGTGCGGATGGAGATGGTGGGAAGGCCGATCAGCCCCGACGATGAAGTTCGCCTCGTGGACGAGGACGACCATGAAGTGGCGCCCGGCGAGGTGGGTGAATTTCTGGCGCGCGGCCCCTATACGCTTCGCGGCTATTACGGCGTGCCGGAATATAATGCCAAAGCGTTTACCAGGGACGGCTTTTACCGTTCGGGCGATCTGATGCGACGCCACCCGTCGGGAAACTATCTGGTCGCGGGGCGGAAAAAGGACCTGATCAACCGCGGCGGCGAGAAGATCAGCGCCGAGGAGATCGAGAATCTCATCCTGACCCATCCCGCCGTCCAGAACGTCGCCTGCGTGCCGATGCCGGACCCGCTGCTCGGCGAGCGCATGTGCGCCTGCGTCGTCCTGCGACGCGGCGGCGTGTTGACTCTGAAAGAGCTTGTGGCCTTCCTCGCCAACGAGGAGATCGCCAGGCACAAGCTGCCCGAGCGGCTGGAGATCGTGGACGACTTTCCGCTCTCGCCCTTTGGCAAAGTTTCAAAAAAAGAGCTGACGGAAACGATCACGATGAAGCTCAAGGAGGAGGAGAAGCTTTGAGAATCATCGACCTTCACTGTTATCCCAACACCGAGCCGTGGATCAAATCTCAGGGGCCGTACGTCGAGGCGCTGGCAAAATACTGGAACCGTTCCTGGACGGCCAAAACGGAGGCGGAGGTTATCGACGACTTCAAAAAGGCCGGCGTCGAGCCGCTGCTCGTCGCCTTCGACATCGAGACGGTAACGGGCAGTTCGCCCTGTTCCAACGAATACGTCGCGCATATGCGGGACCGCAACTCCGGCGTGATCTTACAGGCGTGGGCGGCGGTCGATCCGTTCAAGGGCGAGCGGGCCATCGAAAAGGCGAAGCGGGCGATCCGGGAGCTCCGCCTGTTCGGCTTTCACTTTCATCCGATCATGGGCCATTTCTCCGCGGACGACCGGCGTCTTTATCCGTTGTGGGAAACGATCGACGAGCTGCGGGTTCCGGTCATGATCGACGTGGGGACGACGGGCATGGGCGCCGGCATGCCCGGTGGCCTGGGCGCGGTCATTCGCCACGCGCATCCCGCGGCGATCGATCAGCTCGCCGCCGACTTTCCCAATTTGAGCATCGTCGCCGCGCATCCGGGATGGCCCTGGACCGAGGAGATGATCGCCGTGGCGCTGCACAAAGGGAACGTCTCCTGGGAGCTGTCGGGCTGGGCGCCGAAGTATTTTCCGGAAGCGTTGAAGCGCGACATTAAAGGCCGGCTCCAGGATAAGATCATGTTCGGCAGCGACTATCCCAGCATTCCTTACGAGCGACTGTTCCGCGAATGGCAGGAACTCGGTTACTCCGACGCGTTGATGGAGAAAATCTTCCACGGCAACGCCGAGCGGATTTTGGGTTTGTAGCTTGGGGTTTCATAAATCGGGTACCGATTTCATGTACACTTTGACAGTGAGAGCCGTCACCCGCTCTCCGAGCCCGCGCAATGGGGTGATGCTTATTCCCACCGGCAGTATCGGATGCGCGGGCTCTCCGAACGGGCGGCGGCTCTCACTGCGAGGCGGAATATTGTACTGTGTTGATCGAGGGGGCGAGCCATGACGGACAAGGGCACCGGACGCGAAGGTCGGCTAAAGGTAGCGCTCTATTGCCCTTGACCGGAAGGGCTCGTCCCCGAGATCGCGAATATTCGAGATTAGTAAGGATGTAAGCCATGAACATCGATTTCCATTGCCACCTTTACCCCGAGGAATATTTGAAACGACTCGAAGCGTCCAAGGGCGACGCGAGAATCGAGAGGAACGAAAAAGGGGAAAGAATTATCCTGAGCATGGGGGCCAAGGCCGGGCCGGTGACCGAGGACTTTTTCGATATCGAAGTGCGGCTGGATAAGATCAAGCAGAACAAGATCGACATGCAGATCCTGACGACCCCCCATCCGGGCATCGACCGCTTCTCTCCCGAGGAAAGCGCCGAGATGAGCCGGGTCATAAACGACGGCCTCGCCAGGGTCGTAAAGAAGTATCCCAAAAATTTTCAGGCGCTGGCCATGCTGCCGTTGATCGACACCAAACTCGCGCTCAAGGAGCTCGACCGGGGGATTTTCGATCTCGGGCTGAAGGGCATCTGCATGTTGACTAACGTGGCGGGCCAAACTTCGGACTCGGATTTTCTTCTGCCGGTCTATGAGAGGGCCCAATCGCTGGGCATCCCGATTTTCATCCATCCCACGACCCCCGTGGGCGCTCAGGTGATGAAAGAGTGGCGGCTGGCGATCATCCTGGGCTTTGAATTCGACATCATGCTTTCCGCGACGCGGCTCGCCTATTCCGGAATTCTCGAGAAGTTCCCCGAGCTGAATTTCGTGATCGCCCACCTCGGCGCCGGCATCCCGTTTCTCGCCGGCAGGATCGACCGGGGATACTACGACCCGACCTGCGGCATCAAAACCAAAAAGCCGACGACTGAATATTTAAAGGAGCTCTATTGCGACGCCGTCTGCTTCTACAAGCCGACGCTCATGATGGCCTATAATTTTTTCGGCGCCGACAGGATGCTTATGGGAAGCGACTTCCCGCTCCCTATAGGCGACCTGCAGGCCGCCGTTCCGAGCATCGAGGAGATGGATATATCCGGGGACGAAAAAGAAAAGATTCTAGGAAGGAATGTCCAAAAGCTCCTGAAGCTCTGAGCCCTGAGCGGCTGAAATCCCCGACGAACCGATCGCCGGCGTAAAGGAAATTTTGGAGCCACCCGCCGGACTCGAACCGGCGACTTGCTGAACAAAGAATTCCGTCACTCCGGTTCATGCCCGGGTGCAGGTACGCGTTCGCGCTCCATTCTCTTTCCGGTCTCGTAGTAACGGCCCTCGATTGCCAGTTTCCCCGCTTTTTTCTCAGCCTCAGACCACCATCCGAGATCGTAACCGTACCAGGGCGTGCGGAGTTGGAGGGGAGGTAAGCCGATTTCCCGCCAAATGGAAGCGACGTTCTCCATGATCTCCCTGGGCGGAAGCGAGACCGGAGGGTACGGCCACTTCCGGGTCGCATCCATGAGCATCACCGATACTCTCATCTCCGGCTCATGCGTCTGAAAGCCGCCTGGATCGCCGCTGCCCGGCGGAAATGCCGACCAGTCCGCAGAAACCAGGCCCATCTGCTTGACCTTCATGTCCCTGTGCGGCTGCAAACGATATGTGATGGCCCACACGATGGACTCGGTGTCTCTGGGGTCGATGTCGTCGTCCACGACGACGATCATCTTGCTGCGGATCACGGGCGAACTTGTAGACGCCTCTAAAATTGCGTCCACTTCGCCTTCTTTCGGATGACTCACCTGAATGCAGCAAAGTCCCCAACCCCCGCTCGATTCATTGTAACCGACGTCCTTGACGCATTCGAAGCCACGACCGCGCAGATACGAAAGCCCGTTTCCCTCGCTGCCCACAGTCCGTATCTTGCTGGATTCGGAAGGGGGAAACTGGCTCAGCATGGTGACGAAGACCGGATTCCGGCGGTGTGTGATGCAAGTGATCTCGAAGATCGGGTTCCATTGTTGGGGATCCATATAGCCGGTGAATTCACCGAACGGCGCCTCGGGCTCCAGCACGTCGGTGCGGAGAAACCCTTCGATCACGATCTCGGCGTTTGCCGGCACCTCGATGTCGACTGTTTTCCCCTTCACCACCGCCACCGGCTCTCCGGCCAGCCCTCCCGCGACCGCGTACTCATCGACACCATACGGTATTTTTATCACCGACGCGTAGGAGACGTTGGGAGGGGCGCCGATCACAACCGCGGCCGGCATCGGCTTGCCGAGTTTCTGCCATTTTCGCCAGTGCTGGGAAATATGTTGCGCGCCGCCGGCATTCATTCCAAGTCTCGTGCGGGCTTTCACCATGCCGCGATAGGTCCCGATATTTCTAACTCCGGTTTCGGGATCCTTGGTGATCCATTGGCTGCAACTGGTGTAGGGAGCCGCGTCGAAGCCGGGAGTGGAGATCGGTATCGGAAACTCCTCCAATCCCATACCGGCCAGATCGAGCTCGTCACGCATGTGCACTTCTTCCTGTGCCAAACCGCCGCTCACCAGCACGGGTTCGATCGGTTTTTCGCGCGCGTTGGCCCATTTCTCGGAGATTTTTTCCGGGTCGCATTGCAGACCCATGCCATAGATACGACGGGAGGCGGCCAAACATCCAACGACAACGGGAATAGAGAACTGCCGTCCTAGCACGTCGGTCACGTTGGTAAACACAAACGCTTTTCTCTCGGCCTCCGGAAGGCCGCGAAACTGCAGCCGCACCAGCGGGTGCAACTCCGTATCCTTGTTGATCCGGCGGTCGACTCGCACCAGTAAACCGGCCGTCTCCAGCGCCGCGAGGTGCTCTCGAACATCTTTGTAATATGCCATCAGCCAAGCTCCTCTTCTAATAATAGGTTGAGAGTCGTACAATCCCGGAAACTCTGCCCTCAACGCGCCACAAGACCCTCGACCGTTGCCGTCAGGGGCGCAGACCGGAACCCACAAGGCGCGCCAGCAATAGGAGAACTAGAACGAGGAATACGATGAATAAGCCGATAATCGCGGCTCGCTCCATGTTGGCCTCGGCTATGGAGTCCAGCATCAGCAGGGAAATCGTCCGGGACTGGTTGGTCGAGAGAAAGACGACGGCCGGGATCTCCCTCACCGCCGAGATGAACGTGATAATCGCGACCGCGGAAAGCGTCGGCGTGAGCAGCGGGATCAAGATGCGCCGGAAGGTGGTAAGCCAGGAAGCGCCCGAAGTGTCGGAGGCCTCCTCCAGCTCCTTGCTGAGCTGAAGGACGCCCGCCTTGATGATTTGGCTCCCTAAAGGCATCTCTTTGACGATGATCGCCAGGATGAGCAGCGAGACGGTTCCGTAGAGTGGCTTCAGTACGCCGCCCGAACCTAAGACCGCCCAGAGCATCGCCAGACTGATCAGCACTCCCGGCAGGGCCCAGGGCAACCAAGACAGAAGGTCGATCAGCTTTCGCCCGGGAAGCCGGGTTCGAGCGATGCAATAACTAACCGACAAATAAAAGAGCGTGCCCAAAATACTCGCTCCGAGCCCCAGCGTAAGAGTGTTCCAGAGAGAGCGGAGAAATGTCGGATCGTGAAATGCGGCGTTCCAGTGACGCGCCGTCCACACCTTGGCGAGATCAAAAAATCCGAAGACCTCCATAAAGGTCCCCATCACCAGCGTGCCCAGGGGGAGAAGGATCATGACGGCGATAAAGAGAACACAGATGGCGAAAGTCACCCATCGCCAGGCGCCGAGGGCCAACGGTCTGACAAGGTAGCCGCGGCCCGTGACCGTGGTGTACTGCCTCGCTCCGAGCATTAACCTCTGTAGCCAAACCAGCGCGAAAATGACTACCAGAAAAACGCTGGATAGCGCGGTGGCCCGGCCATAGAGGGGAGGCTCCCAATGGAGAAAATCGTAGATCCGCGTAGGAAGAACGTAAATCCCCGCCGGAACCCCCAGGACCAGTTCGATCTCGAACGATTCGAGGCTCTTGATGAAACCTAATGCCGTGGAAGCGAGCACGGCCGGCGCGAGGACAGGGATCGTAATTCGCAACAGCGTTCCCAGCGTAGTGCTCCCTGAGACCTGCGCCGCCTCTTCCAATACCGCGTCCATCGCTCGAAACGCCGGCGTGAGCAAAAGAAACCGCACCGACGTGCTGAACGCCAGGTGGCACCAGATAATCCCCCAGTACGAGAAGACATTAAACGGCGCGGCCGATAAATTCAGCACTTTGACCAAGGCCTTGTTGAGCAGCCCGTAATGAGAATCCAACAGCAGAATCCAGCCCATGGTCATAGGCAGCAGCGGCAAAAAAAAACCCAACCAGAGCGCGAATTCGATGGCGCCCTTGAAGGGAGTGTCGGTGCGGGCCACCACCCACGCGAAAAAGAGCGCGAGGACGGTGGTAATAGCGATTCTGACTGTGGCTAAACTGAACGTGTTGGCGAGGACCGGCAGCAGGGCGCGATCGCCGAAGGCGCTGATCCATCCCTGCAAGCCCCAGACCGTGGGTTGTCCCGGACGGCTCAGGGCAAAACTCTTGAGAAAGATAAGAGCGACCGGGTAGGCGGTTACAAGAAGCACCACTCCGAAAAGCGGCAGCAAAATAATCGATGTCCAGGATAGTCGCGGCACATCACCCCCAGTAAAACCCGATACTCCACGATTTTCCGTTTCGTTTGTGATGACGAACGAAGGCGGCTACCTCGCGAAGAGGTCTTTCAGTATTTTCTCCTCTTCGGGAGTTCGGGTTTGAGCCTTCTCGCTGTATCCGATCCAGTACTTCACGCCCGGCTTAGGAATCGTATAGGCAAACAAATGGTCAATGGGCACGTCCAATCTTCTGCTGACGTGATTCATCGCCTTGCTCCAAAGCAACTGCCCCTCTTTGGTCAGCAACCAGTTGAGAAAGACCGTGGCGGCATTGGGATGAGGGGCTTTGTTAATGAGCATGGCGGTGCCGAAACTGGCGCCGATATAGGTCCCGTGGTCCTTAAAGTCCTCCAGCACTTCGAACTTTATCCCGCGCTGGAGAAGCTGGGCCATGACCCCATCGCTCGGGGCAACCAGGATCGCATACTTGCCCTGGGCAATCCACTCGATCTGCCGCCGCTGGTCACGATCTACGGCGCCTGCCTGGGCGCGCAATCTTTTGTAATAATCCGTCGCCTTTTGCGGCCCCAGTGTCTCCCAGATAAAGCGGAAGACGGGAACCGCCGCCCCGGATACAAGAGGATCGTTAATCACGATTTTCCCCTTGAACTTGGGATCGAGCAGCTCGTAGAGCTCGTCAATCTCCTCGCGCTTGACCTGCCGGGGATCGTAGATGAGAGGCGCAGAGACCTGACCGACAAACACTAAATCGTAGAGACCGTCGGTGTCGGAGAACTCGTGCCGGTTGTCGCGCCAGTACTTCACGTCGGCGACTTCAGGCAAGATCAGCGCCGGTCTTACCGGGTCCAGCGCCTTCATCGGCTTGAGCTGAAAGTTAGCCGTCGTCGGCCCGCCCACAAAAACATCGGCGCTGAATATCCCGCCGTCTCTTTCGGCACCGAGCTTGACCGCCTGCTCGCCGCTCCTTCTGCCCGAATACTCCATGTTGATGTTGGGGTAAGCTTTTCTAAAGCCTTCGGTCATGGCGTTGCGAATCAGATCACCGGGAGGTCCCAGAACCACGACCGTGCCTTCCTTCTTCGCATCGGCCAGAACTTTTTCCCACCGTTCCTGCCATGCAGGCTTGGTTTGCGAGAACGCTGATTCGGGCTGGAACCATAACGCGCCCGCGAACGCCGCGACGACACCGGCAAACAGATACAAGCGGACCTTATTGGATGCATTTTTCATAAGTCAGCCTTTCTCCTTATCGCGCCGTCAGGCGACAACAGACAGGCCCGCTTGCCGCAAGGCATGGGCCAACACGGTCTTATCTTCCGACGACAAGGGTTTTGTGGTCCAACGCGGAAATTTCTTCACGGCGAACCCTCTCAGCCGGACCGCTTCGCACTGCACCCCGCGGCCGTATACCCGTCCAAGAGTCCGCAACGTTTTCTGCAACTCGTTGATTTTCATCTGCTGTAGCAACGCTTCTTCGAGATTTTTCGCTTCGAGCGCGCGCCAGAGCGCCACTCCCAGCTCTGGGTAAGCAATCATCGGCGGCACGATCGTGCCCCGGATGCCGTAGAGGGCTCCGGGCAATAGAGCCGAGGCCAAACCATAAATGGCAAACTCTTTGGGAAGCTGCTGAAGGTAGTTCAACGCGATCTCCAGGCTATCGGCGGAGATTTTGGTGCCGAAGATCTGCGGCACCCGCTCCTT
>Ga0156192_1144_pt1 | contig 79131 bp, 71 predicted proteins | sample RifCSPlowO2_12_FD_107845 | JGI IMG/M metagenome (GOLD analysis project Ga0156192, IMG submission 107845) | Deltaproteobacteria bacterium RIFCSPLOWO2_12_FULL_60_19
ACTGCGTGTTCGCGAGGTCGTAATCGCGATATCCGAAGAAGCCCTGGGTCAGGCCCGGCCCCATCTTCTCGGCTTCGGCGCAGATGGCGCTGTGGGAGAAATAATTCGTCGTCCCGAAAATCTTCGGCAGTGTGCCGTAAAGGAGTTCCGTGGAGGTCGGCGAGTAACGGCCACGGATGTAGGTGAGCTTGTGCGCCTCGTTGTTCTTGCGCAGCTCCATCATCTTGTCGGCGACGGTGTCGAGCGCCTCGTCCCAGGTGATCGGCACGAATTTCGGATCGATGCCGCGCCCCTTCCGGGGGTTGGTCCGCTTCATCGGCACCTTGATCCGGTCGGGATCGTAGGTCTGCTGCGGGATCAGGTGGCCCCTGGGGCAGACGTAGCCGCCGTTGGTCTTGCTCAACGGGTTTCCACGTACCCGCACCGCGCGGCCATTCTGCACGAAGATCTGGATCGCGCACCATTGGGTACACCCCTGGCACGCGGTTGACACCCACTCGCCCTTGGCCGGACCCGCGGGTTTGGCCTTGCGCAAGGCCATCGCGCTGGTTGCCGGATGGGCCAGAGGCAGCCCGGCCATCAGCAAACCACCGGTGGCAACCGACGCTTTGAGAAAATCCCGTCTCGTAAGCTTCATACCAAAATCTCCTTCACCGCGATCGGCGTTGAAAGCCAATGTTTACGATTGTGCTGTTCGAAAGTCGATGTGGACGCCTCCGAGAGTGCACGTAAATCGGACGGAGCAAGACGGATGCCAGATGCCGCGTCGAGGAGGTAGCGTGTAAGTATCCAGAGCTACGCCGGGATAAAACGCGCACCAGTGTTGTTTTGACTGAAGTGTTGCTCAATTAGCTAATGAAATTAGGCGCTCGTCGTTTCATTCATTTTTTGACGATGCGGTAAGATGGAATCGGGACTCTCCATTTCTAGGAAAATTCGCCGTTAGCTTTCGCGTCGGTGCAAAGCACCGGAGCGCTTCGGATATGTTGAGGCGGCCGGAAAAGCACAAGTCTGACGGTTCGGGGCTTTTTCTCCGGTAGGCGCCACAGGCCATGCGATCCTACGGCGGCAGATGCGGTATGTGGGCGAAGCGGTGCGCCGGCGCCTCGACTCTTATTGGGGATTGAGAATCAGCCTCAAAAGCGTTATTAGTGCTGAGCTATCCGACGAAGGCGAAACGGGTGGTTTTTGGCCTCGTCGAGCGGAGAAACGTCGAGGGCCGAAGGTTAAGCCGCAGCGTATGTTTTTTCGCAAACGATGGATCGGGCCGTTCGTGACCCTGGCGACGATCGCGGCGATTGAGCTCTCGGCGCGCACGGTTTTCAAAGTCCCCAATCCGCTCATTTTGATCGTCCTGGCGGTGGTCTATAGCGCCTTTTCGGGCGGGCTCTTCGGCGGGAGAGTCAGCGCCGCGATCGCCGTGCTGTACGGATTTTATTTTTTCGCGGGCCCGGGACTTCTCTTTCACTACACATCGGAGAACCTTCAAGAGAAGATTTTTGAAAAGTTCCACCAGGTGGACAGCTCCGAAGACGCGGCTCTACGGGGGCGTGGGCTTGGGCCTCTACATCGTCAAACAATTCACGGACCTGCTCGGCGGGGAGATTTCACTGGAGAGCGAGCCAGGCAAGGGGACGACGCTTACGGTTACGCTGCCGGGGTGATCGGGGACTGGCTGCTTTTTTGCCCTGCAAAAAGCTGCCTGTTCCCCTGGCCCCGCGATGCGCGATATAGGGGGGTGATTCATCACGCCCGAGTTACTTTCCCGAGTTTTCCGGCTCTGCCTCAATAAATCGTCCCTCCCTCACGTCTAACTTTACAGACGGCATCCAACAAAATGGCACTATTTTACCTTGTACGGGCAAAAAGTGGCCGTCCTTGCCCCGTGCGGTCGGGGAAAGAGCCAAGAAAACCAGGGATTTCCGAAGGCCGGGAGCTTGGCACACATTCTGCACTGCCTATTCTAGAGGAGGCTTGTTATGCTACGAGAAAGAGCTAGACACTTCCTGCTGAGGCTCAGGATCCGCTTCCTGGTCTGGTCCTACTACCACCACCTGCGGCGGCACCGGGTCGCACTGTAGATACACACAGGAGTTTTGAGTTTTCAGTTCTCAGTTTTAGGTTCGGGAACCTGCATCCCGTCTGCAAAATCCGAAATCCGAAGCTCGAAATCCGAAACAAACTCCAAATCAAACTCTGAGTATCGAAATCCAAAACCTAAAACTCTCTTGTTTAGAACTCTGCGTTTTTCGTCGTTTGAATTCGTTTCGAGATTCGAATTTATTTCGGCGTTTTGTTTCGGATTTCGAATTTCGAGCTTTGTCTTTCCTTCTTGTTCCTTGGCGACCTTTGCGCCTTGCTCGCATCCTGCATCCTATATTCCTTGACTCTTCCCACCCTCAGCATCAGAATGACTCCCAAGCTTGCGAGAGAGGGAGGTCTTCTATGCCGGAGCTCGAACCAACACCGAAATTCACAACCGATCAAGCCATCGCGCGCCTGCGCCAGGCGGCGCACGCGAAGGCGGCGAATTTTTATGCCATGTACTCGAGCGTGCTCGGCGGCATCGTCACCGATCCGGCGCTGATGGTCCTGCCGCTCGACGACCACATGGTCCACCGCGGCCACGGGGTTTTCGACACTGCGATCCTGGCCAATGGAATGCTCTACCAGCTGGACCCCCACCTCGACCGGTTGCTCGCTTCCGCCAAGATGGCGCGGATTTCGCCGCCGTTTCCTCGTGAGCAATTGCGGCAAATCGTCATTGACGCGGCGGCGGCGGGCCGGCGGCGTGAAGCCTCGGTCCGCTACTGGCTGTCCGCCGGACCCGGAGGTTTTGGCCTGGCGCCCGGAGAGTGCGTCGGCAGCAGCTTCTACGTCATCGTCTTCAACGCGGAGCTTTACCCCGACTCCTACTACACCCAGGGTCTTAAAGTCGTGACTAGCTCGGTGCCGATCAAACCGCCGTTTTTCGCCCGCGTAAAGTCGACCAACTACCTGCCCAACGTTCTAGTCGTGCTGGAGGCGAAAGATCGCGGCGCGGACAACGGGATTTTCATCGACGAGCGGGGAATGGTGGCGGAAGGCTCCAACATGAACGTCGCTTTCGTGACGCGGGACGGCGTGCTCCGCCACCCGCGGTTCGACTCCATACTCTCCGGCCTCACCGTGCAGCGCGTGCTGCAACTGGCGCGCCGGTTGGTGGAGCAGGGCGATCTCCGGGATATCAGAATCGCCGATGTGCCGGTCGAAGAGGCGCGCGCGGCGGCGGAGATGATGCTGACCGGCAGCTCGATTAAAATCGCCCCGGTGGTCGAGTGGGACGGCCGGCCGGTCGGCGATGGCAAGCCCGGTCCGATCGCAAAAAAGCTACTCGATCTCTGGCGCGAAGATGTGCGGCAGGCGACCGATCAGCTAATCCCGGTGCCGTATCCGGAGGACTAAAGACGGCCTGCTGTCAATCACTAATCTTCGACGGCGGGCGCGGGGTAGGGTTATTGCACAGCAAGCAGCCGGCGGTGATCCCGTACGGATTGTTCGGATCGCCGCCGGGAGCGCCGTCGCCTCCCGCGTCGCCGGGCGGGGGCGCGATCCGATTCTCGGCGCTCTCCTGGTGCCCGTCGTTCTGCGGGCCGGACGGGCCGGTTTCCCTCGTGAGATTGCGGTAAGTGTCGAGGGTGATATCGGTGATCTGTATTCGATCGGGGAAGATCGCCGCGCATTGGAGCCTGGTTATTTCTCTCCGGCCAACGCTCGGATCGCGGTGAACGGCCGTGACGCTCGAGTCGGGCCCGGTGCAGAATTCCACGCGATCTTCGCTCGCCTTCTGTCCGAACAGGTCGCTGCCGCGGATGGCTGCCACCGCCAGGTTCGTTTGCACTTCGTAGTCGCTCTCCTTCAGCGCGTCTTTATCGACGACGACCCTGACCGCGCCGGAGACCAGCTCCACGACCGATTTCTTTTTCGGCTGGGCCGGACCGGCCGGCTCCTCGCGAAGCTGCAAGCGGCTCAGCTCTTTCATGGTAATGACGCTCTTCTGGAGGATGAGCAGTCTCAACCTGCCTGCCGTCCCGGTGCTGAGCGTGTCGAGCCAGAAAAGATCGTCCTTGAATTTGAGCCGCTGGGCTTGGGCGACTCGATCGCGGCGCACCGTGGCCTCGCCCTGGATGCCCGTCACCAGTCCGATACCGGCCGCGCGCGCCGGCAGAGCGACAGATAAAATCCACAGTCCTGCAAGCAATACGCCGGGTATCCAGCTTTTCATGGCTGCCTGCCTCCTTGTAAAACGGCCATCAACCTCAATAGCGCCAGGTCATGCCGAGCGAAGTGACGTTCCGGCTCACCCTGAAGTCCGAGACGGTCGAATAATTTCGGTCCCAAAGGTGCTGGAGGGTCAGCGTCAGCTTGGGCGCGATCTCTTTCGATAGAGCCGCCAGCACGATGGCTTCGTCGTCGGCGCGGTCGCCGCCGACAGCGGACTGATCGCCGTAAAAACGGGTATGGTACTCCGCGTTGACCGCGGCTCTGATCTCCCACGGCAGGCTGAGCAGGAGCCCCGCGACCGCCTTGTGGCCGAGGTAGCTCCACTCTTTTCCTCCGGCGTCTTCACGGTCGAAGTGGTAACCGAAATTCACCTGATGCCGCCCGCCGCCGAAGCGGATGAAATGCACCAGCCCCACCAACCCGTTCACGGCGTCCCGGCGATCGATGCTGGAATAATCCTGGTGGTGGAAGAAGCCTTTGTATTGCCCGCGGAGCAGGGCCGTCGTGAAATTGGACGAGTCTTCCTGGACTGTGAAACTGAACGTGCCGGTCGGGCGCTGGAGAAGCTTTTCGCCTCCGAGCAGCAGGATGTCGTTGCTCAACTGAAGCCCGGCGTTGGCCGGCATCTCCGCGAGATGGGTTTTGTAGTAGAGGTTGACGCCGAGCAGGTGGTCGCTCAAGTCGAAGGAGTGAGCGTTGTAGTTGAGCGTTTGCAGCGCGGAGTAGGTGACGCTGCTCTCCCACGGCCCCGACCTGTAAAACGTGTAGTCCGCTCTCACGTTTATCAGGTTTCCGTAACTTCGCTTCGCATCGTTGGCGCCCGCGGCGTTGCTGTCGTATTGGCCGTTCAAAGCGACCTGCAGGCGGAGGCGTTTGTCTTCGGCGCGCTCCTGCAGGACGGTCAGGAGTTGTTGCGTCGGGCCGACGATCGGCGCGGCTGGCTCGATCTTCACGGCCTCGGTCAGCTCGGCGACCGCCTCCTTCTCCCGCCCCAACGCCCGCAGCGCGAGACCCAGGGAGTATTGGTTCAGCTGCCGCGTTTTGGCCTGCGTCGAAACGTTTTTGCGGAAATAGCCGACCGCCGTCTCATAGTCCTTCTTCTGATAATAGCAAAGGCCGATGTAGTATCCGACGTTGTCCTTTCGCGGCTCCGCCTTGTAGACCGTAAGAAACTCGTTCAGCGCGTTGTCGAACTTCTTCTGGCCGTAGAGACTGATTCCTAACTGGTAGCGGAGATCGGAGTTCTTCGGCGCGCGCTCCAGCCCCCGTCTCAGGTAGCGCTCGGCCTGGTCGAAATTCCCCTGGGCGTTGTAGCTCAAACCGAGGTAATAGATAACGTCGGTATGACCGGGGTCGAACCCGTGGGCCTGGAGCAGCTCGCGCGTCGCCTCGGCGTAGCGTCCCTCGTCGTAGGCCAGCACGGCGCGCGTGAAGAGAATTTCGGCGGTTTCAAAATTTCCCTGCGCCCGGCTCGCAGTGGGGACAGCGAGAGCCAGGAATCCGAAGGCGAGGAGGCAAATGATTGGGGCAGGCTTCAAGGTCAAGAATAGCTCCACCAAAGATGTATTCTTTTTTATACCGTCGGGAATCCGCTCTGTCAATTCATTTTATTTTTTATTTTTTTTGTTGTAGGTAAGGCGTGGCCGCGTCAAGAACGAAGTCGATGTCGGCCGGGATAAGCGACTCCGGGCAATAGACCATGAGGGGCGCTTCTCGCCCCTGCACCTTGACCAGGCGCAACGGCTTCACGCGGATGGAGTCTTTCAACTCCATCGCGGTCTGCGCGCTCAGCAGCATCGGCACGCCCAGCTCTTTGGTGAGCGCCTCGAGCCGTGCGCCGAGGTTGACCGTGTCGCCGATGGCGGTGAAATCCGAGCGGATCTCCGAGCCGATACTGCCGACCACCGCTTCGCCTGAATTAATTCCCACGCCGACTTTCAACGGCCGGCCGGTGATCTCCGTCCACCTGGGAGCGAGCGCTTCGACCAGCTCGATCATCTCGATGCCGGTCTTGACGGCCCTGAGCGCGTCGTCGGCGTGACCCTTCGGCGCGCCGAAGATGGCAAAGACGGCGTCGCCGATGAACTTATCGATGGTCCCTTCGTGCTTGAAGACGATGCGCGTGACGCGCGCCAGATAATCGCTCAACAGTGACACCACCTGCTCGGGCGCGATCTGCTCCGAGATGCCGGTGAATCCACGGATATCGGAGAAGAGCACGGTGATGTGCTTGCGTTGTCCGCCAAAGCCGAGACCTTCGCGATTCTGGAGCAGCTCCTCCGCCACATCCGGAGAAACATAACGGCGTAAAATTGCGCGAGTGCGGATGCGCTCCTTTTGCTCGCGGACATAGCTGTCCACGGTGATGCCGCCATAACACAGCGCCGTCGCGAGCACGGGAGCGACGAGAGGAGTCCAAAGCTCGTGGTTCGCGAATAGGTAGAGTCCGGCGAAGGCGTACAGGCCGTTCAGCGCCAGCACGAGCGCGGCGGCCTGCCAGGGCCGGAAGCCGATCGTAACGCCTATGGCCACCGCCGAGAGCAGGAAGAAGAGGGGGACGTGGCCGCCTCGCGAAAGGGGAACGATGGGATCGTTGGCCGCCAGCGTTTCGACGAAATTCGCCTGAATTTCAACGCCGGCCGTCTGTTGGTGGGCGCTGAAGGGGGTTGGGAAAACATCGTGTTCGCTGGGCGAAAAGTTTCCCACGAGGACGATCTTGTCGCGGAAAAATTCCGGCTCGATCTCGTCCCTCAAGATGCGATAGTAGGGCGCGACCGGATAAGTGCGCGCCGGACCGCGAAAGTTGATGATCATCGGAGAGGTCGAGACTGCCTTGCCCCCGACATGCTCTTTGCCGGCGGCGGCCTCATGTATTCGCTGCGCAAAGCCGGGAAACGTCTGATCCTGAAACCGCAAGGCGGGCCTCCCTCGCCGTACGATTGCGTCGCGGTCCCTCACGAGGTTGACGATTCCGTAGGCCATCGCGTGTTCCCGGATCAGCGGGATGGGGAGGCTCAGGGTCTCTCTGGGGCCGAAGTCGCTGGAGACTTCTGTATGCTCGGCGGCGAGGATGACATTGCCGGCCTCCTTTATCGCTTCGGCCAGCGCGCGGTCTTCACGCGGATCGGCCCTGGGCGCGGTGAAGAGAACGTCGAAAGCGATAACTTTGGCCTCAGCCTTAGCGAGCTTGCGAATAAGCGACGCATGCAGCGTTCTCGGCCACGGCCAGGGGAGACCCATCTCGTCAAAAGAATCCTGGTCGATGCTCACCAGCACGATCGGGAGCTGAGGAGCAAGAGAACCGCGCATCTTGAATCTCAGATCCAGGCTCTTTAGTTCGAGGGCGTCGAGCAGCCCGCGATGGTGAAGCAGAAAAACGAACGCTGCCAGGAGAGCGCCGATCAACAACGGCCGGACTATCTGTCTGAAGTTCATGCTCTATGCTCTTTGCGCGGATGAGGCAGAGTAAAAGGCCGTAACTCAGCTGTCAAGCCGGGGCGTTCCCTCGACGCGGAGATTGTGTTATCGTCCAATAATCCAATGGCAGACTTAGAGTCACAAGCTTCCGATCAAGACCGCTACTTCATGGGGTTTGCGTTAGGCGAGGCGCGTAGAGGCGCCGAGGAGGAGGAGATTCCGGTCGGCGCCGTAGTCGTCCGCGACGGCCAGGTTATCGCCCAGGCCCACAACCGCCGTGAGGAGACCCAGATCCCCACGGCCCACGCGGAAATCCTCGCGCTTGAAGCGGCGGCGGCCCATCTCAAAAGCTGGCGGCTCGAGGAGTGCGTCCTGTACGCGACGCTCGAGCCCTGTCTTATGTGCGTCGGCGCGATGCTGCAGGCGCGCGTCTCGCGCCTGGTCTTCGGCTGCCTGGACCCCAAGGGCGGGGCGGTCGAGTCGCTTTATCAGCTGTGCGACGATCCCCGCCTCAACCACTCGCTTCCCGTAACCGGAGGAGTCCTGGAGCAAGAGTGCAGCGCAGTGCTGAGCGGATTTTTCGCCGGGCTGAGGGGGAAAAAGCGCCGTTCGAGCGAGTTCGCCTAGCCCCGCCTTTAAAAATGCTCTCTGCCATGTTACCTTGACCGGCGATCCCAGTTGCAAATGTCCGAAACAGCGCGCGGAGAGGTGGCCGAGCCCGGTTGAAGGCGCTTGACTCGAAATCAAGTTCACCCACAGGGTGACGGGGGTTCGAATCCCTCCCTCTCCGCCAAACATTTTCGCGTTCATCTTCAGGGGACTACCCCTCATCGGTTCCCAATCAAAAGCCTGTCCGATAAAAGTCACGTTTCCTAACCCCCAATTTGTCCGTGTATTGTCCGAGTTCTCCAGCCTGCCGTCTGATCGGAACGACCTTTTGCTGCTCCGCTTCGCGCTTTAGGTGCTCTTGCACTTGATCTGTCAGGAGTCCACGCGAAAAGGCGGCCGGTTCCAGTACCTCAGTTTGACGACACACTCTCATCGAAGTTATACTTGTCTCTTGTTGGTGCGTTCCCATCGCGTTTTGTGTTTCGAGGGAGCTATCAACAGGGAATGATCATGCCAAAATACGGGAACGTGGGGTACGAATCTGGTCGCTGAATGCTGAAAGCAAAGAAGTGAAGCTGCGCTCGTACCTCATCGGGCTCGTTGTCGCTTTCCTTCTGCCGGTGCTGATTTTCGCCGGCGCCATGATTCTCCTGTTCGGCAGGCAGCAACAAGCTGCCGTGGAGGAAGGATTACTTGACACCGCCCGCGCCCTCTCGCACACCGTTGACCGCGAGCTTGGGGCCTGGATAGCCAGCCTCAAAGGGCTGGCGACCTCAGAGCATCTGGAAACGGGCGACATAAGGCGGTTCCACGAGCAAGCCTCCCGCGTGCTGGCCGCGCATGGAGGGTGGAATGCCATCGTGCTGATCGATCTTTCAGGCCAGCAGATCGTCAATACACGATTTCCCTTTGGGACGCGCCTGCCGCGAGCTGGCGATACCAGCATCCTCAGGCAGGTGCCGGAAACCGGCGAGCCTGCCGTTTCCGATCTTTTCTACGGGCCGGCCTCCAACCAACGGCTCATTGCGATCGGCGTGCCGGTTTTCGTCAACGGCCGACCCAAGTATGTGCTCACGTCAAGCGCTTCTCCGGCCTTCCTGACGCGCCTCCTGCAAGAGCAGAAGATTCCTCCCGACCGGATCGGAACTATCATCGACCGGAACAATGTTACCATCGCCAGGACGCGCGATCTGGACGAACACCTTGGAAAGGTCGCAGAGCCCATATTTGCAGTCCGGAAGGAAGAAGCTGAGGAAAGAGTATCGCAGGGCTTCCTTGGGGAAAAAGAGCAAGTCGTTGCGGGCCTACACCGCGCAGACCTGTCGGGTTGGACCGTGGGGCTGGCGGTTCCGCTATCGACGATCGAATCGCCGGTCCGCAATGCGCTCCTGCTTGCCACGGCGGTCGGGTTGGTCCTTCTCGGCAGCGGTATTCTTCTCGCGCTGCGGATCGGTCGGAAGATTGTCGGTCCCATTACCGCTCTCTCGGATGCGGCGAACGCTACAGGCGCATTCGAGGCTCCGCACGGCATTTCCTCGGGTATTTACGAGGTGAACCGAATGGTGCAAGCGATCCGGGGCGCCGCCGATAGTCTCAAGCGCAATGAGGAAAAGTTCCGAGGCCTGTTGGAGTCGGCGCCGGACGCCGTGGTGGGAGTCAATCCCGCGGGCCGGATAGTCCTGGTTAATGCGCAAACGGAGAAGCTATTCGGCTACGGTCGCGAAGAGCTGCTCGATCAACCCGTCGAGATATTGGTGCCGGAGCGCTTTCGGGATGTCCATGTGCGGCACCGGGCAAGTTATTTCTCGGCGCCCCAGCCCAGACCGATGGGAATGGGTCTCACGCTTTACGGCCGGCGCAAGGATGGGAGTGAGTTTCCTATGGAGGTCAGCTTGGGGGTTTTGAAGAACGGAGAAGACCATCTTGTAACAAGCACTATCCGCGACATTACCGCGCGCGAGCGAGCCGCCCAAGAGATTCAGCGTAACCTGGAGCGTATCCAGGCGCTCAACGAAATAGACAAGGCCATCATCACGACGTTGGATCTCCGGACCGTCCTGGACGTGCTTTTGGAAAAAATGGACCTTGTTTTACCTTACGCTGCCACCACGGTGAGATTGTTTAACCCGAAGAACGGGCTTTTAGAACCCGTGGCTTGCCGAAATCTCGACGCGGAGGACTGGAAGGCCCAGGAATGGAGGGGAGGCCGGGGATTGGCCAATATTGTTTTTGAAGCGGGCGCGCCGGCGATGATTCACAATGCTCAAGTCGACCCCCGCGTGCGGGACGCCGAGTTTTATCGTAGGCACAAGCTAGTCTCCTATCTGGGAGTTCCCCTGATCGGCAAGGATGGGATATTGGGGGTCCTGGGTTTTTACACGAAAGAGGAGCACGAATTTACCAGGGCCGAGATCGAGTTTCTCACTACTCTGGCGGGACAGGCGGCAGTAGCGATTCATAATGCCCAACTCTATGAAGCGGCCAGGGAGCAGGCAGCCGAGTTGGAGAGATCGAATAAAGTAAAAGATGAATTTCTCAGTGTCATGTCGCACGAGATGAGGACGCCGCTCACCGCGGTCGTGGGTTATGTCGGACTGATCAAAGAACGGATGCTCGGAGAGATCAATCCCAAACAAGACGAGGCCCTGCAGAAGGTAATGGACCGCGCGGCTGATCAGCTCCAGATGGTCAACGCTGTCCTGCAGACCACCCAGCTTGAAGCGAGCGCAGCCAAACTGGAGCGCGAGACGATAAATATCCCTGATCTGTTGAGCAGTCTTAAATCCGACTACGAGCTCACCCACAAGAAAAAGGAGGTTGCGCTTCTTTGGGACTACCCCTCCGAGCCGGCGCCGGTGCTCGCCGACCGCGGCAAACTTCAGCAGATTCTCCAGAGCCTCATTAGCAACGCCCTCAAATTCACGGAGAAAGGCGCCGTAACTATCTCTGCTCGCATGGCCACAGGCACTAGGGATCAAGTGTTGGGGGTTGAGTCCGACTCTCAGTCCCAAAATCCCGGCACGCGGCGTCTAACACCGACTTCCCGCTTCATCGAGCTGAAAGTGTCGGACACGGGCATGGGAATTCCCAAAGACAAGCTCCAGCTGATCTTCGGCAAGTTTTTCCAGGTGGATAGCTCTGAGACGCGGCTCTACGGGGGCGTGGGGTTGGGGCTTTATATCGCCAAACGGTATGTCGAACTGCTGGGAGGACAAATGGTCGTTGAGAGCGAAGTCGGTAAGGGATCGACGTTTACGGTCACTATACCGTGCGAGACCTAAACGGCGAGGGTAGGGTAGTCCACTTTCGGCAAGGAGCCCTGTTTTGTCTTCTTTCGGTTAAACGGCAGGTTTTCCGCCGTTGACTATCCGTGTCTACGGGAAAGGCTTCCTTTTCTCCATGCACTATTATATATGAAATCTCTAATGGCGCCTCCTCCGGGAACTGGAGTTCCCCCCTTGTCTCGCAAAGATTTAACTCAAAAAAAATCGCCCGCTTTGCGCCGGGAGAGCATTCACAAACTTCTGGCAGAACTTAACCAGGACATCACATCGCTAGAAATCGCCAGCCTTCTTAGGAAGATTACGGAAAACGTTCGAGACATTCTTAAAGTCGACGTTTGCGATATTAGCATTGTCGAAAGGGAGACCTGGAAAACGATGGCGATATCCGGAATTGACCCGGGATCTGTTGCCCCAAGTCGACCTAAAACCATTCATGGCCGCCTGGAGTGGATCATCGACAATCGAAAGCCTCTAATAATCCCTGACGGCAACCGAGAGACAAACCTTTTGCCGGGGCCCACGGTGAGAGCCCTTGAATGCCGGGGTTACCTGGGAGTTCCCATGCTATCGAGGAGCGGGAAGGTTGCGGGCGTCATCAGGGCATTGACCTATCAGCCCAGAGATTTTACCCAACGACAGGTAAATCTTATCCAGCAGTTCGCAAACGGCGCGGCTATTGCGTTGGACAATGCCCGGCTGCTTCAGGAAATGACGGCGAAAAACAAGGAGATTGAATCGGTCAATTTCCGGCTCGGCCAGCTTCTCGCGGAGCAAAACGCTCTACGGGAAATCTTTACCGGGATTAACCTTCTGGATCTAGACGCATTGCTCCGTCAGTTGGCGGAGCACGCCGCTAAACTCCTGAGTGCAGACCACATCGTGGTCAGGCTCCTTAACAAACAAGGGGCCCTTGAAACAGTCGCCCTTGTAGGTGAGGGCGCTGAGTCTCTTCGGGACCAGGTCCTGATTTCAGGCACGAGGCGCTCTACCTGGGTTATAGAGAACCGCCGACCTCTGGCGATCAGAGATATCAGTCAAGACAAAATCTTTGGGCCGGGTCACCTGATGCGAGCGATGGGCGTGAAGGGCTATCTCTGTTTCCCTTTGATCTCTCGGGATCGCAAGCCGATTGGCACGCTCCAGGTGACGACGCTCACTGAGAGAGAATTTCAACAAGACGAGATTATCCTTGCTCAGCAGTTCGCTTCAGTGGCGGCTATTGCCATCGAGAACGCGAGGTTGTACGAGGAAGTCCAACAAAAATCCCAAGAGCTGGAAGATGCCTTCAAGGCCAAAACCGCCTTTCTGAACACTATGGCGCACGAGCTTCGAACCCCGCTCAATGTCATGGTCGGCACCCAACAGCTCATATTGGACGGCGTGTACGGCGAGGTGAGCGAAGAGGCAAAGAAAGGGCTGAAAGTCATAGGCCGCCAGGCCTTTACTATGGTGCAACTTATCAACGAAATTCTGGACCTGGCGCGAGTCGAGGCCGGAGGAGTATCAAGCGACGTTGACAACTTTCCGATTGAGGAGATTCTGATCGACCTTCAATCCGACTTCGCGCCGCTCGTCAAAGAGAAAGGGCTCAACCTGGAAATGAAGGTTGATAATCCCCCGTTGAGGTTGAACACTAACAAGCAAAAAATGAAAGAGATTCTTCAAAATCTCCTGTTGAACGCCGTCAAGTACACTGACCGAGGGGAGATTAAGGTTCGGGCCTGCGCCCTTTTTGGCGCGCCCGAATCGGGTGACAAGGGAGGGCGGCTCTGCATCACGATAGAGGATACGGGAATCGGGATCAGCGAAACCGATCTGCCCTATATTTTCGATCCTTTTTACATGGTTCAGGGTGTGGACCGGAGAAAATACCCCAGCACGGGCTTAGGGCTAACGATTGTAAAGCGGCTCGTGGAGCTGCTTCACGGAGACGTTCGCGTCGAGAGTAAGTTGGGCAAAGGCTCGACTTTTTCCGTACGCCTGCCGGTGCTTCTCCCAACCGAGTCCAGAGGAGGGACCTCGAAATCAAGTTCACCCACAGGGTGACGGAGGTTCGAATCCCTCCCTCTCCGCCAAAATTCCTCCGCGATCCCCACAACTTCCTGATTTCCCCCACAACCGCCTGACTGCTAGTTAAAAGCCCTCTGTGCTCAAATTGTGCTTGAGTTGTGCCTAAACCTGAAAGGCCAGCGAACATTTCCATCACTCCGCCGCGCCTCCGCTCATTTTAGGAGTCTCGGAAAAGGTCAGCGATAGTTTTCATGGGTAGAAAGAGCCGGTTGGGCTTATCCGGGAACGGAAGAAAGTCGAAGTGCTGGTAAAAACGCCTAGCGGGATCATCGATGGCATCAACGACAGCCGCCGCAGCAATCTGCGATGATTGAGCGTAGGCACGATGGAGCGCGTTTAGGAGAAGAAATTCACCAAGCGCTTGCTCTCTGTAACGCTGGTCTACGGCCAGGCGACCGAGGAGCGTGACCGGAACGACGGGATAGGCCGGAAGCTTTTTGGCCACGTCAAGGGGCAAGTCGCCGAGATCAATTCCAAATGATGACAAGGTATAATAGCCTAAGATGATGTTGGGGTGGGTCGAGACAAGGACAAAGGGCGCAGCCACGCGGCGACGCATATCCTGGCCAGCCTGTTCTTTCAGATAGTGGTCGAGGGAGTCATTGCCGCACGAGAAAGCGGCGCGGTCATGGTGTCTGGCAAGCGGTTCGACACGCCATGAGGACGGCTCGCTTTCAGGGAGCATCTACCTCGCCCGTGATCCTGCGTAGCGGCGTGCAGCCTTGCGGAGCCGGGAAGATGGCGCCTCAGGCTTGAGAAGCGTAGCGACGAAAGCTTCACGGTCGCGGGCGCTCAAAGTCATGACCTCGTGCTCGTGTACGGTGCGCACAGCGACTTCATAAGCGCTGCTGACCACAAAATCGGTCATGGTGCGCCCGGTGATTGCTGCGGCGCGCAAAAGGAAGGCTTTCTGATCAGCCGTGATGCGCGTTTCAAGCCGCTCCTTCTTTGCCGTGTGGTTACCCTGGGTTTCGTGTGTTTGTCTAGCTGCCATAGTCTTTTCTCCGGACTGGAGCGATTGTACGGCTATATGCCGTACATGTCAAGGGTGCTGCTAGAAGTTTCAGCGCGTGCCGGGGAGGGACCTCGAAATCAAGTTCACCCACAGGGTGACGGGGGTTCGAATCCCTCCCTCTCCGCCAAAACTCTTTCCTCTGCCGCCGCGCTTCTCTCAGAAATTATAAGCCAAAGTTTTGAGCGCGAAGTTGACCACGCTCAGCACAATCGCGCCCAGGATGGCGGGGAGGAAGCCTTGCACGGAGAAGCCGGGCACCAGGGCGGCGGCCAGCTTGAGCATCAGGGCGTTGACCACGATCAGAAAGAGCCCGAAGGTGAGGAAGGTCAGCGGCAAGGTTAAAATCTTCAGGAGAAATCCCAGCGTGGCGTTGACCAAGCCGACGACCAACGCGGCGATCAACGCCGCGCCGAAGCCTCTCACGTTGAATCCGGGGACGATGTGGGCCACGATCAACAAGCTCAACGCGCCCAGGAACCAGTGGGCGATCACGTACATCATCGCGCAGGAGCCTCCTCTCTTGCCCGATTTCCAATCGACGATAGCCGCCGGTCAAGCCGAATACTAACGCGAATCGCATTCCGATCCAAGAGGACGTTGCGATCACGGAACAAACTTCCTTCCGATATTTTTATGTGTTATTAGTTGCAGAGTAATGATCGGCTGTGAGCGGTCTGCGGGAGAGGTGACCGAGCGGTTGAAGGTGCACGACTGGAAATCGTGTGTACCCCTAATACGGGTACCGGGGGTTCGAATCCCCCCCTCTCCGCCAGTATTTAAAAAAGACGTGTCTCGTGTTCGTGTTCGGTGCGGGGATGCCGGTCACGATCACGTTTTCACGAGCACGATCACGGTTTTCCCCCCGTCGGCAATACCAGCCTGTAGCCGATGCCCGGCTCGGTCCTGAGAAGTCTTTCCTTGGCGTTGGGCGCTTCGATCTTTTTACGCAAGTGGTTCACATACACCCGCAGATATTGGGATTGCTCTTCCGCATTGGGTCCCCAGACCTCCCGCAATAACTGTTTGTGCGTCACTACCTTGCCCGCGTGCTGCGCCAGAACTTTGAGTAGAGCGTATTCCGTCGCGGTGAGTTTCACTTCCTGCTTGTTGACGGTGATGGTATGGCTGCTGAAATCGACGGCCAGATGTCCAGCCTGGAAGTAGGGCTCGTCTTTCTCGGTGGACGAGCGCCTCTGGATCGCCCTTAGGCGGGCGAGCAGCTCCGGCGAGTCGAACGGCTTGGTCACATAGTCGTCCGCTCCCGCGTCCAGCGCGGCGACCTTCTCTTCGGCGCCGGCCTTCACCGTGAGCACCAATACAGGCACGCGGCTCCATTCGCGCAGGCGCCGGAGCGCGGTCAGCCCGTCGACCTTCGGCAGGCCGAGATCGAGCAGAACGACGTCGGGCCGGCGGAGCGCGATGTCCGACAGGCCCTGCTCGCCGGTGTCCGCCTCCAGCACCCGGTAACCGTCGGTTTCGAGCACGACCCGGAGCAGCCGCCGGATCTGGACCTCGTCGTCGATGATGAGCGCCGTAACCTTTTCGCTCAAGCCAGCTCCTCCAGCGCCTCGGCGCGCATGGTTTCGACCGGAATCGTCAGCGTGAATTCGGCTCCTCCCGTCTCGCGGTTGGCCGCGCGCGCAGAGCCTCCATGAGATCGCACAAAGTTATCCACGATCGCGAGTCCGAGCCCCGTGCCGCCCGGAGGGGCGTCGGACGCGCGGTAGAACTTCTCAAAGATCCGCCGCAAGTCCGTTTCCTTCACGCCCGGCCCCTCATCGAGAATCGCAAGCGTGAGCCGGTCTCCGTCTAAAGCAGCGCGGACGGTGATGGTTGTGCCGGGCCTGCTCCAAGAGGCGGCGTTGAGGAGAAGGTTATAAAGGCATTGTTCGATCAGAGCTTGATCGAGTCTGACCATCGGAAGATCGTGATCGGCTTCTACCGCGATCTCGTGCTCGGCGACTCCATCACCGGCCAAGTCTATGGCGGCCTGGACGAGCTCGGCCACATCGCACCAGTCCAGCTTCGGCTGGATGACGCCGGCTTCGATGCGGGTCATGGTCAGGAGGTTGTCGATGACCCGGCGCAACCGTCGAACCGCGGATTGCACTTCCCGCAGCGTGGCGCGTTTTTCTTCGTCTCCGCCGAGCTGCCTCCCTAAAGCATCGATGCCGGCCTGCACGGCCGACAGGGGAGTCTTGAGTTCATGCGAGACGCTGTCGAGCAGCGCGCGTCTTAACCGCTCGGAGGCTTCGAGTACCTCGGCGCGTTTCACGGCTTCAACCACATGATCTTTTTCCAGAATCAAGCCGATCAGTACCGCGAACGCTTCAAGGAGTTCTGTTTCGCCGCGATCGAGCGATTTTCCGGGAGCTCGACGAACGCACAACACGCCCATGACGGCGGTACGGCCCTGCAAAGGCAAACACCGGGCGCTCGAATCCCCGCGCGCTCCGATGAATCCGTCCGCCTGCGACGGATGATCGAAGGCCCATAGGGCAGCGGTCTTCTCCCTTTCAGAAAGAGTGAACGAGCTGGCCGGGTGCGCGAGCTCCGAGAGCGTGTGATCTTTTCGGCGCAGGAGGAGCGCGGCCTGCGCGCCCGAAACGGACGCGATCAAGCTCACGGCCGCACCGAGTCCGGTTTCCAGGTCCGTCGCAAAGGCCGCCTGATGCGCCAGCTCATACAAGGCCGCGGTCCGCCGTTCGCGACGCCGCTCCGCCATTTCACTTGAGCGCAGGCGGCTGGCGAGGTGGCCCATCGCCATCGCGACGACGAAGAACGTGGCGAACATCATCGCATCCTCAAGTCTGTCTATGTAAAAGGTGAAGTGAGGCGGAATGAACAGGAAATTCCAGACCAGGGCGCTGATCGCGGCCAGGATCAACACCGGGGCCCGTCCGAGCTTCAGAGCCGCAGCGACGATTAACAGCAGATAAAGCAGCGCGATCGATAGGTAGCCGGTGAAGGGCTCAAGGAGCAGGGACGCGACTGTCACCAAAACGACGAGAACTCCCGCCAGGGCGACCTGGTGAATAAAAGAAGCGCCGTTCAATCTTTCAACAGGCCGGTCCCTTCGGGTATCCTCGCGGGACTTGTCGGGCCGGGCCTCCGGGCTCGGCTGCGCGCCGTCCGCCATAAAATCATTCTAACTTCCGCTTTTCGGGATTGCTACCGCTCGGCGCGCGCGCCGTAGGCGGAATGAAAACGCGAATCGGCAGAATCATCATTTCTAAGCCTTCGAATTGAAGCCGCTGCTCCAGCGTGAAGGGCGTATGGTTGTGAAGCAAGCGGGTAAGAAAATTCTCCCTTTCAAAAACCAGCTTCCCGGCAAAAAAGACCGGCCTGGAGCAATCTCCGGCCACAGACCCGCACAATTTCTCCAACTCTTCGATGAGGTCGATCCCTAGCGAATAACGATACTCCGCGTACCAGCCCAGGCAGTTGGCAAATTCCACGAAGCTTTTAAGATCCTCTTCCTTCGATCCACGCAAGTTGTCGATCTCGCTAAGTCCCTTGAATCGTCCGGAGTCGATTAGTCCAATCGAGACAAAGACGACGTTCTTGAAATGGTTCGGAAACAGCCGGGCAATGCTGAGCAGGGAATGAACTGCGAGCCCGTCGAAGTCCCTGACGATGAGGACGGCGGTGGGGGCATGCGGCTGCTTAGCCGGCACCGGATGTTTTAGGTCCGGCCGAAACGGGATATTGATCAGCGTTTCATCAAGGCTCTTCAGCGCCCGCTGCACCTGATCGTAATGCGCCCGGACTATATAGCAGAGAAGAATGAAGCCTGACGTCACCAGGAGCGTGACCCATCCTCCCTCGGCGAACTTGATGATTATCGTGACGATCAGAATAGTCGCCGTGAACAACAAACCGAAACCATTCACCAAAAGTTTGCGCCGCCAAAGCTTCTCGGTTTTTCTTGATGCCCACCAATGGCGGCACATGCCCAGCTGAGAAAGGGTGAAGGTCAGAAAGACATTGATGCTATACATGACGACCAGCAGCCTTACGTCGCCGCCGGTATAAAGGAGAAACGCGACCGAGGCCAGACCCATGAACCAGACGCCGTATTGCGCGACCAGGTGGTCGCTTAGATGGGAGAAGCGATGGGGAACCCACGAATCTACCGCCATGTTGGAAAGCACCCTTGGACCGTCGATAAATCCGGCTTGCGCGGCGACGAGGAGGATGGTCGCCTCGGTGACCAGCGTTACGATCACCAGAGCGTACGCTGAGTCCGGCGAAAAGAAGTTCCCGTAGACTGTCGCGAAAAGACTGGCGTTCAAAGTTTTACCCGACTCATGGGAAACCCGGTTCAACAAGTAACAAACCAGAAGGCCGCTCGCCGTGAAGGCGAGGGACACGGCCATGTAACGCATCGTTCTTTTCCCCGTCTCGACTCTGGGTTCGCGCAGGGCCTGAAGGCCGTTGCTGACCGCCTCGATGCCCGTGTAGGTGCCGCCGCCGAGACTATAGGCATGAAGAACGATAAAAACCGTCGTCCATAATCCCAGGGCTTGTATGTCTCCGAGCGTCTTCTGATAGGTGGCGGACGCGAGCGCGGGAATGTCCGCGGCCTTCGGGCCGACCCCCAGGCTGATCGCGAAAATGTGCGCGACGACAAAAAGGATAAAAATCGGCAGCAGAAAAAGAACCGATTCCTTGGTGCCGCGTAGATTCAGGTAGAGAAGCAGAAAAATCAAGCAAAATTCGACCGCCAGCTTTGTCCCGTGGATGGAAGCGGGCAGGAAGCTGAATATCTGGTCGCCGGCGCTGGCGACGGAGATAGTGATCGTCAGCATATAATCCACAATCAGGGCGGAGCCTGAGACCAGACCGACCTTTGGCCCCAAAAGTTTTGTCGCGACCAGATAGCCGCCGCCGCCCGTGGGGAACAGCTCGATGATGTGGCTGTAGCTCGCCGATATGACAAAGACGGTCAAGGCCATGAGAATCGCTAACGGAAGCGCGAGGAAAAAATGCTCTCCCAGGGCGAGGTACGCCTCCTCCGGCCCATACGCGGATGAGCTAAGACCGTCCGCGCCGAGACCGACCCACGCCAGAAAGGCGATGAGCGAGATCTGGTGGAAGACCTTCGGGTCCAGTGGATCTTTGGGCTTGCCGAACAATAGTGTCTTGAGGGATGGGCGCTCCGTTGCGCGCAACGCATTTCCCGCTTTCACCCCCACACGCTAACAAGCGGGGGAGCGATCGCCTAATTAAAAGCCCGCACAAAGGCGTAAAAAAAACATTAAAAAACTTCGCGGCTTTTGTCTTGATTCTTCCAATAGCTCGTCGTAGTCTGAGAATGTTTCCGGCATTCGGCCGGATGTCGATTGCTGATAGTCGGGTCCTGTGCAAGGCGGTCCCGCAAATCCCGTCAGGTCCGGAAGGAAGCAGCGGTAGCGGATCTACCCCTGTGCCACGGGGCAGCCCGGCTGTCAGCAATGGGCATCCTGTCCTCGCTGCGCTCGGAATCTCAGATTTCAAATCTCAGATCTGCAATCTGAAATTTGAGATTTGAGATCGCGGGGCGAGGGGGGCTAGCTGAGGGGAGCGCATGTCTTACCAAGTCATCGCCCGTAAATGGCGGCCGCAGTGTTTCGACGAGATCGTCGGCCAGGGCCACATCACCCGCGTCCTGCGCAACGCCATCCGCGGGGGCCGCATCGCGCACGCCTATCTTTTTACCGGCGTGCGCGGGGTGGGTAAGACCACGGCCGCGCGCATTCTCGCCAAGGCGCTCAATTGCGAGAAGGGGCCGACCGCGGAGCCTTGCGGCGAGTGCGTTCAGTGCGTCGAGATCAAACAGGGCAACTCGATCGACGTCTACGAGATCGACGGGGCCTCGAACCGCGGCATCGACGAGGTGCGCCAGATCATCGAGAACGTCCGCTACCAGCCCGCCAAGAGCCGCTTTAAAATCTACATCATCGACGAAGTGCACCAGGTTACGCGGGATGCCTTTAACGCGCTGTTGAAAACGCTCGAAGAGCCGCCGCCGTTCGTCAAATTCATTCTGGCGACCACCGAGCCGCAACGCCTTCCCGATACCATCCTGTCGCGCTGCCAACGCTTCGACTTCCGCCGTATCGCGGTGAGGGAGATCGTCGAGCGGCTGAAAAAGATCGCCGAAGCGGAATCGCTGCAAATTACAGATGGGGCACTCTTGCTGCTCGCGCGGGAGGCGGAAGGGAGCATGAGGGACGCGCAGTCGCTGCTGGAGCAGCTTCTGGCCTATGCCGGGTCCGAGGGCGAGAGCGAGGTCGGCAAGGCGGCGATCGACGAGCGGCGGTTGGAGGAGTTGCTGGGGATCGCGGAGCGGCGCGCGCTCTACGAGATCTCCCATGCCGTGATCCAGCGGGACGCCAAGCGATGCGTCGAGCTGGTGGCGGAGGTTATGAATCAGGGGCGTGACGTAACGCGCCTGTCACGCGACCTGGTGGAGCACTTTCGCAACCTGCTGATGGTCCGGCTGATACAAGACCGGGCGGCGGGAAGCGAAGAGCGCGGTCATCTCCTGGACCTCTCCGACCAGGAGATCGAGGAGCTGGGTCAACAGGGGAGCGCGCTTTCGGTCGACGCCTTGCTCGACTATTTCAAATTCATGGCCCAGGGCGACGAGGATACGGCGCGCTCCGCCTATCCGCGCTTTGCGCTCGAGGCGACGCTGATCCGGCTGGCGACGTTGCCGGAGACGATGCCGGTCGAAGAGGCGCTGGAGCGGCTGGAGGCGCTGGAAAGAAAGCTTGGCGGCGGCGCGGCGCCAAGATCCGCGCCTGCGGCGGAAAAGCCGCCGCCGGTCGTCAAAGCGGCAAGCGAGACCCGCCTTTCGGGCCACGGGCAGGCCGCAACGCCGGCGCCCGCGGCTACCGTGGCGGGCGAGTCGTCGCAAACCTGGAAGAGGTTCGTCGCCTTCGTCACGAAAGAGCGACGCATGCTGGCGGTGCATCTGGAGCAGGCCCAACTGCTGTCGCTGGCGCCAGGGCAGATGAGGCTCGGTGTGGAAGAAGGCCACCAGTTGAAATATCTCCAGGACGGGGAGCAGTTGTCGGCGCTGAAAGAGTTTGCGTGCCGCTTCTTCTCCGTCGAAACGGCGGTGTCGTTGACTGCGGTGCCGGCGAGAAGCCGGCAGAGCGAGGTTGAGAATTTGAACGTGTCGAAGGCGCCGAAAGTAGAAGAGGGGAACATGACCGACCTCGAGCGCGAAGCGATGCGTATTTTCGGCGGCTCGATGATTCAGGTGAAGAAGGAGCAGTAGAGAAAGGGGATTTTATGGCCAAAGGGTTCGGCGGCATGGGTAATCTCTTGAAGCAGGCGCAAGAGCTCCAAACGAGGATGGCGCAGGCGCAGGAAGAGCTTGCCCGCAAGACGGTGGAGGCCGCCGCCGGAGGAGGGATGGTCAGAGTGACCGTAAACGGGCAGCTTGGGTTGTCGTCGATCCAGATCGACTCGGCCGTGGTCAATCCCCAGGAGACCGAGATGTTGCAAGATCTGGTTTTGGCGGCGGTCAACGAAGGGCTGCGCCGCGCCCGTGAAATGGCGGCTGAAGAGATGGGCAAAATTACCGGCGGACTGAAGATACCGGGCTTAACACCCTGAACGCCGACCTCTATCGTCGATCATTTGTACTATGAGTAGCTATCCTGCGCCACTGGAACGTTTGATTCGCGAGCTGTGTAAGCTGCCCGGCATTGGAGAGAAGACGGCCGCCCGCCTGGCGTTCTTCATGCTCAAGGAGAACGCCGACGACGTGATGGCTCTCGCCGACAGCATCGGCAAGCTCAAGCAGGCGCTCGGCCTCTGCCGGACCTGTTTCGGGCTGTGCGAAATCGACTCGCGGCGCGACGGGGAGTTAAGCTGCCGGGTCTGCGAAGATCCGCGCCGGGAGCGGGAGAAGATCTGCGTGGTGGAAGAGCCGTCGGACGTGATGGCGGTGGAGAAGTCGCTGGAGTATAAGGGACTGTACCACGTGCTTCACGGGACTATCTCGCCGCTCGACGGCGTCGGGCCGGACGCGCTCAAGATCCGCGAGCTGTTGGAACGCGTGAGAAATGCCGGGGTTCACGAGATCATCGTCGCGACCAATCCCACGGTGGAGGGGGAGGCGACCGCGCTCTACCTCTCGAAAGTGATCAAGCCGCTGGGGATCAGAGTGACGCGGATCGCGCGCGGCTTGCCGATGGGCGGGGATATCGAATATACGGATGCGGTGACGCTCGGAAAGGCGTTGGAAGGAAGAAGGGAAATCTAGAGGAGGGGCTATGTGGATCCGACTGCTTGTGTTGTCTGTCCTTTTTTCTGTTGCGGGATGTTATTATCACGGACGCGACTTTCCCACGGTTCCTATAGAGGAGCTGCGTCCCAACGTTACGACCAAGAGCCAGGTCTACGGCAACTTCGGCGAGCCGAACGAAAAAGGCTCGGACAGCGGCCTTGAGACCTGGACGTACTACTACGAATTGTGGACGGTGACCGGGGTCCAAGACAAAAAGCGGCTGCACGTCACGTTCAACCAAAACGGCACGCTGCGCAATTACTCCTACAGCGCGCAATAAACCGTCCCATCATTCCCATACGTGGGAACAGCTGAAACAGCTTTGACCGCATCAGCTCAAGTCACGCCAAAACGTCTAAACCTCTTTGAGCGATACCTGACGGTGTGGGTGGCTCTCTGCATGGGACTAGGGGTCCTGCTGGGCAAATCGCTGCCCGGACTCGTCTCCGCCGTTCGCGAAATGGAGTTCGGCGCCGCCAGCCACATCAACGTTCCTATCGCCGTGCTGATATGGCTGATGATTTATCCGATGATGTTGAAGGTGGACTTTGCCTCTGTGCTGGGCGTGGGCAAGCGTCCCGAGGGCTTGCTCATCACGTTGTTCGTCAACTGGCTGGTCAAGCCGTTCAGCATGGCGCTTCTTGGATGGCTCTTTTTCAAGCGGCTGTTTCTACCGCTCATCGGCGCGCCGTTGGCGGACCAGTATATCGCCGGCGTGATTATCCTGGCTGCGGCGCCTTGCACCGCAATGGTTTTCGTGTGGAGTTATCTGACAGACGGCGACCCGGCTTACACGCTGGTTCAGGTATCGTTGAACGACCTCATCATGCTGTTCGCGTTCGCGCCCATTGTCACGCTCCTGGTGAGCGGAGCCTCAGCCTTGACGGTCCCGTTTATCGTGCTGCTCTACGCGGTGATCCTGTTCATCGTGATTCCGCTGGCGGCCGGTAGCCTGACCCGGGTGTGGCTCGTGCGCGCGCGCGGGTTGGAATGGTTCGAAAAAACGTTCCTGCCGGCGTTGCATCCGATTTCCATCCTTGCGCTGCTGACCACGCTGGTCATCGTCTTCGCGTTTCAGGCGGACAACCTCACCAACCGGTTTTTTCACGTCATCCTGATTGCGGTTCCGATTCTGATTCAGGTCTACTTCAACTCGTGGCTGGTGTATGGTTTGATGCGGCGGTTCAGGGCCCCCCACAACGTCGCCGCGCCGGGCGCGCTCATTGGAGCGTCGAACTTTTTTGAGTTGGCTGTGGCGACGGCGATTGCGTTGTTCGGCGCGGAGTCGGGAGCGGCGCTGGCGACGGTGGTGGGGGTGTTGGTGGAAGTGCCGGTTATGCTGTCGGTCTGCTCGTTCTGCAACCGCACGCGCCACTGGTTTCCACAGGCGGCGTGAGCGGCGTGGGCTGCGACGCGAGGTGAACCATGAAAAAACGAGTGCTCTTCGTTTGCGTTCACAACAGCGCCCGCAGCCAAATGGCGGAGGCGTTTTTAAATCGGATGTGCGGCGACGTATTCGAGGCGGAAAGCGCCGGACTGGAGCCGGGGGCGCTCAACCTGCTGGCTGTCGAAGCGATGCGGGAAATCGGAATCGACATCGGCGGGAACGGGACGCGCGGGGTGTCGGAGGTCATCGAGTCGGGCCAGAAATTCGATTGTGTTATAACGGTTTGCGACGAGAGCAGCGCCGAGCAATGCCCCGTTGTTCCCGGCGTCGCCGAGCGGCTACACTGGAATTTTCCCGACCCGGCTAAGTTTACGGGCACCTGGGAAGAAAGACTGGAGCAGACCAGAAACATCCGAGACGCGATTGAATCTAAGATCGAACAGTTTTGTCCGTCCGGCTGTCGAGCGGTGGCGTAGGGACGCTTGAACTGCTCGCCTCATTTTCCGCCGGCAGAAGAATTCGCACGGTGGTTCCTTTTTGCAAGCGGCTTTCGATCGCCAACGATCCTCCGTGGGCCTGAACGATATGCTTCACGATCGCTAATCCCAAGCCGGTTCCTCCGAGCTCGCGCGAGCGCGCCTTGTCCACGCGGTAGAAGCGCTCGGTCAGGCGGGGCAGCTCCTTTTCGGGAATGCCGCAGCCGGTGTCGGACACACTCAGCTCGACAAAGTGGGAATTGGGAGTTAGGGATTGAAAATTAGGGGTTCGGGATTCGGGAGTGGCCCCAATTCCTAATTCCCGATCCCTAATTCCACCCGACCGGGCCGCGATCGTGATGCTTCCCTTGTCGGTGTATTTGAGCGCGTTGTCGATCAGGTTGATGAGGAGTTGCTGCAGCCGGTCCGGATCTCCGAGAATAGGAGGCAACTCCGGCTCGATCTGCCGGAGCAGCGCAACGTCCTTCCGCTGCGCCTGATCCTGGAAAATTTCCAATACCTTGCCGATTAATTCCGCAGCCTGCAGCTTTTCTCTGGCGATTTGAATCTTTCCCGATTCGAGATCCGACAGAGTCAGCAAATCGTCGATGAGCCGGCCGAGCCTCTCGGAGTGGCGGTGGATGATGCCGAGAAAATGCTCCGCCTCCTTCGGATCCGCCGGCGGAGATCGAAGCAGGGTTTCGGCATAGCCCCGAATGGCGGTCAGCGGGGTGCGCAGCTCGTGAGACACGTTGGCGACGAAATCGGCGCGAACGGTTTCCAGCCGCTTGAGCTCCGTGACATCGTGAAGGACCAGGATGTACCCGAGCGGCTTCTCATCCACGCCTCTCAGGGTCACTGCGTTGACATGGAACCACTTTCCTTCGTCTAAGCAGATATCTTTCGTAAAGCACGCCGTGGAGCAATCGCAGGCCAGAACCTCCGCCAGGAGTTTTTTCATTTCCGGATGACGCGACAACTCGACGAGCGAGGCGCCGTGGGGATCCGACTCCTCGGGGAGATTGAACATCCTTTTGGCATTTTCATTGAGCAGGATCAGCCGCCCCCGGGTATCCACGACCAGAACGCCCTCGGTCATGCATCTGAGGATCGAATCGACCTTCTCCTTTTCCGCCGTTACGCCGGCGATCGTCTCCTGAATGCTGCGGCTCATCGCATGGAGATTGTGTTCCAGAATGCCGAGCTCGTCGGTCCTGCCGAGCAAGATCGGCTGCTGGGAAAAGCGACCTCGGGCGACGTTGTCGGAGAATTCCAGCATCCGTTTAATTCTTTGTTCTAAGCGATGGGAAACGAAAAAGGCTACGAGCAGTCCCGCCGCCGAGAAGAGCAGCAGTCCGGCCAACATCGCGCGCCGCAAGGAGCTTTCCGCCGCCTCGATGGAGTCCAGAGGGACAGAGAGCCGGACGATCCATCTGCGACCGGCTTCTCGTAAAAGGACGGCCTGGTATAACATTTCATGCCGGACGGTGGCGCTGTAACGGATACTCGTTCCGCCGCCTTTGGATGCCGCATCCAGCACCTCCGGCCGCGTCCCGTGATTTTCCATCGTGACCGAAGGTTCGTCCGAGTCGCCCAGCACCTTGCCGCCCAGGTCGATAACGGTGATGCGAACTCCCAGATCCCGGCCCAGGTCGCGGCAGATTCGATCCAGCGCGGCTCCTTCGAGGCCTACGGGTAGCAAGCGCATCACGATCTTTGCTTCATCGCGCATCTTAGCCGACAACGACGAGATGTGAAAATCCTTCACAATCGCCGTGGCGTAGAGATAAAAGAGGAGAAACAGAAGGAGAACGACGGCGAGATAGGAGAGGAAGAGCCTGACGACGACTCTATTTTTCCAGGGCCTTTTCATCGAATTTGTAACCCACTCCCCGGACCGTGAGAACCCATTCGGGCTTGCGGTCGTTCTTTTCGATTGCCTTTCTCAGCCTGCGGATATGGACGTCCACGGTGCGGGAATCGACGAAGACCTCGCCTCCCCAAACCCGGTCGAGCAGTTGATCCCGACTCAGGACCCTGCCGGGATTTTGGACCAGGAATCGGAGCAGCTCAAATTCCTTGAGCGTGAGGCGGACCGCTTTGCCTCTGACAAAAATCTCGTAAGTCGAGAAGTTGATCTTGAGGGGGCCCTTTTCATAGACCTCCGCTCCCGCGGCCGCGAACGAAGCCTCGCTCCTGCGCAGAATCGCTTTGACGCGCGCGACCAGCTCCCTGGGGCTGAAGGGCTTGGTCAGATAATCGTCGGCGCCCATCTCCAATCCGACGACGCGGTCGGCCTCGCCCGCCTTCGCCGTCAGCATGAGGATCGGCAGCCGGGCGGTCTCCGGCCGCGCGCGCAGGCTGCGGCATAGCTCCAACCCCGACATTCCCGGCAGCATCAGGTCCAGAATCACCAGCTGAGGCTTTTCCCGCTGGAGCATCTTAAGCGCCTCTTCCCCGTCCTCGGCTTCGACGACCTGAAAGCGCTCTTGCGCCAAGTTATAATGGACGAGCTTCCGTATATCGGGCTCGTCTTCGACCACTAGGATTTTCTTCGCAGCCATAACCGGGTTGGATACGGTTCAAAGGGGTCAAAATAGTTCAATAGGTTCAAAATGTTTTGAACGACTTGAACTTTTTGAACAGCGTCCGTCTTCGCATCCGCCCTAGATCGACTGCGGCAACTCTTTGAGATGGCGGATGCTCTTGCCTTTCACCATGAAGACGACCATCTCGGCGATATTGGTGGCGTGGTCGGCGATGCGTTCAAGATATTTTGAGATAAAGGAGATCTTCATCGCCCGATTGATCGTGTGGGGGTCCTCGATCATGAAGCTGACGGTTTCGCGGAAAACCTGGCTGTTGAGATCGTCCACCTCTTGATCGTCCTTGCAGACTTTCAAGGCTAGATTCGTGTCTTCGCGCACGAAGGCGTCGAGGCTTTCGTGAATCATCCGCTGCGAAATCCTCGCCATGCGGGGAATGTCGATGTAGGGCTTGAGCTGGGGCTCCGCATTAAGCTCTAAAGCTCGCTCGCAGATGTTGACGGCCATGTCGCCGATCCGCTCCAGATCGGTCGTGATCTTCAAAGCGGTGGTGATGAAACGCAAGTCCCGCGCCGCCGGCTGGTGCAGAGCGAGGAGCTGGATGCAGAGCTCGTCGATCTCCACGTCCAGGGTGTTCACTTCCTTGTCCCGTTCGATAATCGTTGCGGCCATATTGGAATCCCGGTCGACCAACGAGCTGACCGCTTTCTGAATCTGATCCTCCACCAATCCTCCCATGTAGAGGATGTCCTCGCGAAGCTTCTTCAGGTCTTCCTCGTATCTTTTGTCCGTGTGCTGGGTTAACATCTCTCCCCCTTTGAACGTCTCCCGCCGTTAAACCGGTCAAGCCGTTCAAAATGTTCAAATCGTTCAACTCGTCATCCGAACCTGCCCGTGATGTAGTCCTCCGTCTGGCGTTTCTCCGGGTTGGTGAAGATCCTGCCCGTCTCGCCGAATTCTATCAATTCGCCGAGGTAGAAGAAAGCCGTGACGTCGGATACGCGCGCGGCCTGCTGCATGTTATGGGTCACGATCACAATCGTGAAGGTATGCTTGAGCTCGTGAATCAACTCCTCGATCTTGGCCGTGGAGATGGGGTCGAGAGCGGAGCAGGGCTCATCCATGAGCAGGACCTCGGGCTCGACCGCCAAGGCGCGGGCGATGCAAAGGCGCTGTTGCTGTCCGCCGGAAAGGTCGGAGGCGCTCTTGTGCAAATTGTCCTTCACCTCGTCCCAGAGGGCGGCCCGCTTGAGATTGTTCTCCACCACCTCGTCCAGCCGGCTCCGGTTGTTGATGCCGACGATCCTCAAGCCATAGACGACATTTTCATAAATGCTCTTGGGAAACGGGTTCCACTTCTGAAAGATCATTCCCACGCGGCGGCGGAGATCGATGACGTCCGTCCCTGCGTCGTAGATGTCCCGGCCGTCGAGCTTGACGGAGCCTTTGATGGAGACGTTGGAAACGAGGTCGTTCATCCGGTTCAGACAGCGGAGGAGTGTCGTCTTGCCGCAACCCGAAGGCCCGATGAACGCGGTTGCCTGCTTTCCGGGAATGTCCACGTTGACGGACTTGAGCGCCCGGACAGTTCCGTAATAAAAATCGAGATCCCGGACTTGGATGATGGGCTCGGATGGAAGTGTCATCGTCGCTACCATCGGATGCGCTTGCGAAAGCGGTAGCGCAGGTAGATGGCCAGCGCGTTCATAGCCAGAGTCATGACCATGAGGACAAGCCCTGTCGCCGCGGCGTTCAGATGAAATTCCTCCTGCGGGCGGGAAACCCAGTTGAACATCTGGATCGGCATCACGGTGAACGGAGACATGAGCCAGTCGAACGAAATGAAGGGGAATTCCGGTTTGACCGGGGAATCGGGAAGGAAGGCGATGAAGGTGAGGGCGCCGATGGTGATCAGCGGCGCCGTTTCTCCGATCGCCCGCGAGAGCGCGATGATGACTCCGGTGAGAATGCCCCCCGTCGAGTAAGGCAGGACGTGGTCCTTCACCATCTGCCACTTGGTTGCTCCGAGGGCATACGCCGCTTCGCGCATAATGCCGGGAACGGCCCGGATCGCTTCGCGGGTGGCGACGATGACGATGGGAAGAATCAGCAGCGCCAGGGTCAGCCCGGCGGTCAGGATACTGTGGCCGAGACGAAGCTGATACACGAACAGCCCCAGAGCCATAAGCCCGTAGACGATCGAAGGAACTCCCGCGAGATTGGCGATGTTGATTTCGATCAGCGCGGTCAGCCAGTTTTTCGGCGCATACTCCTCCAGATAAACTCCTGCGGCCACGCCCAGCGGAACGGCGGTCAGCGCGGTGACAAGCATAACGAGCGTGGTGCCCACCCATGCCGAGAGGATCCCCGCCTGCTCGGGGAAGCGCGAAGGGAAGGAGAGGAGAAACTGCCGGCTCAGCCGGCCCGCGCCATCGGTTGCCAGATCGATCATCAAAGCGAAAAGCGTGATCAAGCCGATGAAAGTGGCCAGGAGTCCCAGCATCGCGAACGTCCGGTCGTAAAACTTGCGGCGGGCGGTCTTGTTATCCCGACTACTTTGATTCCGCTCCATCTCAGTAAATCTCCCGGAATTTCTTGCGGAGCAGGTAGCCGGCGATGTTGAAGACGAGCGTCATCAGCATCAACGTCAAACCCGCGGCGAAGATGCTCTGATAGGCGACGCTTCCGTGGGGCAGGTCGCCCAAGCTCACCTGAACGATGTAAGCCGTGATGGTCGCCGCTCCCTGCATGGGATTCAGCGTGAGGTTGGGCTGCTGCCCGGCCGCGATGGCGACGACCATGGTCTCGCCGACGGCCCGCGAAAAGCCCAGGACATAAGCCGATGCGATGCCGGAAAAGGCGGACGGAACGAGCACCCGCAGGGCGGTCTGGAGACGGGTCGCGCCCATGGCATACGAGCCTTCTCGAATCTGCACCGGGACGGCTCTCATAGCGTCCTCACTCAGAGAGCTGACGTAGGGAATGATCATGATGCCGATCACGATGCCGGCCGAGAGCATGTTGAAGCCGGGAAGGTCCGGCAGAAGACGCTGCAACAGAGGAGTCACGAGGAGCAGAGCGAAATAACCGAAAACCACCGTCGGGACGGCGCTGAGCATCTCCAAGGCGGGCTTGATGATTTCGCGCACCCGGTGGCTTGCGTACTCGCTCAGGTAGATGGCGATGACGGTGCCGAGCGGCAAGGCCACGAGCAGGGCGACCGCTGAAGTCACCACGGTTCCCGCCACCAGCGGCATGATGCCGTAGTGCGGATCGGCGAACAGCACTGTCCACTGGGTGTCCGTGAGAAACTCTACGACGGAGACATGGCTGAAAAAGGAGAAGGACTCATAGAGCAGAATCCCGACGATGCCCACCGTGATCCCGATCGAGGAGAGGGCGGATAAAAAGAGCAGCGCCTCGACGACCCGCTCTCCCGGCCGGCGAGTCGAGCTACGAGCGGCGAATTGCCGAGTCGCCGCCGTGGCGTGTGCCGTTTCCGCGTGATTCATAGGTGTGAAGCAGGGCATCATGGCGATGCCCTGCTTCGTTTCGATATTTCAGCCTTTAGAACTTGGCCTCGCGCTTGAGCAGCTCTTCAATCTTGATGCCCACCTGGGCCTCGCCTCCGAATACGGTCCCGATCTTGCCCTTCTGGAAATGCTCGAGTCCCAGCGTATAGGCGTTGGCGGGAAGGGCCACGTATTTTATCTGCCTTACGAGCTTCGCGGCGTTCTGCATATAGAACTCCACGAACTCTTTGACTTCGGGTTTTTCAGCAGCTTTCTTGCTCACGTAGATGAAGATCGGCCTTGATAGGGGCTGATACGTTCCATCTTCGACGGTTTTGGGGGAAGGCGGCACGACCTCTTTGCCGCCGTCGATCCCCACGGCCTTGAGCTTCTTTTGGTTCTCGACGTAATAGGCGAAGCCGAAATATCCGAGCGCGTTCTTGTCGTTGGCGATGCCCTGCACCAATACGTTGTCGTCTTCACTGGCGGTGAAGTCGCCGCGGCTGGCCTTCGCCTTGCCCACGATCGCTTCGGTGAAATAATCGAACGTGCCGGAATCGGCGCCCGGACCGAAGAGCTTCAGAGGCGCGTTTGGCCAGGACGCTCGGACCTGGTTCCAGGTCGTGACCTTCCCCTGGGCGGCCGGCTCCCAGATTTTTTTCAGGTCCGCGACCGTCATGGACGAGACCCAATCGTTTTTGGGATTGACCATCACCGTCAAGGCGTCGAAGGCCACGGGCAGCTCGTAGTATTGAACGCTCGCCTGTTTACACGCCTCCATCTCTTGTTTAAGAATCGGCCGGGAGGCGTCGCTGATATCGGTCTCGCCCCGGCAGAACTTTTTGAAACCCCCGCCAGTCCCGGAGATTCCGACGGTCACCTTGACCTTTCCCTTTTTTGCTTTCTGGAACTCTTCAGCGACCGCCTCTGTGACCGGAAAGACGGTGCTGGAGCCGTCGATTTGGACGATCTGGGCGCGGGCTTGAGCGCCCGTGAGGGATGCCATGAGAGCGAAAAACGTTACAAGTGCTTTGGTGTTCATTTCAGTTTCCTCCATTTCTTTACTCCTGCATTGTTACGAACGTGTTACGCATCTGTGAACTGTCAGTGACATGGGCTACGGCAACGTAACGGCATTGGTTCGCCTCCTTAAGGGCAGATCCTTTTCTAGAGCCCGATGATGGCGCCGGAATCCTACAGGAGGATGAAAGGCAGATTAAAAGAAGGTGAAGGCGGGAGAGATTTTCCTCTTTATATCCAGTCGCGTCTCTGCTAAGCCGAGGCGTATGAAAATCGACATCTGGAGATTTCTCGGCGCCGGCCGGTTTCCCGAAGAGTCCAAGAGGAAGCTCGGCGTCGTCGCTCTGCTCTATTTTATCCAGGGGAGCCCGGCGGCGATTTTGTGGGAGGTTTTGCCGGTCTATCTTCGCCTGCAGGGGATTTCTCTCGCCGCCATCGGCGGCCTCAGGCTGCTCGAGCTGCCGTATTCCTTGAAGGTTCTGTGGTCGCCGCTGATCCATCGCTACGGCGACCGCCGGGCGTGGGTGTTCGGCTGCATGATCGGCGTCGCGCTGGTCGTCGGCCTGCTGCCGCTCGCGGACGCCGCGCAGGGCGGCGCAATCCTGGCGGTCCTGGTGCTCGCCCTCACCGCGCTTTCAGCTACGCAAGATATTGCGATCGACTCCTACACGGTAGGCTTAGTCCGCCGCGACGAAGAGGGACCGGCCAACGGCGTGCGCGCCTCGGCCTATCGCGTCGCTCTGGTGACGATCGGCGGCGGCCTCGTGCTGCTCGCCACGGTCTTTCCGTGGAGCGCGCTCTTGGTGATGGCGGCTGTGGTGTTCGTACTGCTCGGCCTCGCGGCCTTTCGCGCGCCCCGGCTCGATCTCCCCGTAGAGGCGCGCGCCGAGTGGCTCGGCGGCTTTCTCAACTGGATCGGCACCTGGAACGCGCTGCCGCTGGTTCTTTTCGCTTTAACCTACAAGCTCGGAGAGTTCGCGATCGGTCCGATGGTGAAGCCGTTCTGGGTGGATCAGGGACGCTCGGTCTTCGAAATCGGACTTGTCCCGACGACCGCCGGCATCGTTCTCAGCGTCGCCGGCTCGCTGGCCGGCGGGGTGTTTATTTCCCGCTACGGAACCTTTTGCGGCATCTGGGCGCTGGGACTGCTCCAGGCCGTATCGAATATCGGTTACGCCCTGGTCGCGTGGGGCGACCTTGGGCGCATCGGCCTATACGGCGCGTCCGTTTTTGAGTCGTTCACCGGCGGCCTTGGGACCGCGGCCTTTCTCGCCTTCTTGATGAACGTCTGCGAGAAGGAGCACGCTACCGTGCAATACGCTCTGCTGTCGTCGATCTTTGCGCTCAGCGGCCGGCTGGTGGGAGGCCTGAGCGGCCTGGGCGCGGAGAGATTCGGCTACGGGAATTATTTCGCGCTGACCTTTCTGGTTTCTCTCCCGGCGTTCATTTTGCTGCCGTGGGTGAAAAAGTGGATACACGAAGCTCATTGAGCAGGGCCTTCCACGCCGCGCCCTCGTGCCTGGGATCGACGAGCGGGCGCAACCGGGCGCAGTGGGACTTGAGCGTGCGATAAAAGCCGGGATCGGATTCGGCTTTTCGGAGCAGACGCGCCAGCTCACGCGCGTTCCCAACAGAAAAATAGCCGGGGTAGTCCTCGCCAAGCGTTCCCATCAGGCCGGGTATTCTCGACGCGACCACAGGCACGGACGACGCCAGCGCTTCGCACAGCACGTTGGAGCTGCCTTCCATGTGCGAGGTGAGCGCCAGCAGGTGGCTTTGAGCCAGCGCCCGTCGCGCTTTCCAATGGGGCAGCTCGCCGATCCAGCGATAGCGCGGATTGCGCGCCGCCTCCGCCCGCGCGCGTTTTTCCATTTCATTGCTGAGCGCGCGCCCTATATGGATGACTTGGACGCGGGACGAGGCGGGAAGACGACGCGCGGCCAAAGCCGTGCGGAGAGGATCTTTTTCCAGACGCATGTGGCCAATGACGCAGACTCTGAATCCGTTGCGGCTCGAAGGCGCTTTGCCGGTCAGCAGGGGCGCAGATTGGTAAATGACTCGTGTCTTGGGGCGAAAACGTTTCGGCAACTCGGTGACACCTTGTGCCTGGAGCACGATCAGGCGGGTTGCCCACTCCAGAGACTTTCGCGCATTCGGATTTTTTCGGATATCGCGGTAGAGGTCGGTGCCGGTCAGCGTGACGATGAGCGGCAACGCCGGATGCAATCGGCGGAACAATTTGATGGATAGGAAGCTGCGCCGCGCGTGCAGCGCGATCATGAGATCGCACGGCTCGCCGCCATAGCGTTCTTCGAGGATCACGCGGTGGCCGAGAGCCGCGAGGATGCGCCGCCAGCGCAGCGCGGTGATGCTGTTGCCGTTGCGGGCGGTGACGGGATAGGGCGTGATAAGCCGGATCTTCATCGTGCGCAGGTGCGGAAGCCGGCCCAGACGTCGTTCCGGTCAGGCGTGTAAAAGTTGCGCCAGGTGTTGCGGATGAGACGCGCGCGCGTCGCCCAGCAGCCGCCTCGAAGAACTTTGTGCGTGCCGAACCAGGGCTCGGAATATTCTTTGTAAGGATCGGCGACGAATCCCGGATAAGGGCCGAAGTCCGTCGCCGTCCACTCCCAAACATTGCCGATCATTTGACGGCAGCCCGAGGCGCTGTCGCCATCGGCGAGCGCGGCGACTTCAACCGATCCCAAGGCGCGACCGTCGAGATTTGCCCGCTCAGGCGAGGGCGCTTCGTCTCCCCAGGGAAAGAGCCGCTTTCGGCCGGTAGCGGGTTCCGCAGCCGCGGCCGTTTCCCATTCCGCCTCGGTGGGCAAGCGCCGCTTCGCCCATTTGCAGTACGCGTCCGCTTCGTACCAATTGACATGGATGACGGGAATATGTTCCCGCAGTGGAACATAGCCGTCGAAAACGCGCTGCGTCCAGCGGCCGCCGTCTCGCCGCCAGTAAACCGGACGCTCCGCTTTTGCCGCCCGCGCAACGGGCGCGGACGCTTGCGGTTTGCCGAAAAACTTGGAGAAAGATTGCTCAAGCGCGGGAGAGCCGCCGGATTCAAGCCAGCGCCGGCCGTCGTCGCTCCAGAATTCTCGCCGCCGGTAGCCGCCGTCGTCAACAAAAGCGGCAAACTCTCTATTCGTCACCGGCGCGCGCGCGATCCGAAACGGCTTCAGCTCGACCGGATGCGCCCATTTTTCGTTGTCGAAGACAAAAGGAAAATCGCGCGTCGCCCCGAGCATAAACGAGCCGCCGGGAATCTCGACGTCGCCGGGCAGGGGACCGCCGCCGGTCTGAAATTGTTCCTGGGCCACGGCGGGTTTCGGTGGAGGATATCCCAGGGTCTGTCTGGTGTAAGTGATCGCCTCGGCATGCATATCCTCATGAAAGACGACCAGAAGAGGAAAGTAGAGTTCCTGCGCGCCGGGCTGCCGTGAATACAAACACTCCGCGACGCAATCTAAAACCGTAGCCATGTATTCGAACGTCTTCTCCCGCGACGGCAGCAGGAGGTCCCAGCGTGTGTCATGGGCGACGTCGGTCGAGTTATAGAGCGCGTCCGCGCCTTCGACGAGCGGCTTCTGCTTGTAGAGCCGGCGCAAGAGCCAGAACTCCTGCGTCCATGCGACGTGGCCGATCTCCCAGAGCGGCGGGTTGACGATGGCAAGCCGCGGCCCGATCATCTGCTCGTCGCTCAGGTCGGCGACCAGCTCCAGCGTGCGGCCGCGCGCTTCGCGCAGCATCTCGATAAGCTGGGAGGCGGAAGGCCCCAAGTTGTCCTGCGAATGTCGGCTCGCCCGCGCCATAGGATCAATTCTTACGCTGCTTAGGTTCGAGGATCAAGAAGGGAGCGATTCTGTTTTTCTGGAAAAGCTAGGTTCGTCACTCCCGCAAAAGCGGAAGGCCAGGTCGTAAGACTCTGGATTCCCGTTTCAGCCTCAGGCTGATCCGTCCGAAGCCCAGTGGCGGATCCACGGGAATGACAGTTAAAGTGCAAACTTCGCGACCGCGTCCAATGAACAAGTCTCGAACGGTATATCGGAGAAGGGAAAGGGCTGCTCAAGCCGCCAAAAATTCCGCGGTGAGTCGCTCAAACTCCAACGCCGCGTCCCACTGAGCGAGATGTTTGCAGCGGTCGAGCAGATGCAGGTTGAGAGTGGGGAATCGCTCCTTGAGAAGGGCGGCCCGCGCGGCTGCTGAGCCTCGGTCCTGTTTGCCGTAGAGCATAAGCAGCGGCACCGGCAGCTGGTGCAGCCGCTCCCAGATCGGGACATTGTCTTTTCTGCCGCCGCTCCTCGGGGCCTTGGCCCGCTCTAAGAAAGCTTGAAAATTTTTGCCTACGCTCATCCGGTGGCGTTTTTCGAAAACTTCGGCGGTGATCAGCGAGTGATTGAAGAGATTCTGCTCCAATAGCGCGCGGGTCTCCGCCGGAGTCGGCTCCGAGGCGCCTCCCTCTTCGCCCTCGCCGGGGCCGCCCTTGCCGCCTTCGGGCAGCGGCGGCAGCACGCTGCCGGTGGCGAGGACGACGACTTTGCCGATCCGATCGGTGTGATCGAAGGCGAGGCCTACCGCCATGCCGCCGGCTTGCGAGTGGCCGACGAGATGCGCTTTGCGGATTCCTAGCGTATCCATAAACTGGAGGATGAAACGGCGCCGGTAAGCCACGGAATAGTCCTTCGGGTTGTCGGTCAGGCCGAATCCGGGCTGGTCGAAGGCGACGGCTCTGAGACGGTGGCTCGCAAGCGGGGCGAGATTGCGCTCCCAGACATCGGCGGAGGAGCCGAGCGACGCGCCGTGAAGCAGCAAGACTTCGGGGCCGCTTCCTTCTTCGAGGTAGCGTGTTTTCAACCCATCGACTTTAATAAGTCTCTCAGCCATAAGATCGCTTCGCGTATATTTCGGGTTACGCGTCCGAGACGTCGATCAAGACTCCGTCAGGATCGGCGAGATGATATTTGCCGAAGGGACAACTGGCCTGGAACAGCTTCAGCCTGGCTGCCCCTTCGGGTCCGCCGCCCACCGGGCTGGGCGACAACCTTGGATTTCGTCCGATCAAGTTCTCCAGGTCCTTCTTGAACCCCTCTACGCTCTCGACCTTGAAACCGATATGTTCCGGCGCGGGCCGCTCGATCCCAGATCCCTGATAATCGTTGATGTTCCAGGGCATGACGATGAGGGTCACCCGGCCGTCGGACAAATAAGAATTAGGGTCCCCCGCGGGTTTTTCCTGAGGCCGCAGCTCGAACACGTCAACGTAAAATTGCGCCAGCGTCTCCGGCATGACCGTTCTCAGTCCGAAATGATGGATGGTGCGGTCCTGCTTCCAATCCCCGTCTTCGTAGACGTCTCGCCTGTTTTCCATTCCCTTCTGTGAAAGATCGAAGACGTTTCCCGCCGGATCGTGCGTGCTCAAGCCGGCAAACGGTCTGTTGCCGGGGCGCTTGAGCACGTTGACCGCCGGGTACCTGGCTTTCATTCGCCCCAATACCGTCTCGACATCGTCCACCTCGAAGCCGAAATGGTCGAAGCCCGCCTGCCGCCCGGCCCGGCGCGGGTTAATGTTCATGCCGACGTATCCGTCGCCGACCACGACGGCGCTTTCGGGTTTCGCGTTCGGCGAAGTTCTCAAGCGAAATAAAGCTTCATAGAAGCGCCCCATGAGCGCATAATTTTCGCTGGCAATCGCCATGTGCTTGATCTGTGCAAACATAAGTATCTCCTCGCTTTGCCGGGTTGGTATAGGGTTGGATTCTCCCTCAGACGCTTCCTTTCGTCAAGCTCTTTTCTAGCAGGTCCATCCAGGGCCGCAATTCTTTAGCCCAGGGCTCGTGCTGGCGCTGCGCCGCGTAGCAGAAGGCGGCGGCGAAGGGAAAGCGCTGCGCGCGGCTGACGCGCAAGCCGCAGGTCTTATCCTTCCGCCGGTTGATACCCTCGCAGAATTCACGAATCGCCCGCCAGTAGGGAAGAGGAGTTTCCCCGAAGCGCTCCCGGATGATCCGCTCCCAGCTCTGTTCGGGATCGTAAGCCGCGGGGTGCGCCGCGTAGTCGAAGCAGGTGGCGAGCGGAAGGAAGCTCAACGATTCCTGCAGCAGCGGGTTATTGAGGTAGCCATAGACGGCCTCCGGCAGGCGCGCGTCGCGCCCGGTGAGCGGGCTCAAGTGTATCTCTTCTTTCATGGAAAGGTCGTTGACCGGATAGTTGTCCCACAGGATGAGACGGCGCTTCAGCCGTTCGGCGATCTTGCGAGCGTGGGACAGGCTGATCTCTTTCGCCACCACGCGCGCGCCGGTCCAGAAACAGGCGACGGAGGCTGGAAGGTATTCCGCCAGAGTTTCGAGGAAGGCGGGTTCGAACCTGCCGAACATACGGGCGAGAAGCGGATCGTCCGTGTAGTAGGAGGGACAGATCCACCATTCCACGTCGCGCCAGGCGGAGGGCTGCCGGTCGATGACGCTTGTCAGCCATGTGCCCTCAGCTTGCGCCAGGCTGTCCTTAAATAGTGTTCGGTCGCGCGCCAGTTGCAGGCGTGATGGAATATCGTCGAAGAGAATCGCGAAAGTCCGCACCCCGGCGTCGTAGAAGCGCCGCGCCTTTTCGAGCAGAATGCGGACCGGTTGATCGTCGCTGAAGGTAAGTCCTTTCCCAGGATGGAAGCCGTAAACAAAGTCGATCTTGCAGGCCTCTGCCGCGCAAATCAGACCAACAAGCTCGTTCCATTGATCCTTGGGGTAGGGGAGCCGCCATTTTTCCCGGTGGTAGGGGTCGTCTTTGGGCGCGTACAAGTAAGTGTTCATGCCGCGCGCCGCGCCGAATTCGAAGACGGCCTTGCGGTGAGCCATGCTCCAGGGCGGGCCGAAGAATCCTTCGACGATGCCCCGGCGTTCAAAGGTGAGATTGGGATTCACGTTGATTCAACCTCTGCGTAGCACGGCGTCGGGAAGCGCACAAGCGGAAATGCGGGCGGGAGCCGCCTCCGCACGAGCGATTCGGTTGCGAAGCTGTGCGGCATTGCGTAATATCCGAAGAATTACCGACGATTTCACGAATCAAGCACGATGCTGCTATTTCTCAAAGGCTTTGCTATCGGGCTCATGGTGGCCGTGCCGGTCGGACCGATCGGCTTGTTATGCGTCAACCGCGCGCTGTTCAAAGGAGCGGCCTACGGCTTGCTCTCCGGCCTGGGTGTCGCCACGGCCGACGCCATCGCCGCCGGCATCGCGGTTTTGGGCTTGACGCTGGTTTCGGGTTTTCTGCTCGAGCAGCAACTATGGCTTCGTCTGATCGGCGGCTTTTTCTTGTGCTATCTTGGGGTCAAAATCTTCAGCACGACGCCGATGGAGCGGGCCGCGTCGGCTAAGGATAACAGTTTGGTCGGCGCCTATGTCTCGACGTTCCTTCTCACCTTCAGCAATCCGCTGACCATTCTGTCCTTCGTGGCAATCTACGCCGGTTGGGGGGTCGAAGAACTCAGCGGGCGCTATTTCGCGGCGCTGGAACTGACCGCCGGGGTGTTCGCCGGCTCTTCGGCGTGGTGGTTCGGTCTTTGCGGCGGGATGCCGGCGTTCCGGCTGATGTTCAGCCATCAGGGGCTTGAATGGATCCACAAAGTGTCGGGGGCGCTCATCGCCGGCTTTGGGTTCGTCGTTCTGCTCAGCCTGCTGCAGCGGGGCGGAGGATAGGAGAGGGCGGTGAGTGTGAATGCCCTGGCATCAGAGCGACCCGGCAGTTTGGCCACTGCAATTCCGACAACGCTCAATCTTTGCCTCGCGGCGGCACACCTGCTGGCCAGTCTCTATCAGTTGTTTATTCTGCCTCTTTTTCTCTTGCCCGCGAGCTCGTGGTGGCTCTTGACGCTGGTGCCGCTGGCCGCGCTTAACAATCCTTTCTGGAGCCTGATCCACGAGGCGATTCACGACATGTTCCATCCCTCTCGCCGCGTGAGCCGGACAGCGGGCCGGACGCTGGGAATCTTCTTCGGCGCGCCGTTTCTGGTATTGCGCTTGAGCCATCTGCTCCACCACAAGCTCAACCGCACGCCGGTGGAAGCGACCGAGCCGTACGACCCGGCGAAAACATCCAAGGCGCGCGCGGCTTGCGGATACTTCTTCCAGGTTCTAGGCGGGCTGTATCTATTGGAGTTTATCAGCCCGTGGCTCTTCTTCTTGTTCCGCCGCACGCTTCACGCAATGGAGCGCAAGCGTTTTTCCGGCAACGACCTACCGGGCCACTTGATGAGAGGATTGATGCGCGACGAAGCGATCACGGAGATGCGAATCGACGGCGCGCTGATTCTCGTTCTGTTCGCGCTCAGCGCGCTCAGCTACGGCGCCTACTGGCCGTGGCTGGTCGCCGCGCTCCTCGCGCGCGCTTTTCTCATTTCTTTTCTCGACAACGTCTATCACTACGGAACGCCGATCAACGACATTTTTTACGCCCGAAATCTCTTTCTGTCGCCGCCGCTTTCCGCAGGGCTGCTCTATTTCAACCTGCACGGCATCCATCACAAAAATCCCTCCATCCCCTGGATCGGGCTTCCCGACGCATTTCGCAAACAGGAGGCGGTGTTCGAGGGGACCTATTTTACCGCCGCGCTCGACCAGTTGGCCGGGCCGATTCCGTTATCCGAGCTTCCCGGCGCCGCGGCAGCCAGTGGCGGCCCAGCTTAACGGATACAAGGCGAGCCGGGGCGAAGAAGGCGAGCCTCTGAGGCGGACGTTTTAGTTCGCCTACGGCTTCTTCAGCACCTCGTCGATCACTTTAAACGCCCCTTGGAGTTCTCTGAACTCAGGACGATAAACGGACATGAATCTGTCGCCCGGCTTGGGCTTGTAAGGCTCGACTGTAGGATCCGGAGGGACATCGTCCCTTAAGCTGAACACGGGATCGATGCGCAAAAAATGCTTCTGGAAATGAGTCTGGCCTTCGCGGGAAAGAAGCCAGTTGACGAGTACCTTCGTCGCGCGGGGATGGGGGAGCTGGCTCAGGATGCTGAGCGACCCCTGAGTGGCGCGCATATAGAGCCCTTCCTTGAACGCCCGCGGCTCGAAGCGGGCCAAAGGCAGCCCTTGGGTCATGCCTGCCTGAACGTCGCTGGCGGACGGCGCCAGGGCGATGGCGAACCTGCCTGCGGCGAGCCAGTCGACAATCTGGCGGCCGTCTCGTGACAGCGTGATGTCCATCTCCCCGAAGAGCCGTCTCAAGAACTTGCCGCCCAGCTCCGGATGGTAGTACGCAAACTGAAGCAGTCCGCTGGGAAACCCCGCCAGCTTGGGATCCATCGAAACGATTTTCCCTTTCCACGCGGGCTTAAGCAGATCCCAATAGGAGCTGAACTCCTTCGCGTTCACGAGCGTAGTGTTGTAAGCCATATCCGAGCGGACCACTCCCTCAAAGACGAAGATGTACTTGCCCTCAGGATCGGCGTAGTGATGTTGCTTCCCGAACCAGTTTGCCTGGTCTTTAACCTCCGGCAAGCTCATGAAAGCCTGAGTCGGCTCCAGAATCTTGGCCGGGTAGAGAACGTCCATGGGAGTTCCCGATGAGCCGAGATATATGTCGGCGAGGTGTTTGCCGGCTCTCCTTTCCGCCATGATCCTCGAGATCAGCTCGCCTCCTCGTCCTGTCACCGACACGACCTTGATCGCGGGGTAACGCTTGGAGAACTCGGCGAAGAGCTTATCGAACGGGCCCCGGGTGTGGTAGATGGTGACCTGCCCTTCTCTTTTGGCCGCCTCGACAGTCTCCTCCCATTCCGCTTGCCATGCCTGGCTGGCCTCGCCGGCATGCGCAAAGGTCAGCCAGGCGAAAAAAAACAATCCGCAAATCAACGCTACGCAGCCTGGAGATCTCATGAGCGCTTCCTCTCTTTCTTTACCTAACACGTAGGGGGTCAGACATTTAATTATTTATTTTCTTCGTCTTGCGTTCCTCAGACCCTCTGTCAAATCCTCCACGCTTTGTCTCAAACCAGCTTCTTTCGTCATTCGCTCTCTCAATCCCTTTAGGCCCAGGCTCAGGGAGACTTGGTCTCGGCCATATCGCTTGGCCACATCACTAAGCTTTATCCCTCCCAGTTCCTGCCCCAGGTAGGCTACAACCATCCTGCCAAACGATCCGCGACGGTCCTTGCTCTTGGAGCGCAGGAGCTCGGGGGATAGCCCGTAGCGACCACACGCCGCTTCCTCGATGTCCGCAAGGTCGATTCGGATTGCCTGAGACGGTTCCTTTTCTATCCTACTACTTACCCGCTCCACAAACTGCTCATCTCCCAAATACCGCTGCTCCTTAGTGGCGTAGAGATCCTCCCGATGTCCCTCAGATATGCCCTCCAATACAAATTCCTTGTATCTCCTTACCGCCTGCGAGCGCCTGGGTGAAAACTGGCTCAAAATCAAATCGGTCTCGATATCTACCTCAACCTTCAAGGGCTTACCCAAATAACGACGGTGGCTGCTCCACGGATACTCTGATGGCTCCTTCACAAGCTTGGAGCGAACCGGATTCAAATGCAGATAGCGCACTAACTCCAGCAGATAGGAGTCCCGGTCGCAGAGAATCGCCTTGTAGCGGCCCTGAAAGAGGTGGCCCACCAGCCCGTATTTGCGGTTGAAATAGAGCGTGTAGCTCTGCTGCAGCCCCTGCATGACCTTGGCCAGCGGCGTCAGGCACGCTTCGACGAGCAAGTGAACGTGATTGGCCATTAACACGTAGGCGTACAGCCGAAAACGATACCGTTTCTGATACCGGCTGAGCAACTCAAGGTAGCGGGCGCGGTCAAGATCGGAACGAAAGATCTTCTGGCGCTGATTGCCGCGAGCAATCACATGGTAGAGGCCGCCAGGGAAGTGGACTCGGGGCTTTCGTGCCATGGCTTGGGCCATACCACGAGGCAAGCGTACGATGCAAGAATTAAATAATTAAATGTCTGACCCCTACGATGTCTGACCCCTACGACGCGATCCTGCCGGTGATGGTCAACACTTATTATCCGCCGGCGCCTTCGGCCACAAGGTGTGCGCAGTTCGGCAAGGCCGTGGCCGCCGCAATCCGTGCTTTCCCCCAATCGCGGCGCGTCGTCGTCGGCTCGGGCGGACTCAGTCACACGAAGATCGACGAGGGACTGGATGCCGATCTGATCAGGGCGCTCACGAAAAACGATCAGAAGTTTCTTCAGACGATGGAATCTTCGGCCCTGGTGGAAGGCACCTCGGAGATCCGCAACTGGATCGTGACCGCGGCGGCGGCCGACCGGCCCGCGACGATCGTCGATTACCCGCCGCTTTACCGGACGCCGAACGGCGTCGGCTGCGCCATGGGATTCGCGTCCTGGTAGTAGGGGAAAGGCAGTCGGATCAACGACCGCTTAGAAAAATTTCCCTGAATTCCTGGCTATACCGGTCGAATTTTTCCGACATTTCGGGACTGATGACCACGATCTTAAGCTTGGCCGGGTCGAGCTTGGGACTTTTCGGTTTGATACCCGTCCGAGCGGGAACACGGTTCATAGTAACGAGCAGCTTCTGCGCTTCTTCGGAGAGAAAGAAATCGATAAAAAGCTTAGCGGCGTTGGGATGGGGCGCCTTGGAAAGCAGGTACAATCCCACAAGCGAAGTCGCGATCGGGTCCACACTGCTTTCCCAGTCGATGGGCGCTTTCTTATCGTTCTTGAGAGTCTCGACGGTGGCGGCCAGCACGACACCCGCCGCCACTTCCCCGGCGGCGGTAAACTCCGAAATCAGACCGTAGCTTCCCTTGATCATACGCGGGTTTTGCGCGGCCAGTTTGCGCATGAAGCTGCGGCCTTTTTCCTCCCCCATGTAATCGATCATCGTTCCGAACCATCGGACGGTATCGTCCTTTATGCCAATAAGCTGGCCTTTCCAGCGCGGATGCAAAAGATCGTCGTAGGCCTTGGGCGCATCGACGGGTTTCACCATTCGGGTGTTATACGCGATCACGTAGAAATTGGGATAATTTCCGACCCACAACCCGTTGGGATCTTTGAACTCCGGCGGAATGAACCTGGCTTCGGGAGACCGGTAGGGCTCGAAAAAACCTTTTTTTTGGAAGAAATAGGTTTCCACAATGTTCGACTCGATTACGTCGGCCAGATACTTCCCCGCACGCTGTTCAGACGCCAGGCGGTTGAGCAGACCTTGACTTCCAGCGCGGTAGAAGTCCACCTTTAAAAACGGATATTTTTTTTCGAACGCGTCGACTATCTTTCTTCCGTCGGTTACATTCATCGTGCCGTACCAACCGACGCTTCCGTCCTTTTTCGCAGCTTCGATCAGCGATGCTTGCGGGCCGGCTTCCGCCCCATTTGCGCGCGCGGAGTAACAGAAAATCGCGAGGAAAAGAGCCACCCCGAGCGTTCTACCTTTGCTTCCCGTCATCACTTACCTATCCTTATGAAATAAAATTTATGGTTCAGGTATTTGTCGTTTGCGTCAGCCATTCGGTCGGGATTTGCTTACCGATCTTCTTTTGGACGGCAAGCTCATAGACTCTGGCCCCGACCGCCGCGAACTGCAGGCCCAAACCTTGCACGTTCATAAAGAAAGTGATCTGTGAGTCATCGATCCTGGTAGGCGATGACCCGGTCAGAATGTCTTCGAGAAGAGGTATCTTATCAATGTCCAAGCGGGAAAGGACATGGGATTCCCAGTCATATTCCGAGGCGACGTACGGATTGCCGTGAACGAGCTTGCCGAATTGCCCTTCGCCCGCGATATGCGTGCGGTACCGCTCTCTGGAATGGATTGCCATTACGTCGGGCCTGGATAGGGCATCACCGTCGACCTCGTAGGGCCCGATGGAACCGAAGTGGGTCCCTTGCCGTAGGTACTTGCCGCGAATAATCGGTTCCTTCGCGTTTGTCGCCGCCATGAGCAGATCCGCATCAAACAGTTCGACCGGATCATCGACGGCCCGCGTGTGGACGCCGGTTCTCTCGCTCATCCTTTCGGCGAATTCCTTCCGGTGAGCGGGATTAGGGCTGTGAATCATTATCTCCTCGAGCGGGAATATTGCGCAGAACGCATCGATATGGGCGCTGGCTTGCCACCCCGATCCGAATAGCCCCATGCGCCGGGAGTCCTTGCGCGCCATGTATTTCGCCCCAATGGCACTGGTGGCGGCGACCCGGATCTTTTGAATATAGGAATCCGGAAAGATGGCGAGCGGCTCGCATGTTTCGAAGCTGAAAAGCTGGACTAGGCCAAGAAGCCTGCCGCCAGGCCCGCGCACATAATCCGCGCGTAACGAGCCGTACTCTCGTAGCCATTGCTGGATCGTGGCGCTACACCGCAGAGCCACTATTCCCCGCTTCGGGAGGATCCCTACCATTGTCTTAAATTCAAATTCTTTAAGTTGATTGTCTTTCGCGATAGGAACTTCGGTGTCCATGCGGAGCTGACTGATCGCTCTTCCGGCCGCCTGCTCTCGATAAGCGTCTTCTAGGACGTCAATACAGTCCTTAATGTCCAGAAGTTCTTCGACTTCCTCATTGCTGAGAATGAGTGTCATGCAAAGCATCTCCTCCCTGCAGCGGCGCGCTGGGATTTATCCCGACGCTGTCCATAAGCTCAACTTGAATGCTTTGTACCTCAAGCAGAAATGAATGTCTAGTTCGGCGATCTGCCGATGCTTCGTTGCTATGAAGTCGAACGGCTCCAGTCCGCTGATAGGCGGAGCGCGAGCGACGCCTAGCGGCGGGAGTCTCCATCCCGCGCCGCTACAAGCGGATGGGCTTTGCCCAAGCGAGCGACTCTTCCACTGAGCCAAACTGTTTCAATCTTCCTGCTTTCGCTTCAAACATCTCAGTAATACCAGGGATCGCGACCGATTCGCCATTCATTTTGCCACTGATCAGCAGCTTGGGCTTGTGCGTTGCCGAGCGCCGTATTGTCTCGTTTAAATGGAAGAGAGTCGGGACAACCTTGTCATATTGCTTTAGGGGTCAGGTCTTGCTTCTTGTATCAGGCCTGTTTGCCAACCGGCTTACGGTAGCGTAGTGCAGGTCCAGAACATCCGCGACGTCACTCTGGCTGTACCCGTAACGATGCACCGCACGGACAACCAGGGCGTCTCGCCTGGCCTTGGTTAGCTTCCCTTCAAACAGGCTCTTGAGTGTCGGCCGGCTTAAGTATCTCTGGCTCCTAGGAATCTCTGTGACGGCCTCGTAACCTTTTACATACCCCCTGAGCCTCTCTACAAAGTCCTCTTCCCCCAACAATACCTGGGCTTGCATCTTCTCCCAGATCGACGGCCGATCGATCCCTTCTCTGACAAATCGACGGTAGTGTCTAGCGGCCGAGTATCTTCTCTTACCAAACTGACTCAACACCCAATCGACGGAGAGCCACGGGAGGTGCTTTTCCAGCCCTGCTGTAGCCCCGTAACTGCTCCACTTCCATTGCTCGACTCTCTTTACGGCCTTGGCCCTGACGGGGTTTAGCGCCACGTAGCGACAGACTTCCAAAAGGTGGCTGTCTTTTTGTATCAGCACGGCCTTGTAGCGGCCTTGAAACAGATGCCCTACCGTTCGGTGGCGTCGATTATAGAGTTGGGTGTAGACGCCGTTGAGCTGGCGCATCCCCTTGGAGAGATTAGCCTCCGGTGTTTCAATCACCAGGTGATAGTGGTTATCCATCAGACAGTAGGCGTGGCAGAGCCAGTTAAAGCGGTTGACGACCTTGCCCAGGACCTCCAGGAAGGCTTTGCGGTCCCCATCGTCATCGAAGATGTCCTCTCGGGCGTTGCCCCGGGAGGTCACATGGTAGACCGCACCGTCAAATTCCACTCGGAGAGGACGAGCCATGATTCACGGAACTATCAAGATAAGCCATCGATAGCAAGAAACAAGACCTGACCCCGACATGTGTTGGAGCGGGGCATGCAAGAGAAAAGGCGCGCAAAAAACGAAGGGCCGCCTGTTTAGACGGCCCTTCGTGGTCCAGCAACCGGGAATCCGCGACTACGGCAGCGTTGAGTTGTAGAGCTGCCCGTCATCAACGGCAGAGCTACCCGGTTTCATGCTCTTCGGCACACTCACCTCGACCGATCCGGCGCAGCTTCCGCCCTGGCCGTCGTCTGCCGTGAAGCCAACGCGATAGACCCGGCCGTTGCTATTGCCGGAGCGCTCCGCCCTGAGCAGCACGGTGCTTCCCTGGATTACTGCATCCGGGCTGGTGTCGCCGTCGCCCAGACCGTTCACCCGCTCATCCTGGGTTACGCCTGTTATGGTGATTGTCACGCCGTCATTGTTCGGATCGCTGACGCCTACGATCCCGACCGACACCAGCTTGTGGTTCGGCGGCCAGAGCCGCGATGGACTAGCCTGCGCAAGTTGGCAGATCGGAGGATCATTGACGTTCTGAACGGTAATGCTGACCCACTCATCGGGCTCGCCAGCCGCAGGATTGTTGCTCAACTGACCGTCGCTTACGCTAAGTTTAAACACCAGCGTATCCCCGCCGGGTCCCACCGGAGGCGCTGTGAAGCTAGGCGTCGCTGTGTCAGCCCCAGTTAGAGTCACCAGTGTCCCGCCGGTTTGTACCCAGCTGTATGTAATCGCATCCCCGTCCGGGTCGCTGCTGGCGGTACCATTCAGTGTCACCAGCGCCCCTTCGTCCTTCGTCTGGTCAGCACCGGCGTTAGCGACGGGCGCATGGTTTACCTGCTCGACGGTTACCTGGACCGTATCCGTGTCGAAGAGATAGCCGTCGGAGACAGTCAACTCGAAGGTCAAAATCTCGAACCCGCCGACACCGCCGGGAATGAGCGGGGCCGTGAAGCTAGGCGTTGCAGTGTCGGGCCCAGTGAGAGTTACCAGCGTCCCGCCGGTTTGCACCCAGCTGTACGTGATAGCATCGAGATCCGGGTCGAAGCTGGCGCTGCCGTCGAGCATTACCGGCGCATCCTCGTTGACCGTTTGGTCACCGCCGGCATGCGCCTCCGGCGCGAGATTCACATTACCGACGGGGATTCCGTTCGCATCAGTCAGCACCCAGACGTCGTTCAGGGCGAAGAACTCAGCTCCAGAGCAACCGCCGCTGCAGCTGCGTCCTGCGAACATGACCATCCGGTTCGTCGCCGGGTTATAGACGGCGGTAGGGGAGCTTCGCCCGCGGGGTGGCCCGCCGGTGGGAAAAAGCTGCGTCCAATTTGGGGTACCTCCTAGTCCGTTGGCAACCTCAAGGACCCACACATCGTTAAGATTGCCCGCAACGTTTCGGTCGCCACCGAAGACCGTCATCCGGTTCGTCGCCTGGTCGTAAACCGCCGTGTGCATCGAGCGCGAGGGAGGGGGCCCACCGGTGGGGAAAAGCTGGGTCCAGGTGGGCGACCCCAATCCGTTGGCGTTCTGCAACACCCAGACATCGTCGGACGGACACGGCCCCCCGTCTACGCACCCCGAAAACACGATCATCCTGTTGTTTGTCGCATCATAGACCGCTATGTGTTCCGACCTTGCAGACGGCGGCCCGCCGGTGGGGAAAAGCTGGGTCCAGGTGGGCGACCCCAATCCGTTGGCGTTCTGCAACACCCAGACAGCGTTACTGTTGGCGCTGCAAGCGTTGCTCCTGCCGCCGAAGACGACCATGCGGTTCATAGCGGCATCGTAGACGGCCGTGGGTCCTTGACGAAGGTTGGGTGGCCCACCGGTGGGGCTGAGTTGCGACCAATTGGGCGTTCCGCCTGTCCCATCGGCGTTGGTAAGTACCCAGACATCATTGACCGCACCAAAACAAGAACCAATGTTGGGATCTCCGGCAAACACAATCATGCGGTTGTTCACCACATCGTACACAGCACTATGGTAGCCCCGGGCACTTGGTGGCCCGCCAGTGGGGAAAAGCTGCGTCCAGGTGGGCGTCCCTCCCAATCCGTCGGCATTGGTCAGCACCCAGACATCGTTGAACAGAGGGTGCCCTGTAATCACTCCAGGGCCATTCATTCCCCCGAACACGATCATACGGTTATTGGTCGAGTTGAAGACCGCGGTATGGAGAACCCTTACGCCTGGTGGGCCGCCGATCGGGCTAAGCTGCGTCCATGTCTGCGCCGCCGCCTGGCCGACCAGGGCGAAGACGAGAAGAAGGATTACCCCCCCCCCCAAGTAACGGTTTGAACATTCGGCTTGTGTTTTTCATGACGCTGCTGTCCTTTCCGCCCATTTTAGGCAATGGCAGATAACTATGAGGTGCCCCGCTCTAGCAGTGGGCAAAGAGGTTGTCAAGTTCTTAGTCGGGATTTTTTTCCTGGCTTGATCTGGCGGATTTTTGATGTTATCGGGAACGACGTGCGGATCGATATTGAATTCAATTCCGGCGCGCAACTCCCTATGGACGCGATTCCGGAGCTGGCGCGGTTGGCGGAAGAGCATGGCTTTGGCTGCGCGTGGGGCGGAGAGGCGAATAATAAAGATCCGACGGTGATGTTGTCGGCCATTGCCGCGGTCACCAGGCGCCTTCAGGTCGGATCGGCGGTCTATCACATTCTCGGCCGGACGCCGGCGACGCTGGCTTTGCAGGCAGCGGGGCTCGATGAATTGTCCGGCGGTCGATTTCTGCTCGGACTCGGCGTCTCGAATCCGACCATAGCCAGATGGCACGGCGTGCCGAACGATCATCCTCTCGGCCGCGTCAAAGAGTATCTCGATATCGTGCGACTGGCGATGAGCGGCGAGAAGCTCAATTTTGAGGGCAAATATTTCTCGTCGCAGGCGTTCAAGATGGCCTTCAAGCCGTCGGGCAGGAAGGTTCCGATCTACCTCGCGGCCTTCGGCCCGAAGATGAGCCGGTTGGCGGGCGCGGCGACCGACGGCGTCATGATCAACATGGCCAATCCGGGAGAGATGCGCCGCATCGTGGAAGATGTCCGGCAGGGCGCCGATGAGGCCGGCAAAAACTTCAAGGAACTGGAAATCATCTGCAAGATACGCTGTTCCGTGGCGAAGGACTATGCCACCGCGCGCGAGGCGCTGAGCCACGCGCTGACTTACTATGCGCTGGCCGACTATTATCGTGTTCTTTTGACGCGGATGGGATTCGGCGCCGAGGTCGAGGCGATGCGCGCGGCGTGGCACTCCGGCGGCTTTCACGCGGCGAGGGCTCTGGTTTCGGACCGGCTGTTCGCCGGCCTGCCGCTGGTGCCCGCGACCTCCGTGGAAGAGATCAAGGAAAAGATCGAGCCGTATCGGGACGCCGGTGCGACGCGGATTATTCTCCCGTACGTGGCGTCGTCGGGAGAAACCGAGATGGTCGACGAGTTGAGAGAGTTTATCAACGCGTGGTGAAGCAGCGGGTTGAATCGTGTACCGTGCCGTCATTCCGGCCAAGCTCGCGGTAGCGGGCGCGAGCCGGAACCCAGAAAGACTGGATTCCCGCTTTCGCGGGAAAGACGCAAGGAGCAGAGCGTCAATTGAGAGGTTGCTATGCCGTTTGAGTTGCTGAATCCGCAGGGATTGGAAAAACCGGTCGGTTATGCGCATGTCGCAAAGATCACGGGCGGGAAAATCGTTTACGTCGCTGGGCAGGCGCCGTTCGATGCCGATGGAGCGGTGGTGGGGAAGGGCGATTTTGCCCGCCAGTTTCGTCAGGTCATACACAATCTGAAGCTCGCGGTCGAGGGCGTGGGCGGGAGGCCGAATCAGTTTGCCGTGCTGACCATGTACTTGACCGACCTTCCGGCCTATCTTGCCGCCAAGAAAGAAATCGGCGCCGCCTATCGCGAAGTCTTCGGCAAATATTTCCCGGCGATCACGCTCGTCGAGGTCAAGAGCCTCTATCATGCGGACTGTATGGTCGAGATCTCGGGCGTCGCGGTAATTGACTAGCAGGCCGTTTCTAAATCCGTGAAATTTTTTGAACGTCATTCCGGCCAACCCCCGCGATAGCGGGGGGCGAGCCGGAATCCAGGGAATTTCGGGAGTACTGGATTCCCGCTTTCGCGGGAGTGAGTGCGCCCGTGAAGGCGCCACATCAGCATGGTGAAAGTCCATGCCGGAGTATGCCACAGCTCCGTAGCCGAAGGTAACTGCGTCGCCCCTAGGCGAGGTGGGGAGCAACCGGAGGCGAACTGTCGGTCCGTAGGAGGACGAACTCGATTCGGCGGGGAGCTGCGACGAGCCTGCTCATTCATGGCGAAGTCCGAAAGTCGCTGGACACGCTGGCGTGGTGGGTGAAGCGATGTTCAGGCAGCCCACGTGGTTGGAGACGGAACGACGGGAAGGTGTGGTGCAGTAAGCGGGGAGACCTGCACGGTAGGTGAGCGGTGCAGGAGTCAGAGTCTCCATAGTACCGATGCGGGGCAACCTGCGAGAGGTGCGGGAAGCAAAACCGCGCTGAGGGAAGGGAGATAGGAAGGTGGAAGCGTGAGCGACACAACGGGGCAAAGCGAAAGCGAAGCGTCGGTAGTGCCCGAAGGGGCTACACAAGGCGCAGAGACCCAGGGCCGAGATTGGTCGTGGGTGGAAGCCGAGGTGTGGAGCGAGCGCATGTTGGCGGCGCTGGAGAACGGCGTCAAAGGAGGCAAATGGTTTAGCCTGATCGACAAGGTCTATCGTCCGGCAACGCTTGAGGCGGCGTGGCGCAAGGTAGCCGCGAACGCGGGAGCAGCCGGAGTAGACGGGCAAAGTGTTGAGCAGTTTGCGGCGCGAGCGGAAACGTATCTCGAAGAACTGGGAGAAGCGCTCAAGACGGGGAGCTACAAGCCGCTGGCCGTGCGGCGCGTGGAGATTCCGAAGGGGCAGGGAAAGCTGCGTCCCCTGGGGATTCCGGCGGTCAAAGACCGCATCGTGCAAACGGCGTTGAAGCTTGTGATCGAGCCGATCTTTGAGCGTGAGTTCCTGGACATGAGCTACGGTTTTCGTCCGGGTCGTGGCTGCAAAGACGCTTTGCGAGAAGTGGACCGGCTGCTCAGAGGAGGTTACACCCGCGTGGTGGACGCCGATCTTTCGAGCTACTTCGACACGATTCCTCACGCGCGTCTGATGGAGCGGGTGGGGGAGCGCGTGAGCGATGGCCGGTTGCTTCAGTTGATCGCAGCGTTTCTGCAACAAGACATCGTCAAGGGACTGGAGAGGTGGACGCCCGTAGGGGGCACGCCGCAAGGCGCGGTGATCAGCCCCTTGTTGGCGAACATCTACCTTCACTCGCTGGACTGTCATATGCGGGAACGCGGTTATCGGATGGTGCGCTACGCTGATGACTTCGTGGTGCTGTGCCGCAGCGCCGAACAGGCGCAAGCGGCACTTGCCGAGGTAAAAGCCTGGGTAGAAGCAAATGGCCTGAGTCTCAATGCCGACAAGACCCATGTGGGTGACTGCCGGGAACCGGGCCAGGGCTTTGAATTTCTGGGCTATCGCTTCGAGGCGGGGCGGCGTTGGGTACGGCGCAAGAGCATCAGAGCGCTGCGTGACCGTATCCGGGCCAAGACCAGTCGCACACGGGGAGACAGTCTGCGTCATATGATTGCGGACTTGAACCCGCTGCTCAAGGGCTGGTTCGGCTACTTCAAGCATGCTCATCCGATGACCTTTAGCGGGATGGACGGCTTTACTCGCAGACGGCTGAGGGCGGTCCTGCGCAAGCAGGAGAAACGCCCTGGCCTGGGTCGGTGTCTGGCCGATCATCTTAGGTGGTCCAAAGTTTTCTTTGCCGACTTGGGACTCTTCACCATGACGGAGGCCCATGCACTGGCAAGCCGATCCCGATGAGGAAACCACCGACTGGAGAGCCGTGTGCGGGAGAACCGCACGCACGGTTCGGAGGGCGGGGAGAGCGAAAGCTCTTCCCGACCCCTATCGACGGAGCGCGTACCTCTATCCTTAAATCCAGATCGAACCTGCGCGAGGTGACACTCAACCGTCAGGTTTCCGGCGTCGCAGCGGACATTTTTGACTCCATTCTGGGTAAAATCATCCCAAATTACGGCAGTGGATGTCCAAACCGGGTACTCGTTTCCGCCTATTTACCAAGGCCCTTCTCGGTATTTCGCCTAGTTAGGAGTTTGGCATCGGGTTTGCTTCAAACCACACTCATGGACCAACTGCAAACTTTGAGGAAATCTCCGGCGCTCGACGGGTTTGAAACTCCGACCCTGGATGAGATCGTCTGCCTTTGGCAGGCGTTCCGTTCCAATGGCTTGGAGGCTGAGGAAGCTTGGAATGCAATCGTCGCGGGGTTGGCCCTGGAAGTGGCTTTTCCGCGGCGGCCCGGTGTAACCCGGATCGAGCACTAAGCAGGCGGCAAGCGAAACCAAGAACGTCTTACGGTTTGTAGACCTTGTCGATAAAGCCGCTCTTCTCCAACTCCCGCACAATACTGTCGTCCACGATGTCATCCAGTTTCAGGCTGGCGCCCGGCTTGCGCGCCAAAGCTTCCTGAATCTGCGCTTCCATTCCGGGCCGCGTCACCAGCGGCACTCGATCATAGAGCTTGGCCATCGCGTTGTAGGAGCTCTCCAGGTAGCCTTCGTTGGTTATCCGGCTGTTTTTTGCAATGCTCTTTTTGCTCTCTTCTTTGTGGGTCTTAAAGAAGTGGGCAGCTTCGATCAGCGCCATCACGCCCTTGCGCACCGTCTCCCGATTCTTGGCGAGATAGCCTTTCGTTGTATTCACACAGATATACGGGAAGTCAAAACGTTTCTTAAAGTCCGCCGTGCTGGTAAGAATCCTGTGCGGCATGCCCTTCGCCAATTGGATCATCCCCGGCGGAGATGGAAAGCCGACGATTCTACCGGTGCGGAAAGCGGCGGCTCTCTCCGGAGCGCCGCCGACCTGGAGAATCGGAACGTCCTTGATCGGTTCCAGGCCGAGGCCCCTGATGAGCGCGTGAGCCGCCGTGTCCGAGGCGCTTCCGACGCGGCTGATCCCGATGCTTTTTCCTTTTAGATCTTCAGCCGATTTGACGGACTCTTGGACTACAAGCTCATAAGGAAGGGTATTGATATAGCAGGCGACCGTAACCAGGCTGACTCCTCCCACGGCGGCGCTTGCCACACCTCCGCCTGAGGCATTGGCTATCTCGATATCGCCGGCAAGAAGGCTGGCCACACTGATCGTCGTAGTCTGGATAAAGACAAGGTTCACGTCGAGGCCGTGCTTTTTGTAGAAACCATAGTCCTGCGCTACATAGTAGATCGCGTTGGTGGTGTCGAGGGAACTATAGGAGATTTTGATCTTGTCTTGGCCATGCGCGGGGTTCAATCCAAAAAGCGCCAAAACAAAAATCTGGCTTGCGATCAGTAAAGTCCTGCACCAGCTTTTCATCGTTTCACCTCTTCGTTTTTTCGGCCCGGGATCGGGCATGTTAGGTCTGCTCGGCCTGCGGGTCGGCCCGGGCGACAAGATCGAGCAAGGTGTCGGTGTGAGGATGCTGCGAGGCCGCGACCTCTCTCAGCAGTTCGGCGAACTCCGGCTTCTCCTCGCTCAGCAGCATCGCCTGGTCAAAAAGGCTGCTCTCCAAGGCTTTCTGATCCTGCAAATCATGCACGACCCGCTCCCAGTGATTTCGCGCCGATCTTCCCTCGCGCGCGGGCTCGTCAACAGCTGTTTCCAACCTGGCGATGCTCTCCCGCAGGCGGCCGGCGCTGGCGCGCTTTTCCGCCGCCATCTGACGCAGGCGCGCGGCGACCTGAGGATAGGGCGCCTTCTCGGCGTGGTCGTCCAACTGCTTTGCCAGGACGCATAAGCGATGATAACTGTTCTTCAGCAGGTCGATCGGGTCCGATCGCTGAGTTTCACCGTTTTGCCGGCTGCACCCGGAGAGCGGACAAATCCGTTTCAAAAATTCGAACATCCGATCTACCTCTGCGGTGGAAGATAGAGTGGCGTAAGGAGCTTGTCAAGCCTATGGCTTAGCGCGCGCGCGTTTGACTGTCAGTGGAAAATCTGGTGAAATAACCGGCGGTGAGGTGAATGTATGGCCCGTATCACCGTGGAAGATTGTCTCGCAAAAATTCCCAACCGTTTTGAGCTGGTCGGGATCGCCTCCAGGAGGGCGAGGCAGCTGTTCAAAGGCGCCAAGCCGCTGATCGAGTGCGATAACCGGGAGGTGGTCGTGGCGCTTCGAGAGATCGCCGAAGGACAAGTGCGAAAAGTCTCCAAGGAACTTAAGCCCGTATAGTCTCCGCTTCTCTATTTTTCCCGCACAATTCCGAACCGTTATCTTTTTCTCGGCATCTGTCAGCCTGAGGCTCTCATTGCTTGAAACGGGCGGTGAAACCGGGTAAATTTCCCTATATCGAGGTCGGTTCCTCCTTCTGTGGCGCAGCCCGTCTAAGGCGGCTGCAGAGAGCATCCCATGTCCAAAGCCAAGCGCGATCCTGAAGAAGAGACCCCCCGGGACGATCCCTATCGAGAGATCGACCTTGCCGAGGCGGAGGATTCTTCCGCCAAGGCTCTCGTCCCATTTGACGCGCTCCAAAGATATCTCGCCGAAATTCGCCGTTATCCTCTCTTGAGCCGCGAGGAGGAGCACCGCATCGCGGTGGAATACAAAGAGTTCGGCAACCTGGAGGCCGCCTACAAGCTGGTGACGGCGAACTTAAGGCTCGTGGTGATGATCGCCAGGGAGTACCAGCGGGCATTTCGCAGCCTCCTCGATCTGGTTCAGGAGGGCAACATCGGCCTCATGGAGGCGGTGAAAAACTTCGACCCGTACCGCGGCATCCGCTTCCCCTCCTACGCGGTCTGGTGGATTCGGGCCTATGTTCTCCGCTACCTCATCAACAACTGGCGCATGGTCAAGATCGGGACCACTCAGGCGCAGCGCAAGCTCTTTTTCAATCTCCAAAAGGAGAAGGAGAGACTGGAGGCCGAAGGCTTCGCTCCGGGCCCGAAGCTGCTGGCGCAGCGGTTGAACGTCAAGGAGGGGGAAGTGGTCGAGATGGAGCAACGGCTGGCGAGCCGCGACCTCTCGACCGATGCGCCGGTCGGCGACGATGAGGGGGCGACGTTGCTGAGTTTTATGGCGGATCAGAAAGAGACGCCGGAGGAGCACTTCGCCGGCGCCGAGTACCGGCGGCTGTTGAGCGACAAGATCGAAGAGTTTTCCAAGGGATTGAAGGACAAAGAGCTGGTGATTTTCCGCGAGCGGCTGCTCAACGAAGAGCCGCTCACGCTCAGAGAGATCGGCGCGCGCTACGGCATCAGCCGGGAGCGCGTGCGCCAGATCGAAGAGCGGGTCAAGAAAAAACTCAAAGACTATCTCGGCCGGGAATTCAAAGAGGCCAAAGACACGGCGGCCGGCGCTTGAGCGCCGGCCTCGCAGCTCAGTCCACTCGTCGAGCCGCTCGAGGCCACGTCCCATCGTTCTCTTCCCCTCATGGAAGCAATGATCGCTTGCCAGTTGGAGACGCATTTGATAGCAAGGAAACAGTTGGGGAGGGCAATGCGCCTTGCGATTTGAAAAAGAGATAGAGATCGTCAATTCGAAAGAGAACGTCTGGCGGTTTTTGTGGGATGTGGACCGCTTCATCGCCTGCGTGCCGGGCTGTAAAGAGGCGAGCACGGTGGAGCCTGGAAAACAGTACGCCGCGACGATGGTGGAGAAGGTCGGCCCCTTCCGCGTGTCGTTTCCGCTGCGGATCGACGTCGTGGAAAGCCGCGACCTGGCTTATATCAAGGCGGTGGCCGCCGGCAGCGACAATGCGGTCGGGAGCCGGATGAAAGTGGAGCTGGAGGTCGGTCTCAAAGGAGACGGCGACCGCACCGTCCTCTCGATCGCCGCCTCGGTCGATGTCCTCGGCAAGCTCGCCACCCTGGGCCACAGCATCATCAAGCGCAAAGCCGATCAGGTCATGGAGGAGTTTGCGCAAACATTAAAGCACAAACTGGAAGGAGCCGCGTAACCATGCTGAGACGATTCCGTTTAGAAGAGCCGGACACGATTCAAGCGGCGTCCGATTTGCTGGTTCGCTTCGGCGATGCGGCTCGCCTCTATGCCGGCGGCACGGAGCTGCTGCTGGTGATGAAGGAAGGACTGGTCCGCTACGAGCGGCTGATCAACATCAAGCAGATTCCGAATCTGAACCAGGTGAAGTTGGACAACGGCGCGATCTCCATCGGAGCGCTGGCAACCCACCGGGAACTGACCGTCTCGCCGGTGCTCCGTGAAAGTCTCCCGGCGTTGGTCCAAATGGAAAACAACGTCGCCAACATTCGCGTGCGCGAGGTCGGGACGATCGGCGGCAATTTGTGCTTCGCTGAGCCGCACGCCGATCCGGGAACGCTGCTTCTGGTTTTAGGGGCGAAGCTGATCGCGGCGAAAAAGACGGGGCAACGCGAAATCGCCGTCGAAAACTTTTTTCGCGACGCCTATGAGACCAGTCTCGAATCGGACGAGCTGCTTACGGAAATCCGAATTCCGCGGCCATCCGCCGCGGGTGGATTGGCTTACCTGAAATTCGGCTATCTGGAGCGGCCGAGCGTCGGTGTCGCGGTGCGCGTCGAGTTTAACGGCGGCGAAAAAAAATGGATCGCCGAAGCGCGTATCGCCGTAGGCTGCGCCGGGCCTGCTCCGCGAAGGGTCGAAGAGGCCGAGGCGCCGCTCAAAGGGAAGTCGATCCAGGAAGCGACGCATTTGATCGACGAGGCCGGCGGGATCGCGGGACGCGCCAGCCAGGCGATCAGCGATCTCCACGGGTCGCAAGAGTACAAGGAACATATCGTCCAGGTGCTCGTAAAGCGCGCGTTTCAGCAAGCTGTCCAGAAAAGCTGACAGAGGGCGGGAGCGGAGAGGCAAACGATGGCAACTGCAAGTTCAAAAGCGGCGGAGCGGCAAACTATCGCTCTTTCGTTCACAGTCAACGGAAGAGCTTACGATCTCGATGTGGAGCCGCACGAGCTGCTGCTCGACGTCATCCGCGACCGTCTCGCGCTGACGGGCGCGAAAAGGTCGTGCGACGTCCAGGTATGCGGGGCCTGCACGCTCTTGCTGGACGGCAGGCCGGTCAGCGCATGCACGCTGCCCGCCTTCGAAGCCAGGGGGAAGAAAATTCTAACGATCGAAGGCTTGGCGGAGAATGGCACGCTGCACCCGTTGCAGCAGGCCTTCATCGAGCACGGCGGCTTTCAGTGCGGCTTTTGCACGCCGGGCATGATCCTGACGGCCAAACTCCTGCTCGACGAGAACCCCGATCCGACGGAAAAAGAGCTCAAGCACTTCATGCACGGCAACATCTGCCGCTGCACCGGATATAAAAAGATCGTGGAGTCGATCCTCGCCGCGGCCAAGAAAATGCGCTCGGGCGCTCGCTCAGGAAAAAACTAGCAGGGTGCTGAAAAGCCGTGTGTTCACCCTTCGACAAGCTCAGGGCGAACGGGCTAGGAAAGCGCCGTTCGTGGTGAGCGTTGTCGAACCAGGACGGCGCTGCCAGGGTTATAGTTAAACCCGCACTAATCGCTGATACCGTAATCTTTCCAGCGCGCCGCGACGCGATCGAGGTGCTCTTTCGGGGGCAGCGAGATCGCCGGATAGTCGTGTTTCCGGGTGGCGTCGATCGCCACGCGCGAGCCGACGTCGCGTATCGTGTGGTGCTGCGGGACTGAGGGTGGAGCCTGGGAAGGGTCCAATCCGACGGCCTGCACGTCTCTCTCGATGTACACGTCTTTATCCGGCCTCACTCTCCAGCTCATCGCCCAATCGACATCGAAATCGTCCCAGACGTCGATATCGTCGTCGACGACGACGGTGATCTTGCCGAAGCCGGTGCGCAACGACCAGATGCCGTACATCACCTGCCGCACCTGCCCCTCGAACTGCTTCTTCATCGACACGACGCAATAGGCGCCGCTGCCGCCGGCCTCCTTGAGCCGGACATCTTTGATCGGGAGGCGGAGGCCGTATTTGAGATGCTTAAACAGGGGCCACTCGCGCCCCACGCCGCGAATGCAGCTCGACTCGGAAGGCGGCCTCTGGCTGATGAAGGCCTGGTAGATCGGGTTGTTGCGGAAGGTCATGCACTTGATGTTGAAGAAGGGCTGCTTGCCCGCCGGTCCCATGTAGCCCGTGTATTCTCCAAATGGGCCTTCCATCTCGGTAGCGTTGGGCGGGATCTCTCCCTCGAGCACGATCTCGGCCGTGGCCGGGACTTCAAGCGGAACCGTCTCGCAGGGCACCAGCTCCACCGGCTCGCCGCGCAGCGCGCCCGCCACCGCATATTCGTCCAACTCCTCGGAGATTTTCGATACGGAAACGTAGCCGATGGTCGGATCGGCGCCGATGACTACGGCGATCGGAGTAGGCTTGTTCTGCTCGTCGTTTTTCCGCACGTGCCACGCGGCATCCTGGCGCTTGCCGATCAGAAAGCCGGTTTTGTTGGGCCCTTTGACCTCCATGCGGTAGGTTCCGATATTGCGCACTCCGGTCTCAGGGTCCTTCGTGACTACATAAGGCGACGTGAAGAAGGGCCCGGGATCTTCGCCCACCGTCCAGATAGGAACCGGAAGCTTTTGGATGTCCACCTGGTTACAGTGCAAAATATTCTCTTTGCAAGGGCCGGTCTTAACCATCACCGGCGCGATGGGTTTCTCCAGCGCGCGGTCCCACTTGCGGTTGATGCCTTCGACGGAATCGGTCTCCAGGCCGATGGCGTAAACCTCGCGCGATACGCCGAGAGCTCCCGCCACGACGGGAATGTTGAAGCCCTTGACGTTTTCGAACATCAAGGCTGGCCGCTTCGCCGGCGGCAGTTGGTAGAACAGCTGGCGACAGACGGCGGCGATCTCCCAGTCTTTGTCGACCTCTTTCTTGACTCTTTTTAACTTTCCTTTTTCTTCGAGTACGGCCAGATAGGCCCGCAAATCGCGATAAGCCACTTTTGCGCCTGCCTTTCTAATGAGTTAGAGAACGCGGTATGTATAAATGATTTTGATATAAACAGTCAAGCCTTAAATGATTCTGTCGAATTTAGCAAGCCTTGGCGGGGTCTTAAGGGGGACAATATCGAACGGTTTACACTGAAAACCGCTCAGGCGCGGATCTCTGCGCGCATGAACTTAATGTAGGAGATAGCGAAGCAAACCGCGGCCAAAGCGATGAGCGTCGTGAGCTGAGGCAAGACCAGGAGAAGGCTTTGACTCAGGGCCAGCGGGGTGAGAAGAATTCCCTGGGTCTGTTCCGGAAGGGCCGCGCCTAGACCGCGCGCCAGGGGGTTAAGCATTACCTGCACGGTTTCTCCATAGAGGGCGCTCGGAGATATCCGGCTGATCATGTTGGCAATATCCACCTGACGGACCATGGCTTCAGGCGTCGAGGGATCGGCTATGATGAAGGCAGCCGCGATCTGGGCGATCAGCGGGGTAAAAATCGTCAGGAAGAGCCACAGCGCCAAAGATCCCAGCGCGGCGGTCACAGTACGCTGGAACAATAAGGAGAAGAGCAGGGCGAGCGCTAGCCAGAAACCGACGTAAAAGATACCGACGATGGTAAAAACCAACATCCGCCAAAGCTCTTCGGCGTTCGGCGGAAAGCCGACCAGCGTGACTCCAAGCCCCAATACCAAGAGAAGCACCGACGCCCAGAGGACCGCTACAGTGGCGAGTCCGGCGAGAAATTTTCCATTGATCAGGCTGTCGCGGTAAATCGGCTGGGAAAGGACCCGGCTGAGCGTCCCACGCGCGTATTCACCGCTGATCGCGTCAAAACCGAGCATGATGCCGACCAGGGGGCCGAGCAGGCCGAGAAACGTCGCGAGCGACAGGAGGCCGCCGCTCTGTGAGGTGAGCAGGAGGAGAAAGACGAATTCGGGCGGCGCGCTTTCGGCATCCTGACGGATGGATTGGCCCGACGCGTAGATCGCCCAGACGCCGGTGAGCACGATGATCGCCAGCAGGATCATGAAACGACGGCTGCTGAAGTGGTCCGCAAGCTCTTTCCAAAAAACAACGCTCATGGTTTATGCCTCACGAAAATACTTGAGATAGATGTCTTCGAGCGTGGCATCCTCGGAGCGAAGCTGGAGCAGCGAGAGCCCCTTTTTCGACACCAGCGAAAGCAGCTCCGGCCGGACATCGCGGTTGCAGCGCAGGAACCACCCGTGCGTGCGCGGCGCTATTTCGGCCACGCCCTGCACCGCCCGCAGCTCGCTTTCCAGCCCGTTGGGTTGTCCGGCAACCTCCAGCAGGAAGTTCCACTGGCGCTCTTTGAAGATGGCGCTGCCGAGTTGGTTGACTTCCCCCTGGGCGATCAATTTTCCCTTGACGATGATGCCCACGCGATGGCACATCTGCTGCACCTGATGAAGCATGTGAGATGAGAGGAGGACGGTGAGGCCGCGCTCGCGGCTGAGTCCGGTAATCAATTCGAGAATACGCGCCGCCCCGTCCGGATCGAGCCCCAGCGTCGGCTCATCGAGGATGAGCGCCTGCGGCTCCTTGACCAAAACCTCGGCGATGCCAAGCCGCTGTTTCATCCCGCGCGAGTACTCTCTCACCGCCCGGTCTCCGTCGTCGCCCAGGCCGATCTGCTCCAACAGCCGGGTAATTCTCGGGCGGGCCTCGGCGGCGGGAATACGATTGAGCCGCGCGATGTAAAATAGGTTTTCCCGGCCGCTTAAATCGTCGTAGAAGCCGGGGTTCTCCGGCAGGTAGCCGACGCGCTTCTTTACCTCCAGGGGCCGGTGCGTCGGATCGAATCCGCACACCTTCGCTTGTCCGGAGGCTGGCTCGGTCAGGCCCAACAGCATCAGAATGGTCGTCGTCTTGCCCGCGCCGTTAGGTCCGAGAAAGCCGAAGATCTCTCCCTCTTCAACGCTCAAGTTGAGATCGTTGACGGCGACCAGGTCGCGATAGCGCTTGGTCAGGCTGAGGGTTTCGACGACAGCGCTCATCGGCGGCCCAGGCGCCAGAAGACAATGATCAGGCCCAAGACCACCGCCGCCACGATTCCGGCCCCGATCCAACCCCACAGCGTGGCGGTGGTAACCGTCACTCTAAAATCGAGAGGCTTGCTGCCGCTGTCGGCGCTGTTGGATATGACCGTGATGAGATAGTCCCCCGCGATGGCGCGTGCCGGCGCCGTGATCTCCATAGAGATTTCGCGCAGCTCCCCAGGATTGAGGCTGTCGACCTTGTCCGGCTTGAAGTCGATCGTCCATTTATCCGGCTTCTTGGTGGAGAAGGCGAGGTTCCGGATCGGCGCGGTGCCGGCGTTTTGGAGGTGAAACGGAATGGGGCTTTTCTGCCCGGCGGCGACGGAGGCGCTGAGGGTCCCGGCCAGCGTTCCCATTCGGAGATCGGTGACTCCCCTGAGAGTGACCTTGAGGCTCGTCGAGGCCTCGTACGCTCCGGCCCTGGCTCTCACGGTCACCGGATGCTCGCCCGCGTCGGCGCGCGACGGAGAGTCGATCTCAACGCTCAAGGTTTCGGTGGCGCTCTCCTTGAGCTGGAGGGAAGAGATCTGCGTGTCGCCGTATTGCGGCTTGAAACGTATCGCCCATCCCGTGGGTGCCTGGCTGGTGAGCGAAGCGGTGAGCGGCTTGTTGGTCTCGTTCTTGAGATCGACGGTGAACTTGAGCGTCTGTCCCGACGGAGTCGTCAGTACGGGATATTGACTTGTGAGCTTCAAGCCGCCGGTTTCGACTTTTTTGGTGGTGATGCGGAAGAGGATCTTGTCGCTGTAAGCTGTTTTGCCGCTATCGTCTTTCGTGGAGACCTTCACCTCATAGTCGCCCGCCTTGGTCTTGTCCGAGATTTTCGCCTTGAACTCGACCGTGGTCGATTTCTCGCCCTGCACCATGACGGAGCGGATCGGGTAGCTCGGGTAGCGCGAATTAAACCCCACCTCCCATCCTTCGGGAACGCCTTCAATGGTCAAGCTGACCTGGACCGGGTTTTTGGTCCGATTGACGACCTCGGTGTCCATGGTGACTTCCTGCCCCTGGCCGACGGTCACGTCCTTAAAGGGCAGAATCAGGTTGAACGATTCCTTGGGTTCGACGACGACATCCTGTTTTTTTTCGGCTTCTTTCTCGGCGGCGGAGATCGGCGTGGTATAGGCGGTCGCCAACGCGAGTAGAAAGACGACGGAATAGAACGTGGGTCTGCAGACGCGCTTGAGCTTTTCCAACCTCATATAGATCCGGTCCCCTCTCTGCGGAAGTTTGTGGGTGTCTAGTTAATCATAATCGCGTGGCGCGTCAAGTCCCCTCATGCCTTTCCCAACTGTCTCAGGGCCTCATAAAGGACGATCGAGACGGCGTTGGACAGGTTCAGGCTGCGCACCGCCTCGGTCATCATCGGGATGCGAAAAGCGCGGGCGGAATGGGCATCGAGCAACTCTTGCGGGAGCCCCTTGGTTTCCGGGCCGAAGACGAGAAAATCCTCTTCCTGGTAACGCGCCTGCGTGTAGGACTGAACGGCCTTTTTTGAAAAGAAGAGCAACGTGGCCGATCCATGTTGCCGCAAAAAACCCTGCCACGAATCATGCAGCCGCACGTCAACGTAAGGCCAATAGTCGAGGCCGGCGCGTTTCAGATGCTTGTTGTCGATCTTAAACCCGAGCGGCGCGATCAAATGAAGCGGCGTCTGTGTCGCCGCGCAGAGCCGGGCGATACTCCCCGTATTCGGAGGAATTTCGGGCTGGAAGAGAACGACGTGCATGGTTAGCCTGAACGATTCGCGCTCTCGGAGACGAGCCCTTCCGGTCGAGGGCAATAGACCTCTACTTTTCTTTGATCCGTTGAACGAGCAGGCGCATGGCATCAAGTAAAAAGATTTCTCCTCGAAATACAAGGGAAGCGGTAAACTCTTTACGCCTGTCCGGTGAACGTGCTAGGGTCCGGTTTCATTAAGACAAAACGCGAGGATAAACCCCATGCAAATCATCGAGCGTTTACTGAGCAGCCAAAGCGACGGCATGGCGGGCTATCTGGTCTATCCGGAGCGCAGCGCTGCGGGACCGGGCCTGTTGCTGATTCATCCGAAGTCGGGGATCACCGACTATATCAAGATCGAGGCGCGCAAGTTCGCCAACCTGGGCTACAGCACCTTCGCGGTCAATGTCTTCGAGCTGCTCGGCTATCCGGCCGCGACGCACATCGAAACCGGCTCGCAAATCCAGGCCAAGACTTCGGATGCGGAATTTACCCGCGTCCTTACCGATGGCTGGCGCTACCTGCTTTCCCAGCCTCATGTGGACAGGAAGAAAGTTGCGGTGTGCGGCTATTGCATGGGTGGCCGCATCGCGATTCATTTCGTCGCCGCCACGCCGGAGGTGCGCGCCTTCGTCGGCTACTATCCGACGGTGCGCGACGAGCCGGTGACGGCGATGAGGCCGGTTGCGCCCTGGGAGGCGACGAAACTGATCCGCTGCCCGTCTATTGTGCTCTACGGCGCCGACGATACGGTTACAAAAATCCCGGTTCAGGAAAAGATGTGGCGCGGGTTTCTGGCCAACGGGCAATCCCTGGAGTGGCACTTCTATCCGTTCGGCGGTCACGGCTTTGTGGATCCCGGCGCCGTCGGTTATCACGCGCACGCGGCGGAGCTGGCCTGGCCGATGGTGGTGGACTTTCTGGAGCGCGAGCTTAAGTGGAGTTCGCCGCCGGCTTAATTTTCCTTCGGCTTTCTGCTAACGTGAAAATTCCCTGTCGAAACATCATCGCAGGCGGAAACTATGTATCCAGTTTTATTCAGCATCGGCCCTTTGACGATCTACAGCTTCGGCACGCTCATGGCGCTGGCCGCGCTGTGCGCGGGTTGGATCGTCTGGCTTGAGTTGAAGCGCTACGGCTACGATCCGGAAATTTCTTCCACCATGGTTTTTGCCGCCGCCGTCGGCGGCCTGCTCGGCGCGAGGATTCTCTTCATTCTTGAGGAGTGGAGCAGTTTCATCCGCTCGCCGTTGGACTTTATTTTCAGCGGGGCGGGATTTACCTGGTACGGCGGGATGGCCGGGGCGGCGCTGGCGGTGACCTGGGTAGTGCGCCGTTACGGCATTCCGTGGCTCAAGGCCGCCGACATCTCGTCGCCCGCGGTCACGCTGGCTTACGGCATCGGCCGTATCGGCTGCCACATCGCCGGAGACGGCGATTGGGGGACCGTCACCGATGTGCCCTGGGCGGTCGCCTACACCAACGCGATCATCGGTTGGGTGCATCCCTACACGGGGCTGCCGTACCCGCCAGGCGTGCGCGTCCATCCGACGCCGATTTATGAATTCCTCGAATCGCTGGCGATCTTCGGGATTCTGTGGCCGCTGCGCAAGAAGGGCTACGCCGACGGGAAGATTTTCTGGATCTACCTGATCCTCTCCGGCCTGGCTCGCTTCACCGTGGAATTCTGGCGCGTCAATCCTCCCCTCGCATCCGGGCTGAGCGAGGCGCAGTGGTTCAGTTTAGCCCTCATCGGGATCGGTTCGTATCTGCTTTACACGCGCGCGCAAAAAGGGACGGCCAGAGAGACGTAAGCGTTACTCGTGTTGACACTGACCCCGGCTGTCCAACCCGACAACAGTTAAATAGAGATTGTACCTTACTGTGAACTTGAGATATGCCCCTTGAGAACTGAAAGGCATGGCGAGTGCTTCCCGGCCGGCTGGCCGGCAGGACCGGACCAACCGTTGAAGTATGCGTCAGTCTGCCTACGGGGCTGCGCGGGCAGGGAACCTTTTGGCTCAGAAGAAGTTTCGTTGTTAGTACGACTATCCGATACATGGAGAAAATATGACCCGAACAAAATCGTTAGTTGTCTTTTCCACTTTGGTCTTGGGCCTTTTGGGGGTTCATTTTGCCGACAAGATCGTCGCGGCGCAGGCTGAAAAAGACAAGGCCCCGGCCTTTACGCTTAAACTCTTGAACGGAGGAGATCTAAAATCCTCGGAGCTGGAAGGTAAAGTCACGGTTTTGAAGTTTGTCGCTTCCTGGTGACCGGAGTGCCGGCAGGAGGCTCCTGCCGTTGAAAGAGTGTACAAGAAATTCAAGGACAGAGGGGTTCAGTTCGTGGGGATCTTCGTTAAAGACAAAGATTCCGAGGTTCGGAAATTCGTAAAAACCCACGGCCTAACCTTCCCTGTGGGTCTCGACGATGAAATGAAAATCGCTAACGCTTATAAATTTGTCGGCACGCCCTTTACGGTCATAGTCTCGAAAGCAGGGGAAGTCACTGACCGGAGAACCGGGCCTCAGAGCGAGAAGGCTCTGCGCGATAAAATAGAGAAGCTCCTAAAATAGGTTTCGTATGACCAGCGGTCAGACTTAGTCGCTCGGCCCTCGGTGCTTTACCGCGCCGTGCATCGCCGTTTCTCCGCTGATCACTCTCGCCCTGGCACACGGATCATCAAACGTACGCCACGAACCTTTACACTCCCTCCCTCTTGTAGATGAGACAAACCGGACTACTTCCAAGCTATAACGGCCCATCGTTTCTGAAATGTTAGGAGGCGAAAAATGACCGCAGTGAGGATCACTCATTCACTATTGCTGTTTCTCATAGCTGGTTTGTGTGAGATCGGAGGAGGATGGCTCGTGTGGCAATGGCTGCGAGAGGGACGGGGCAGCCTTTGGGGGCTCGCAGGCGGGCTGTTGTTGATTTTTTACGGGATCATTCCGACTTTTCAGCCGGTGCATTTCGGCCGCGTTTATGCGGCTTACGGCGGTTTTTTTATCTTCCTATCGTTATGTTGGGGTTGGATGTTCGATGGAAACGTTCCGGACCGTCCTGAAATCGTTGGAGGTACGTTGAGCTTGGCCGGAGTCTTTATCATTATGTATTGGCCGAGATAATGACACCATACAAAAAAGCTCTCCTTTCAGAATATTTCACCGTCGGTTGGAATATTATCGAGGGGATCGTCGCCATCGCCGCTGGCGTCATTGCCGGATCGATAGCGCTGGTGGGATTTGGCCTGGACAGCTCTATTGAAGTAGCCTCCGGCTTAGTCTTGATCTGGCGGCTTCGCAAGCACGGATTCAGCGACGAAGAGGAAGAAGAGGCCGCCGAGAAAAGAGCCATATTATTTGTTGGCGTTACCTTTTTTCTTTTGTCGGCTTACGTGGTTTACGAGTCCGGAAAGAAACTCATCTACCACGAGCACCCCGAGGAAAGTCTCGTCGGAATTATTTTAGCGGTTGTCTCTCTGGTCGTGATGCCTATCTTGGCTTGGTATAAAAAGAAGCTAGCCTTGGAAATTCATAGCCGCGCTTTGAGAGCCGATGCGCTAGAGACCCTGGCCTGTTCCTATCTTTCGCTGACTCTACTGCTAGGTCTTGGCGCTAATGCGCTCTTCGGTTGGTGGTGGGCCGATCCGGTGTCCGCCCTAGCTATGGTCTATTTTCTTATCAAGGAGGGAACGGAGGCGATCCGCGAAGGATGGAAAGGCCTAACGCAAAAAGCCTGATCCTATGCCGTGAGGAAGAGGTTGCGGCGCTGTCGCCTCGCTTCGCCCGAAGGGGAAACGGACGAGGGCCACGAAGCGATATCTCACCAGGCCTTCGCCATGACCTCAAGAAGTTTGGCGCGAGTCTCTGGGTTGTCCATGCCGGCGCGTCGAAGCGCGTCACGGCAGATGTGGCTGCAGAACGCCTCGACCGCTTGTGCCACGATCATCCCTCTGCCGTTGAGCGTGCGATGGCCGGTCAACCGTCCGTGACGCAGGAAGACGGTTTCCTCCGGATGATAGATGAGATCGTAGAAGCCCGCTTTGAGCGGGATGGAGAGCGCGAGCTTCCAGGAAGCTCGATTATTGGCTTCGATATCCGCGAGCGAGGCGCTCATGCAGGCGCGGTAAAATTCCGGCCCGCCGTCTTCCGTGAGGCCGGCGGGATTCGCCGGCCCCAGCGCGGAGTAGGGCTCTAGTGTGGTTATCCCCGCCCCGTTCTTGCGGATTCCGCCCTGGCCTTTGGTCGTGCAATTGACGATCAGCTCGACGCCGGGCGCGCGCTCGAGAATTTTCTTTTCGTCAATCGCCTCAACGTTCGCGTGGCTTTTGCCGATCTCGGCGGCGAGCGACGCGGCGCTCTCATGAGTCCGGTTTGAGATAAGCAGGCGGCCTTGCTCCAGCCGCTCGGCGAGAGCGAAGGCGACTGCCCGCGCCGAACCGCCGGCGCCGAGAATTAGCGCGTTGATGCCGCTCAACGACTCGATCAGAGGCGCAGCGCCGCCGGGTTGACCGGCCAGCAGACTCTGGACGAAGCCCTCGCCGTCGGTATTTGCGCCGAGTAGCCGCCCGTCCTCCATGCGCGTGATCGTATTGACCGCGCCGACCTTCGCCGCTTTTTCGTCAATTGCGTCGAGATGCTTCATCACCGCGACTTTGTGCGGCACGGTGACCTGGAGGCCCAAGAGCCGGCCGGACTCCCTCACCGCCGCGATCAGATCCTGCAGCCGATCGTCGTCCACGTCGAGAGCGACATAGACGGTCTTCATCTTTAACGCCCGGAATGCCGCGTTCCACAGGGCGGGGCTTTTGCTATAGCGCGAAGGGGAATCGCCGATCACGGCGACGAGTTGCTTCGCGCCTATGGCCCTGCGGTCGAGCGGGTTGCGGATCCCGCTCTGAATACGGGCGATGTCGTCTTTAACAGCCACGCGGCGATCCTTTCAACCGATGTTTATAGGGCAATATCGCTAACGGATCAATCGACCAAAGGGGAGAGCTACCGCTTCTCCCCTTTGGAAACCCCATCGGTTTTGTGCCCGCCTCAAGAGGCGGGGTTTACGTTGAATGAAGGGGTTTGATGGAGAGTTTGTCCTCGGTGAAGCAAAGCAGAGATTTTTTGCCGTTGATCTCGGTCTCAAGCGCCACCTCCCGCCCCCACAACTGATGGAGATACTGGAGCGTTTTGTCCGCATATTCCAGCTGCAAGTCCCTGCCGTCGTGGGCATGCTTTAGGAACAGCGCGCGATTGTTGTTATAGTCCGCGTTATCGATCTGAATCGTCGGGACCGTTCCCATGCCGACGTTGCGTATCAGGGTTTCTTTGATCGCCTGCCAGTTCTCGTCGTCCGCCACGCGGCTTACGACGCGGTCGCCGCCGCGGCTCTGGTGCTCGAACAGGTTGAGCTCCCGAACCAGCTCCTCGGTGAGATAACGGCGCAGGAAAGAGACGTCCCGCTCGACTTCCCGCGCCTCGAAGAGCTTGGCCCGGCCCGATTTTGTTTTCGGGCCGGACTGTTTTTCTTCCTCCGGCGTCGGATGATCCCAGCGCCGCTCGATGGCCTCCCAGACCTTCATGCCCAGATGGTATGGATTCAGCGAGTTGGCGGCCGGGCTTAAGACCTGGTTGTGGCGGACCATGAATTCCAGGTGCATGCCTTGAGGGAGTTTCAAGGCCTCGACGATGCGCTTATGCCAGTAGCTCGCCCAGCCCTCATTCATGATTTTCGTCTCGATCTGCGGGATGAAGTATTGCGCCTCTTCGTGGACGATCGTGAGAAGGTCTTTTTCCCAATCGCTCAACTGCGGGTTGTGGTCGCGGATAAAGAGCAAAATGTCCGCTTCCGGATAGAGCGGCACGCGGTTCAAATCGGGCGGCGCGTAGTCCGGGCGGCGGTGGATCGTCTGGAAAGGGTCCGCCGCCGGCCTGGAGTCCGCCAGCCGTTGATCGATCTGTTCGTCGGGCGTCTGTTTGCGGACCGCCAGGTTGCGCCGGCATTGGAGCGAAAGGGCATGCGCTGCGTCGAGCAGCCGCTCCACTTTTTCCCGCCCGATGCTGGGGTCTTCGACGTATTTCCGCACCCGATCCGCGTGGGCCTTGAAAGTTTCTATGGTAAATTCCGCGCGGCCGGACCTGAAGGTGAAATTATTTTTGAAAAAGTCGTTGTGCCCATACACGTGGGCGATGGTCAGCACCTGGAGGAGGAGCGTGTTGTCCCGCATCAAATAGGCGATGGACGGATCGGAGTTGATCACCATCTCGTAGGGCAAGCCGCTCATGCCGTAATCGTAGAGCGTTTTGAGCTTCTCGTAGCTCTTGCCGTAAGACCAGTGCGGGTAGTGGGACGGCATGCCGGAATAGACCATGTAGCCGAGCATCTGCTCGTGGTCGCAGATCTCGAATTCCTGGGGGTAGGGGTCGAGGCCGAACTGGCGCGCCAGGATGAGAATACGCTCGTTCCAGGCTTCCAACTCGGCCACGGTGTATGCGGCAGCCATGGCGCGCGCGGCTCAAGCCGCCTCTTCGCGGGCGCGGTCCCGCGCGAGGAAGGTCCTGAAGCAGGGCCAGATGTCTTCTTTGCGCTGGATCTGGACGGTTTGAAAGTTGTCGGCCTGGAGCTGGGAGAAAAATTGGATCATGCTGCTGCCGTAGTAGCCGGCGCCGAGGGGCTTGATCTCGCCGTAGCCGAAAAGGTTGGCAACCTCGGTCAATTCTTTGGCGGCCTGGAGGGCGGCCGGATTGTCGGAGTCGAAGTTGTCTCCGTCGGAGCAATGAAACACGTAAACGTTCCACAGCGTCGGATGGTAGCGCTGGTCGATGATCTCCAACGCCTTGCGGTAGCCGGAGGAGATGAAGGTGCCGCCGGACTCTCCCTTGTGGAAGAATTCCTCTTCGCTAACTTGGCGGGCTTCGGTGTGGTGGGCGATGAAGACGATCTCGACGTTCTGGTATTTGGCGCAGAGGAAGCGGTAGAGGAGGAAGAAAAAGCTCCGCGCCAGATATTTCTTCATGGTGTCCATCGAGCCCGAAGTGTCCATGACGCATAGCACGACGGCGTTGGATTCGCGCCGCATCTCCGTCACCGTATGGCGGTAGGTGAGGTCGTCGTTGTGGAACGGGAATCGCTGAGCGGCGGCCGCTCCGCCGGTCTTTTCGCTCGCTTTCTTGCGCTTGATCCGCGCGATAGCCGTGCGGCGCTTGTCGAGGTGAACCCGAACCCCTTTCCTCCGATAGCCCTTTCTGCGGTAGAGCTGTTGGACTTCCGTCTCGCGCAGGTGCTTGCGCTCGAGATCGGGGAGCTCGAGGTCCTCAAACATCATATCGATCAGCTCTTCGAGGGAGATATCGGTTTCATAGTAGTCCACGCCGGGCCGGTCGCCCGCCGGATCGCCCTGGCCGGGTCCCTTTCCTTGACCGACGACCTGCCCCGGCTGCGTATTTTCTCCGCCCTGGCCGACGCCCGGCGAGTTTTCGCCGTAAACGAAGCGGTACTCTTTCACACCGCGAATCGGAACCTTGACGATGCGGTTGCGGTCTTTGCCGATGATCGACTCTTCGGCGATGATGTCGGCGATGTTATGCCGGATGGCTTCGTGAACTTTTTGGCGATGGCGCAGCCGGTCCCCGGCGGAGCGGTCGCTGCGCTGGACGGAAGAGGGATCGTAGGAGCGGAAGATGGTCTCCATCTCCGTTAGGGGTTAGGCGTAAGGGGTGAGGGGATCGCCTGACCTTTCACCCCTCACGCCTTACGGGCGTCGATTAGTCCTTCCACAAATTGTTGGCTGCGTACTTTAAGACCACGTCCACGCAACTCGCGCAGTAGCCGTGATCGAGCAGGTTCTTGACCATCGCGTTGTATTTCTCGCTCTGCTCCTCGTCGCGCGTCCTGGCTTTGGTAATCACGCGGCTCAAGTCCCGCACCGAAGTCATCAGTTTTTTCTCGATCGCTTCCGTGAGCGGCTCGTAACTTCGGTAGTCGATCTTTTCCCCTCTGCGGTTGGCCGCCCACAGGTAGGCGATCACCTCCTGGCGGAAACCGTCGGCGGCGGAGCCGATGATGGCGATCTGCTCCTCGATGGATTTCATAAAACCTTCGTCCGGCGACAGCTCTTCCTTGGTGTTGCGGTCCTTGACCTTGCTCTTGTTGACGTAAGCCTCGGCGTGGTCGAGGTAGTTTTGGAACAGCGATTCGGCCTGCTCGCGGTACGAATAGACAAACGCGCGAGTAATCTCCTTCTCCAAAATCTCCAGGTACTCTTTGTGCAACGTGTCCTGGAGAAATTCCAGATACTGCTTGCGCATGTCGTCGGGCAGGTCGGCCTCCTTGACCATATTGATCAACGCCTCGCGGACGTTGATCGGATTGATGCAGTTGCCCGCGGTGTTGTCCGACAGGGCGTTGTCCAGCGCCTTCATGATAAACCGGGTCGATATCCCGCTCATGCCCTCGCGCTTGGCCGACTCGCGCAGCTCCTGCACGTCAACTTTTTTCGTCCGCCCCTTCTCCACAACCTCTTCGCCGTTGTAAAGCTTGAGCTTGGTCATGAGGTCGCACTTGTTGGTGGGCTCGAGGCGGGAGAGGACGGCGAACATAGAGACGATATCGAGGGTGTGCGGCGACACGTGGGCGTGGAAGTCGGAGTGGCGGATGATCTTCTGGTAGATCTTGACCTCCTCCGAGAGGCGAAGGTTGTAGGGGACTTTGATGACGACGATACGGTCCAGAATCGCCTCGTTGGTATGATCGGCCTTGAACTTCTGCCACTCGGCTTCGTTCGAGTGGGCCACGATGACGGTGTCGACGTAGACCAAGCCGTGCCTTCCGGGGGCCGGGATCACCTTCTCCTGCGTCGCGGTGATCATGCAGTGGAGATACTCGATCTCGTTTTTGAAGACCTCGATAAATTCGACCACGCCGCGGTTGCCGACGTTGAGCGCGCCGTTCAGCTCCAGGACGCGCGGATCGCCTTCGGAATAGAGGTCGAGCTTGGAGATGTCTTCGCTGCCGATCAGGACCGAGGTGTCCTGGTTGTTGGGGTCCACCGGCGGCACCACGCCGATCCCGACGCGCGTCCGCTTGGAAAACTCTACGGCGCAGACGGGGAACTCTTCATAGCGGCCGTTGAACTCCGCCTTCAGCCGGTAGCGGCAGACCGGGCAGAGGTCGCCTTCGATGTGAACTCCCAACATCTTTTCGAATTCTTTGCGCAGATGGCGGGGAATCAGGTGGAGCGGCTCTTCGAACATCGGGCAGCCCTCGATCGCATAGAGGGGTAGGCTCTCTTCGAGGCCGCGATGGAGTTTTTCAATCAGCGAGCTTTTGCCGGAGCCGACGGGGCCCATCAGGTAGAGCACCTGGCGGCTCTCTTCGCCTTTCATGGACGCGGCGTGAAAGTAGCGAACGATTTGCGCGATGGTCTTTTCGATGCCGAAGAATTCGTCGGCGAAGAAATGGTGGACCTTGAGGTTCTCGTCCTTGTAGAGACGTTTGATCCTGGGGTCGTCCGTGTCGTGAATGTCGCGGACGCCCGGCTTCATCACGATGTCGTAGATGCGCGCATGGGCCAGCTTGGTCATCGAGGGAGTCTCTTTGACCTTGTCGAGATAGCCCAGCAGGTTTCCTTTCCAGGCCCTGACCTGGCTTTGGTCACGATCTTTGCGGATCAGAGACTCAAAGTCCTTGTGTTCGTTCATTCCAACGGCACCTCCTTTCGGAGTCAATCCTGCAATCTGGGAAAAATATAGGTTGTCTTCGCTGGAATGCGCCCGGCCGGTGGCGATTCGATTTCCTGTTACGCATGGAAATTGGCAGCGGCTGGTGCGCGCTGCAGCGCAGCGTTGTCGGGTATCGGAAGCAATAGCAGGGGAAGAGAAGTAAAAGGGGAGGTGTTTGTCTTGAAGATCAACCAGAAGCTCTTTAGGGTCAGCACGCTACCTTCTCTCCCTAAGGATCCCCGTCAATTCGAGCCGAGGCGCCCTCTAGTTGATTGGACGAAGGGGAGCAGCGCATCTTCAAAAGGGCGTCCACAGCCCCCATTGAAACTCTATTCTTCCCCAATGTCAAGAAAATTCATCAGTCATCACCGTGCGCCGCCTCCTTTCAGAGAAGATAATCGGCCGATGCCGCGCTATCCTTTAAGCAAGCGATATGTTCACACGTTGAATTTCCGTATCCGTTGCGGACTTCGGTCGGCGGAAAACGGCAAAGCTTCGCGCGGATTTTGGTCAGGGCTTCCAGCCTTGAGTGAAGAGATAAAAAATCGGAGCTGCGGCGATCCGATAATAGGCGAACGGAACCAGGCTCCAGCGGTTGAGCAGCCGAATGAAAGTTTTGATGGTCGTCAGCGCGACAACATACGAAACCACGAAGCCGACCGCCAACTGCGCGATGTCGGCGCCGGTGAGAGCGTACGCTGTTTTCAAAAGGTCGTAACCGGTAGCCGCGGCCATCACGGGAACGGCGATCAAAAACGAGAACTCGGCGGCCGCCTTGCGATCGAGTCCGAGGAGCATCCCTCCGGCGATGGTCGCCGCGGCGCGCGAGGTGCCGGGCCACAAGGCGAGTATCTGAAACAGCCCGACTCCCAGAGCTTGACCCAGGGTGATCGAGTCCAGCGAAGCGGAAGGCCGGTTGCGGATATGACGCTCGACGAGCAGGAGGCCGGCGCCGCCCGCCGCGAGAGCTAGGCTGACCGCCCTCGGATTGAACAGATGGCGCTTAATGAGACCGTGCCCGAGATATCCAGCCACCAGCGCCGGGAGAGTGGCCGCCGCGATGCGCAAAACTCCATCCCAGCCGTCCAATGTCGAGCCGAGGACCAGGGACTGCGGGCGTTCGCGGGGAAGGAGGCGCAGGAACCGCTCGCGGTAAAGCACAAGAACCGAGAGCACCGCGCCAAGCTGTATCGCGACTTCGAACGTCGCCGCCTTCTCGCCGACGAAGCCCAATAGATTGCCGGCGACGATGAGATGGCCGGTGGAGGAGACGGGGATGAATTCGGTCAGCCCTTCGACGATGCCCAGGACGGTAGCGATGGCTAAGCTCTGCAAAATTTATCGCCCTCCGTGTCACAAATACGCTGAAATTGGTTGCCCGGAAAGTCCGTGGTGGTTTGCGAAAAGACCAGGAGGAATTTTGGTTCCAAACAAAGTAAAGTGTAGCACCATGTCGCCGGGCAAGTCAAAGAAAAATCCGGCAAGAAAAATCGGGCATGCGTCGATCCGCACGCGGTGAGATCGTTGAGCCTTGCCATCGTCGCGCCGATACCGAAGCCCAAGCGGTGGGCATGAGCCGCGATAGCGCTTGACAGGCTCGGCTTAAGCCTGATAGAGGCGGCTATCCATAGGAACATACCTTGTTTCAGCAATAGGAAGGTTGGGATGGCCTACCCGAGTCGGCGTCGAACAGGCTGGTTGTGGATCGTGGCGTTGGTCGCGTTTGCAGTAACCGCCGCGACTCTGGTTTCCTCTCTCCAATGGGTAAACCGGACGTTTCCGGGGTTTTTCCTCTACGGGAACCTTACCGTCGCGCCCTATTTTCTCCCTCACTGGAGCGGCCAGCGGGCCGGCTTGGGTTTTTTGGACCGCGTGGTCGCGGTCGATGGCGAAACGATTGCCGCGCCTGAGCAGATCTACGATCGTTTGCGCCGTTCGCCTGCGCAGGAGCCGATCCGCTACACGGTGAAGCGGCGCGGCGAGACGATCGAGCTTGCCATTGCCCCGATGCGGTTTTCGTTTCAGGACTGGCTGCTGAGTTCCGGAATCTACCTGCTGGGAGGCTTGGGATTTCTGATCATCGGGTTCACTCCTTTTTATATGCGCTCCTCCGCTCCTGCGGCGCCGGTGCTGTTTTTTATGGCGAGCGCTATCTCGGTATGGTTTATTTCCACCTTCGACTTTATGACGGCGCGCCAATGGCCGCTGGCGGTGCGTCCCTTTGCGCTTGTTTTGACCTGTGGCGGGGTGATCCATCTCGGGCTTGCCCTTACCCGAACCCGCGAAGCGCTGAGGAAACTCCGGTGGCGCCTCGCCATCGTCTATGGCGTCTCTTCGCTGTTGGGGTTCTTCTTCGTCTTCACCTTCAACGGTCCGCTTGATCTCTGGCGCTGGAGCCAACGGCTCAGCTACGGCTATAGCCTCCTTGCGGCGTCGCTTCTACTCGCATTTTTGGTTGCGGCGCTGCGGCGGCCGGCGACCGCCTTGGAGCGGTCGCGTCTGAAAGTGGTCTTGTTCGGCGCGCTACTGGGCCTCTGTGTGCCCGCCTTCGGCACGGTCCTGACGAGCTTCTTCTCCTGGTCGATTCCTTACAACATATCGTTTATTCCGGTGGTGTTCTTCCCGTTGTCCGTGGCGTACGCGCTGCTCAAATACAGCCTGTTCGATCTCGACGTCGCGCTTAAAGCGGGGGTCATTCGGGCGGCTTTGGCGGCGGCGCTCCTGCTGATCTACGGCCTGTTGGTTTCGGTTTTGGGAGTGGGCATCGGCGTCTATGCCGAAGACGCGCCGGTTCCGATTTTTTTTTCCATCCTCGTGGTTGTGATCTTCAATCCCTTGCTCCGTTGGATCGAACCGGCCGTGGACCGCTACATCTATCGTAAGGAATACGATCCGAGGCAGTTGCAGACGGATGCGAGCGCGCTGCTGCGCTCCCTCTCGCGGCCCCAGACCGTGGCGGAAAAATCCCTCAAATTGATCGGCGAGCGCATCGGCCTCGACGCCGCGCATTTATTCTTTTTCTCGGCGGATAACGGTGGGCCGGTGACCGCCTCGCTTAATACCGAGAGCAACCCGGATCGCGACCTTCTCCTCCGGCGTACGCATGGTCTCTGGTCGGCTCATTTCGGAATCGCCAGGAAGGGCGCTTCGAAGAGCGAATGGCTGACGGATGCCGCCAGCCGGGAGAACCATGAAGAGTTGGCCCACGTGCTCACGGCCTTGAAATCGGAACTCCTCATCACGATCGTTTTTCAAGACGAGGTTCGAGGGATCCTCGCGCTCGGCAGAAAAACGTCAGGCAGGGAGTTCAACGGCGACGATTTCGCCTTGCTCTGCGCCTTGGCGGACCAGCTTGCGCTTGCGCTGGAGAACGCCACGCTCTTCGAGGAGTCCGAGCGGTCGAAGGAGAGTTACCGACGCCTGTACGACGAAGCTCAAGCCTTGAACCGGAGGCTGATCGAGACGGACCGGCAGAAAAAGGACTTCATCGCCAATATCTCTCATGAGCTGAGAACTCCGGTGTGCACGATTTTGGGATACGCGGAAGTGCTGCGCGATCCGGCCTTCGCCGGCGATAGCCACGCGATCCTGGATCGGGTCGCCAACCACGGCCGTGAGCTGTCGCAGCTTATGGATAACCTCTTGCAGTTCTGCCGCATGGAAAGCGGAAGTCTAAGCGTGGCCTTGAGGGAGATGAAGATTGCCGAGGTGTTTCAAGCGCTCGAGATTGTGGCGCGGCGGCTGATCAAACAGCGGCCGATACAGTTTCGGGTCGAGATGGAATCGTCGCCGGAGACCGTTCTTACCGATCCCGAAAAATTTCAGCAGATTATGATGCATCTCCTGACCAACGCCGTAAAGTTCACGGAAAGGGGAGAGATCACGGTGGGAGTCAGACAGGTATGGGAGAAGGACGAGCCGTTCGTTGAATGTTGGATCGGCGACACCGGCATAGGAATCAGCCGCCAGGACCAGGAGGCGATGTTCGAAGATTTCCGCCAGCTCGAACGCTCGTCGACCCGGCACTACGGCGGAACCGGCATGGGTCTCGGCCTGTGTAAGAAACTCGCCCATTCACTTGGAGGCAGGATCGAAGTCCGAAGCGAAGTGGGGAAGGGGAGCGTCTTCAGTCTGCTTCTTCCTGTTCCCAGGCCGCAGACAGAACCCGCCGCGCCGCAAGCAGAAGCGGCATAAGGGGCGGAAGACAGATCCGCGACAGGCGCGACTTATGATTTCCCCTTCCGTGCGTTCCGATCTTGCGCCGACGGGCAAGCTGCGCGTCGGCATTAACTACGGGAACCCCGTCCTGGCGACCAAAGATTCCGGCAGCGGAGAGCTTCACGGCGTGGCGGTCGATCTGGGGCGGGAACTCGGCAAGCGAATTGGCGTGCCCGTCGAGTTCGTCGCCTATGATGCCGCGGGAAAGATGGTGGAGGGGCTGAAAAGTAGCGCTTGGGATGTCGCATTCCTCGCCGTCGATCCCGGCCGTGAAGGCGAAATCAGTTTCACCGCTCCCTATCTCGAGATCGAAGGCACCTACCTTGTGCCGGCCGGATCGCCGCTTCGCGCCGTCGCTGACATCGACCGCAAAGGTGTGCATGTCGCTTTGGCAGCAGGGGCCGCTTACGATCTGTTCCTGGCCCGCACTTTGAAAAATGCTCAATTGCTACGCGCGCCGGACCCCAAAGCGGCGTTTGAACTACTCGTTGCCGACAAGGCGGAGGCCCTCGCCGGCGTGAGGCAAACGCTCGTTACGAATGCCGAGAAGCTTCCGGGATCGCGCGTGTTCGACGACCGATTCCTGGCGATCGGCCAAGCGCTTGGCCTGCCCAAAGGGCGCGCCGCCGGCGCAAAGTACCTTCGCGAATTCATCGAGGACGTAAAAGCTTCGGGCCTGGTGGCCCAGGCACTCGAGAAGGCCGGGCTTCGCGGTGTATCGATCGCGCCCAGGGCGCCGGTTCAGGCCTGATCTTTTGTGAGCATTTCTCGGAGCATGGCGATGAGTAGAACGGCGAGCGCTGCGATCACGGTGTTGAGCGCAGGGGCGGTCGAGCCGGGCTTGGTGAAGGCGATCGACGCGTTCCGGCGCGAAACCGGTGGTGAAATAAAACTCGCCTTCGCCACCGCGCCGACGATCGTCAAGCGGATCGGCGGCGGCGAGACGGCGGATGTGATCATTGCGCCGCCGGCCGCGTTAGACGAGCTGGTCAAAGCCGGGAAGGCCGCGCTCGTGGAGCGCCTGAGTGTCGGCCGGATCGGAGTGGGCGTGGCGGTTCGCCAGAGCGCGCCGGCGCCGAAGATATCCACGGTTAATGAGTTTAAACAATCCTTGCTCAACGCGGAATCGGTGGTTTATAACCAGGCCTCGACGGGGATCTATCTTGAAGGGCTCTTCCAGCGGCTTGGAATGGCGGAGCAGCTGAAAGCCAAGACAACGCGCTATCCGGATTTCGCGGCGGTGCTGGATCACGTGAGTAAAGGCAAGGGAAACGAAATCGCGCTTGGCGCGACGACAGTCATCGTCGAAGCCGAAAACAAGGGGCTCAAGTTCGTCGGCCCGCTTCCCGCAGAAATTCAGAACTATACGAGCTATGCCGCGAGCGTCACGGCCGACGGCGACGAAAAGGCCGCCGCGCGCGAGTTCGTTCGCTACCTCACGAAACCGGCGGCCAAGGCGGCGTTTGCGGCAGCCGGCATCGAATGACGAAAAGACTGGAGTCTTGGAGTAGTGGAGTAATGGAGTAATAACTCTGAAGCTGAAAGGGGGGCTTCCATGAAAATGAATATTTTTCGCCGATTCTTTTTGCTGATCGGGTTTGTTCTTGCGTCGAGCGCTGCGGACGCCAGCACGCATGAATTTTTTAAGGGCAAGACCGTGAGGCTCGTGGTGGGCACCTCAACGGGAGGGGCCATGGACGAC
>Ga0156192_1051_pt1 | contig 75441 bp, 68 predicted proteins | sample RifCSPlowO2_12_FD_107845 | JGI IMG/M metagenome (GOLD analysis project Ga0156192, IMG submission 107845) | Deltaproteobacteria bacterium RIFCSPLOWO2_12_FULL_60_19
CAGAGCACTCGGTGTGAGCCCCGACATCCATCATACAAGTCTCAGGACGAACGGAAGAGCGGCTGAAATCATTGGAGATTTTCCGTTCATGCTGAGCTTAGTCGAAGCATTCATAGGGTTTTTCAGCAGAATCAGGTTGTAGTGCTAGGTCTCTATCCTCGATCCTCCATCTCCACGCCTCTGGACAAATACGCCCGCCTGGACTAGATATTGGGGCACAACCGGAAAGAAAAAAGATGGCAGAGACGAACAGACCAGGGTTGGCGCGATTCTCCGATTCCGGCACGTACCTCGGGCCGGGGACGAAAGTGCACGGCCGACTTCTATTCGAGGGCGCGACCACGATCGAGGGCGAGGTCGAAGGCGAGATCCTGGTCCATGGCACCGTCACGATCGGAGAACAGGGAAACATCGAAGGCAAGATCAACGCCACCTCCGCCGTGATCCGCGGCAAAGTGACGGGGGACATCCACGCCGAGAAGAAGATCGAGATCCAACCGCCGGGAGTCGTGGTCGGCGACCTCTACATGCAGAGTCTGGTGATGGGCGACGGGGCAATTCTCGAAGGCCGCTGCAACATGAAGAAGGAAAAGGAAGCCAAGATCCTGCCGCTGCTCCGTCAGGACATCGTAAACCGAAAACCTGAAGACCTCTCCGGATAAGTTCAGCCGTCCACGAACAGCGGAACGATTTTTCTCTCCTTCGCCGCGATCAAGCCTCGCGCCGTGATCCTGAGCGCGGGAAGCGTCACGAAAGTTAAGAAGCTTAGCGCATAAACCGGCTTGGCAAACGGCGAGCCGAGATCCCTCAACCGGCGGTGGATTCGGCCGAGCCGCTCGGCCACCTTTTGCCATGGCTCGAGCGAGAAGATGCCGCCCACGGGAAATTCGGCTTTCTCGAGCACCTGCCCGCGATGCACCACGGCGATCCCGCCGCCGGACTCGATCAGGATGTTGGCGCACAGCGCCATATCCTCGTCGCTGCTCCCCACCACCATCAGCGTATTGTCGTCAAGGTTGATGGTCGCGCCAACCGCGCCCACGCGCGCGCCGAAACCTTTGAGAACGCCGAGCGTGACGCCTCCTTCCGGCTTGTGACGCTCGAAAACGGCGACTTTCAGCAGGTCGCGTTGCTCGACGGCGTGAAGCGCGCCGTCGCGGGAGGTGATGTCGAGGATGGTCTCGCGCGTGATGTTCTGGCTCACCAGCTCTATCGCCCGAATCCGCGCGCGCGGGGAGGGGCAGGCGATGCGAAACGCCGCAGGGGACACGTTCGGCGTCAGTCGCAAAGATCGGACCATCTCCTGAGGCACGGCGATGGGGCGCGTGCTGACTAACGACTTGCCCTGCGCCGCCATGATCTTGCCTCCGATCATGGTGGAATGAACCCTCACTTCGTTCAGATCTTCGAGAAACGCGATATCCGCCATGCGCCCGGGCGCGATCCCGCCGATCTCCTGCTCCAGACCCGAATAGGTGGCCGCATTCAACGTCACGGCTTGAATCGCTTGCGCGGGAGACAATCCCAGGTGGATCGCGCGACGAACGACAAAATCCATGTGTCCGTCCGCCGCCGCGTCGTCCGGCGCCATACCGTCGGTGACTAAGATCAGGCGCTGGAGGCTGACGCCGCGGTTGACAATCGGTTTAAGCGTCGCTTCCAGGTCGCGGCGAAAGGAGCCTTCGCGCACCATCGTCCAGTAACCCAGACGCAGCCGCTCCAGCGCGTCCGTCTCGTTGATCGGCTCGTGGCATGAGGAAACGCCCGCCGCCGCTATTGCGCAGAGCTTGGCGTCCCTCGCGCCGGCCGTGTGGCCGTGAATAATTTTTCCCTGCCGCAAGGCCATCTCGATCCGTTCCACAAGCTCCTCGTCCCCCTGCAGCAAGCGGAGCCAGGAGACGATCTCACCGAGTCCGAGAACTCGCGGATCGGCCAATGCCTCCGCCACCTCGGCCTGGGAATAGCCCGGCGTGCTGCACAACAGCGGATCCTGCGGCGCAACCATGGAGAGCAAGGTGAAGACGCGGAGCGGGTGCGCGGCGACTTCGTCGAGAAAGAATTCTACGCCTTTGAAGCCGAAGACGGTGGCAGGCTCATCGCACGAAGCGACGAGCGCGGTAGTCCCGCGAGGCAGATAGGCTTGAAGATGCTCGTAGGGGCGGCAAAAATGGCCGATGTGCGTGTGGGCGTCGACGAAGCCGGGCGAGATGTAGAGGCCGCGCGCGTCAAGGGTCTCGGTTTTCTCCCCGCGCGCGTGCGCCGCGCTCGGCCCGACATAGCAGATCCTGCCGTCGAGAACCGCGATCTCCATCCCTTCGAGGAGCTCTCCCGAATAGACGTTGATCAGTTTTCCGCCCGTAACGATCAGGTCCGCCTTGATCTCTCCCAAAGCCGCCTTGATGAGTCTCTGTATCTCCGTTTTTCCACGCGCCATACGAAGTCTCTAACATACAGCCCTTTGGTTTGCCAAAAGTCCTGAATGAGTAGCTCTTCTTTCTGCGGTTCTCCGGCCATCTGCGATCCTTCATCCTCTATCCTCAATCCCCGATCTTGCTCCCTTCTTCCCTAGACATTGACAAGGTCGCGCGCGAGCGCATATCTTATGTGCGTCCAATAGAGGCGCAATTTTATGGTCATCGACTGCCATTCGCACCTGGTTCCGAAGAGCTGGTTTCACCCGAAATCACCCAAGGCGATTTTTGATATTGAGGGGTTGTTGGAGGAACAGGACAAGGCGGGCGTCAATCTCACGGTCTTCGGCAACAACTGGATCCGCACGCCCGACGGCGCCGACTCTTTCGAAGTCGTAAAGCAGTTCAACGAATTCGCCGCCGAGGCGACCGGCAAATACTCCGGCCGCCTGCTTGGTCTGGCATCCGCGGTCCCGTTCGGCGACGACCGGATGCTGCAGGAGACCGAGCGCGCGGTTCGGCAATATGGCCTTAAAGGCATCATGGTGAATTCGAGCGTGAAGGGCGAATATCTCGACTCTCCCCGCGCCGTCCCGTTCTTCGAGCTGGTGACTCAACTGAACGTGCCGCTGTTCGTTCACCCGCCGAAGATCACCATCGGCGCGGAGAAGATGGAGATCTTCCGCCTGCCGGAAATGCTGGGACGGCCCTTCGACACCACCCTGTCGCTCACCCGGTTCATTCTAAGCGGCGGTCTGGAAAAGTTTCCCAAGCTCAAGCTGGTCTGCGCGCACGTCGGCGGCGCTCTGCCGATGCTTCCCGGGCGGCTCGGATTCGGCTACGAGCTAAGACACGACACGAGCTTCGGCCCTTGGGCGCCGGATGTCCTGACCAAACCGCCGGCGGAATATATCAAACAACTTTATCTCGACACCGTAAGCCTGCACACCCCGGCGGTGCTCTGCGCCGTGCAGACGGTTGGGGCGGATCATGTCCTCTTCGGCAGCGATTTTCCGCCGGTGCCGATAGCGCTCAAGCGCTCGGTCGACGTGGTCGAAGAACTGGCGGTGTCGGACGATGACAAAAAAAAGATTCTCGGCGGCAACGCGGCAAAGCTCTTGGGTTTAAGCGGCTGACAAGGAGATTAATTCCACTTTCGCCGCCCTGTTTGATCGACCTCAGCGATCCCCCTTGACAGGCTCCGGCGAGTAAGTTACCTTGGCTCTTACATAACGTCTGGACACCTTATCAAGAGTGGCTGAGGGACCGGCCCTTAGAAGCCACAGCAACCGGTTCCGTCGATGAAACGGAACGCTGGTGCTAATTCCAGCTCCCGCAAAACGGGAGAAAGATAAGGTGGGGGTAGAAACCTCTTCCTTATCTAACCGGAAGGGGTTTTTTTTTGCCTGAGGCTTGGTACCTTTTTGACCAGCCTCCGAAATAGGAACGGATCGGAAAGAATGAGTATTCGTCTGACACAAGAACAGATCGAGCGCTACAGCCGCCAGATCATGATCCCGGACATCGGCGGCAAGGGGCAGATCCGTCTGCGCCAAGGGCGGGTGCTGGTCATAGGCGCCGGAGGCTTGGGCTGTCCCGCAGCGTTCTATCTGGCGGCGGCGGGAATAGGGACGCTGGGCATCATGGACGGCGATCAGGTTGAGCTTTCCAATTTGCAGCGACAGATTCTGCATGCGACCTCTGACCTGGGCCGTGCCAAGGTCGAATCGGCGACGGAAAAGCTTACGCGCCTAAATCCGGAAGTCGATGTCCGTGCCTATCCGGTGCGCTTGACGGTGGAAAACGCGGCGGAGATTTTTGCGGCCTACGATTTCATCGTCGATGGGAGCGATAACTTTGAGACAAAGTTTCTCGTCAACGACGTGGCAGTAACACTTGGAAAGCCATTTTCGCACGCCGGCATCGTGCGCTTCCAGGGGCAGACGATGACGGTCGTTCCTGGCAAGAGCGCCTGTTATCGCTGCGTCTTCCAAGAGCCCCCCGTGCCGGGAGAGATTTTGAATTGCCAGCAGGCGGGAATCCTCGGCGCGATTGCGGGCACCATCGGCTCGATCCAGGCGACGGAAGCGATCAAATACGTGGCAGGCATGGAAGAGGATCTGCTTTTAGACCGGATACTCACGTACGACGCCAAGAGCGTAACGTTTAGGACCATCGAGGTCCAAAAAAACCCGCGCTGCCCAACGTGCGCGGACAAAAAGGGCGCGGAGGCGCACTTCGCCAGTTGATGAGAGGAGAGGCTATGACTTTCGTCCAAGGACTCAAATGTAGAGAATGCGGCCAGGATTATCCCAAGGAGCCGCTCCATGTATGCGAGACCTGCTTCGGCCCGCTGGAGGTCGTCTATGACTACGACCGGATCAAGAAGGAGATCAGCCGCGAGAAGATCGCCCAGCGGGCTAAAAGCCTGTGGCGCTATCGCGAGCTTCTCCCGATAGACGGCGAGCCGCAAGCCGGTCTCTATTCCGGCTTCACTCCGCTCATTCGCGCCCATCGGCTGGGCGCCGCCCTCGGCGCAAAAGAGCTCTATATCAAAGACGACTCGGTGAACCATCCGACGTTTTCATACAAGGATCGCGTTGTCTCGGTGGCCATATCGAAGGCCATAGAGTTCGGCTTCGACACGGTCTCTTGCGCCTCGACGGGAAATCTCGCAAACTCCGTGGCGGCCCATGCGGCCAAGGCCGGACTCAACTGCTACGTGTTTATTCCGGAGGGATTGGAGCAGGGTAAAATCATCGGCTCGGCGATCTATGGCCCGCGCACGATCGCGATTCAAGGAAACTACGACGACGTTAATCGGCTCTGCAGCGAGATCGCCGACAAATACGGCTGGGCGTTCGTCAACGTCAACTTACGCCCCTACTACGCCGAAGGGGCGAAGACTCACGGCTTCGAAGTCGCGGAGCAGCTGGGCTGGAAGCTGCCGCGCCATATCGTCGTCGCCTCCGCCGGCGGCACCATTCTGCCCAAAATCGCCAAAGCGTTTAAAGAGCTTAAGCAGGTCGGCTTGATCGACGACAGCGCCTGTAAAATCTATGCCGCGCAAGCGACCGGCTGCGCGCCAATAATCCAGGCGCTGAAAAAAGGCGCCGACCTGATCAGTCCGGTGAAGCCCAATACCATCGCCAGCTCGATCGCCATCGGCAATCCGGCCGACGGCTTCTACGTGTTGCAGGCGGTGAAGGAATCAGGGGGATGGGGCGAGAGCGTGACCGACGAGGAGATTCTCGACGCGATCAAGCTGCTTGCCCGTACCGAGGGCATCTTCACCGAGCCGGCCGGCGGCACCGAGGTCGCGGTAACCAGGAAGCTGATCCAGCAAGGCAGGATTCCGCGTGACGAGTCCGTCGTCATCAGCATCACCGGCAACGGCTACAAGACCCTTGAAGTGGTGGCGAAGAGCGTGGAACAGCCGTTTAAGATCCGCGCCGATCTCAGAAACTTCGACGAGCTCTATCTCCAGCTCAACCAGCCTACGCCGGGCAAGGTCGCGGCCGGAGAAGGCTAGACCGGCCCAATCCGCTTACGGATCGTGTTCGGCCCCTGCAACCCTTGCCTTGCAAGGCCCGCCGGGAAAGTTTATAAAATGGTTGTCCGTTACTCGTCGATTCATTGATTCGAGAGAACCGGTCGAGACCAGGGAGGTTGTTTATGTCAGTGCGTGTTCGCGTGCCCACTCCATTGCGCAAATTCACCAACGGCGCCGATGAGGTCAACGCCCAGGGACCGAACGTCCGGGCCATCGTGGACGACCTGGACCGAAGCTATCCAGGGATCAGGGAGCGGATCTGCGACGAAACCGGCAAGGTCCGTCGCTTTGTCAATGTCTACGTCAACGGCGATGACATTCGCTTTCTGCAGAATCTCGAAACCTCTCTCAAAGACGGAGACAATATCTCGATCGTCCCCGCCATCGCCGGGGGGCTGTAACCTCCAGGATCGCTTTTATGAGCAAACCGCTCACCGCCCGCTGGGCCGTCGCCGATACTTTCAGAGAGCCGAAAAAGGTGGAGTCGGTCCTCGATCTGATCGGCGACACGCCGTTGGTCGAGATCCGCAAAATCGCTCACAGTATCTCTCCGGCAGTGCGGCTCTTTGCCAAGCTTGAAGGTTTCAATCCCGGCGGCTCGGTGAAAGACCGCGCGGCGTTGAAAATGGTTCGCGAGGGCATCCGCTCCGGCAAGCTCGCGCAGGGGAAGACGATTCTCGATTCCACCTCTGGAAACACCGGGATCGCCCTGGCGATGATCGGGCGAGCGCTCGGCTTTCCCGTCGAATTGGTCATGCCCTCCAACGTCAGCCTGGAGCGCAAGCGAACCATCAACGCCTACGGGGCGAAGATCATCTACAGCGACCCGCTGGAAGGCTCCGACGGCGCCATACGGCACTGCCGCAAAGTCCTGGAACAGAACCCGGAGAAATACTTCAAGCCGGATCAGTATTTTAACCCGATGAATCCCCAGGCCCACTACGAGACGACCGGACCGGAGATTTTTCGCCAGACCGACGGGGAGATCACCCACTTCCTCGCCGGCATCGGTACCAGCGGAACCATCATGGGGACCGGCCGCTTTCTCAAGGAAAAAAATCCGCGCATCCGCGTCATCGCAGTCGAGCCGGACGATGCGCTGCACGGGCTGGAAGGGCTGAAGCACATGGCCAGCTCCATCGTCCCCGGCATCTATCATGAAGCGGAGCTGGATGAAAAAATCTCCGTCTCTACCGAAGACGCCTACGCGATGGTCTATCGGCTGAGCCAGGAAGAGGGCATCCTGGTCGGGCAATCCGCCGGCGCCGCAATGCACGCGACACTCCAAGTGGCGAGGAAATTAAGGGCCGGCACGCTGGTGACGGTATTCCCGGATTTCGGCGACAAGTATCTCACCACCAATCTATGGGTCGGTTGGCGCGATCGGATGGCGGTAGGAAACCTTACGTTCTCTATCTGAGGCGGCGAGCCATGAAGTCCCCGAAAGAAAAAGTCTGCGAGCGCGTCTATCTCACCTTTCCGAAGGATCTGGTGAAAGAGCCGATCGTCTGCTGGCTGGCGAAAAAGTTCGATATCATCTTCAATATCCGGGGCTCCACGGTCACGTCGGAAATGGGCTTGGTAGCCATCGAAATCGAGGGCGAGCGCGGCGAGGTCGAGAAAGCCCTTCAGTGGCTGAGAGATAAAGGCGTGCTCGTCGAGCCGATCGAGAAAAACGTCATCGAGTAAGCCACTGCCTTAAGGTGTCGCGGCGGATATCGAGAAGATAAGAACCCCGCCTTCGTAGGCGGAGCCGCCGATAAGAAAGTTGCCGCGATTCGGCACCCTGACGGTGGTGTCCACGATCGGCTTCTCCCCTTCCAGCAGCCGCACTTTCAATGAGATCCTGTTGTTGCGGTACTCTTGTGGCATGACCAGCAGAGAACGCCCGCCGGGGATTTCGAACAGAGCGTTGGCCAGCCAGGATACCCTCTGGGAATCTTCTCTGAGCAAGCGGTAACAACGATACTTGATGACCTCGAGCTGCTGCTTCATTTTGGACAGCAGCGGATCCAGACAGTCCGCCTCGTTTGTGGCGACGATCGTTCCAATCTTCACCTGGACGCCGGGCTGGCTCTTCTCGGCCGCGCGGACAAGCCCGGGCAGCAAGACAAGCCAGAGACTAAAAAGCAGGGTCGGCGGAAGCAGGTTCAGGGGTGCTTTCTGTTTCGGCCTCATGATCCTCGAATAGCCAGATAATCGTCGTTTTGGTCTGCGATTCGCGAAGCAGCGCAACGTTCATCCCGTGACCGTCGATCGACTCGACAGACGCCAGGTTCGTTTGGCCGAAACCCAAGCCGGGAACGAACCGCTCGAGCGACAGGACGCCTAAAAGCAAAAGGATGACCGCGGGGATGGCCCACGCCAGCCTCGGCGGAGTCAACGTCAGACGGAACCAATCGACGACACGGACCTGCCACGACCGCTCCTCGACGATCCGCGCGTGCACGCCCGCCCAAAACGGCGCAAACGGGATGTTTGCGGCCTCGGCCGCCAGCGTGTTTTTCAGGGTGGAATTGATCCTCTCGATGCGGCCCTTTTCTCCGAGACAAAGAGGACACTGCTTGAGGTGAAGCTCGACCCGCTCTCCTACGACGGGAGCTAACTCACCGTCCAGCCACGCCCCAAGGTGTTCCTGAATATTTGCGCAGCTTTCCATCATAAATCAGAACCAAGTTTTTCCTGCAGCTTCTTCCGCGCGTAATGAAGCCGGCTCATGACCGTGCCTTCCGAGCAGCCCACGATCCGGCCGATGTCCTTGTACGATAATCCCTCTATCGCTCTCAACACAATGACCGCTTTATGATCGGGGGTCAATCCATCGATCGCCGCGCGCAGCCGGCCCCCAAGCTCCCGGTCCCGCACCTCCCGATAAGGGTCGCTTCCCATCTCTCCCTGGGCGAACATCGCGTCGTCGAAGTTTTCCGTCAGCTCGGTGCCGTTCCGCTTGCGCCGGCGCTGAAAATCGATCGCCAGATTCATCGCAATCCGGTAAAGCCAGGTGTAAAAACTCGACCCACCCTCGAAACGCTTGATGCTTTTGAAGGCCCGATAGAAAGCCTCTTGCGCCACGTCCATCGCGTCGTCGCGGTGATTCAACACGCCCAGGACCGCCATAAACACCCTGCGATAATATTTCGCCGAGAGCTCCTCGAAGGCGCCAAGGTCACCGTTCTGACACTTCCGGACGAGATCCCACTCGGCAAGCTCCACAGCGATCCTTGCTATTTCGACGCCCTAAAGCGGCCGGTATTCAAACAAAAACGGTTATGCCCATCAAAAAGCTTGAATTTTTCGTTAGTTGCCATAGAATCTGTTTAGGTTGCGCTTGCCGGCCATAGGATTTCCGCCGGCAGGGAAGGAAACTATGATCGTCCAGTGCCCAAGTTGTCATACCACATATCGAGTTTCGGACAACCTCATCACGAACGCCAATCCGACCTTCCGCTGCTCGCGGTGCAAGCACGTATTTGTCATCGCCGTCAAGCCTGCTGCGCCGGCTGAGGAGCCTGAAGCGAAACGGCCTTCACCCCAACCGGCATCTGAAAACCAAGAGTTAAACTTTTCCTTCCCTCCCGCCGAGCCGCCGCAGCCGGCACCGCAGAGCCGGGAGGATAGCGTCGTTCGTTTCGAGCCCGACGAGACGAGAAAACCTCCGGCAGAAACAGAAGAGCCGTCAACCGACGCTCCGCGCGTGGCGGATTCCTGGTCCATCGCCTCCCCTGGGCCGGCCAAGGAACAGCCCTTCACGATGATCGCGAAAGAAGATCCCGCGCCGGTCGCGAAGGCTCCCGCGCGGGCTCCCGTAGCGCGGGAAGAACGGCCCCAGCTTATCGTCAAACCGGCTCCCGCGCTCGAGCCTTCGATCGATTCGCCGCTCGATCAATCCCTCTCCACCGCCCCTTATCTTGCGCTGTGCGCGGCGCTGTTCATATTTTTCTCCATCGTCGCGCTTGCTTACAAGGCGCAGCCAGCGCCGGTTGAAAGACTGCTGAAACAAATTCCCTGGCTCAACTCGTCGCTCTTTAGGAGCAACCACCTGCGCCGCGGTATTACAATCCAGGCGGTCGTCACCCGATTCCAACGAATACAAGGCAACAAAGACGTCTTTGTCGTATCCGGACGCGCAGTCAATCACAGTCCCGTCAAGGTGCGCGAGGTCAGAGTGGAGGGCTATACTTTCGGCGCTGACGGGAAAATCATCGAACAGCAAACCACTATGGTCGGCAATGCTATTTCGGCAAAGATCGTCCGCGACCTCTCGCAGCAGGATATCGTCGCTCTTCAAAAGCAGCCGCCGGTCAAGCGATTCGAGCTGCCGCCGGAGGAGTCGTTGGGCTTCGCGATCGTGTTTTTCAAGTCAAGCGGCGACATCAAGAGCTTCAGCTTCAGGGTGGTGTCCGCCGAAGAGGCCTAAGGGGAGTTCTTTTTTTCCTTTTCCTGATCCTGTTTGCTGCCCGGCGTAACGTCGATTTCATCGGACTCCTTGATCGACCGGCGAAAGTTTCGTATGCCTTTAGCCAGTCCTTCGCCCAGCTCGGGGAGCTTGCGGCTGAACAGGATAAACACGAGCAGTAAGATGATCAGTAGTTCCCAGATTCCCAAGCCGAACATAAATCCTCCGATGGTGGGCCATTCTAGAATACCCTCCCGCAGGATTGCAAGCATGATATCTTTGACAACCGCGACCTTCGCATCTGCCGGCGTTCCCTGCCGCCGCCACGGCCTTCGGCTCCCTTGCCCGATCCGATCGCAGGTCTAGGCATGCCCTTCGATCGACAGCCCACGATTTCCGTGATTGTTCCGGTGCATAACGGCGGCGAGAGCTTCCACAGGTGCCTGGCGAGCATTTTCCAGGCGACCCCCCCGCAGGAGGTCATCGTAGTCGCGGACGGAGACACCGACGGCTCGTGGCTGGTTGCCGATCGTCTGGGCGCGCAGGTCATCCGGCTACCGGTGGCGGGCGGCCCGGGGCGGGCCCGAAATGAGGGCGCCCGCCATGCGGGCGGTGAGATTCTGTTTTTCGTCGACAGCGACGTCACGGTGCCGGCGGACGCGGTGAGTCGGGTTGCCGATCTCTTTGCGCGCGATCCTTCGCTGACCGCGCTGATAGGCTCCTATGACGACGAGCCCGCCGCTCCCAATTTTCTCTCCCAATATAAAAACCTGCTCCACCATTACGTCCATCAGTCGGCGCGCGAGGAAGCCGCGACTTTCTGGGGCGCATGTGGAGCTGTTCGCCGCGATGCTTTCACGGCGGCCGGCGGCTTCGACGAGAGCTATGGCAGGCCTTCGATCGAAGACATCGAGTTGGGTTACCGCTTACGTCAGGCCGGCCACAAAATCCTTCTTTGCAAGGAACTTCAGGTAAAGCACCTCAAGCGCTGGGGAGTCTTGTCGCTGCTTAAATCCGATATCTTCGACCGCGCCGTTCCGTGGACGCAGCTGATGCTCAGGCACCGGCGTCTGCTCAACGATCTCAACCTCCGCACCTCGAGCCGAATGAGCGGGCTATTGTCTTTCGCGCTCCTCTCCTCGCTCGTCGGAGCGTTGTGGCGGACAGCACTGCTCGCAGCGGCGTTGGCATGCGGCATTCTTTTGTATGCTTTGAACGCCCCTCTCTTCCGCTTTTTCCGCCGTAAACGGGGGCTTACGTTCGCTCTCCGGGCTCTTCTCTGGCATTGGTTCTACTACCTCTACAGCAGCGCGGCTTTTGTTGCCGGCGTGCTGTTCTACCCGACTTGCAGGGGCATCTCCCGCGCCTCGCAGCCCGGCAAGCTGACTTCTTCGACAGGGAGACCCTGAGCTTCCTTCATGGATTCCAACCGAGTCGTGGTCATTGGGGGGGGACCCGCCGGCCTCACCGCAGCTTATCAACTGGCGAAGCTGGGGCGGCCTGCCACGGTGCTGGAAAAGCACCACATCGTCGGCGGCCTGGCCCGCACGGAAGATTACAAAGGCTTCGGCTTCGATATCGGCGGCCACCGCTTTTTCACCAAGGTCGAAGAGGTCAACCGCATGTGGCAGGAAGTCCTCGGGGAGGACTTCTTACGCCGGCCGCGATTGTCGAGAATCTACTACAACCGCAGGTTTTTCTACTATCCGCTGCGGCCCGTTAACGCGCTGATCGGCCTCGGTTTGTGGAAGAGCCTGCTGATCGTGCTTAGTTATCTCAAGTGGCAGATTTTCCCGCACCCGCGGGAGGAGACCTTCGAGCAATGGGTGACGAACCGCTTCGGCAGGAGACTGTTTCAAACGTTCTTCAAGACGTATACCGAAAAGGTCTGGGGCATCCCTTGCTCGGAGTTGCGCGCGGAATGGGCGGCGCAACGCATCCGCGGCCTCTCGCTGAAGACGGCGCTGCTCAGCATGTTCCTGAAGCCGAACCGAACCATCAAAACGTTGATCGACGAGTTTCACTACCCGCGCCTCGGCCCGGGGATGATGTGGGAGAGGGTCAAAAGCGAGATTGAACGCAGCCACGGCACGGTAAAACTCAACTCGGAGGTCGTCTCGATCCAGCGAGAGGGAGATTTCCTCAGGCGTATCGTCGTTTCCAACCGCGGCCATCAGGAGATCGTAGAGGGTTCGGCGTTCATCTCGAGCATTCCCATAGGAGAGTTTCTCAAAAAGCTCGACCCTCCTCCGCCGCCTCGCGCATTGGACGCCGCCGAGGGCTTGCGTTATCGCGACCTCCTGGTTGTCTGTCTCATCCTGGGGCGGCCCCGCCTCTTCCCCGACAACTGGATCTATGTCCACGAGCCGGAGGTCAGAGTCGGACGCATCCAAAACTACAAAAACTGGAGCCCCGCTATGGTGCCCGACTCGTCCAAGACCAGCCTCGGGCTTGAGTATTTTTGCACTCGCGGGGACGATCTGTGGCGCATGTCGGACACGGAACTGCTGGAGCAGGGCAAGCGGGAGCTGGCTCGCATCGGTCTGGCGCGCGAGGAGGACGTCGAGGACGGCTGCGTGCTGCGCATCCCCTACGCCTATCCCGTGTACGACGCCGGCTACCGCGCCAACCTGGCGCTGGTGCGGGAGTTCGTGGAAGGACTCAAAAATTTTCAAACCATCGGCCGCAACGGCCTGCACCGCTACAACAACCAGGATCACGCCATGCTGACCGGCATGATGGCTGCGCGCAATCTGGTCTTTGGCGAGCGCAACGATCTCTGGAGCGTCAACACCGACCAGGAATACCACGAGGAAGCTCTGATCGACGGCAAGGCCCTCGAAGAGGCGTTCTCCCGGATTTTTCTCAAGCTCGATCGCACGGCGTTCGGAGTGGCAGCGGGTCTGGTGTCGGGCGTGTTGCTGTTCCTGGTAACCCTCGGGGTGGTGATCAAGGGCGGCGACCTCATTGGCCCGACGTTGCAGCTCTTGCGCTATTATTTCCCCGGCTACACCGTAAGTCCGGCGGGAAGCGTTATCGGGTTATTATATGGTCTAATAACCGGCTTTATCGGAGGCTGGCTCTTTGCGTTTCTACGCAACGCCGCGATGTTTCTCTATCTGACCCGGTCGTACCGGAAAGCTCAGCGCGGGTTGCTGCGGCGATTCTTCGACTACACATAGGAGGGCTCTGCTATGGCTGATGAAGAGAAGCGGCTCGAAGAGGTCATTCTCACGCGCCTCGTGCGGCTCAATGCCAAGATCCAGGGGGTCGTGGTCGGCCTGATCGCCGGAATCGGACTCTTCGTTGCCACCAACTGGCTCGTGTTGAAGGGCGGAAAGGCCGTCGGCCGCCATCTCTCGCTCCTGGGGCAGTTCTTCATCGGCTATAGCGTGACCTTTTCCGGCAGTTTGCTCGGCTTTGCTTATGCGTTCGTGTGCGGTTATATCATCGGGTATTCGGTGGCTCGAATCTACAATTGGATCGCAGATCTCAAGGAAGGAAAGTCTTGATGGTGAGTGCCGCACGAGCCCTATCGCCTGACGGAATACGACCGTGAAGTTTCTCGATGATCTCAAGATGTACTGGCGCTTTGCCAGCGGGCTGCGTAGCTTCCTCCGTCATACCATTTCCCTTGAGGAAGCCCGAGCCATCGTGCGCAAGCGTATGGCCGATCGGGAAAAGAATTTCCTGCGCGTTGTTGAGCGCGGAATTTTCGGCTACCGGCGCAGTCCGTATCTACCGTTGTTGAAGCTTGCTCAAGTTGAATTTGGCGATATTCGGCACATGGTGGGGTCGAAAGGGCTCGAAGGGACGCTCCGAGCGCTGCGCGACGCGGGAGTTTACATCTCCTTCGAGGAGTTCAAGGGGCGCGCGCCTATCGTGCGGCAAGGACGAGTGATTCCCGTGCAGGCTCACGATTTTGATAATCCTTACCTCGGCCACTACTACCACGTCGAAACGGGCGGGACGACCGGAGCGGGGACGCGAGTCGAGATCGATCTGGACCACCTGGCTGCGATCGCCCCTCTCTACACGTTGGCCGACCACTCCCACGGCGTGCTTTACGTGCCCCGTGTGATTTGGTTCGGCATTCTGCCGGATAGCTCCGGCGTAAACAATATTCTTGCATACGCGCGCTCAGGCCAGCTTCCCCGGAAGTGGTTCTCGCCCGTCGTCGGTCGTGATATCAAACCGGCGCTCAAGCATCGTCTTGCCACTGGTTACCTTGTAGCTATGGGACGAATCTTTGGCGTGCCGGTCCCATGGGCCGAGGCCGTCAGAATCGAAGACGCGGGGACGGTCGCTCGCTGGGCGGCTGAGACTCTAAAGACGGATGGCAGATGTCTGATCCGCACGCATATCAGCAAGGCGCTGCGCGTCTGTCTGGCCGCGAGGGAGGAAGGACTCGAGCTCTCCGGCGTTACTTTTGTGGGCGGCGGTGAGCCGCCCACCGCGGGGAAGGTACAGGTCATCATAGGCACCGGGGCGCGCTACGTCCCCAACTACTTCTTTACCGAAGCCGGTATCGTAGGAATCGGCTGCGCACGGCCTGCCGCCGTAAACGACATTCACCTCTTCAAAGACGTTCTCGCTCTCATCCAATATCCGCGTCAAGTGCCCGGCACGGAGATGAGCGTCGACGCTTTCCACTTCACCACTCTGCTGCCGACCGCACCCAAGCTGATGCTCAATGTCGAGAGCGATGATTACGGTATCATCGAAACCCGCTCTTGCGGCTGTCCGTTAGAGAGCTACGGTTTCACACAGCACCTCCGTGACATCCGCAGCTTCCGCAAGCTCACCAGCGAAGGTGTAACGCTGGTAGGCGGCGAAATGATCCGCATCCTGGACGAAGTCCTGCCGGCGAAATTCGGGGGCAGTCCTCTGGACTACCAGTTGGCCGAAGAAGAAGACGAACAAGGCTTTACCCGGCTAAGCTTGTTGATCAGTCCAAAGATAAAGATTGCCGATGAGGCGGCGGTCATCGAGACTGTGCTGGAGGCGTTGGGGCGCAGCAGTGTTGCGGCAGACTTGGCCCGAGCGCACTGGAGTCAGGCGAAGACGCTGAGGGTGAAACGGCAAGAGCCGATCTGGACAGCTCGAGGAAAGCTCATGCCGCTCCATCTCGCAAGACGCGCTGACGGCTCAACCGGTTCCCGTTAAGGATTGACGATCGCCGGATAATGCACATCTCCACCTCCGTGAGCAAGCCCCCTTCCCCCTTCTTCATCGTGGGATGCACGCGGTCAGGCACGACTCTGATCTCCAGAATCTTGGACAGTCATTCCAGGCTGGCGGTCTATCACGAGAGCCATTTTTATCATCTCCTGCGCAAGGATCTCCATCGTTATGGAGACTTGCGGCAGCCGGCCAACCTGCGTCGGTTCGTGGCTGATGTTCGGGAGGTCCTCCGGCGACAGCGAAAAATGGAGCCGCCAGGGGAACAAGAATTTCTCGAAGCGCTGGTCGCGCCTACTTTCGAAGGAGTGTTGGCTACGGTGTTGCAGCTCTATGCCCGGCTGCAAGGGAAACTCCGGGGGGGCGACAAGACACCGGGGCATCACAGCTATCTCCAAGAGATCACAGAGAAGCTCCCGGACAGTCCGGTGATCTTTGTGATGCGCGATCCCCGCGATGTCGTGCTCGCGATCCGGGAGAAGTTCGGCATCAGCCTCAAGGGCGCGACCGCGTTGTGGAATGCGGCCTTTATCAGTTACGAGAAGTTTTCCCATTGGGTTCACCTGGTACGGTACGAAAAGTTTGTGCAACAACCAACGGAAGGCGTGGAGGCGATGTGCGCCTACATGGGTGAGCGCTACGAATCCGACATGCTGCGTTTCTACGAGAGAATTCCCGACCGGTTGGCGAGAATCCCATTTAACCAGGATCTCCTGGGACCGGTGGATCCCCGGCATATGGGCAGGTTCCGGGAGATGCCGCCCCGGGAGATTGAACGAATTGAAGCCGCCTGCGCGGCTGGGATGGAAACCCTGGGGTACGATTTCATCGGCGCGACGCCGAAGGCCTTACCCATTGCGCCCCCAACCAAGTTCGAATTCGTCATGGACCGGCTGCGCTATTATCGATGGGATTGGGGACGTTGGCGGCGCGGATGGATCCGCTGGAAGATCGTGTTGCGGCTGCGCGCTCGATATTTTTTGTCGTTGGGATGGCTCCGAGATTGAGGATGAATGTGCCGCTGGAGCGCCTGTACCAGCACGCTTGGCCTGACCACGGACTCACTAAACCGCCGTGCCGGTCACAACCAGGAGCGTATAACCATGAGTATCTTCGCTGATCTTAAAATGTACTGGAGATTCGCAAGGGGACTGCGCAGTTTCCTCCGTCATACGCTTTCGCTTGAGGAAGCGAAGGCCATCGTGCGCCAGCGTATGGCGGATCGCGAAAAGAATTTCCTGCGCTTAGTGGACCACGGAATCTTCGGCTACCGGCGCAGTCCCTACCTTCCCTTACTCAAACTCGCCGGTTGCGAGATGGGAGACATCCGAAACATGGTTCGCTCCAAAGGACTGGAGGGGACGCTGCGCGCCCTGAGGGCAGCCGGGGTTTATATCACGTTCGAGGAGTTCAAGGGCCAGGAACCCATCGTGCGCCAGGGGCGCGTGATCCCCGTACATGTTCATGACTTTGACAATCCTTACTTGAGTCACTACTACCAGGCTGAGACCGGTGGGACGACAGGCGCGGGGACGCGGGTCCAGATCGACTTAGATCACTTGGCGGAACGAGCTTCGTACGACTTGCTAACCTACGACGCCTATGGCGTGCTCGATGCGCCAGCCGCAATGTGGCATGGTACCTTACCCGATAGCACGGGTATCAGCCGCATCCTGCGGCGCGCCCGTACGGGCCGTGTTGTGGAGAAGTGGTTCTCGCTCACAACAGGTCGAGATCTGAGAAGATCTCTCAAAAATCGTCTCGCTACCGAATACGTAATCCTTGCCGGGCGCCTCCTTGGCGTCCCCATTCCTCGCCCCGAACCGGTGAGTCTGGACCAGGCAGCCATGGTGGCCCTTTGGGCAGCTAAGATGCTGGAGGCTCATGGGGCCTGCCTGATCCATACCCTTGTCAGCAGGGCGGTGCGGGTATGCGTCGCCGCCCAGGAGAAGGGGCTCAAGCTTACTGGCGCTACCTTCCAGTTTGGCGGTGAACCGCTAACCCAAGCTAAGATGGCAGCGATTACGCGCACTGGTGCCCGGTGTTACCCGGCGTACCACTTCGAAGAAGCCGGTCCCGTGGGCATCGGTTGTGCCCGGCCGGTTGATGAAAACGATCAGCACTTTCTGAAGGACGCCTTGGCTTTGATCCAACATCCGCGCCAGGTGCCTGGTGCCGATATCACCGTTGACGCCTTCCACTTCACAACCCTGCTGCCTTCAGCGCCCAAGCTCATGCTCAACGTGGAAAGCGATGACTACGGCGTTGTAGAGACGCGCTCTTGTGGCTGCCCATTCGAGACCTACGGTTTCACAGAACACCTGCGTGACATCCGCAGCTTCAGCAAGCTCACCAGTGAAGGCGTAACGTTGGTAGGCAGTGAAATGGTCCGCATCCTGGAGGAGGTCCTGCCGGCAAAATTCGGTGGCAGCCCTCTGGATTATCAGTTGATGGAGGAGGAGGATGAACAAGGCTTCACCCGGCTAAATTTGCTGGTAAGTCCGAAGATCGAGATCGCGGATGAGGCGGCGGTCATCGAGACGGTGCTTGAGGCGCTGGGCCGCAGCAGCGTCGCAGCGGATCTGGCCCGAGCCCATTGGGGCCAGGCCAAGACGCTGAGGGTAAAGCGGATAGAGCCTATCTGGACCGCCCGAGGCAAATTGATGCCGCTTCATCTGGCACGCCGCCCGGCGGGCCGGGCCAGCGCTTCAACAGAATCCAAGACCGCCTCAGGTCGCAAACCGAGCAACTAACTGCTCCGGTGCGACACACGCTTCGTTTGTTCCTTCCGAGTTTGACGGGATAATTTCCCTAAGATATTGTAACCGCCGTATCGCATCCGGGGACACGCCGCTTATTCCAGCACATCAATGATGGACCGACCGTTGCGCTTCTGCATGATCACGACCTTCTACCCGCCTTACAACTTCGGCGGGGATGGGATCTTTGTCCACCGCCTATCCAACGAGCTGGCGCGCCGCGGCCATCAGGTCGACGTCATCCATTGCCGGGACGCCTACCGGTCCGTGGCAGGTCGCGACGCTTCCGGCAAATATGACGACCATCCGAATGTGACGGTCCACGGCCTCAAAAGCCCCTTCGGATGGCTTTCCCCGCTGGCAACGCAACAAACCGGTTTTCCGTTCTTCAAGTCGACAGCTATTGCTCGAATTCTGGATAAAGGCTTTGATGTCATCCACTGCCATAACATCTCACTGCTCGGGCCAAAAGTTTTGGAATACGGCTGCGGCGTCAAGCTATACACCATGCATGAATACTGGCTGGTATGCCCCACTCAAGTGCTGTTCAGGTTCAACCGCGCGGCATGCATTCGGCCGCACTGCTTTCTGTGCACGCTGAGCTATAAGCGGCCGCCGCAGTGGTGGCGTTACACGGCTCTTCTTGAAACCGCGACCAAGCACGTGGATGCATTCATCGCCCCGAGCCGTTTCAGCAAAGAAAAACACCGTGAGATGGGACTCGCCATGCCGGTTGTGCATTTGCCCCATTTCTTCTCTTCAGCCGAGGACGATTCTGCGCCGAGGACGCAAGGCGCGGCCGCCGAGGCGGCGAAACCCTATTTTCTCTTCGTTGGCCGCCTGGAAAAGCTCAAAGGGCTTCAAACCCTCATCCCGGTTTTCAAGAGCTACGCGAAGGCTCAGCTGCTCGTCGCGGGCACAGGCACTTACGAGTCAAACCTGAGGCGACTGGCTGCGGGCAGCCCGAACATCCGGTTTCTCGGTCATCTGCCCGAAAGCAAACTGCCGGCCCTCTATCGCCAGGCGGTTGCGGTCATCGTGCCGTCGATCTGCTTCGAGACTTTCGGCCAGGTCATCATCGAGAGCTTCAGCCAGAAGACGCCAGCCGTGGCGAGAAACCTAGGCGCCATGCCGGAGATCATTGAAGAGAGCGGCGGCGGATTGGTTTACGACACGGAAGCCGAGCTGATTGTCGCGATGGATCGCCTGTTGACGGATTCATCGTACCGGCGCACTTTGGGAATCAACGGTCATGAAGCTTACTTGCGGAACTGGACGCCGGAAGTTCACATGCAGCGTTATTTTGCTTTGATCCACGAGATCCGGCAGCGCAGGCTGACCGCAACTTCGACACGCGGGAGGACTCATTCAAGTGGACACCTTTAGAGATCTGCCGGCGCGAATATTTTATAAGCATCCAAGACTTCTCGCCTTCGTTTTCCTCGCTGCGATCAGCTTTGTCGCTTATGTTAACGCCCTGCCGAACAGCTTTCATTTTGATGATGTTGTCGGCGTCGTTCGGAATCCCACGATTCGGGATCTAAAATATATACCTTCCTACTTTACTGATCCGTCCACCTTTGCTCTTGGCCGCACCCGGGAATGGCGTCCGGTGCTACAGATAACCTACGCGCTGAATTATTCGATCGCCGGCCTCAATCCCATCGTCTTTCGCGTCTTTAACCTTCTTTTCCATCTAGGAACGGCCTTTTTGATTTTTCTCGTCATCACAGAGATATGCGAGCACCCACCCCGCAAACTGCAGTCGGATTCCCGTGTGCCCGTGGCTTTGCCTGCGCTTTTCGCGGCAAGTCTCTTCGCCGTCCATACGGCGAACACCGAAGCCGTGGACTACATCTGGGCGCGGAGTTCCGTTCTCGCAACCTTCTTTTACCTGCTCGCTTTCTACTGCTTCCTGCGGGGGCCTTTCAGCGACGGGAGGAGCAAACAACTGCCGTGGCATGCAGCGGGACTGCTCTCGTTTGCATTGGGGGTGGGCACTAAAGCGACCGCTGTTACTTTACCCGCGGTCTTGGTGCTTTACGAAATCCTGTTTCTCAACCCAGCTGGGAAAAGCCCGCCGCGATTGTTCCTCGACGAACCTCGGCGGATCAAAAAATATATCCCGGTAATCGCGGTTTTTTTCGCCTATCTCGCGATCCGAACGTTACTTTTGCCTCGAATGTTCACCAATATCGCGGCGGCTAGAGAAGTTTCATCGCTGTCTTACCTGCTTACTCAATTTCGCGCTTGGATTTACTATCTCAAGCTCTTTTTATGGCCTCACCCGTTGCTCGTTGATTTCGCCGGCTTCGGCTGGTCCCATTCCCTCTGGGACATCAAAGTCTTGTTGTCGCTCGGGTTGATCAGCGCGCTTCTCGTTGTCGCGTGGCGCGTGCGCCGGACGAAGCCGCTAATAAGCTTCTTTGCCTTTTGGTACTTTGTCGCGCTGCTGCCCGAGGCAAGCTTCATCCCGCTGGCCGACGCGGTCGTTGGTTACCGCGCCTATCCCGCGTACATCGCGCTCGCGGTGATCGCCGCGATGCTCGGCCTTGAAGGATGTTTGTGGCTCTGGAATCGATTCGGTGGATCGGACGAAAGAAACGCCTCGCGGCTTCGGCACCTCTGCGTCATGCTGGGAAGCCTGGTCCTGGCGGCACTCATCGCCGCCACGATCGCCCGCAATCGGGATTGGCGCGACGGGATGACGCTGTGGAGCGACGTCATCCAAAAGGACCCTGCAAACCCTCGCGCCTATATGATGCTCGGGGCGCAATTTCTCAATCAGGAAGACTACGAAAATGCTAAAGAGATGCTCGAACATGCAATTAGATTGCGACCCGGACGATCTCATGCCTACGTGCTTCGGGGATATCTGAACTCACGCCTAAACCGCCATGAGGAGGCCCTGTCGGATCTCGACCGGGCGGTCCAACTGGACTCCCGCGCCCCCTACGCCTACTTCTATCGCGGGGAACTGCACAGAAGAACGGGCGAATATGAAAAAGCTCTGGCCGATTACCATGCCGCGTTGAGGTTCCTGCCCTTTTACACCGACGCCTACCTCGGCCTTGCCATGACGCATTTGGAGAAACATGAAACTGCCAAAGCTATCGAGGCTTGCACGAAACTGGTCGGAATCGATCCTGAGGATCGGCGGGGGTACGATTGTCTGGGAAACCTTTTCATCGAGCAAGGGCGCTTCCCGGAGGCAGTCGCCTTATATCAACAAGGGACTCGCCGCATCCCGCGAGATAGTGGGCTCTGGTATGGCTTGGGAGTCGCCCATGAGAAAAACGGGAATTATGAGGAAGCGGGAAATGCGTTTGAAAAGGCCGGCCGGTTAACGTCTGAAACGAATCAGAGATCGCCTATAATGATTCCCTTGGTTGAGTAGCCTAAGCAAGGCCCTGTCGGTTTTGCTCAAAAAAAAGGGGGGATTTTATCCCCCCCCTCATAGTACCTTGGTTAAACTTACGCCGAGTACTTACCCTTGATTCCCCTGGTTAGCCATCAATCAGAATGAGGGGCTGTAAATGAACCCACAGGCTTGGGACCGGCGTCCAGGTACTTACGGCGCCAGTCAAGGAGCGACGTCTTGTCCTTGCCGAAAAAGACCCGCACCCCGGATTCATAGCTATAGCGGGAGCGATTGTCCACTGTGAGCTTGAACACGTTGACCTCAACGTTTTCCAACGGCATCACGGACATGCCAAGGACCGGCCCGACTCCGGCGCTGCGAACCTTGTGACGGTAGGGGCCTCCAAACGTGTTGACCTGCAGGCCGACGGTCAGCTCTAGATTATTCTTCTTGTTTCCCGTGAGCACGTTGAGTGCGCCAAGGTCGATTGTAGGGAAATAACTTACAGTGCCCTGAAGCCGGTTTGTTGGGACCATAAGCCGTTTAGCGTCCTCCTTCCTAAAATGAGTACATTTGTCATCTGCGCAAACCTCCTGTTGCGGGGAGGAAACCGGCTGAGTGTAGCTAACATTCACATTCATCTGGGGGTAGTAAAGGGCCACTGCTGGAGTGAGCCACAAGTAGTTAGAATCTCTGAGGGTACGGGCCTGGTAGTTCACAAAAACGCCGGCTTTACCCCCAACCCAGCCGTAAACCGGACCAACGTCTAAACCAAACTTGCTCCCCTGACCTCCAGTGTACTGAGCCCGTCCCTGAAGACCGAGATTTTGCAAGGCAAACGGGAGCATTCCCAAAGCCTCAATCGAACCTCTAGCGCCGGCTCGACCGACATGGTAACCCTGCGGTAAACCTGTTTCCCTCTCTGCGCCAACAGATGCAGCCACGTAACCGAATGTCTCAATCTGCGCCGCGATCCCTCTCGGTACCCAAAGCACAACCGCCATGAAAATGGCAAGCGCGCTAGCTAGTAACTTCATAGATGTTTTCCTCCTTATTTAGTTCCGTCTGATCCGTTCACGATGGGTCTATTGCTCGCTTTTACTAAAATGGCCTTCCGATGTCAACTCCCCGTGCAGATTCTTTTGTACCTCGAACTTGAGTCCTTATACGAAATCCAGCCCCCCCTTGTCAAGCGAAAAAATCGGGAAATCAAACCCTGGTTCAAAAGCATGTCTCACTACACATTTTACGTGTCGGGGGAACAGGAGCGGGGCTGGAAAACCAAAGCGGATAATGCTATCGGTCGATCTCTTCAGACGATAACGCGGTCAGGAGAACATCATGGGTCTCACACAAGAGGTTGTGGGTTTCGTACGGAGGACACGCTATAAGGACATGCCCCCTGAGGTGATCCGCCTGGCTCTGGGGTTTATCCTCGACGGTCTTGGAGTCACCCTGGCGGGGTCAACGGAAAAGGGGTCGCGCATCCTCCAAGCTTACCTGCGGCAATTCGCCGGCCGGCCCGAGGCCACGGTCATCGGCGGCGGCTTTATGGCGCCGCAAGCAAAAGCCGGTTTAGCGAACGGCGCCGCCGGCCATGCGATGGACTATGACGACACACAACTATCGACTTCCAAGGAAGCGGTTTACGGCCTGCTCACCCATCCGACGGTTCCGGTTCTCGCGGCAGTGCTTGCGGTAGGAGAGAAGGAGCGTTTAGCGGGGGACGATTTTTTGCTGGCTTATATCTTAGGAGTCGAGGTGGAATGTCGCATCGCCGACGCGGTCAACCCGCGCCACTATCAAGCCGGCTTTCATTCCACGGCGACGATCGGCGGGCTTGGCGCCGCGATGGCTGTGGGAAAGCTCTTAAACTTGAAAGAAGAGGCGCTGGCGCGCGCTTTGGGCCTGGCGGCCAGCATGGCCTCCGGCCTGAGAGAAAATTTCGGCACGATGACCAAGCCGCTCCACGCCGGACGGGCCGCGGAAAACGGCGTGACGGCCGCGCAACTTGCGGCGAAGGGTTTTACCTCAGCCACCAATATCCTCGAAGCAAAGCGGGGCTTCTTCAACGCCGCGGCGGGCGGGTGCGACGAAACGAAGATTGTCGGCCGGCTCGGCCGCCCCTACTTCATGCAGGAGCCGGGAATCTCGATCAAGCCCTACCCCTCCGGCTCGCTCTCTCATCCGGCGCAGGATGCAATTCTCGATCTGGTCAGGCGCCACGATCTCAAGGCGGGAGATATCGAATCCGTCGAAGTCGGAACGAATTCCAATGTCCCCAACGCCCTTATCTATCCCATGCCCAAAACCGCTCTCGAAGGAAAATTCAGCATCCCCTTCTGTATGGCCATCGGGATCCTTGAGCGGAAGGCCGGCATCGCCCAGTTTACCGACCGCAAGGTGCGCGAGCCTAAAGTCGTGGAGTTGATGAAGCGCGTGACGCTGGTGGTCGATCCCGAGTTGGAAGCGCTAGGTTACGATCAAGTGCGTTCCCGCGTGCGGGTCAAGCTCAAGGACGGCAAAACCGTCGAGGCCAGGGCGGATGTCGCCAAGGGCCATCCGCTGAAGCCGATGACCTGGGCCGATCTCGGCGAGAAATTCCGTGATTGCGCGCGCCTCGTGCTCTCGCGCGCCGCCACCGAGGAGACGATCGAGCTGGTTGCCAACCTAGATAAGATGCGAAGCCTGTCGCCTTTGCTCCGGGTCCTCGGCGGAGGCAGGCTTCGATCCGTCAATAAATCCGGAAAAGCGAGAGGCAGGAGACCCAGGAACAAAAGATGGAACGGCACTCCGAAAAGATCGCGGCCTTTATCGGCGGTCTGAAGCTCGAAGCGGTTCCCGGCGAAGTCAGGGAGAAGGCGAAGCTGATCTTCCTCGACACGCTGGGAGTCGCCCTCGCCTCTTCGACCATGGACTTCGGCCGAATGGCGCTCGACACAGCGCGCGCCCTCGGCGGGAGTTCGCAGAGCCGCCTGATCGGCGCCGCGGAAAAAGTCGTCGCGGCAAACGCCGTCCTGGCCAACGGGACGCTGGCGCACGGCCTGGACTACGACGACACGTTGGAAGGGGCGATCGTCCACACAGGCTGCTGCGGCGCGATCACGGCCCTGGCCGTCGGAGAAGCGCTGGCGGCGAGCGGAGAAGCTGTGCTCGTTGCCGGGGTGGCGGGGATCGAAGTTATGTGCAAGATCGGTCTCGCGGCGCCGGGAAAATTTCACGCGCGCGGCTTTCATCCGACAGCCCTTTGCTCCACGTTCGGCGCGGCGGCGGCGGCAGGCAAGCTCTTCGGCCTCAGCGCCCCGCAGTTCATCGACGCCTTCGGCATCTGCGGCAGCCAGAGTTCCGGGATTATCGAATACCTGGCCGACGGCACCTGGACCAAGCGGCTGCATCCGGGCTGGTCGTCTCACGGCGGCATCGTCGCCACTATGCTCGCTCAGCGAGGCTTTCGCGGCCCGGCTTCGGTCTTCGAGGGAGAACACGGCTTTTACCGCGCCTTCGGCGGAGACCATGCATACGAATTTGAGAAACTGGACGAGCTTGGAACAACCTGGGAGATTCCGCGCATCGCTTTTAAATCCTACCCGTGCGGCTCGATCTCCCACGCCTACATGGACTGCGCGCTCACGCTGCGGGAGAAGCATGCCATCAAGCCGGAGGATGTTGCGGAGGTCGTTTGCCGCACGGCTCAAGGGCCGGTGCATAGGCTGTGGGAGCCGCTCAAGGACAAGCAAATGCCGGCCAGCTCCTACGGCGCGAAATTCAGCCTGCCCTACAGCATCGCCGTCATCCTCGCGCGCGGCACGGCGGGTCTAGAGGAATTTTCCGACAGCGCGATCCGTGACGAACGGATTCTTGAGTTGGCGGCAAAGGTCCGTTACGAGTTGGACCCGACGATCGACTATCCGCGCCACTTCTCCGGCCACGTCAAGATCAGGCTCAAGGACGGAAGGCTGTTGGAAGAGAACCAACCCTACCCGCGCGGCGGCCTCGAACTGCCGCTCCCGCCGGAAGAAATCGAGAAAAAATTCCTTGCCAACGCAGCCCTGGCTCTGCCGAGCGCGAAGGCTCAGCAGATCATTGCTATGGTGCGCAGGCTAGAAGAGCTGCCGAAGATTGCCGCGCTGACAGATCTGTTGGCAGCCTAATGACGTAGCGGGAGTGGCCTATCAGTCGTTACAGGACGAGCGACGGGCCGCACGCCGAGCGCCGCCGCTTCATCTCGCCGCACCCTTTTCTATCCGTCTACGATACTGTTTGACATCCGCCGCCAAATCTATAAAATCCATTGCCAATCGCTAAGGCAGGTCGATGAAAAAACCGCTGCTGATCTTATGGGCTGCGAGCGTGCTCCTCGAAGCCTGTCTTCCTCCGGCTTTCCGCGCCCATCCAACCCTGGCGCAAAGGACGGCCACGATCAAGACCGTGCTAGTTGCGCCACCCAAGGTCGAGGTATTTGAGCTCGGGGCCGGCGGTGTGCGTGAGAAGATGGACGAATGGTCCGATCAAGGTCGAAAAAACATTATCGCCGCACTTGAGAAGTCTATCGCTAATCGAGCCTCCCTACGTATGAGGCTGCTCAACGAAGAGTCTCTCCCGCAAGAGACGAAACCCGAGCTGGAACAGACCTCCGCGCTCTTCGAGGCCGTGGACGATGCAATCTTGCGGCATACGTACGGCCCCGAGCCGGAGCGGTTTGGAGATAAGCTGACCAATTTTGACTATTCACTCGGCGCGGAGGTGCGCGGGTTGAAAACGGAAGAGGCCGAGGCGCTGCTGTTCATTCGAGCGGTCGACCACATATCGAGTCAAGGTCGGATCGCACAACAGGTTGCCCTTGTGATTGTGGCAGCCGCGATGGGCATACAAGTCATCCCACAGGGAGGCGCCACGGCGCTAAGCGTTGCTCTCGTCGACGCCGACACCGGCGCCATTTTGTGGCACAAGTTCCTGCGATCAGGAGGCGCTCATGACCTGCGGGATTCAGGCAGCGCGACCCGCTTGATGGACCAAGTATTTGCGGACTTCCCCCTCCGTTAAGAAAAGAATGACAACCTTCGTCGAAAGGCTGTTCGGCATCCTGCTCCTTTTTCTGGGCCTTGGCTCTTGTACCGCTGCTCTGGCCCCTTTCGGAACCGAAGAGGCTCTTCGCCTTGACAACGATGAGAAGAGAATCTGGAACAGAGCGAAGGAGGAACAAAAGAGGCTCGATAACAGCGGCCAAATCTATCAAGCTGCCGCATTGACGGCGTATGTGAATGAGGTGGCCGCAAAGATCACTCCCGAGCCCCTCAAGCAAAAGGGTCTCTCCTTTCAGATTAAGATCATCAAAAACCCCTTGCTCAATGCATTCGCGTTCCCCCATGGAGTTATCTATATCCACACCGGCATGCTTGCCAGGATGGAGAACGAGGCGCAGCTGGCCGCCATCCTGGGTCATGAAATGAATCACGTGGTCCGCAGACACATGGTTCAGCAAATCAGGGCTGTCCAGAACGCAGCCGGGACACTTTCAGCGCTCCAGGTGGTGCTTTTACCTCTTGGCGCTGTGGGGTCCATTGGACAGCTGTTGGGCGCGGTAGGCGCCGTCGCGGCCGTTTCCGGCTATTCCAAGGCGGCTGAGGAAGAATCGGACCGAGAGGGACTCGCCTGGATGGTAGCTGCCGGGTACGATCCTAGAGAGGCGCCAAAACTCTTCGACTATTTGAAAAGAGATATCGAGGAGTTGAAAAAGGACGAGCCGTTCTTCTTTGGAAGTCACCCTCGTGTTGTGGAAAGGCAGGACAGTTATAACCGTCTCCTACAGACCAGATATCGCGACGTCAAGGGTATCGCGGAAACTGAGAGATTTATGGACAGCGTTCTTCTCGTTCTGCTAGACAACGCCGCGATGGACCTGTCGTTCGGCCGGTTCGCCCTCGCACAGGAGACGATTGAAAAGTTCTTAAAAAGACAACCCGATAGCGCGCGAGCTTACTTTACCCTTGGAGAGGTCTACCGTCAGAGAAATCAAAAAGACGACGTAGAGAAGGCCGAAAAACACTATCGTCAGGCGAGCCAGTTCGACGCCGCGTACGCGCCGCCCTACCGGGGGCTAGGTCTCATATGGCTGAAGCAGGGGCACAAGAAACAAGCCCGGGAAGCCTTCGAGAAATATCTTTCCCTGGCGCCTCAGGCGGAGGATAAGGGATACATCCAGCAATATCTGCAGGATCTTCCGAGCAGCGAGGCTAACGCATCATGAAAAGATTCAACCTCTGGCTTCTGGTTCTGGCCATTCTGCCGGCCGGATGCGCCCCATGGACAATGGTCGGCGGCAGCTATCTTACGAACTCGGAGAACTACGAGGTCAATCTTCCCAGCGGTTGGCGAAAACATAACCAAAGCCGGGATGTTCTTCGCATAACGAGAGACGGGCTGACTGTCCAGGAGATCCTCATCGGCAGATGGCCGTTGGATAAAGACCCTCCGCACACGAAAAAGAAACTTGCGAAGGGCATGTTGCCACAGGAAGCGGCCGAGGTGGTGGTCGACGATTTTCGCTCGAATAGCAGCCTGGACAACTACCAAATAGCGGAAAACAATCCCTCCAAAGTCGGCGGGCACGCGGGCTTTAAACTTGCTTATGGATACCAGACCAAGGCAGGCTTAAAGAAAAAGGGGATCTACTACGGGGTCCTGGTGGACAAGTGGCTCTATTTTCTCAACTACGAAGCCCCCGATAGGCACTATTTCGGCAAGGACCGCGAGGTTTTCGAAAAGATCAAAGAGAGCTTCAGGGTTCTCAGATCCGGTCAGGCTTAGCAGAACCGATCTATCCGCCAAGCGAGGGAAATGCCCAGGCGGCCGCAACACAAACCGCAAACAACCCTGCGCCGCTCAGCTTTCGTAGGGCAGCGTCACGGTGAAAGTCGAACCCGTCCCAGGCTCGCTTTCTACGACAACCTGCCCGCCGAGCATTTCAGTAAATTTCTTAACGATATAAAGTCCCATTCCCACTCCTCCGAACGCTCTGGTATTCGAACTATCCACCTGGTGGAATCTTTCAAAGATGAGGGGAAGATGCTCCTGGGGAATCCCCACGCCGGAATCCGCGACTTGGAACACGACTTTTTTAGAGCCCGGAACGCATCGAGCTGAGATAGTTACAGCCCCTCGTTGGGTAAACTTGACCGCATTATTTATGAGATTCTGAAGCACATGCTTGACCTTTTCACTATCGGTTTTGATCACCGGCAGGTCACTTGGATAGTCCCATCTCAAAGTCAGATCCTTTTCCACGGGAACCCAATAGCTGGATCTCAAATCCTCCAAGAAAGGAACCAAACCGACCTCGGAGGTCACCAACCTCTCACTTTCGCCTTCCATTTTCGTGACCTCCAAAAGGTCGGTGATCATGGATAACTGATCGCCGGCGCGGTCTACGATTTTTTGCAAAACTTCGGCCTGCTTCGGATTGACCTCTCCCAACATCTGCTCTTTCATCAGTTGGGCGTAGCCCACGACCACATTCAGCGGCGTGCGCAGCTCGTGGGACATGACGCCGAGAAATTCATCTTTAATTTTGTTTGCTTTGACTATGCGCTCATAGAGCTGAGAGTTGTGGATGGCTATCGCGGCCTGGCCGGCCAGTGCGGTGAAAAACTGAACCTCTTCACCGCCGAATTCGCGCTCCTCATTGGAATAGAAAACGATATCTCCGATGGCTTTCCCCTTAACGATCAGCGGCACTCCCAGATAGGAAATAGGATGGGCTGCCTGAAGAAACGCGACGTGGCGGGTGCGCGGATCAGCACGCGCATTCCGAACCACCAAGGGTGCCTTAGTTTGAAAGACTACGCCCGTCAAGCCAAGCTCTTTTTCCCATTGTGCCAACTTCTGCGGGCTTCCGTCGAACTTGCGGCTGGCGACGGGTTCTAACTCGCCGGTCGCCGGATTGTATAGCCTGATGACCGCCGCGGCATACGGGAGCAGAGCGTCCAGCTTTTCAAGGAAGAGGTCTAAAACTGTTTGGAGGTCAAGTGTCGAAGTCATGGCGCTGCCGATTTCATGGAGAGTGCTGATTCGATCAAGATTCCGCCGGATCTGCTCTTCGGCTCGCTTGCGGTAGGCAAATTGCTCTGCTTGCTCCTTGGAGATTTTTTGCAGCCATTCAGTCTGGGCGAAGTAACCGTAAAAAATAGCGATCGTGAACGGAAAACTGCTGCGCAGATAGACGGTCAGATCGCCGATCTCTCCCGATTTAAGAAGAAAGTAGGCGTACAGAACGGGAGCCAAGATGGCGATCCCCAGCAGCGCGCTAAAGCTCCGACATATGGAAGAGAGAAAAATCGTCACAAAGCACACAAGGTAGAAGTCCGGGCCGGCGCCCCGGCTGACGACCAGGGATGCGGACAGACAAAGGGTATCGACAACGATCAGGAGCGCATGAAAGGAAAACGTTTCGAAGCGTCGCTCATCGACAAAGTACAGAGCGCAATTGGACAACAGATAAACAACAAGAAAAGCATGCGTCGTGGCGGGGGTGACCCATCGCAGTTGAGAGAAAAGCAGCAAATAGGAACAGATGATAATCAGCGGCCATCGGATGCGGATGACGGTCATCTTTCTCGGGGCATCGAGAATTCCGAGCGCCCATGACAGGGCCGGAGAAGAGGTCGTGGTTTGAGCGAGTTCCATTTGCCCTGTACTCAAGTCGTGCCGCCATCCGTGGCTATGATCGACGGATCGACCTCCGAAGAATCCGCAACGAGCCGCGCCTGCGATGATGACAAATGTCCAACGCCGAACCTAAACCCGCAGGAAGGTGACAGTGGACGGCGTTTGATCGAGAATAGTCCAAGCGGTTCAAAAATTCCAGGGAAGATAGATGGTGGGCCTGTCTGGAACAATAGAGGAATAGATCAGTAGACCGCATTTACGCTTTCTCCATTGTTCCAATGTCGAATGCTCCAATGCTCTAAATTTTTCCTACGGAAAAATTTGGTGGGCCCACCTGGATTCGAACCAGGGACCTACCGGTTATGAGCCGGTGGCTCTAACCAGCTGAGCTATGGGCCCGTAAGAAAATTTTAGATTTTGGATTTTCGATTTTGGATTAAAAGCTCGCAGGTTCGCGCGCGTTTTGCAAGTACGGCATCCCGATCCGTGCGCTAAGTCTCCATAAAACTTTTCAGGCGTTTGCTGCGGCTCGGATGCCTGAGCTTGCGCAGCGCCTTGGCCTCGATCTGGCGGATGCGCTCGCGCGTCACGGTGAACTTCTGGCCGACCTCTTCCAGGGTGTGGTCGGACTTCTCGCCGATGCCGAACCGCATGCGCAACACCTGCTCTTCGCGCGGCGTCAGCGTCGCCAGCACCTTTTTGGTCTGCTCTTGCAGGTTGATGTTCACCACGGCGTCGGACGGCGTCATGATCCGCTTGTCTTCGATAAAATCTCCCAGGTGACTGTCCTCTTCCTCGCCCACGGGGGTCTCCAGCGAGATCGGCTCCTTGGCAATCTTCAGCACCTTGCGCACTTTGTCCAACGGAATCTCCATCTTGCCGGCAATCTCTTCGGGGGTCGGCTCGCGCCCGATCTCCTGGACCAGATAGCGGGAGGTGCGGATCAGTTTGTTGATCGTTTCGATCATATGGACCGGGATACGGATCGTGCGCGCCTGGTCCGCGATCGCGCGCGTGATCGCCTGACGAATCCACCAGGTCGCATAGGTGGAAAACTTGTAGCCTCGCTGGTACTCGAACTTGTCCACCGCCTTCATGAGACCGATATTTCCCTCCTGGATCAAATCTAGAAACTGAAGCCCGCGGTTGGTGTATTTTTTTGCGATGCTCACCACCAGACGGAGATTGGCCTCGATCAGCTCCTTCTTCGCGATGTTTGCCCGGGTCTCGCCTTCAATAATCGATCGGACGCGACGCCGGAGCTCGTCGGCGGGCATCTCAAGCTCCTTTTCAACCCGCCGCGCCTCCCGCCTGCCCTCGCGGATCGCCTCGACCATCTCTTCGATGGCCTGGTGACCCATGCGCAGCGATCCGATGGCCCGCTGCCAAGCCTTCTTGCGCCCGTTGCTCGGCGCGATCTGGAGAATATCCTGGGCCGCCTTGCCGGTCCGGCGCTCAAAGTCGGACAGTTTGCGGTCGAATGCGAGCAGCCGGCCCATGGCCGCCTTGAGTCCATCCACTATTGCCTCGGTCTGCCGCCGGTTGAGCTGCATGTTCCGGAGGCTCGCGAATACCTTTTCCTGGTATTTCGCGAGGATCTCGGCCAAGAGCTTGCGTTTGCGAGCCGAAGTCTTTTTGCCGGCGATCTGGCGCTTGATCTTCTCTCGCTCCCGCGCCAACCGCCTCAGTTTGCCGATCTGCTCCAAAACTCCTTTTTCGTGGACCTCTTCGTATTCCAGCTCTTCGACCTCCTCCTCTCCGTCCTCCCGGATGATTTCGCGCACGCGGATTTCGTGTTGCGCCAGCTTTTCTCCGAGCGACAAGACGTGGCTGAGCGCCAGCGGGCTCGACAGAACCTCTTCGATAACTTGTTTTTCTCCCTGCTCGATTTTCTTCGCGATCTCAACCTCGCCCTCGCGGCTCAAGAGCGAGACCGTGCCCATCTCCCGAAGGTACATCCGGACCGGATCCCCGGTCTTGCCGGTGACGTCGCCGTCCACCTCGACTTCGATCTCCTTTTCCTCTTCCTCCTCCTCCGACGGATCTTCCCCTTGGCCGCCCAGCGTCACCCTCTGGTTGGAGTCGATGACCTCGATGTCCATCTCTCCGAACAGCGACATGACATCGTCGATCTGGTCCGGCGACACGACGTCGGCCGGCAGCATGTCGTTAACCTCGTCGTAGGTCAGGTAGCCCTTCTCCTTGCCGAGGTCAATGAGCTTTTTGACCTCCTTCATCTCCTTCTTCCGCGCGATCTGCGGAGAGAGGGAGGTCGGTTTCTCCAGCTTCAGCGGATGTCCGTCTTGGCCGCGTGCCGCTGGCGGAGCAGCTGTCGTTCTCTTCGGACGGCCTCTTGCCATTCGAGCATCCTTTCTCTTTTGGTCTTCTCGTCTTTCACTTCTTCCGCGCGGCGAATCGCCTGCCGCAACTGTCGTTGCAAGTCTCTCAGATGCCGCCTGCGGAGGTGGGACAGGCAGTCGGCGGCCATTCTTTCGCCGTCTTCTTCGGCGATCTTTTCTCCTTCAAGCATAAGCCCGGCGATCTCGGCCGCGCGCTCGGAGGAGAGTCTTTGAGAGAATCGCGTCGCTTCCACCTCGCCATATTCCTTCCATTCGGCGAGGATCGCCCCGACCATCTCGCACCACGCGGGACTCACCAACCGCTCGAACTCGCCCTCCTGCATCACCTGTTGAATGATGGTAGGGGACCTCAGCATGAGACAGACCAAGGAGCGCTCCGCCATGTCTTCCCGGGCCGTCAGCGGCGCCTCCTTGGGAGGAGTTCCGCCGGCCGGAGCGCGCTGGGCTGCGCCGGCGCCGGGCATGGGAGCGCGCAACAGGCTCTCGCGAATTCCCAGCATATCGACCGCCCGCCGGATCAACAGATCGGCCTCGAAAGCGTTGCGGACCTTGGCCAACACCCGCTTGACCTCCTGAGCGATTTGACTCTTGGCTTCAAGGCTCCGCCCGAAGCGTTCCTCCAGCCAGGTCAAGTAATAGTCCGCCAGCGGAATCGCTCGATCGATGATCGCTTCCAACGCGTCTTTCCCCTGGGAATGAATAAACGTATCGGGATCCTCTCCCTTAGGCAAGAAGGCCGCGCGGCCCAACAGTCCTCCTTCGAGAAATATCTCAAAGCTGCGCGCGGCCGCCTTGCGCCCGGCCTCGTCGCCGTCGAATAGGGCAATGATGTTTTTGGTGTAGCGTCCCAGTATCCGCACATGGTCCGGCGTCAACGCGGTCCCCAAAGTCGCCGCTGTGTAGGCGACGCCGAATTGCCACAGCGCGATCACGTCGAGGTAGCCCTCCACCACGACCACGCGGTCCTGCTGGCGGATCGCCTCTTTAGCGTGGAACAGCCCATAGAGCGTCGCTCCCTTGCGGAAGAGCGGAGTCTCCGTGGAGTTCAGATATTTCGGCAGCCCCTCGCCGATCACCCGCCCGCCGAACCCGACGATCTTGCCGCCCGGCTCGGCGATGGGAAACATCAGGCGGCCGAAAAATTTTTCGCCATAGCGCTCCGCGCCCCGGTCGCTCAGCAGACCCAGCCGCACGGCATCCTTGAATGAGATGCCCTCGCGCTTGAGATATTCGACCAGGCCCTGGCCGCCCTGCGGCGCGTAGCCGAGATAAAACCTGCGCGCTGCCTTTTCGTCGACGCCGCGGGCCTTGAGATACTCCAGCGCCCCCTTGCCGCCGGCGCGGCCGAACAGGTTCTCGTGAAAATAGGCGGAGACTTTCTCGTTGATGCGGAACAGCGACTCCCGCTGCTCGGCCTCGCGCCCGTCGCGCGGCTGGCGTCGCTGTTCGACCACGATCCCGTAGCGCTTGCCGACCCGTTCGACCGCTTCAGGAAAGCTCAAATGATCGTATTGCATCAAAAAGTGAAAAACGCTGCCGCCGGCGCCGCAACCGAAACAGTGGAATATCCCTTTTTCTTCGCTGACCGTGAAGGAAGGGGTTTTTTCCGAGTGAAACGGGCAGAGCCCAAGGTAGTTCCGGCCGACTTTTCTAAGAGTGAGGTGATCCGAGAGCACCTCGACGATGGAGGCCCGGTCGCGGATCTCGATAATCTTTGCTTCGGGAATCATGCGGCGTGCCTAAATATAACCGTCCTGTTCACCGGAATCCGCGTCGCCGCGCGTCGGGAGATTCGCGCGGCCGAACAGAATCAACCCCTGGGCGAACTGGCTCAGCAGGGGCGCCAGAAAGGATTGATGGATTTGCTGCGCCGTTTTGGACGGAAGAAAGGGAGACGAGGTAAGAAAGAAAATGAGCAGCGCCAATAGGGCGGCGCCCTTTCCGGTCCCCACCACCACGCCGCCGATTCGATTGATTCCCTGGAGGAAGAGCAGCGACGCGGAACGATGGAGCAGCCAGCCCACCAAATTCAAGCCGAAGTATGCCAGGAAGAAGAGCGAGACGAAGGTGATGGCTCGGAGCAGGAAATATGAGGAGGTCCAGGACGCCGCCCACAGCGCGGCTACGGGCTCGTCGTAACGGACTGCGATCATGAATCCGACAACAAGACCGAGCAAGGAAAAGACCTCCCGGAAGAGCCCCTTAAAATAGCCTCTCAAGGCGAACAGGAGCAGGAGACCGAGGAGAATCGGATCGACGATATTCACTGGCCGGCCACACCTGGGAAAATCGAAGTCAACGCGCCTCGCTGTCTTTCAAACTCTCACGCGCCGCGCAACATCTCTTTGACCAGTTCGCTCACTCGCTTGCCCTCGCTCCTCCCGGCCACCTTAGGCATCAGGCGCTTCATCACGCTGCCCAGGTCCTGAAGGCCCTTGGCGCCGACCTCTTCAATCGAGCCGCGAATTAGAGCTCGAACTTCTTCCTCGCCCAAAGCCTCCGGCAGGAAGCGGCGCAGCGCGGCCAGCTCGGCCTCTTCCTGCCGCAACAGGTCCGCCCTTCCGCCCTTGCTGAAATACTCGATCGCCTCTTGGCGCTGCTTGCAGAGCGTGGCGATCGTTCTGAGGATCTCGTCCGCGCTGAGCTCCCCGCGCTGCTTGATCTCTTCGTAGTGGACTGCCGACAAGAGGAGCCGCAAGGCGGAGACCGTCGGCCGGTCTCCGCCCTTCATCGCGGCCTTCATCGAATCCTGAATATCGGTTTTGAGTCCCACGCTCGTGACTGCGACGCTTTGGGGATGCGCGGCGTTAAAAGTAGTGGCTGCGAGAGCGCCGCAGCGCTCTCTTTTTCGCGGCTATCGCCTTTTTCTTCCGCTTGACGCTCGGCTTTTCGTAGTGTTCGCGCTTGCGCAACTCCGCGAGAATGCCGGCCTTTTCGCACAGCTTTTTGAAGCGCCGGATGGCGCTCTCGATGGATTCGTTTTCTCTAACTCTGATTCCGGTCATCGGTATGAATCACCCCCCACTCCTCCGTGGCCCAGAAATTTACTGCTCTTAAAATCGCAATTCTAACGGATTCATGCCTCAAGTCAAGCTAACCATCGGCCCGGATACCGCCGGGGCGCGCGAGCCGCATCTCCGGCGCAGACGGATCTTCCGGAGCGGCCTGAAACGGTCGAGAATCCTGTCCCACATCGATCGAAGCGGGTTTGCAGCCCGGCACGAGCCGCAGGGTCTCACTAGCAGGACGCTGAAAAAAGCCGCTCGTGCTTCGAGTCAGCACGAACGGAAATTCTCCGATGATTTCAATCCATCCTCCGTTCGTCCTGAGCTTTGTCGAAGGATGAACGGAGTTTTTCGGCACCCTCTAGTCCGTATGGAACCCGGTAAGCTCTCAGTTATAAAGAACCTCTTTGAGCTTGGCGATCAGCCCCGGGTCGAGCTTGAACAGCCCGGAGATGATCTTCTCCGCTTCGTCGCCGGGCACAAGCCGGATTCCCAAATCGGCCTTCTTCGCTTCCGCGATGAACTCCGGGTCCTTCAAAGTCTCCTCAAAGGCCTTGCGCAAAAGCTGCGCGCGGTCTTTCGGGGTTCCCGGCGGCAGGGTATAAGTGCGGACGATCTCGCTGTCGCCGTGGATTCCGACCTCGATCATCTTACGCCCTTCGTCGCTCTTCGCGAGGCTCAACGCCTGGGGCACTTTCGGAAGATCGGGGTGAGTCCTGCGGTTGGCCTGTAAGACGACCATCGCGTCGCCCGACTCCAGCGCCTTGCGCCAGGTAACCCTCACGGACTCCCAACCCCAACAGCCGCCCGCCAACTCTCCGCTCTCCGCCGCCAGCCGGATATCCGCCGTTCCCTTGTACCCGGAGACGAGCTGGATGGGCAAGCCTGCCGCCGCTTTGATGATCCGGGTGGCATTGTCGGGGGTGGAGGTGCCCGGCCCGACGCCGCCCATTTTAACCGGCGTCTTCGACGCCGCCCATCGCTCGACGCTGGTAATGCCACTGGCCTTGGTGAAGGCGCAGACCACGTGGTCCGTCGTCGGTGCGCCGATGAATTCGAATTTTCTGGCGTCGAACTCCACGCCTTTCTGCCCCAAGACCTGGCCCAGAAACAGGCCGCCGATGAAATGGCCGATCGTAAGACCGTCCGGCTTAGCTACCTTATAAACATGGTTGGCGGCGATCAGGCTGCCCGCGCCCGTCATGTTGTCCACGATCACGGTAGGGCTGCCGGGAATGTGTTTGCCGAGATAGCGCGCTAGCGCCCGCGCGTAGGTATCGAAACCTCCGCCCGCGGAAAAACCCACGACGATCCGTATCGTCTTGCCGCTGTAAAACTGCTCTTGCGCGTAGACCGACGCGGTCAGAGCCAAAACCAGGAACAGACCGAGGCAACAGAAAACCAAACTCTTGATGCCGGAACCGTATCTAACTTTCATATCAACCTCCTCGGCGAAACCGCGTGAGATGCCGTCATCTAAATCATAAAACTCTGTCGTGTCAAGCCGCGCATTACTTTCTCTTCAGTCTTATCTTCCAGAACTTCTCCGGGTAGTCTGAGATCAGGCCGTCGACGCCGAGGGCGAGGAATTTTTCCATCTCGCGGAGGTCGTTGACGGTCCAGACGAAGGTTTTGAGGCCGGCCTCGGCGGCCTTTTCCAGCGCGCCGGGGCTCACCAGCTCTTTCTGCATGTGGATGGAATAGGCCCCGAGCTCGCGCGCGACCTGGAACGGGTTCTCCTTGCTTCCTCTGCCGTAGAGAACGCCGAGGGTCGCCTCCGGCGCGAACTCCCTTACCCGGCGCAGCGAGCGGTAGTCGAACGACGAAACGATGGCCCGCTTGAGATATTTATAGTGGCTGAGAATGAAGAGAGTTTTGAGTTCGATTCCGAGGGGCCCCTTCGGGAAAGTCTTGACTTCGATGTCGAGCGCCGCCTTGCCGACCACAATCTCCATCGCCTCTTCGAGCGTGAGAATCCGCTCGTTCTTGAGGGATTTCTTAAACCACGAGCCGACATCGAGCTGCTTGAGCTGCTTGAGGGTCTTGGCTCTGACCGTGCCGCTCGCGCGCGCCGTGCGCTTAAGGCTCTCGTCGTGAAACACGACCACATGGCCGTCCTTCGAGAGCTGGCAATCCACCTCGACCACGTCCACGCCGGCGGCCAGCGCCTTCTCGATGGCGATGCGCGTATTCTCCGGATAAGCGCCGGAGCTGCCGCGGTGAGCGATCCTCAAGAAGCTCGCCTTCATGATGTTTCAGGCTCCGGCGGAATGTCGAGATGCCTTAAACTGAATCTTACGCAGTTCGGTCCGCTTTGCGCAAGTAGATGAAGAATTCTTTGTTCCCCTTCGGGCCGAGCAGCGGCGATTCCACCACTCCGAGCGCTTCGAATCCGAACGCGACAGCCGCAGCCTTGATCTCTTCGATCACGCGCGCGTGCTCCCCGGCGTCGCGCACGACGCCGCCTTTGCCCACTTTTCCCTTGCCGACTTCAAATTGCGGCTTGATCAGCGCCACGACCTCGCCGCGCGGCGCGAGCAGATCGCGGACCTTGGGAAGGACCAGGCGAAGCGAGATAAAAGAGACATCGATCGTGGCGAGTTGTGGAGCCTGGGGAAGCTCTGCGGGTTCAAGAAAGCGGATATTTCTCTTTTCCAGGACGACGACGCGCGGATCGTTTCGGAGTTTCCAGTCGAGCTGGCCGTAGCCCACGTCCACCGCGAAGACCTGCCGGGCGCCGAAGGTGAGGAGACAGTGCGTAAAGCCGCCAGTCGATGCGCCCACGTCGAGGACAAACTTATCTTCGACGTCCATGCCGAACTCTCTCAGCGCCTTCTCCAGCTTAACGCCGCCGCGGCTGACGTAAGGCGGCGCGCCGCCCTTCAGCCGGATCGCCGCGTCCGGATCGATCAAGCTGCCGGCCTTGGTCGCGGGGCGGTCGCCGACGAAAACCTCGCCTGCCAGAATTCGGGCCCGCCCCTCCTCCCGGCTCTGAACCAGCCCGCGCTCGACCAACAGCTTGTCTAGGCGCTCCCTCTTTCCCATCCCTCCTTTTTTCTCTTCTTCTCGGCCCGGACCATTTGTATCGCCGCTTGCGCAATCGCGTCCTTGTCGATGGCGCAGATTTTTTTAAGCTCGTCTTGCGTGCCGTGAGCGATGAATCGGTCCGGCACGCCGAGGCGCCTAACCGTCACGCCGGTCAGCCCTTCATCCGCCAACAATTCCAAGACCGCGCTGCCGAAGCCGCCCTGCATGACGTGGTCCTCTACGGTGATGACTCGAGAAATTTGAGTCACCACGCTCAGCAGCAGCTCACGATCGAGCGGCTTGACGAAGCGGGCATTGACCACCGCCGCGTCGATTCCCAACTGGGCAAGGTCGCGCGCCGCCTTAAGAGCGGGAATGACGGTGTTGCCGATCCCCAGGATCGCCACGTCCTTGCCCGGCCTGAGCAGCTCGCCCTTGCCGATCTCCAGCGCGCGAATATCGCCGTCCAGCTCGACGCCGAAACCCTCTCCCCTGGGATAACGCAGCGCAATCGGCCCTTGATGCTCGATCGCGGTCTTGAGCATCTGCTGCAGCTCGTTTTCGTCTTTCGGCGCCATGACGACCATATTGGGAATAGAGCGGAGATAGGCGAAATCGAAGACACCGTGATGCGTCGGGCCGTCGGCGCCGACCAGCCCGCCGCGATCGAGCGCGAAGACGACGTGCAGATTCTGCAGGCAGACGTCGTGCAGAATCTCGTCGTAGCCCCGCTGGAGAAACGTGGAATAAATCGCGACGACCGGAACCCAGCCCTCCGTCGCCATGCCGGCGGCGAACGTCACGGCGTGCTGTTCGGCGATGCCGACGTCGTAGGAGCGCTCCGGCAGCTCGCGCGACAATTTGTCGATGCCCGTGCCGCTCCCCATCGCGGCGGTGATGCCTACCACCTTCGGATTCTCTTTGGCGAGGCGAATCAACGCGCCGGCGAAGACGTCCGTATAGGTCGGGATCGGGCTCTTGGCTTTCTTCGCCTTGCCCGTGAGGACATGGAAAGGTGTCACACTGTGATATTTGATCGGGTCCTCTTCGGCCGGCTGGTATCCTTTTCCCTTCTTGGTGATGACATGGATGAGCGTCGGGTGCTCGAGCTTCTTGACGTTCTGGAAAGTTTGAATCATCTCCTCCAGGTCGTAACCGTCGATCGGGCCGACGTATTGAAAGCCGAGCGCCTCGAAGAGAAAACCCGGCGTCACCAGGCCGATGAAGGATTCTTTGAACTTGTGCGCGAGATGGTAGAGGTTCTCGCCCACTTTGGGTAACGTCCGCAGCAGATGGACCAGATTTTTTTGCAGCCGCACCGCCAGGTCCGTCGTCAACTGTTTGCTGAGAAACGAGGAGAAGGCGCCGACGCGCGGGTCGATGAAGATGGCGTTGTCGTTGAGCACGACGATCAGATCCTTGGCCAGGTGGCCGGCCTGGTTGAGCCCTTCGTACGTCAGACCGGCGGTCATGCCGCCGTCGCTGATCACCGAGACGACCTTGCGCTTTGAGCCTTGCAGCGCGTTCGCCACAACCATGCCGAGCGCGGCGGAGACCGACGTGCCGGCGTGTCCGGCGCCGAAGACATCGTATTCGCTCTCCTCGCGGCTCAAAAAGCCGCTGAGCCCGCCCAACTGGCGCAGCGTCGGGAGCTTCTCCCGCCGGCCGCAGATCAACTTGTGGGCGTAGCCCTGGTGGCCCGTGTCCCACACGATGCGGTCGTCCGGCGTGTTGAAGGCGTAGTGCAGCGCCAGCGTCAGCTCCACCGCGCCGAGCGTGGACGCGAGATGGCCGCCCACCTCGGAGACGACCGACAGAATCTCCTCGCGCACCTCTTGCGCGAGCGCAGGCAGCTCCGCGACCGCGAGCTTGCGAAGGTCGGCAGGTTCGTGGATCTTGTCAAGCAGCTTGGTCATAAATTAGATGCCGTGGCTCGTGCTCGCGCTCGTTAAAAACACGAACACGAAGCTTCGAAGGACTACCCCGCAGCAGCACGAACACGATCGCTTTCTATAACGCCCGTTCCACGATGGTGCGAGCGATGGCTCTGAGCGGGTCTGCATCTTTACCAAAAGGGTCAAGCTCCTTCAAGCAGCGGTCAAGCAGCTCCCGCGCGCGCTTTCTCGCCGCGCCGAGGCCCGCGACCGATGGGTAGGTCGCCTTTTTCTTCTCGCTCCCGGCGCGCCCTTCACCTCCATGCCCGGCCGCGTCCATGATGTCATCGGCGATTTGAAAAGCCAAGCCCAAATAACCTCCGTAGCGCTCGACCCGGCGAAGCTCCTGCCGCGTAGCGCCGCCGATTTTCGCCCCCACTTTCGCGCAGACGCAAATCAACGCGCCCGTCTTTCGCGCATGGATGTGTTCGACGGCGGCCGTGTCCGCTTGCTTGTCCTCCGCCTCAAGGTCCACGGCCTGCCCGCCGACCAGCCCATCGGCGCCCGCGGCTCGAGAGATGTCGTAAATCAGCTCCAGAACCAACCCCGGTTTCAACGATCGGACTGCCTCGGGCCGGCTCATCAGCTGGAAGGCCTCCGTGAGCAGCGCGTCGCCGGCCAATAGAGCGATGCCCTCGCCGAATAACTTGTGGGTTGCCGGCTCGCCTCGTCGAAAATCGTCGTTATCCAGGGCCGGGAGATCGTCATGGACGAGGGAATAGGCATGAATCAGCTCAAGCGCGCAGGCAAAGAGCAGCAACTGTTTGCGCTCTGCACCGAACAGCTCCCCGGATGCCAATGTCAAAATCGGCCGCAGCCGCTTGCCGCCGGACAACACGCCATAGCGCATCGCCTTGACAATCGTCCGCGGGCGCTGTTCGGATTGTTTGAGATAGCGCTCCAGGCTGCGGTCGATGAGCGCCTTGCGCTCGCTGAGATAGGCTTCGATGTCGAGCTTCGGCACGGGCTAAGATTCCTCGTCCTCCGAATCCTCGCCGGCCGTCTGTTCCATAGACTTGAGCTGGAGCTTGCCTTCTTTGTCTTTCACCAGCACCTCGATTTTCTTCTCCACCTCGGTCAGCTTCTGATTGCAGAGATTGACCAGCTTGACTCCCTCTTCGAAAGCCGCCAGCGACTCCTCCAGCGAAAGCTCGCCCGACTCCAGCCGCTCCACCACTTTTTCCAATTCTTTCAGGGCCTGTTCGAATTTTTTCTTCTCTTGGTCCTTCTTGGCCATCCCCCGTCTCCCTTAAGCACGCAAGGGCGCGATGAATCGCACCCCTACACTTTGCGATCTGCCTACTGCCTGCCCTGAGCTTCGTCGAAGGGCCTGCTACCTACTTCAGCCATAGGCTGATCCGCCTTTGGCGGAGCCTCCTGCCTGCCCGCTATCTTAAGCAGCTCCATCGGATCCACTCGCGCGCCGTTCAACCGCGCGCCCCAGTGCAGGTGCGGGCCGGTCACCCGACCCGTCATGCCCGCCAGGCCGATGATATCGCCCTTGCGGACCTCCGCATTTTTCTCCACGCGAAACTCCGAGAGATGAAAATACATGGTGTAGACGCCCCCGCCGTGGTCGAGGACGATGCTCTTCCCGCTAAAATAAAAATCGTCCCGCAGCGCCACGCGGCCGTGGTTGGCGGCGGCAATCTCCGTGCCCAGTTGCGCCTTCAAGTCAACCCCGCCGTGGGGAGCGCGCGGCGAGCTGTTGATCACCCGGCGCAGACCGAAAGGCGAGGTGATCTGGACGGCGACCGGCGCGAGAAAGCCTCCATCCCACAGGCGGCTCGCCGTCCGCGTTTTCCACAGCCGGTCGAACTCGGCCTGCTCGCGCTTGATCCGTTTCATTGTAGCCGCATCGATCTGGTCGAAAGAGGGCGACACCGAGAAGGCTTCGCTGGGATATTCCCTGGTCAGCACGGATACGGTGGCGCGGCGCTCCCATTGCTGCCCGGCGCCGGTGCGACCCCGAACGGAGATTTCTACGGCGCCCGGGGGCCTTTCCAGGTCCACTCCAACCAATGCCGCATAGGAGCCGTCCGGCATGGGAAACGGCACGATCTCCGTACCGCCGAAAAAGACCTTTGCTCCCGCGACCTCTTTTCCAGTGAAGGTGACGACGGCGATTCCTCCCTGGGGGATCTCCGCCGGCTCGACCGTGATTGTCCCCGGCCCCTCTTGGGCAAAAACGGAGGTCCACAGGAGGAGACAGTAAAGCGGGATGATCCGCGCCGCCTTCATTCTTTCTGCTCGATCCGGCAAAGCACCCTGCCGCGCGCAAAGGAAACGCGCAGCAGATCGCCGATACTGATAGCGACGCTGTCTTTCACGACCGACTGCTCGGGCATTTTTTGGGCGATACTGTAGCCGCGGTCGAGGACCGCGAGCGGACTTAGACCGTTCAGCCGCTCCGACCCGTGCGCCAGCCGGTCGCTGAGCCGCGCCACGTGATCGCGGAAGCGCCGCCACAGGCTGAGCGACAACTCGTCGAGCCTGAGCTGGTTCTCGCGCAGGCGCCGGCTCGGATCGCTCAACCGGCGCGCCAACCCTTGCCAGGCCCCTCGTTCGGATTCCGCCCGGCTCTGCATGGCCCGCAGGAGCCGGCTCCCATGACTTTCGAGCTCCTCGACCAACTCCTCCCGGCGCGGCACCGCCATCTCCGCGGCCGCCGTCGGCGTCGGCGCTCGATGGTCGGCGACAAAATCGGCTATGGTAAAATCCACCTCATGACCGACGGCGGAGATGACCGGGACCGGCGCGGCAAAAATCGCTCGCGCGACCACTTCCTCGTTAAACGCCCACAGATCCTCCAACGATCCGCCGCCGCGCCCGACGATCATCATGTCTACCAGCCCCGAGCCGCCCAGGTCGGAAATTCCTTCGGCGATCTCCTGAGCGGCGCCGTCGCCCTGCACCCGGACGGGCCGGACTATGACCCTGCGGGCCAGGAAACGGTCATGCAGGATGCGGAGCATGTCGCGCAGCGCCGCTCCGTGGAGCGAGGTGACGATGCCGATCGCGGCGGGCAAAAACGGCAGCTCCCGCTTGCGCTCGGCGGCGAACAGCCCTTCTTCCCCGAGCTTTTTCTTAAGCTGCTCGAAGGCGAGGTAGAGCGCGCCCTTTCCCCTCGGCTCCATGATCTCCACATAGAGCTGCAAGTCGCCGCGCGCCTGATAGAGACTGACGCGGCCGAAGCAGAGCGCCTCCATCCCGTCCTCGGGCTTAAACTTAAGACTCGTCCCCTGGCGGCGGAACATCACCGCGGCGATCTGGCTCTTGTCGTCTTTGAGCGTGAAGTAGATATGGCCCGACGGCGGCACGCGGAAGTTGGAGACCTCGCCTACCACCCAGAGCGCGTCCAGCTCGCGCTCCAGCGTTCCTTTGATGATCTGGCTCAACTCGCTGACGGTGAGATATCTGCGCGACTCCCTGGCAAACAAAGGCAGGCCGCTCTCCCCTTTTCCCTGTCGCATTCCAGTCCCGCAAAACGACTAGCCCTCCGGGCGGAGGGCTAATGAAAATGCAAAATGAAAATTGCAAAGTGTAAAGATCAAGAGAATTTCCTGTCCCTCATTTTACAATTTGCATTTTGAGATTTGCATTCGGTCCTTTGACCGGCCTACTTGTTCACCACCTGCTTGAACACGTCCCACCCCTTCAGCAACTCCAACGCGCGCCTGAGTTGGGCGTCGTTTTCGGGCGTCATCTCGCTCATCGGCGGCACCGGTCTCTCCGTCTCCTTCTCCTTGTCCCTCTCTTTGTCCTTAAGCTCCTGCGGCGCCTGCTGGTTCTGCAAATGGCCCGGCAGATTCTCTTCCCGGACCACCGGACGCTTCCGTTCGTCTCCCTTCGTATCCGGCGGCGGCGTGTTTTCGATGACGATGTCGGGGACGATCCCGGAGGCCTGTATCGAGCGGCCCTTGGGAGTGAAGTAACGGGCCGTCGTGAGGCGGAGCGCCGAGCTGTCGTCCAGCGGCAAAATAGTCTGAACCGATCCCTTGCCGAAGGTCTTGGTTCCCAGGATCAAGGCCCGTTTGTGATCCTGCAAGGCGCCGGCGACGATCTCCGAGGCGCTCGCGCTCCCCGCGTTGACCAACACCACGATCGGGAATCCGGTCCACGAGCCCTCTTTGTGCGCGAAATATTTTTGCTTCTGGCTCTCCAGACGGCCGTCCGTATAGACGATCATCCCGGAGTCGAGAAAGAGATCGGTCACCCTGACCGCCTGGGTCAGCAGACCGCCCGGATTATTGCGCATATCCAGCACCAGCCCCTTGAGCCCGCCTTTTTCCTGGCTGAGTTTCTCCAAGGCCCGCTGGAGGTCCCGGTCGGTCCGCTCCTGAAACTGCGCGAGGCGGATATAACCGTAACCTTCCTCGAGCACGCGGCTGCGCACGCTCTGCACGCGAATGACGTCGCGCACAAGAGTAAAATTCAGCAGCTCCGGCACGCCTTCCCGCTTGACCGAGATCGTGACCTTGCTGCCCCTGTTGCCGCGCATCCGCTTGACGGCCTCCATCAAAGACATGTCCTTGGTGAAGTCATCTTCGATCTTGATGATCTGATCCCCGGATTTCACTCCCGCGCGATAGGCCGGCGTGTCCTCGATCGGCGAAACCACCGTCAGCACGCCGGTGCGCACCGTGATCTCGATGCCGAGGCCGCCGAATCTCCCCTGCGTGTCCATCTGCAGCTCTTTGTAGAGATCGGGGGTGAGGTAGGCGCTGTGAGGATCGAGGCCGTTCAGCATGCCGTTGATCGCGCCCGATATCAGATCCTTGGCGTTCACGTCTTCGACGTAGTTCTTTTTGACGATAGAGAGGATATTGGTGAAGGTCTCCAGGCTCTCGTAATCCTCGCGCGGCACGGCCGAGACGTTTGTCACGACATGCCCGCTTAGGATGAAACCCAGGCCGAGACCAACCAGGAGAAATACGATCGACGCTCTATGCTTCCAAAGCACCTTCATGGCCTATCTCCTTAACGGAAATCTAGTAGATTTTTAATTTATCTCAAACCGCGCCAAATATCCATCACTTTCTAAACCAGGGAATGGGGTCCAAGGGCTTACCGTCCTTGCGGATTTCAAAATACAGCCGGGCGCCGGCGAGCGAGTCGCTGTCCCCCACCTGGGCGATCGGTTCCCCCCGGCGCACCGGCTCGCCCGGTCTTTTCAACAACTCCGAGAGATGGGCGTAGAGCGTGTAGTACCTCTGGCCGTGATCGATGATCATCATCTTGCCATAGCCCGAAAAACGGTCCGCGAAGATGACTTTGCCGCCCTCGACCGCCTTGACCTCGTCCCCCAACGACGCCTCGATGTCGATGCCTTTGCGGAACAGCTCGGCGGCAAACTCCGGGTGGCGGGTCTTGCCGAAGGTCCCTACCAGAGCGCCCTTGACCGGATAGTCCAACCGCCCGCGCATCGTCTCAAAGCCGGTCCCGGCCGGGACATCTTTCGAAATCGCCGCCGATTTGCGGTTCATCTCGTCGATCATCTTCTGGAGCTTCAGGGCCGCCTGTTCCAGCTCTTTGAGCGCCCTCTGGCGCGATTCTTTTTCGCGCCGCAAGCCGGCTAGCACCTCTTTTTTCTTCTCGCGCTCAACGCGGATCGATTCCTTGATCTCGATCAGGCTCCTTCTCTGCCGGTCCACCTCCGCCCTTCTCTGCTCCAGCTCTTTTTTTATCGCCAGCTGGCGCTGCGACTCGTCGCTCAGCCGGTCGACGAGCTTGCGGTCGTAGGCGAGCGTCACTTCCAGATAGCGCTTGCTCCGCATCAGCCCGGCCACGGAGCCGGCGCCGTTGAGCAGTATAAAAGGGCTGCCGCCGCGCTGCCATTTGTAGAGCGCCCGCGCCCGTTGTTTCAAAAGTTTCCTCCGGTCCCCGAGAGAACTGAGGAGGCGCTTCGCTTCCTCCTCTTTTTTCTGCAGATTCGCTAGAATCGTTTCGAGGATCGCGTTGACCTTCCCTAAGTCCTTTGTCTTTCGGTCGAGGCTCTCGTCGATCTTCGCGAGGCTCTCCAGGACCGAGCCTTCCTGCCGCTTGACCTTGGCGATCCCCTGCCGCTCCTTCTCGATCTTTTGTTTGATGCCTCCAAGCTCCCGCTCGACCGCGGCGCCACGCGCGATCAAGGGCAAGAGCAGGCTCATTGCAAAATGAAAAATGCAAAATGCAAAAGTTAAAACGGGTTGGAGTTTCCGTCTTTCAATTTGAATTTTGCACTTTGCAATTTTCATTTTACACTCGCGCGTCTTCGGCGCGCGCATCACCATCTCTTGAGAAATCGGCGCAACGAGAGCAGGCTCCCAAGCGTTCCCATCACCCACCCCAGGCCGACCAGGAGCAACAGGCTGTCGGGGGCGAGAAACTGAAGCTGCGCGCGCTCGGCCAGGATTCCCAACGAAGCCGGGAGCTGAGAAGTCAACGAGACAAAGAGCTGCCACAGACAGAGCACGGCGAGCCCCGCGCCAAGCAGCCCCTGCACCATCCCCTCGAGCACAAACGGCGCTTTGATCAGCAACCGGCGCGCGCCCACGAGCTGCATGATTTCGATCTCGTCTTTGCGCGCGAGGATCGCCAATTTCACCGTGTTGCCGATAATGAGCAACGTGGCGGCGAAGAGAAAGCCGCCCAGCACCCATTGCGCCCACTGAACTCCGAGCAACACCAGGCCGAACTTTTCCATCCATTCTTCCGGATATTCCACCTCGCCGATGCCCTTCTCCGCGCGCAGCCGCTTGACCACCTCCGCCAAGGCGCCGTGGCTGCGGTAAGCCGTCTTGAGTGTGATCTCGAGCGAGGCGGGGAGGATCTCGGCCGAGAGCCCTTCCAGCACGCCCGATTGGCTCCCCAGCGATCTTTTGAACCCGTCCCACGCCTCCTTCTGCGAAACGAACCGCGAGCGCTCGATCTCGGGGTACGAGTTCACGCGGGCCAAAAGAGACTCCGTGTCCGCCGCGGGAACCGAAGTCTCGAGATAGGCGAAAATCTGAATCCGGCTGCCCCAGCCCTTCAGCAAACCCTGAAGATTTTCTTGAATGAGCAGGAAGCCGCCGAAAATGAACAGCGTCACCGCCATGGTTCCAGACGTCAGAAGGTGCGTCCAGAACACTTCTCTAAAGCTTTTAAGAACGCGACGGACGATAAACGCAATCTGAGCCCACTTCATCATTTCAAACGCCCGCCGGACATTCCTTGCGGCCGCCGGCCACACGGCCTTGCTGGAGCAACACAACCCGGTGATGAAAGCGCTCGAGCAGCCCGGTGTTATGGGTCGCGACCACCACGGTCGTGCCGCGCTGGTGCATCTGCGCGAACAGTCTCATCGTCTCGTCCGCCATTTCAGGGTCCAGGTTGCCGGTCGGCTCGTCCGCCAGCACCAACAGTGGATCGTTGACCAGCGCGCGCGCAATCGCCACGCGCTGCTGCTCGCCGCCGGATAGGGCGGGCGGCTTGGCATTGTGGCGGTCCTTAAGCCCCAACTCGCGCAGCAGATGGAAGGCCTTTCGCCGGCTCTCGCGCCGGGCCATTCCGACCACTTCCGCCGCCAGAGCGACGTTATCGAGCGCCGTGAGCCGCGCGAGCAGCCGGAAATCTTGAAACACCAGGCCGATCTCCTGGCGCAGCCGCGCAACTCCCTTGTTGCTGAGCCGCGCCACGTTGCGGCCGTTGACGACCACCTGGCCGTCGGTCGCCTCTTCTTCCCGGAAGAGCAGCTTGAGCAGCGTCGTCTTGCCGGCGCCGCTCGGACCGCTTAGAAAAACGAATTCGCCCTTCTCGATGTCGAGTTGGATATCCGTCAGGGCGGGATAACTAGGGGGGTAGATCTTGGAAACGGTAAAGAGATGGACCATTCAAGGATGAAGCTATCAGCACTCAGCCTTCAGCGAAACCCCATTTATAGCTTGACATGTACCTGGGCCGCTGTTAGAGTTCGTCAAACTCGCGGAATAGATTAATTTATTTATAAAGTATGTTGAACCAACTTACAAGCAACGCTTCAACAGCGCTAAAACCTTCGCATCCCGGAATCGACCGCTTCCGGATCGTCTTGATCAAACCCTCCAAGTACGACGACGACGGCTATGTCATCCGCTTCTGGAAAGGCGTCCTGCCGAGCAACACGCTTAATGTTTTGAATGGACTCACGCAGGACGTGATCCGGCGCGGCGTTTTGGGCGATCTCAAAATCGAGGTCGTGACTTTCGATGAAACGGCGGAAAAGCTGCCGGTCAACAAAATCATCCGCTGGAGCCGCCGGAGCGGCCTCAAGCTCGTCGTCGGATTGGTCGGCGTTCAGACCAACCAGTTTCCTCGCGCCCTGGATCTCGCGCGGCAGTTTCGCGTCGTGGGAATCGACGTTATCATGGGCGGCTTTCACACTAGCGGCACCGTCAACATGCTGGGGGCCGACGAGCCGGATATCCAGGAGCTGATGCGCGAAGGCATCACGGTTGTGTCGGGTGAGGTCGAAGGTAAATGGGATGGCATTCTGTCCGATTGCCTGCATGGGCGGCTGAAGCCGCTCTACTCCTACGCTTACAACCTGCAAGATCTCGTCGATATCAGCGATGCGCCGCTGCCCGTGACCAGCCGAAAGACCATGAAACACTTTGCCGAGCCGGCCTTCGGCACGGCGGATACCTCGCGCGGCTGTCCCTTCTCCTGCTCGTTCTGTACGATCATCAACGTCCAGGGGCGCAAGATGCGCGAACGCAGCCCCGAGAGCATCGTCGAGCTGCTCAGGCGGAATTACCGCGAGCACGGCATCTCGTTCTACTTTTTCACCGACGACAATTTCGCGCGTAAAAAACTCTGGCGCGAGACCTTCGATGCGATCATCCGCTTGCGCAAAGAAGAGGGAATCAAAGTCTCCTTCATGATGCAGGTGGACCTGGCAAAAAAACCCAAGGAGTTTGTCCCGCTCGCGGCAGAGGCGGGATGCACCCAGGTCTTCATCGGCATGGAGAGCGTCAACCCGCAGAACCTCAAGGCGGAAGGCAAAGCGCAGAACAAAGTCGAGGAATACCAGGGTATCATTAAAGAATGGCACGATGCGGGCGTGGTCGTCCACACCGGCTACATCGTCGGCCTTCCCTGGGACACGAAGGAGCAAGTCGGGAAAGATATCCAGTATCTCCTGGATATCATCCAGCCCGACCAGGCCTCGTTCTTCATGCTGACCCCTCTTCCCGGCTCACACGATCATAAGGAGATGAAAGGACGCGGCGAGTGGATGGATCCGGATTTCAACAAGCGGGATTCGTTCCACGCCACCATCAAGCACCCCAACATGACGGCGGAAGAATGGACGGAGTCCTACCTCGACGCGTGGAAGACCTTCTACAGCAAAGAGAACCTGATCCGCATCCTGTCGCGCTGGAAGGATAATCCCAAGGTCTATTGGAACCTGATGGCCGTCTACTTCTGGTACAAAAACGCGGCCCTGATCGAGAAAGAGCATCCCATGATCGCCGGCTTTTTCCGGCTGAAGGACCGGCGCGCGCGGCGGCCCGGCTTCGCCGTCGATCCTCTGTGGACGCATCTATGGAAGCGCAGCAAAGAAGTCATCCAGCTTTTCATCGCCTGGGCGAAGTTTGTCAAAGAAATGGAAGAGGTCTGGCTCCAGACCCGCAGACGAAGCGAAAAAGAGGAGCGCTGGCTCCAGGAGATTCAAAGAGTCCAGGGCGAAGTCTGGCAGACGCTTCGCATCGCCGAGTGGCAGAAACTCTATACCGACGCCAAAGCGGCGTTGCCCGTCAAGGCCAAGGCGCTGCTCGACCCCTTCGAGGAGATGTGCTCGAAGGTCCTGGTCACGCCCAAAGATTTGAAGGCCTTCTTAACACAATGGGAACGCGTCCAGAGCCGAATCCAGGAGCTGCGCAGCCAGCTGACTCCGGACGGCGAGGCCGCCCGGCGATGGCTTGACGAAATGGCGAAGCTTCAGATGAGCGTCAGGCTGGGAGAGAAAATCCAGGACTGGCAGGAGGCCTATGCCCGGCTAAGGGACAACCTTCCCGCGCAAGTTCACCTGCTGCACGCGAAATTTGACCTGTTGACCAACCGCGCGGTCTATTCCCGCCAGGAACTTCAACAGTTCTGGACGGAAACCGTGGATCACGTTCGCGCCTTGAGATGGTGGCAGATCCGTCCCTTGAAGCTCATCGCCAACCTGGCGCGGGACTTCTTCCTCACCACCTCCTTCGCCGTCAACTTCAAGTCGGCGAGGAACCCCGAATAGCCGCTTTTCCGTCAACCTCGACCGCAACGCAATCAAATTTCCTTCCGGGCGATAGCCAGGGCCGCGCGCGCGAGGTCGATCTTGTCGTCGGGAAGTTCGACAGCCTCGCGAAAGATCTTGTGGCCATCATCGCTCATTGATTGTCCCTCACCGCGGTTCCGAGATCACATCGACCAGCGCGGGAAGATTTTTCTCCTTGACGAACTTGAGCGCCCGCTCGATGGCGGGTCGCACATCCGACGGCTTTTCGATCGGGCCTTCGGCGTGAACTCCGAAGCCTCTGGCCACCGCGGCGTAATCGACCAGCGGCTCGCTTACGTGCGTGCCGATGCCGGCGTTCTCCACCGGCCGTTTGCGGAACTTGGCGAGCTCGATGCCGTGCTCTTCGGAATTGTAGAAGGACTGGTTATTGTGCATGACGATGAGCATCGGAATCTTGTGCTTGGCCGCCGTCCAGAGCGCGCTTGACGTCATCAGCAGATCGCCGTCCGCCTGAATGTCCACACAAAGCTTGCCGCTTCCCTTCATCGCGAGCGAAGCTCCGATGGACGCGCTCATGCCGTAGCCGACGCCGGCGCCGCCGCTCGTGCCGAGATGTTGTCGCGGCTTGGTAAAATCCCAGAGCCGCCGCACCCAGCCGTTGGCGCTGCCGTTGACCAGGATCCAGTCTTCCTTTTTGATCGCCTCGCCCAGCTCGTAAGCGAGAAAGGCAGTTGAGACCGCCTTCTGTCCGGCTTTGGCGCGCGCGTCGGTGAGCCATTTGGACCTGAGATCTTCGTGCCGTTTTTTGATCTCGCCAAAGCGCGCGTCGATCGCGGCTTTTTTGTTGCGGTCGTTGCCGAGCATCTCCCGGCACAGCCTCGTCAGCTCCGGCACGACGACGGAGCTGTCGGCCGAGATCGGCACATCCACCGCCTGCAAAACCTGATAGTCGCCGCACCAGCTTCTGACCAGCATATCGGCGAGCGTGACGTGGATGATCTTGGCCGGGCCGATCACGTATTCGGAGACGCGAGTCGTCCGGTTGACGCGGGTCAGAGAGCCATAGAGATCGACGACATCGAGCCCGAGAATCACGTCCGCCTTTTCCAGCAACTCTTTCGCGCCGTCGGTCACGTCCAGCGGATGGCCGTTAGGAAAGTTCATGCGGTTCCCTTTGTCGATGACCGGAATCGCCAGCAACTCGGCCAAACCCACCAACGACGCCATCGCCGCCGGGTTGCGCCCGAACATGTCGGCGACGATGAGCGGCGCGTTCGCTTCGACGAGAAGCTGCGCGGCCCGGCGCAGGGCTTCCGGATTCGCTTGCATCGGTGCGGGCGGCGCGTAGCGGCTAATGTCGGGAATGTCGATCCCGCCTTTGTACGGATCTTCCTGGAGATCGGCGTCGTAGTTGATGTAGATCGGCGCCATCGGCTCGGTGGTCGCGATGCGGTAGCCGCGGATGAAAGATTCCGGCACGCTGGCGAGCGTATAGGGCTGATCGTCCCATTTCACGTAGTCCCGCACCTGATTCCCCTGGACCAGAGCGGTGTGAATCCAGTCGATCCTCGGCCGGCGGCGCGTCGTATCCATCGGCCCCGTTCCGCCCAGGACGATAATCGGCACGCGGTCGCACCAGGCGTTGAAAATCGCCATGCTGGCGTGCTGGAGGCCGACGATGTTGTGGACGATGGCGATCATCGGCTTGCCCTTGGCCTTGGCGTAGCCGTGCGCCAGCGCGACGGAAATCTCCTCGTGAAAGCAGAAGATCACCTCGGGCTTGTAGTTCCCGCCGTAGTTGACGATCGAGTCGTGGATGCCGCGAAAGGTCGCCCCCGGATTGAATGCCGCGTACTCGATGTCGAACGCCTTCATCAAATCGACGACGATGTCGGAGCCGTATTCCGGCCTCTTTTTTTCCACTGGCGCTGTCTTAGCCATCGATGTCCTCCCTTTTTGTCGGCCGCTGAAAAAGGCCCACCTACTGCGTTGCGCTTCGAATCGCCTCGCTCGACGTACTGCAAAGAGTACGCCTGCGCTCGGCCGTTGATTTTCCGCGCGCCTTGTGGCTATCTCAACTTGGACCTTTTTGAGCGGCCTAAAAGAATTTAATTTCCGACTATGTTCATCTCCGCCGGCCCGCCTGGGGGTCTCTCGGAGGGCCTATGCGTGGGACGCGAAGTGCCAATCGTATCTCCCGGCTACTCCCATCCTTTAGGAGCAGCGCAGCAGCGACGTATCGCATAGGCCCGGAGGGAGATTCCCAGGCGGGCCGGGTCATTGTCAAACTACATCCTAATCTTTCTCCTGCAGCAATCCTCTCTGAAAAAACAACTCCAAAGTTTCCAGCAAATCCCCTTCTCTGCCGCCTGTCTCCGACGGTTTTCCGCAATCGAGCGACGCGATCTGCTCCAGAACCTTCTGCGTCGCCGGAGCGATCACCGCTTTAAGTCCGTGGTGATGGAAAGTCGCGCGCAGCTCGCGCATCTCCTCCGCCCGCCGACCAGCGTGGACCGGCAGCGCCGCGATGCTGCGGCCGACCTTGCCCACGAGGCCGGGGAAACTTTCTTCGTAGCGCCGCATGATCTCCGGCAACAGGTCGAATTTCCTCGCGCCGACCAACAGCTCTGTGAGCAAACCTTGCAGTCCTTTGGTCAACCCGGCGTAAACGACCTTGAAAGCCGAGGCCTGCCCGGTCGCTTGCCCGAGCACCTCAACCGAGAAGCCGGAATCTTGCAGCCCGCGCAGCTCTTCCGCTCTGGGACCGGACACGTAAACGGTGGCGTCGGTCAATTTAGCCGCCGAGCCGATGATACAGCCGTCGACGAAGCTCGCCTCAGCCGGCGCGAGAATCCGATCGATATCGCCGGCGGTCATGGGAGAGATGGCGTTGGCGTCGAGATACAAACAGTCTTTCCTTCCTACCTTTAGGAGCGCCTTGGCGACCTGAGCGGCGACCTTCTTTGCCGCCGATGGAACAACGATTGAAACTATCAGATCGGCCTCCGACACCAGCCGCGCTATCGGCGCCGACCGCACGCCGGCATTCTCCGCGCGCTTTTGTGTGATCTCGCTCCGTCCCCTGCCGGACGTCATCACCTCCACACCGCGCTCCTTCAACAGCCGCGCCCAGTGATACCCCATCTCGCCAATGCTCAAGATCCCCACGCGCTGAAACGCCATAGGCCCACCTCCGCTCAATTTTGCTCGTTGATCATGTCGATCATCTGCCTTAAGCGGCCGAAGTCTCTGCGGTTGAACGGGACCAGCAGACGGGGATACGAGAGCGTGTCGGGATCGTCGGACTCCTCCGGCAGGGCCTCGGTCCTCCGAATGTCGCCGCCGGTCAAGAGATCTTGAAAAGCGTCGTTGAGTTTGGCCACCAACGCCTCGGTGGGCGGCTGCTGCACGCGAATCACAAGATCCTGTTTGACGAAGCGATAGGAGTGGTAGTTGCGGTAGAAGTTTTTGATTTGGGCGACCGCCGCGGCGACATCCTCGACGATCTCAAACAGCCCCAAATCCTGCGGCGAGATAAAACCGGTGTCGAGCAGCCGCCGCTTCAGAAACGATTCCCAGTCTCTCCAGTAACCTTTGCCCGGCAGATCGACGAGCAGGATCGGAACGACCTGGCTCTTTCCCGTCTGGGCCAACGTGAGCGCCTCGATAGCCTCGTCATGCGTGCCGAATCCTCCAGGAAAGAAAACGAACGCGTCCCCTTCTTTGACGAAGATGAGCTTGCGGGTAAAAAAGAAATGAAAGGTCATGAGCTTCGGGTCGCCGGCGATAAACCGGTTGGCCCGCTGGCGGAAGGGCAATTCGATATTGACGCCGAAGCTTTTTTCTCTTCCGGCGCCCTCATGGCCGGCGGCCATGATCCCGTCGCCGGCGCCCGTGATGACCATGAAGCCTTCTTGGATCAGGCGGCGCGCCATCTCGGCGGCCATCTCGTAGTAGGGTTCCCCTTTGCGAACCCTGGTTGAGCCGAACATGCTCACCTTGCGAACCGAGCGATAGGGCGCGAAGATCTCAAAAGCGTGACTCAACTCCTTCAGCGCGCGAACCAGAATCTTCAAATCTCCCCGGTCCCGTTCTTCTCCGGAGAGCTTGAGAATCTTCTGCAGCATCTCGACGACGAGGTCGTCGTTGGGAGAGCCTTGCCGGGTCAGAAGCCAATCCTGGAGTTCGCGTGCAACGTTGTCCGGGATTGCCTTTTCCCTTTTGATTGCGCGGGCCATATCTCCAAAGGTCTATGGCACATCCGCGTAGAAAATTAAAGGAGATGGAACCATCGGACGGGCTAACAATCGGTTCTGGTGCCCGGAGCCGGGGTCGAACCGACGAGTAAGGCAAAGTTGATCATGCGGTTTGATTGATGCGCCGCTCCAGATCCCGCACGGACTCCAATACGTTCTGAATAGGCGGGTTTACATTGAATCAACGCTCGGCCAATTCGCGGAACAACGAGTGCATCCAGTCCACGGCTTCACTTTCTGTCAGAAAAACTACACACTTTTTCTGACAAAATTTAACACGCGATACAAGGCTAAAACCGTCGTTACGGTGAGACTGCCATTACAGGCCACTGGTTCGCCTTGACACGGACGCCTGCCTCCCCTACGATACAGGGCCATGACACGAACCACACCATCTACCAGACGAGGCACGCTCGAAGGCGCCATCTAATAAGTGGTCGTTATCAAAGGGTTTTTAGTATTCAGGCTGAAAGTTGGCGGAAACCGATTGGCAGGAGCCAAAGTGGGTGGGCATAAAGAAGCATCGCCCCCCGCCAGGAGTCCCGTGGGAGGATGTGGTCAAAGCCACCGCAGGGAAAAAGCCAGCTCGTTATCACCCGACGTATTCCTTGGACCGTGCGCGCGAGGAGTTGGAGCTCCGTTGCGTGCGACAAGGAACGGAATTGAGCATGAGTGGCACTGACCCGCAGACGAAGAGATGTTTTTTTATGAGGATGAACGCGGTAATCGGCGCGAGTAACGGGGAAGAAACGGAGTATGTGTTTGGCGAATACTTGGTCAGCGGAGAGGTCCACGGCCGTCCAATCACAGTTCAAGAGCTTCGGAGAAAGGGGGCGGAAATATGAAAGTTGAGCTGCATCTGCCGGAAAACGTCGTGGTCAAAGGAGCGCTGTATACGACGACCGATCCCGCTTATCTGGTCCAGGACATGCTCGAGATCGACCTGCCAAACGGCATTACTATCGATGTCGGCTGGTATCCGGAATCCGACCCCGCGGGTTCGTTTCAGGTCGTCGTGTTCCGAGATCATTGGGATAACCAACTCAGAGAACCCTTTGAGACAAAATCTATCGAAGATGTGACACGCGAAGTGAAGCGTCTGGCGGAGGAATACCAAAACCGTACTGTTACATTGCCTTGTTCCGCAACCAGCATATCGTCGTTCAAACCGCCGCAGTCGGAAAAGGGCTTCGATCTTCAGTTGGCGGCTGCGTAGTATGCCTAAGCCGGTCTATATCATTTGTTCCCAGGGCGGATCAGAGGACAAGAATACCGGCTTGGTAAGCCTATTCAACGTAGTCGAAAAAATCCAGATCATAGAGAGCCCGCCACCTGCGTCTGGACAGCAACCCCCTCCTAAAACACCCACCTTTCGCACACTGGCTGTGTGGATGAGAGCCGATTCGGATAAACCGGAGGACGAATTCGAATTCGAAGTTGCCCTGTCTGTGCCGCCGACCGATCGAGAAATCGTTGGCGGCACGGGACGTTTCTCATTTACAAAACCGCTGCACAGGTTTTTCCTTGACTTTTTTGGTCTACCCATCGAGGGGCCGGGAACCTTGCTCGTGGAAAGTAGGATTCGAAAAGTTGGCGACAAGGAATGGCTCAGACAGAGCTATCCTATTTTTTTGGAACGAGTACAAGAGCAAACGAAGTGAAGGCTTCGTTAGGGTAGGCATAGAGTCACTAAGGACGAACAAATTCGGCCAAACCCATACCTGGCACATACAATAATCGCGCACTCAAGGAACCCCATACCGTTAGCAATGCCCCTGGATAGCGCAACGCTCCAGTTATCTTCTTCCGCATACCGGTCTCTTTCGGCTCCGATGAACTCAGAGAGGGCGTTCACAGCATTAGACAAATTCATTATCGCTTTTGGTGCCCGGAGCCGGGGTCGAACCGGCACGGAGCCTTGCGGCTCCTCGGGATTTTAAGTCCCGTGTGTCTACCAATTTCACCATCCGGGCGCGTGCAGAAAAGGCAGAAGGCCCCTCGACCGTTCGACGGCGCTCACGGCTCAAGGCAGACAAAAGGCAGGAGGCAAGAGGCCCCCTACCCCCACCGCCAACAGGATTGTAGACTACACAAATGAGCGAGAAATGAAAACCGGCGTAATCCAGCTCCGAAGCAACCAAACAGCGGTGTCACGGCCTGGGCAACCGGAATGTTCAAATCTTTAGAGGAGGCAGACCTGAAGCGTGATCACTGAACTAAAGGAGGGCGGAGGACCTCTGCCTCGAATGGCAGAACGTGGAATGTTTGGCTATCAGAAAGAAAAGCAAACTCGTAGCCGCCGGGCCTCGGCAGCTTAAGGCTATCCATCCCCAGATTAATATCGGCAGTATAAAGATTTGTTACTTGGTCCCGTGTTTCAACGTGTGCGACGCCACGAATCTGGAAAATTCTCTGTCCTTCAGCGCTGCGGAGTTCCACCACGATTTGATGATCTCCTTCACCTTCAAAACCCAGCTTCGCAAAAATCCGAAACGGCGGCATCGGTTGACTGAAGTCCGTCACCAAGAACCTACTAAAAATTCCCATTAGGCTGACCTTTCCCTTGAGTTCCTGCCTCACATCGTCACAAAGGGCAGCCATTAACGCTCTTGGCATGCTAGATACTACCTTCCATATCCTTGGACCGTTTCATTGCAACTTTCGCCGCTTCCGTCGCACATGTTGCCATCTCTGCCCCTTTATTCTCCGGTCTTAGATCCTCAGGCAAGACAAGCGACAGCTGCGTGAGAAGGGGGTCCTTGCCCACATAACTGCGATCTATTATTACAAGTGGCACCACTCCACCTTCTTGAACAGGGGTTGGAAGGTTAAATCCTTTGTCTTTGGCCGTTTCCAGCCATGCATGCAACGCCTCTCTCAGCTCCTTCACCGCTTCCGCTAAAGTCGAGCCAAGGCCGGATAACTCTGGAAGTTCTACAAAAGTAGCTACAAACTCCCTATCTTCTGGCGACCAAGAAATGTAGTAGCTGTATTGAGGAAGCTCCATTTGCTCTTCCATGACTACCGCCTCCTTCTTGAACTCTCTCAGGCTATTATCCCCAACTCCCGTGCCATTTCCAACATCTGGCGAACCTGGTAAGCCTTGGCCTTACCGTTGGGTCCTTTTTGAAGGTTCAAAGGCCTGGGATACGTGCTGCGTAATTGATGACCGCGTGGATGAAAAAATACAACGTGGCTGCCCCTTCGTCTCGACTCAATCCAGCCCAATTGTGTAGCTAACTTGACTGCGTCATCAAACCAGACGTCTTCCGGGTTGCTTTTCGCTGCTCTAAGAAGTGCCTCGTCTATAGCCATTCACACGCACCGCTTATAGCAGGTCAGCTTTAATATGCAACCTGACCACACGTATGTGTTGACATTCGGGTGGCCGCCGGCGGATCGTCGCCTTTGCCGCCCCTAGGTGGATACAAATTGCGTTCCTGAGTTCAAGAACCTACGCCGGATCTGGTAAGGACACCGGAGAGCTTGCTCGGATTCACCGCTTTTAGGCCGCGCAATCGTTACAGACTATCTATTAAAAAACCCTGCTTCCAGGCGGGTCAAAAAGGCCGGACCTGAGCTAAGCCGAAGGTTCCCAGTTGCAAGGCGCACGAAGGTTCGCGAATGGCAAATGGGCCTTTTTCAACCGCCTGCGACTCAAACAAACAGCGGCGCAAGGACGAGCGTGATCGTGCTCAAAAGCTTGATCAACACGTGGAGGCTCGGCCCCGCCGTGTCTTTGAACGGATCGCCGACCGTATCGCCGACCACTGCTGCCTTGTGAGTGTCCGAGCCCTTGCCGCCATATTGCCCCATCTCGATAAATTTCTTCGCGTTATCCCAGGCGCCGCCACTGTTGTTCAGGAACAGCGCCATGAGTATCCCGGCGATGGTGCCGACCATCAAGAAAGCCGCTACCGCCTCGGCGCCGACACCCAGGAAGCGAAAGGTCACGCCGACGGCGACCGGCATTCCGACAGCGAGAAGACCCGGAACCACCATCTCCTTCAAAGCGCCTACGGTGACGATGTCCACGCACTTGCCATAGTCCGGCTTGGAGGTGCCCTTGAGAATGCCGGGGTTCTCCTTGAACTGTCTTCGGACTTCGTTGATCACGTAGTAAGCGGCCTTGCCCACGGCGCGAATGGCGAGCGCGGAAAAGAGAAAGACCAGCATCGCGCCGAGAAGTCCGCCGACAAAAACTTCCGGCTTGGCGATGTTGACCGATTCCAATTTCGCGCCGTAATGCGCCACCTCGTCGAGATAGGCCGAGAAAAGAAGAAAAGCCGCCAGCGCCGCCGAGCCGATGGCGTATCCCTTGGTGAGTGCCTTGGTGGTATTTCCGACCGCGTCGAGACGATCGGTCTTGCGGCGCACCTCCTCCGGCTGCTGGCTCATCTCGACGATTCCGCCGGCATTATCCGTGATGGGACCAAATGTGTCCATCGCTAAAATATAGGCGGCGGTGCCTAACATACCCATGGTCGCGACCGCGGTGCCGAACAGGCCGGCGTGTGGAACGCCGCTCGCCAGGCCTAAATAATAAGAAGCGACGATGGAGATGGAGATAACGACGACGGGAATGGCCGTGCATTCCAGCCCAACCGCCATGCCGGTGATGATGTTGGTCGCCGGTCCGGTTTGGGAAGCCTCGGCAATGGATCTCACCGGGCGGAATTTGTATTCCGTATAGTACTGCGTGATGTAGACAAACGCCTGGGCCATAGCGATGCCGATGACTCCGCAAAGGAAAAAGTAGAACCACGCCGATTCGGCTTCGGGGTGGACTACGGCATCGACGGTGAGAAGCCAACGCGTGGCAATGAAAAATCCGATGACGGCGAGGAACGTCGTCACGTAGTAGCCGCGGTTGAGAGCGGCCATCGGGTCGCCTTTTTCCTCGGTCTTGACGACCATGACGCCGACGATGGAAGCGATCAATCCTAAAGCGCGGGCGACCAGGGGAAACAAAATGCCCTTCAGTCCGAAGTACGGGAACAGGCCGACGCCGAGGATCATCGCGCCGATATTTTCCGCGGCGGTGGACTCGAAGAGGTCGGCGCCTCTGCCGGCGCAATCCCCGACGTTGTCTCCCACAAGGTCGGCGATGACCGCCGGATTGCGCGGATCGTCTTCCGGTATCCCCGCCTCAACTTTCCCCACTAGATCGGCCCCCACGTCCGCCGCCTTGGTGTAGATGCCGCCGCCCAACTGAGCGAACAAAGCGACAAACGAAGCGCCGAAGCCATAGCCGACGATCGTGAACGGGATTTTCTGCGGGTCGTGGCCCATCGATTGGAGCAGAGCGTAGAGTCCGCCGACCCCGAGCAGGCTCATCGCGACTACGAACAATCCGGAAACCGCGCCGCCGCGCAGCGCGATGCGCAGCGCGTCATTCAAACTTGTTCTTACGGCCGAGGCGGTGCGGATGTTGGCCCGGATCGACACCCACATGCCGATATAGCCAGCGATCACCGAGCACAGCGCGCCGAGCACGAAGGAAAGAGTCGTCCAGAAGGCCAGCTCAAGGGGCGGGACAGGATCGGCCGAATTCGGCGCGCGCACGAAACCATAAAGGATGAAGATCAACGCCGCCAGCACGACGGCCAGCGTAACGATGGTTTTGTTCTGCCGCGCCAGAAAGGCCTCCGCGCCTTCTTTGATGGCGTTGGAGATGTCCTGCATCGCTTGTGTTCCCGTGTCCCTACGCAACACCCAGCGCGCCAGGTACACGGCGAACACCAAGGATACAAGACTGATGACGATGACGAATGGGATCATGAGCCAATCCTTTCTCGAAGACAACTTCTCACGTTTGTTTGCGCCATATATAGGCGACCCCGATACTTAAGAGGTAGAGCAGAAGCATGGGCAGGGCCAGCAGCGTCTGGTTGACGATATCCGGCGTGGGCGTCAGTATCGCGGCGATGACGAAAACCAAAACAACCGCATAGCGGCACGACCACCACATCGAGCGGTAGTTTACCAGCCCGACCCGCACCAGAAAGAAAGTAAAAACCGGCAGCTCGAAGGTAACGCCGAAGGCCAGCACCATGCGGAAAAAGAAGCTGAAGTATTCGCCGATGCGGATCTCCGGCGCGACTGCGAGCGAGCGGTACTGATCGATGAAGTAGCCGAAGGCGACCGGAAGCACCACGCGATAGCAGAAATAGGCGCCGCCGATAAAGAAGAAGGTAGCGCAGAGCACGAAGGGGACGACCATCCGCTTCTCCCCGCCGAGCAGCCCGGGCGCGACGAAGCGCCAGATCTGATAGAAAACCAGCGGCGACGCCAAAAAGAGCCCCGCGACCAGAGCTACTTTCATTTCAATGAAGAACGCCTCGGCGACGCCGGTGCCGATAAGGCTCTGGTCCGGCCGAAGCGTCTGTTTTAAAGGAGCGACCATAAAGGCGAAAATCTGATCCGAAACAGCGTAACTCAGCACAAAAGCGACGACGACCGCCGCAAAGGCTTTCAGCAGGCGCCACCGGAGCTCTTCCAGGTGATCCGTAAACGTCAGGTAAGAATCCATCGTCACACCGCCTCTGCCCTACCTGAAAAACATACAAAAAAGGGGAAGGATACGAACCCTTCCCCTTTCTAGGCCACGGAAACCAACTAAGGTAAAATGACCCTTACTTGGATTTCTTCGTCTCGGCTTTCTTCTCCATCGGCTTGCTCTCGGCAGGCGCCATCGGCGCTGCCGGGGCCGCCTCGCCGGCTGGAGCAGGAGCCATCGCACCCGGCTCGCCGGGCGCTGCAGCTTCCGGTGCCGCCGGCGCCATCGGCGCGGGGGCCGGAGCAGGCGCTGGTTCTTCTTTCTTACCGCAACCGGCGGATGCCAGGGTTAAACTGAACAGGGCCGCTGCTGACCATAAAATAACTTTATTTCCCATCTTTGTTCACCTCCTTTCCAAAAATCGAAAAGCTTTTTACTAAGCATTTTGTATTGCATAACTCCACGCCACTTGCAAGCGCAAGGGCGGCATCCCGTGGGAATCGAGAACGCAACTGAACAACCGAGTGAGCCTTTGGAAGCGGAATTTCGACCTTTCATCTGCGAGTCTGCACTCGCTTCACAAGCGCGACGTTTTCTTCTTCGGAAAAAAAGCGGCAAAAAGTTGCGCGCCGCTTTTTAGCGGAACACAACAAAGTCAGTTGGAGCGGCAACTCGACAGAGAAAATTTTCTCCAACCCTTGGGGGTAGAACGACTATCGGCCGGTCGGCCGAAGGCTTAGCAACACCGAAGCTGTTTATAAGTTGTTGATAAGTCCTGCCGAAGGCGGGTCGCAAGCCGAAAAATAGCTTGGCGGAGCGGATTGCCCAGATTCTCATCAGATAAACAATAGCAATATTAGTAGGTTAAGTAGTTTTTCCTAGAAGTCGCCCTCTCGCCCAACGCAGTAAAGCTTCCACTATCCTATGCTCCGGCCCTCGAATCACGAAAGTCAGCGCCAGATAGATGACCACCCCGCTTCCCAGCATGACTAAAAAAACCGCACCGCGCGTAAGCAGGCTGTTCCCGGCTCCCAGCCAGTCGATGCGCCCGGCAAGCAAGACAAGAGGGGCCGCCATGAGCGACGAACTGAGCAGACTGCGGCCGAACGAGCGCCAAAATTCATTCCACGGAAAGCCGCCGAGGCGGCGATCGAGAATCAAAAGCAGGACGAGGAACTGGCATGTGGAAGATACGGACGTAGCCAAAGCCAACCCGCCATGCGACAGAGAAAACAGGTTGAGGCTCTGAGACAGCGCCGCGACCGAGCGCAGGAGTAAGTTGGATTCCGGCGAGACCGAGATCGGCCCCATAAAAACCAGGCTCAAAAGTAAGTTGAAAACGAAAGACCAAAAACCGACCCATACCGGAGTCCGGGTGTCTTCCATGGCGTAAAACACCGGAATCACCAACTTCGCCCCTGAAACCCCCCACAAACCGAGAGAAAAATAGATGAGCGCCTGCGCGGTGCTGAGCGTCGTTTGCGCGTCGAAGGCGCCGCGCTGAAACAGGAGGGAGAGGACGGGAACCGCGAGGACCATCAGGCCCAAAGTGCACGGCAGGGAGATGCAGTTCGAGATCTGGAGCGAATAGGAAAGCGTCGATTTCAGCTCCTCATGTTCCCTTCTGGCCACCAACGAAGAAAAGCTCGGCAGCACGGCCGTTCCCAAAGCGACCGCGAAAACCCCCAAAGGAAATTGCAGGAACCGGTCCGCATAATAAAGGTAGGAGACGCTGCCTTCCGGCAGCATGGAGGCCAAAACAGTGCTGACCAGGACGTTCACTTGATAGACGGCGGCGCCGAAGACCGTCGGCGCCATGAGAAGGAGCAGCCGCTTGAGCGCCGGATCTCGGAAATGATAATCCGGAGCATAGCGGAGCCCTTCGCGCGACAGGTAGGGCAATTGCAACAGGAGCTGGACGACTCCTCCCAGCAGCACGCCGTAGCCCAGGCTGACCGCCGGCTCGTCGAGCAACGGCGGAAGCAAGAACGCGCACAGGATAATAGAGAGGTTGAGCAGGACCGGCGAGAGGGCCGGCGCCATGAAGTGCCGTATCGAGTTAAGCACCCCCATCGCCAGGGCCACCAGACTGATAAAAAAAATATAGGGGAACATCAGCCGCGTGAGAAAAACCGTGAGGGAGAATTTTTCCGGATCCGTCGCGAACCCGGGGGCGAACAGACGCGTCAAGGGCGCCGCAAAAATCATCCCCAGAACCGTCACGGCCCCCAACGTCACGACGGCGAATGTGGCGATGACGCGCGTGATTCTCAACGCCTCGTCTTTGCCCCGCCTGGTTAAATAGTCGGTAAAGATCGGAACGAATCCGGTGGTCAGCGCGCCCTCAGCGGTCAACCGGCGCAACAAGTTGGGAATCCGAAAGGCTACATAGAAGGCATCGGCGACTCCCTGCGCCCCGAACAGATAGCCCACCGCCATGTCGCGGAGCAACCCCATGATCCGGCTGAGCAAGGTGAAGAACCCAATCACCCCGGCCGCTCGCGCGATCCTTCCGGTCTCATCCATCTTTATTGACTCCCTCGGAAGCAGATGATAAGGGAAAGTAAAAAGTTAGCGGAGGTAACCTTTGATTATACACCCATCAGCCATCAAACGTCACCGGCAAAGCCTGAAGAAAAGGGCTAAGAACAAGGAAGCCAAGTCCCGGATACGAACCCTGATTAAGAAAGTCCATCAGGCGATAGAGGCAAAGAACCGAGAGGTCGCCTCGCTTCATCTGAGAGAGGTCAACCGGGCTCTCGGTAAAGCGGTAAGTCAAGGGATTCTGAAGCGAAACACCGCGTCCCGCTGGTTGTCTCGCCTCGCCCGCTCGGCCAGCCAACTCGTCGCCGCCTAGCAGGATGCTGAAAAAAACCACTCGTGCTTCGAGAGCCAGCACGAACGGAAATTCTCCAATGATTTCAATCCATCCTCCGTTCGGCCTGAGCTTTGTCGAAGGATGAACGGAGTTTTTCAGCAACCTGCTAGAACATCTCAAGCATTCGTTGGAGCATATCCCGCGACGCCCGCTCCATCAGCCGGTCGCGCGCCTCCTGCTTAAGAGTCTCGGTGAGTTGCACGTCCGTGAAGCGCGGCACATCCGCCGCGTTCAGCGGGCGCGATTTGAACTCCGAGGAAGTTGTCACCACCGCTCCCCTCGATCCGCTGTAAACCTCGGCGAACCGGATGCCTTGGGTCCGCCAAAGGACTTCGTCGGGAGCCCGCCGTCGCAAAGTCATGTCTAAAACCATCGTCAGCTCATACTGCAGCGCCTCGTCGTTGCGGTTGGTGCCGACCGCGCGGCTGTCGTAACTGCGCACGACCCCGCTGACGATCGCATCCGCCTGATCCAGCTGGGTGACCAACCTAAGGTGCCTCTTTTGGCGTAGCTCGTTTTTGAGCGCCGCCGTGACCTCCCCTTCGACCCCCACCTCCCGCGTCCGGTTGACCAAAGTCTCAACGAAAACCTTCTGCACGTCTTTGGGAAACGCCTCGCCCTTCGCAGAAAAGCCGTAGCCGCAACCAGCCACCACCAACCCCACCAAGGCAAGCAAGCCCCCCGTCCAATTTTGAATTTTGAATTTTGAATTTTGAATTTTAGATTTTAGATTCCAATTACAAACTAAAAACTCAAAACTTAAAACTTTTGCATTTTGCATTTTGCCGTGTCCTCTCATCTTTATCCCTCCAAAACGATATTCACCAGCCGCCGCGGCACTTGAACGATTCGTTGAATCTTCCGCCCCTGCAAAAAGCTTGTCACCCTGGAATCGCGCAGCGCCTCGGCTTCTATTGACTCCCCGCTGGCATCCCCCGGCACGGTGATCTTGCCGCGCACTCTGCCGTCGACCTGCACCACGATCAGCAGCCGCTCCGGCTCGATTACTTTTTCAGCATACGCGGGCCAGCCCGTCTCGTCCAGGCTTTTTTCGCTGGCGATCTCCGTCCATAGCTCGCTCACCAGATGAGGCACAAAGGGATACAGCAAAACCAGGATCGTTTTCAAGCTCTCGCGAACGACTCCTCCGCCCTCTTGCCAGGCCGCCTCCTCTCGCGCCGCCTGGCCGACCGCGTTGAACAGCTCCATCACCGCGGCGATCGCCGCATTAAAGTGAAACCGCTCTTCCATATCCTCCGTCACCTTCTTAATAGTCCGGTGAGTCAACCGGCGCAACTCCCTGAGCGGCGCCGGGAGATCCTTTTTGGGAACATCCGATCTGGCTGCGGCCAACGCCTCACCGTGCTGAGAAACGAAGCGCCAGAGCCGGGTAAGAAACCGGTAAGCTCCCTCGACCCCCTGGTCGCTCCATTCGAGGTCTTTTTCCGGCGGGGCGGCGAAAAGTGTGAAGAGACGAGCCGTGTCCGCGCCGTAGCGGGCGATCAGATCTTCCGGGTCGATGATGTTCTTTTTGGATTTCGACATCTTCTCGACGCGCCCCTTCTCGACCGGCCCGTCGCACTGGGGACAGCGCCACCCCTCCTGCTCGGAGCCGAGGAGATCCGTGGGCAACAGCCAGTCGTGCCGGCCGCAGCGGTAGGTCTCCTTGCAGACCATCCCCTGCGTCAGCAGATTGGCGAACGGTTCGTCGACTTTTACGAGCTTCAGATCTCTCAGCGCTTTGGTGAAGAAGCGCGCGTAGAGAAGATGCAGCACCGCGTGCTCGACGCCGCCGATATACTGATCGACCGGCATCCAATAAGCCGCGCTCTTGGAGTCGAACGGCGCCTGGTCGAAGTCCGACGAAACATAGCGGAGAAAATACCAGGACGAATCCACAAAGGTGTCCATCGTATCGGTCTCGCGCCGCGCCGCGCCGCCGCACCGGGCGCAGGCGGTCTCCAGAAAAGCCCGGCTCTCCACCAGAGGCGAACCCCCCTTGCCGGTAAACGGCACGTGGCGCGGCAGCTCCACCGGCAGGTCGGCTTCCGGGACGGGAACAACGCCGCACCTGGCGCAGTAGAGGATGGGGATCGGCGTTCCCCAGTAGCGCTGCCTGGAGATTCCCCAATCGCGCAAGCGAAAACGGATATCCTTTTTTCCCCAGCCCTTTTCCTCAAGATACGCCGCAATATTCTCTTTTCCCGCGCCGCTCGAAAGTCCGGTGAAGGGGCCGCTCTCCACCATCACCCCGTCATCGACGTAGGCTTCGGTCATCCGATCGGCGGCCAGCGTGCGATCCTTTGGTTGGATCACCACGCGGATCAGCAGGCCGCATTTCTTGGCAAACTCAAAATCCCGTTGGTCGTGCGCCGGTACCGCCATCACCGCGCCGGTCCCGTACTCCATGAGGACGAAGTTGGCGAGGTAGATGGGAATCGTCTCGCCGGTGAAAGGATTCTTGCAATAGGCGCCGGTGAAAACGCCTTCTTTCTCCATCCCCTCTTCGCCCCGGCGGGACTGGCTCGTCTGCTTGATCCGATCGACGAATTCTTCGACGGCCTGCTCTTGCGGCGTCCCCCGCGCCAGCTCCAACGCCAGCGGATGCTCGACCGCAAGAGAGACGAAGGTCGCGCCGTACACGGTGTCCTGGCGCGTCGTAAAGATCGTGAGCCCGCCTTCCCGGCCGGCAAACGGGAAGAGAATCTCCGCGCCGATCGACTTGCCGATCCAGTTGCGCTGCATGATGCGGACTTTCTCCGGCCAGCCCTCGAGACGATCGATGTCCCGCAGCAGCTCTTCGGCGTAAGCGGTAGTGCGGAAAAACCACTGCTCCAGCTCTTTCTGCGCCACCGCCGAGTCGCAGCGCCAGCAGGCGCCGTCGATCACCTGCTCGTTGGCGAGAACCGTTTGGCAGGACGGGCACCAGTTGACCGCCGAGCTTTTCTTGTAGGCCAACCCCCGCTTATACAACTGCAAAAAGATCCATTGATTCCAGCGGTAGTAGTCGGGGGAACAGGTCGCCACCTCGCGTTCCCAGTCGTACGAGAAACCCAGCCGCTTCAGCTGGGTCTTCATGTAGAGGATATTCTCCCGGGTCCAGCTCTCCGGATGGACGCCCCGCTCGATCGCCGCGTTCTCCGCCGGGAGGCCGAAGGCGTCCCAACCCATCGGGTGGAGCACGTTCAAGCCTTTCATCCGCTTGTAGCGCGCGACCACGTCGCCGATCGAATAGTTGCGCACGTGTCCCATGTGGATCCGGCCCGAGGGGTAGGGAAACATTTCCAGGACGTAGTATTTGGGCAACCTGCCGTTCTCGGCGGCGCGGAAGCTCTTTTGCTCTTCCCAAATCCGCTGCCACTTGAGTTCGACTTCGTTGGGATCGTAGCGTTTTTCCATCGCCTGCCGGCTACTCCGATTTCGCGCCGCTTGAGTGCGCCACCTGGTCCAATATTCCGTTGATGAATGTGGCCGAATCACCCGACCCGTACCGTTTGCCGATCTCGATCGCTTCGTCGAGGCTCACGTTGACCGGGATATCGGGGCAAAAGAGCAATTCGTAAGCCGCCATGCGGAGAATCGTCAGATCCACCTTGGCCATCCGGCTGAGCTTCCAGTGTTCCGCGGCGCGCTCGATGACTTGATCGATCTCCGCCTGGCGGGCGCCGACCCCGGCGATCAGGCGCCGGGCGAAATCTTTGGCCTCCGGGCCGCCCTCGAAATGGCTCAAAAAAAGCTCGACCGCTCTCGGCGAGCTGTCACCGGTCATCGCCAACTGATAGAGCGCTTGCAGCGCCAACTCTCTTCCTTTGCGTCGGGGTCCCATGAAAAACAGGCAACAGGCGTGAGGCGTGAGTTTTTTCTCCCCCCTACCGCCTTCTGCCTCTCGCCTTTCGCCTAGTTTACGGAATCGTCCGGTTCAGCCTCGCCATCTCGATGGCGGTCAGCGCCGATTCGAATCCTTTGTTCTCCATCTTGGCGCCGGCTCGCTCCATCGCCTGCTCAACGTTGTTGGTGGTGAGGACGCCGAACGCCACCGGCAGCCGATGTTCCAGCATGACCCGGCTCAGGCCGCTGGTGACCGCCTCCGCGATGTAGTCGAAATGGGGAGTGTCGCCGCGAATCACCGCGCCCAGGCAAACCAGCGCGTCGTACTTGCCGCCGGCAGCCAGCTTCTCGGCCATCAGGGGAATCTCAAACGCTCCCGGCACGCGGACCACGTCGATGTTCTCGTCCGCTGCTCCATGCATCTTGAGCGCGTCCAGCGCCCCCTCGAGCAGTCTGTCCGTCACAAAGTTGTTGAAGCGGCTGACGATCACTCCAAATTTCAGCCCGCTTGCGTCGAGCTTGCCCTCGATTACCTTGGCCATAAACTCTGCAATGCAAAAGGAAAATTGAAAAGTGTCAAAGTCGAAATATCTGATTCCGGGCGGCCGGATTTCGGACAGGACTTCCTAAAACTTTTGCATTTTTCATTTTGCACTTTGCATTTTGGATTGACCGGTTGTTATTCCGGTTTGACGTTGAGACTGGAAAACAGATGGCCCAACTTCTCTTGCTTGGTGCGCAGGTAGGCGATATTGGAGGCGTGCGGCGGAGTCTCCAGCGGAACACGCTCCACGACGGTGAGACCGTAGCCCTCCACCCCGATGATTTTGCGCGGATTATTCGTCAACAGTCTGAGTTTCTGAACGCCAAGGTCGCGCAGAATCTGCGCCCCCAGGCCGTAATCTCTCAGGTCTTCCTTGAAGCCCAGCTCGAGGTTGGCCTGCACCGTGTCCAGTCCCTGGTCCTGCAAGGCATAGGCCCTGATTTTGTTGGTCAGCCCAATGCCGCGCCCTTCCTGATTCATATAGACCAGGACCCCTTTGCCTTCGGCGTCGATCAACTTGAGGCTCTGACGAATCTGATCGCCGCAGTCGCACCGCTCCGAGCCGAACACATCCCCGGTCAGACATTCCGAATGCATCCTCACCAGCACGGCGTCGTCCGGGCGAATCTCATTTTTCACCAGGGCGATGTGCTCGTGAGCATCGACGTTGTTGCGGTAGACGATCGCTCTATAGGCCCCGCCGTGAATGGTCGGGAAGTCGGCCTCGGTCACCCGCTTCACGAGACACTCGCTGCGCAGGCGGTAGGCGATCAGCTCGGCGATGGAGGCCGTCTTCAACCGATGCCGCTCGGCGAACGTCTCCAGGTAAGGCGCAAATGCGACCGCGCCGTCCTCCTGGAGAATCTGGCAAATAACACCCGACGGGTGGAGGCCGGCGATACGAGCGAGATCAACCGCGGTTTCCACCTGGCCGGAGCGGACCAATACACCGCCGTTCTTCGCCTGTATCGGGAAGACGTAACCCGGAGTCACAAAATCGCTGCGCCTGGCGGCGCCGGCCGCTGCGGCCCGGATCGTGTGCGCCCGGCTGGCAGCCGACGCTCCAGAGGCGTCGGCCCGATGCGCAATCGAGACGCCGAACGTGCTCCCTTGCGTCGAGCTGCATTCCTGCACCATGAGTGGTATCTCAAGCTGCTTCATCCGCTCTTCGGTCAAGGCCACGGAGACCAGGCCGCGGCCATGGAGCAGCATGAAGTTTACCGTTTCGGGCGTGATCTTTTCCGCCGCCGCGCAAAGATAGCCTTCGCTGTCGGGTGTATCGTCGTCGATCAGGACAACGACGCGGCCGTTTCGGATCTCCGCTACGACTTCATCGACGCTTGCGAGTTTCATGTTTTGATGGAACCAACTTCTGGATATATTTACCGATTAAATCCGTTTCGACGTTGACTTTATCACCAAGCCTACGGGGGCGCAAATTAGTGCGCTCAAGCGTGTGCGGGATGACGGCGACCGAAAAATACCGCCGCCCGCAGTCGTTGACGGTGAGGCTGATCCCGTCGACCGCGACCGATCCTTTGGGTACCAGCAGCCGTCCCAAAGCGGCTGGCACCCGAAAGCTATAGCAGGTGAACTTTCCCTGCTTTTTGATCCCCTCCACGACGCCGACCCCATCGACGTGGCCCGTCACCAGATGGCCGCCCAAACGGTCGTTGAGCCTGAGTGGCCGCTCAAGATTGACCGGATCGCCGGCCTTGAGTCCGCTGAAGCTCGTCCGCTTGATCGTCTCAGGGGAGACATCGACGGTCACGCGCCGCGCCGCCTTCGCCACGACGGTCAAACAGACGCCGTTGACCGCGAGGCTCGACCCGATCTTCATCCCGCCGAGCGGCAACCGCGTCGTCAACGTCAACACCCCCGCGCCTCTCCGCATCCGCCAGCGGTAGACCTGACCTACATCTTCGATGATGCCGGTGAACATGTGCTCTTCGTTCTTTCTCTAGCCAAGATCCCCGCCCATTTTCGATTTTCGATACTTCGACTTAGCTCAGTACAGGTTTTGGATTTTCGATTGTCGGAAGAGAAATCCAGCCATCGTATCCAAGGTCTTTTATTCATGCTCTTTTCCTCCAATCTAAAATCGGCTCAGCCCACGGCTGATCAGTCCTTCGGCTGAAATCGAAAATCTAAAATTATTTGATCACCTTATCCGCCCTTGCCAGCACGTTCGGCGGAATCGTGAGCCCGATCTGCTTCGCCGCTTTCAGATTGATGATAAACTCGAACTTTATCGGCTGCTCGACGGGAAGGTCTGCGGGCTTCGCGCCTTTCAGGATTTTGTCCACGTACGTCGCGGCGCGGCGGGACGAGTCGGTAGTGCTCGGGCCGTAGGCCATGAGCCCCCCGGCTTCCACAAATTCCGGTCTGGGATAACTCGCCGGGAGCCGGTTCTTTACTGTAAGTTCGATAACCTGTGTTCGCTGAGAAGTGAGGACGGAACTCGACAGCAGGAGGACTGCCTCAGCCCGCCCCTTGCCTGCGGCTCGGAATGCGGTCTCAATATCCGTGGGACTTAGGACGTCCAGGTATTGAAGCTTCACTCCGAACGCCCCTGCTGCGAGCTCTACCTCTCTTAACGTGTGCGCTTTGCCGGGGCTGGTCGAACTGCCGACGACGGCCAAGCGGGAGAGCTTGGGAACGATCTCTTTCAGAAGCTCCAGTCGTTTTCCGCTCAACTCCGGTGCAAAGGTTGACAATCCAGTGATGTTCCCGCCGGGTCGGGCAAGGCTGGCAACGAACCCGGTTCCAACTGGATCGCCTTCATTGGTCATGACGATAGGAATCGTATTCGTCGCTTCCTTGGCGGCATGGGTTTCTCCCGAAGCACTCGTGATGATGACGTCTACCTTGAGAAGCACTAGCTCGGCCGCGAGCGCTGGGAGGCGATCGAGTTTTCCCTCTGCAGATCGATACTCAATGACAATGCTTTTCCCCTCCAGGTATCCAAGCTCGCGTAAACCCTGGCGGAATGCCTCGATGCGGGCCGGATTAGTGGAAGGGGAGATAACGGATAGGTATCCTATTCGCGGGATTTTCGTTGGCTGCTGCGCATCAACAAACGGAGCAATGGACAGTAGAACAGTGGTCAGTAGACAGACAATAATTTTCCCGTTCATGGTTTTCCCTGTTTTCCGTTTCAGCCTGAGGCTGATCCTCAGCCGAAGGACTGATCAGCCTCCGGCTGAGCCTCTGCTCTGGCGGAGCCTTCTGCTTCTCGCCTCACCCCTAACGCCTCACCCCTCACGTTTTTTTTTGATCACCTCAAGAAGTCCGGGCAAGAATTTTTGCCTTTGCCCGATGACAACAGTTGATGCCCCTCCGCGGGCCTCACGTCACCAAATGGTTCGAACGGGATACTGAGCAATCAATCTGTCTGGGGTCAGTATGACTAGACCTTGCGCGATCGCCTGGCAAACCAACATCCGATCAAATGGATCTTTGTGCAAAACGGGAAGCCGGTTTAGGTGCAGAGCAGCTTCTTCGTCTAGATGAAGCGTTTCAATAGCATGCCGCTTTCGCTGCGCCGGTATGTATCTTACCGGAGAGTCCGGAAGCGGCAGTTTCCCCAGCGCATTTTTGACGGATATCTCCCAAGCGGAGACCGAGCTGAGGTAAACTTCATTCCCCGGATCTGCGAACAACTCCCGCGCGTCATCGGAAAGATCAGGAGCGTCGGTTACCGCCCACAAGAACGCGACGGTGTCTAATAGAATCCTCACGGCTCTTGGCCATTAAACGCGTCGACAAGTTCAGATGGAAGAGGTTCAAAGAATTCCGGCGGAACCTTAAATTCCCCTTTGGCCAGGCCTATCGGACGTTTGCTTTTGCGGCGCTGGGGCAGCGGACGAATTTCCGCAATCGGAATATTCCGCTTGCACAAAAGGATGGTTTCTCCCCGAGCAAGCTTTCCGAGGTAACGCGAAAGATGGGTTTTTGCTTCATGAATGTTCAGCCGAATCATGGTGATTGTCTAGCCTAAGAAGTGAACTAAGTCAACGCGGCGCCGTTTGCCGACGCGGCCTATTTCAGCCGGATCCTCCTGAGGGGGACCAGCCTTAGGCTGGGGCTGATCAGCCCCAGGCTGAGCCTCTTGCTTCTCGCCTCACCCCTAACGCCTCACCCCTCACGTTTTTCACTTGATCACTTTATCCGCCCGCGCCAGCACGTTGGGCGGAATCGTCAGGCCGATCTGCTTGGCCGCTTTCAGATTGATGATGAACGCGAATTTTATCGGCTGCTCCACGGGCAAGTCGGCAGGCTTCCGACCTTTTAGGATTTTGTCCACATACGTAGCGGCGCGCCGGAACATTTCGGTAATGCTCGCGCCGTAAAATATGAGGCCACCAGCGTCCATAAACTCTGCCCTTTCGTATATCGCCGGGAGCCGGTTCTTTGCCGCGAGGTCTGCAATTTGTGTTCGGTGAGAAATGGTCACGGGGCCTCCAAGCACGAGGACTGCCTCAGCACGTCCCTTGCTTGCGGCTCGGAATGCAGTTTCAATGTCCTTGGGATCTAGTACGTCTAGGAATTGAAGCTTCACTCCGAACGCCCCTGCGGCGAGCTCCGTTTCTTTTAGCGATTGTGCGTTGCCCGGCCGGGTCGAAGTCCCGAAGACGGCCACGCGGGAGAGCCTAGGAACGACCTCCTTCAAAAGCTCCAGTTGTTTTCCGCTTATCTCCGGGGCAAGGGTTGCCAATCCAGTGATGTTCCCACCAGGCCGCGCAAGGCTGGCGACGAACCCCGAGCCGACAGGGTCATCATCAAACCCCATGACAATGGGAATCGTAACAGTTGCTTCCTTGGCGGAACGGGTTGGTATCGGACCGGTCGTGACAATGATGTCCACCTTGAGACGCACGAGTTCGACGGCGAGCGCAGGTAACCGATCTTCCTTGCCCTCCCCGGACCGCCACTCAATGACAATGTTCTTGCCCTCGACGTACCCAAGCTCGCGCAGACCCTCTCGGAACGCCTCGATGCGGGCCGATATAGTGGAAAGGGAGACAGTAGTTAGGAATCCTATCCGTGGGACTTTCTTCGGCTGCTGCGCCTCTGCCCTCGCCCCGCACACCGTGAGCGCGACGACGATTGCAAAAAGCCCCGCCCATTTTAGATTTTCGATTTTAGATTTTCGATTATTGGACCGAAAACTCGAAGATCGCATCCGGGTTCTATCAGGCATTTGTTTTCCTCCGTAATCTAAAACCTGTCCTGAGCAAGGCCGAAGGATCGGCAATCGTTCGACTAAGCTCACGACAGATCGAAAATCTAAAATTTGTTTCTACCGCCTTGCTTACAGATAGCCGGTAACGAGAAAATCTTTGCCGACCCTGGCAACCTCGATCCGGTTGATTTGCCTTGAGTGGCTCATTTTTCTGACCCCCAGCGGCCCAATCATGTCCAACCCATCCCCGCCGATGATTTTGGGAGCATAAAAGAAGCAGAGCTTGTCCACAACCTTTTCCCTCAGGGCCAGGGCTGCAGTCACCGCGCCGCCCTCGATCATCACGCTCACGATTCCTTTCTTGCCTAACTCACGGAGCAAAGACGCGAATGGGACGGCGCCGTCGCGCAGTGGAAAACGCCAGACCTCCGCTCCGCAGCGCTCGATCGCTCTTACTTTTCTCAATGGAGCGCGCGGGCCGGTGACTACAACGGTCCTCCCCGGCTCGCGCAGCAACCGGGCGGTCGTGGGGATACTGAGACGGCCGTCCACGACAACTCTCAGCGGATTGCGTCCGCCGGGAATCCGGCAGGTGAGTTGCGGATCGTCCGCGATGACGGTGCCCGCACCGACGAGGACGGCATCCACTTGGTTGCGCAAGCCGTGGACATACCGGCGCGCGGCTTCGCCGGTAATCCAGCGGGAATCTCCCGTGGAAGTCGCGATCTTCCCGTCAAGCGAGGCAGCGATTTTCAGGATGACGAAGGGACTACGGCGGGTGATGTACTTGCAAAAGGCTTCGTTGAGTCTCCGGCACTCTTCGCTTAGGAGACCAACATCGACTTGAATACCGGCTTGACGAAGCTTGCGGATTCCCATGCCGGAAACCAGCGGATTGGGGTCCGCCATGCCGGCGACGACTCGCTTCACGCCGGCCCGGATGACGGCGTCGGCGCAGGGCGGGGTCCTGCCGAAGTGGCTGCAAGGCTCTAAATTGAGATAAAGAGTGGCGCCTTTGGCGCGCGCTCCCGCGCGCTTGAGCGCGACGATCTCCGCGTGGTCGCCTCCGGCCCGCTGGTGGTAGCCGGTCGCGATAACCTTGCGGCCGCGCGCCAGGACCGCGCCCACCATCGGATTAGGACTGGTCCTGCCGGCTCCTTGGAGAGCCAGGCTGAGGGCCATCCGCATATATCGTGTGTCGATTTCATCCGGCATTATATCTAGATTCTGCTGAAAAACCCTAAGAATGCTTCGACTAGGCTCAGCATGAACGGAAAATCTCCAATGATCTCAACCGCTCCACCGTTCGTCCTGAGACTTGTATGATGGATGTCGGGGCTCACACCGAGTGCTCTGGTACAATGGTTTCAACGAAAAC
>Ga0156192_1064_pt1 | contig 71598 bp, 66 predicted proteins | sample RifCSPlowO2_12_FD_107845 | JGI IMG/M metagenome (GOLD analysis project Ga0156192, IMG submission 107845) | Deltaproteobacteria bacterium RIFCSPLOWO2_12_FULL_60_19
CTCAAAAGGTGGGATTGTCAAGATAGCAATGGCTGACCCTCGCTACTTGTCAAGCTAGTCAACAACGTCCCCCAGGACGTCCCCTAGGACCGTAGGACGGAGATGGGCCGAAGGAGGAGCCTTTTTAAGGTGATCCAAAGCTGGAGCTGCCCGCTATGATCCTTGACAAGCGTAACCCGAACGGTTACATCTTGCTTAAGTGATAAAAAGCTTCCGGCACAAAGGGCTTCAAAAGTTTTTCTTCGATGGAACCAAGCAAGGAATTCAGCCCAAGCATGCAGAGAAGCTGGCCGACATCCTTGATCTGCTCGACGCCGCAGGGGAAACTAGGGATATGAACTTCCCGGGGTCTGACCTGCATCCGTTGAAAGGCGACTTGCGAGGGTTTTGGTCGGTCAAGGTTTCAGGCAACTGGCGTATTATCTTTCGCTTCGAAAACGGCGACGCGTCTGACGTGGATTACGTCGACTACCATTGACAGATGGGAGAGGACGAAATGGAAAGAAGAAAAAGGGCGCCAAATCATCCCGGCGGCATTCTATGCCGGGAATACTTAAAGCCGTTGGGACTTACGGTGTCTGAGCTGGCGAAGATCCTGGGTGTGTCGAGAAAGACTGTTTCCAAGATTATCAACGAGCGCGGGTCGATCTCGGCGGATATGGCGCTGAGATTATCGAGGGCGTTCAATACAACCCCGCAACTCTGGTTGAACCTCCAGCAAAACTGCGACTTGTGGCATGCGGCTCAAGACTCGGATCGCTGGAAGAAAATCAGAGCCGTTGCCGCTTAACCTTGCTCCCCTCCGACATCGTTGACCTCCGGCTCGGCCGGAGGTAGGGTTGCCTGGCACTATAGCTTCACGCAAGCCTTCAACTGTTATCGGTTCCGAAGCGCCCCCTGGGCATGCCAAGCATCTGCGTTTGTCAACCTAGTCAACAACGTCCCCTAAGACAACCCCAAGCCTTTACTGACTCCACTGACCCTCCCGAAACTACTTTGAGAGCGCAATTGCGATTGCCAGAACTGCAAGCACCGCCACACCGATCATCGAATAAGCCAGAATTTTTAGAGATTTTTGCATTCCGGCGAGCACCGACTGAATCATATGCAATTGGCTGGTCAGATTCTCGGTGATCTCGACCTGAAGCCTTAAAGCTTTTTCGATGTCGTCGAGATGCTCGGTAGCGGTTGGATTGTCGGGGATCTTCGACACCGCCCGGCGCAAAGTCTTCACCAGCGCGTCGGCCGCCGGAATCAGGACCGTCAGCTGTCCGAGAAGCTGCGCGATCGCTACAAGCGGCAATGCCATTTATTCACCTCTTAAACCGGCACGGTGATAGTTGCGGATTTGCGCAATTGAGCAAACGTGACAGCGCATCGATTGTGAGATTACTCCGGTTCCGCCGGCGCTGCAACGAAGCGATGCTCGCATCTCGGCGTTGCGGAAACAAGGTGGGATTGTCAGGAGATAAACGCCTTGCGTCAGGAGGCTTTGCTCCAGGCGGTCTGGCCTTCGCGCGAGAGAAAATAGTCCAGAAAGAGTTTGAAATCGGGGTCAGCTGGCTGCTTGCAATTCGCGTGCGTGGGGAATGTCGTGGGTGTGAAGCGAGCGCACTTGGGAACGTTCCAGCGTCAGCAGGGCGACGGTGTGGCCATCGTAGCCCACAAACTCCACCTCGAAGGCTTCCCCGTTGCCATGCACCAGCACGGCTGTACCCACATCGCCGCGCACCAGCCCATGTTCAGGCTGGTCGCACGTCAAAGCCACGGCGTCCAGTTCATTGATTGTGTTCATAATTTCGGCAACGGATGTGCGGTCACAAAGCGCGGCGCATCACCACTCGGATTAATATACCGTGCGGTGCGAACATTCAAGTTTGTCCTGTCGGCCACGGTGAAACCAAAACGCAGAAAAAACGACGCCTTGCTTCCGCCTGCGGGATGAGCCGGGTTGAGCAAATAATGCGTCACCTTCCGCAGAGAGAATAGACAAGCTGGTCGATCTCGGCCTCCAGGGCGGAAGCATCCGCGCCCTCGGCGCCTCCGTGGTGAGATTATCCCGGTTCCGCCAGCGCTGCAACGAAGCGGTTCCCACACTTCCGGAGTTCCGGAAACGTGGAAGTGACTGGGTATTAGCTCATCTTGATGATTTGAGAATTCTCGAAAGGTAAGATTGTCAAGAAAGCAATGTCTGACCGTATGCCGCGGAAGCAGTGCAACTTGCCGGTTAAAGTCCGGCACGGGGAATTATCGGTACACCCCGTTAGCGAAGATCCGGTTTTGAGAGGCGACTCTCAGGGCTAAGTGGATCGAGAAAACTTTCTTCGGAAAGGATTGCGAACCCACAGGCCGTACTATCAAGGAACCCATAGAGCCTCGTGACTTGTTCAGTGAGAGTGCCGACCCTGTGGTCAAGTGGGGAAGGCCGCCGCCATCTGTGGGGCTAACCGGGAAAAGCAGATGGGCTCTCCGGGGTCGTCGGGACGGCATGTGGGGGAAGCTGCACTGGGTAACGCGGGAGAACTCGCCTGTCGCGGGTGATGACCGCAACGGCTCGGTATAAGGGCAACCGAAGTCGGGGCCGGGCGGGCGAGAAGTCGGAGGGGCGCGTAGTACCGTTGAGGCCGGGTAATGCCGGAAGAGGGAAGGCGCCCTGCTTTCATCAAGTTTCCTAAAGAGGAAAGGAGCGGGTGATTGCCGTGAGGCTTCAAACACCCGACAAGATTCGAGACCTCCAGCGGAAACTCTATCTCAAGGCCAAGAGGGAGTACTCGCATGCCTTGAGGTGAGGATGATCGGAAAGCCGTATGCGGGAAAACTGCAAGTACGGTTTGATGAGGGGGGACAGGACTTCTTGCTATGGGCAACCCTAAACGGGCACGAAGCTGAAAACGGCGGATACAGCCAAGGGTTGACCTAATGAAAGCTGAGCCTGTCCTCTACTCTACCCGCAGTCCGTGACCGCATGGATTCCCGGAGGTTGTCGAGATAGCAGTAAGCCATCGCAGCTCGCAGACGACTATGTTGCGTAGTTGCGCAATTGCGCAAGTACGCAACCGTCCGTTAAGGGATACTTGCTTTGATTTCGGAAAGAAGGCCGAAGAGTTTTCGGGCAAGCTCTTCGTGTTGCTGTACGTTATGCGGAAACAGATCGAATCTCCTGATCTCGTACAGGTCCACGGTTCTCAGAAACTTTCCCGGCTCGAAGGCACTTAAATCGAGGGCTTGAAAGCATGAGCGCTTCTCACCGGCGTTCTCCGTGACAAACACAAGGCAGAGATGGGGCCATTTCTGTTTTGCCTGAATCAACTCGCTCGCTTTCCCCCTTTTTTTCTCCAGCGCGAGGTACTTGACCAGGTTCGACCGGTACTTGACCTCGACCATGTGAGTTTCGTAAACGCCGGGGGAATCGGCGACGACCTCCTTCATGGCGAGGAAGTCGGGAGTGAAAGATTCGTCTCTGCCGGCCTTCAGCATTCCCCGCAGGTCGCTCTCCCGGCCGAAACGCGTCATCTGGAACTTGGCCCGTCGAAAGATGGATTCGACCAGGGCCTCCGCGATGCGGCCTTTGATATCGTTTAAGTCGATCGGCCGTGTGGGCATATTAGCTTCCCCCCGACCTCGTAGTAAAATCAAGATTCAGACCCTGAGCCCCACAATGACGCCTCTACAGCATCCTATTCTACCTTCCACTTCCCGGCCTCAACCTCGCGCCGGATATCCTCAAGCGATATCCATCGGTTGTCCTTGCGCCAGGCGATGTGATCGTAGATGCGTCCACCGTGGCTCCGGCGGTGAGGTTGAAGTCGGCGGCTCGTCACCGTAAATGCATGATTCAGGCTACGAACCCAGGCCATTATCATTTTACGCTCTACAACAACGTCTATGCGTTCGATCTTCATCAGAATCGCTTCTTTGTCTAGTGAGCCGGCATTCTCGAGCGGAATCTCGACTGTGGCGTTTACGTCCCTGCACTCGAATCGCTGGGACACTGCCTTGCCAGGCCCCATCTTCAACGCACCGAGTAGCTTGATCCTACCGTCTGGCTGGGCTTTCGTTGGAACCGAAAAAACCGGTGCACCGAACGAGCGAAATGATTTTAGAAACACGCCCAATTCCTGACCGCGATTGAGTACGGTGACGGGTTCCTTTTTCTTCCACTCGTCCTCGTCGGACCGCAGCCGAGTTCCAAGCTCCCGAAGGATCCTGGGCTCGGTTGTTAACGCTTCCCATAACCACTCTAACTGATTGTCCGCCAGACGGGCCTTCCGCTCGGCGGTAGCTTCCCGGACCGCCTGAGACCAAGATTGAAATGTGACCTTTTGCCGCCCTTTAGCTAGCGTTTCTATCTGAACTCCTCCGATGAGCAGCAGTTCTGCCAAAAACTGCCCGTGCGTGTTAGGAGCGCTTGGATCACAGAACAGAGTCATTGCGTCTTTGCCCTCCTCAGCGCCTCCCTGGTGAGATTATCCCGGTTCCGCCGGCGCTGCAACGAAGCGATGCTCGCATTTTCGGGATTGGGGGAACGTCGGAGTGTCTAGGTCTTGGCTCGGTTTTACGTTTTGAGAATTCTCAAAAGGTAGACCTGTCAGGAGATAAACGCCTTGCCCCACGCGCGTGGGATTTGAGCGGGGCGTTCAGCGCAATAAGTCCATAGTCAGGCCTGAGCTGCCCCTCGCTATTGTCAACCTAGTCAACAACGTTCCCTAGGACGCAGCCGGAATTTTGAGGGGCGAGGCCAGTAGACTTATTTTGCAGAGACGACGTCGGCATCTTGGGTATAGGCCGTGATAAGGGATGTGTTGTTCTCCTCAGGAGTCAGGGTGACAATATCGAGGGGGATCATGAATTTCTTAAGGGTTCTCACTTCCGCGTCTTTCGTCATTGCCGCCCGTTGCAAAATATCCTTATTGCGGAAATCCTCTGAAATGATGACGACGTCAATATCACTTTCTTTGGTTGCTTTGCCTTTGGCTTGTGAGCCGAACAAAATGATCCTTGAGGGGGTCACCCCGCCCTCTTTTAGGCATCGCTCCAAAAACTCAATCGCCGCTTTCACCTTGCGCTTAGCCATTGCAGCACCTGCTTGCTTTGATCCAGCACTTCCTTGGTCTTCTTCTTGTCGTAATCTTTTAGAATTCTCTGGAGGTCATCCGGGTAGCGGGTCGGAACGCTTACCCTGTTGAGCGTGGAAATAAAATCAAACAGGTCCTCCGGTAACGCAAGTTTCATCTTTTCGAGCAAGTAAAGCAAGTTGTGTGTTTTAGGCGGTTCCTTGCCGAGTTTTTCTGCGTAGAGTCCCTTCAAGGCTTTCTCTAGAGATAAATGGCACATAAAGACCGTATACATGTACCGTCCGCCCCTAAACATGTAGTCGGCGGTGTCCATATCGTAATTGGCTTGCGTCAGCCATTCCTCAGGCGCTTGCGCCATTAGTACCTCAGGTGAAACTCCTTAAAAACTCCCTCAATCGGTGGAAATCGAGGTCTTCTGTCTCTGTAGAAAGCAAAAAAATTCTACCACCTTCAGAACCGACTTGCGACTGGAAAACTCCATGTCGGCTCACGTTTGCGGTTCAAGCGCTTCATCGTCAGCAACTTCCCGGCTAGCCGTTCTTTCTCGCAGGCTCTCCTCGATAATGGCGACCTCTTCACGCGTGAGGCCGTAGTAAGGAATAGACAAGCCGGTCGATAGCGGCCTCCGGGGCGGAGACATCCGCGCCCTCGGCGTCTCCGTGGTGAGATTATCCTGGTTCCGCCGGCGCTGCAACGAAGCGGTTCCCACACTTCCGGAGTTCCGGAAACGTGGAAGTGACTGGGTATTAGCTCATCTTGATGATTTGAGAATTCTCAAAAGGTAAGATTGTCAAGATAGCAATGTCTGACCCCGTAGACGTTACCGAAAGATCACGCACTGTGCGAGAAGAAGAAAGGGGGAAAGAAGAAAATTCTTTTCACGGGGAACGTCTGTGCTTCTTGACCTGCGGGCTAATGGGTGACACCCGCTATCAATCCACGATATGTAAAAAGCAAATAAGCAAAGCCTGACATCTCCCCAACGTGCGCGGCTCTCAATCCGATGGAGATGCGTAATACATGGCAACTCACGACAAAGACACTCATCTGCACCGCGCGAGGACTGCTGAGCACGTTCGCCGCCATGATCGCGCCGTGCTCCGTAAAGGCGAACGGAAGATATTTAACGTTTGCCCCTCGTTTCAAGGTCACAGATTGTGATCTTGAACCCGCGATATCCTCCGCTTCAGTGCGCTTCAGCCTGAACATAAAATCCCCGGGGAACTTGTCGATGTTTCGCTTGACCGCCTGATTGAGCGCGCGGGTCTCGACGCCGTAAATCCGCGCCAGATCGGAGGCGAGCATAACTCGTTGGCCTCGGACTAACATGATCGCACTCTCGATGGGGATCGCTTCTCGACCTGCCATAACTGCCTCCTTGGACTTTGCGGCGGAAAACGGGTTCGGCGGAGTGTAGCGATTTGCGGGTAAAGTCGCAAGCGGCGACTCATAGATGCAATAAGCGCGCGGCAACGGGCGCTCGCAAAAGCGCGTGCGGCGCGGGGTCGAATTGCATTCGAAAACCGGGAAGTGTATCGTAATGTCCATCTAACCATGAAACCAACGCTTTTCGAACAGCTCGGCGGCGAGGCGAAGCTGCGCGAGATTATCGAGACCTTCATCGATCGCGTTTTCGACGATCGGATGATCGGTTTTTTTTTCCGCAACGCGGACCGGCGGCGGATCGGCGAGATGGAATATCAGTTCACGGCGAAGTTTTTCGGCGCCGACGTCGAGTATCACGGGCGGCCGCTGGACGAGGCTCATGCCAAGCACCCGATCATGGGCGGGCAGTTCGCCCGCCGGCAGCAAATCCTCAAAGAGACGTTGGAGATTTACGGCGTGCCGGAGCATATCCGCGAGGCGTGGCTCCAGCACAATGAGAGTCTGAGGCCGCTCATCACCAAGGATGCCGGTTCGGACTGCGATCCCGTGGGAGCGCGGGAGCGAGCCGGACTGACGACAAAGACTGCGAGAGAGGGTCGCGCCAGGCGTGTCTAGGGTTGGGGCGAGGGACTGCTGAGGTGAAGCTGCGCGACCTGTACGCCCGTTCCGGGCCGACGTTTTCGATCGAATTTTTTCCCCCCAAGACGGAAAAAGGGGAAGAGGCGCTCTTCAACGAGATCGCCGCTCTCAAATCTCTCCATCCGGCCTTCTGCTCGGTCACTTACGGCGCGGGCGGCAGCACGCGCGACAAGACGGTCGATCTGGTGGAGCGTATCCACCGCGAGTGTGCTCTCGAAGTCATGTGCCATTTGACGGTCGTCGGGCAATCCAAGGAAGAGGTCCGTTCGGTTCTGGGCCGCCTCCAGCAGATGGGGATCGAAAACATGATCGCGCTCGGCGGCGATCCGCCGCAGGGCGTGGAGGACTGGACGCCGCATCCGGGCGGCTTCCATCATTCCATCGAGTTGGTCAAAGAGGCGGCCGCGCGCCGGTGGTTTTCCATCGCGGTCGCCGGATTTCCGGAGGTTCACCCGCGGGCGGAGAGCCGGGAATCGGATCTGCGCTATCTCAAGGAAAAGGTGGAGGCGGGCGCGGACGTCGTGATCACGCAATTATTTTTCGACAATGAGGACTACTACCGCTACGTCGAGGACGTAAGAAAGCTCGGCGTGAGCGTGCCGGTTGTTCCGGGCGTGCTGCCGGTTCTGTCGGTCCCGCAGGTACGGCGCTTTACGGCTCTCTGCGCGGCAAAGATTCCGCTAAAGCTCGAACGCCTGCTGGCGAAAGTTGAGAACGACGAAGAGGGCGCGGTCGCGCTCGGCATCGACTACGCTACCGAGCAATGCGCCGGTCTGCTCAAATTCGGCGCGCCCGGCATCCACTTTTACTCGCTCAACAAATCCCGCTCCGTCAAGGCCATCTTTGCCAACCTCAACCTTTGACATGACAGGCCGTTGAAAGAGACGCATCTCTACCGTGAGCCCACCTGGAAATCTCTCTCCGGGCCGATGCGATACGTCGATATAACGCCGCTCCTAAGAGATGAGAGCAACTCCGAGCTACGCTTGCACCTTCTCGTCCCACGCATCGGCCCTTCGAGAGACCCCCAGGTGGGCTGTGGTCAGGCCGCGGCCATCTTTCTCGCGCCCATCGGCCTCGCAGTGAAAGACGGCGCCCGGTCGGAGAGCCCGCGCATCCGATACCGCCGGTGGGAATAAGTAGCTACCCATTGCGCGGGATCGTAGAGCGGGTGGCGTCTTTCATCGATCTCAATTGAATTCACGGGCCGCCGATAGTAAGGTAAGCGGCATTCAGTAATGCTCCATTGAACGAAACCTCATGGACGAAATCACCGAACAGATGGAGGTGAGGCGGCAGAAGCTCCTCAAGCTCAAGGAGTCGGGACAGGCGCTTTACCCCAACGACTTCAAGCCCGCTCACGTCACCTCCGACCTTATCGCCGGCTACGGCAGTTTCTCGGACGAGCAGCTTCATGCCGTCGAGAACGAATTCTCCCTCGCCGGGCGCATCATGGGGATCCGCTCTTTCGGCAAGGCCTCGTTTTTCCACCTTCAGGACCGCGCGGGACGGCTCCAGATCTACGTGCGGCGTGACCGCGTTGGAGACGACGGCTACGCGCTGTTTCAGCAGCTCGACGCCGGAGATATCGTCGGAGTGTGGGGGCGGGTGTTCCGCACCAAGACAAAAGAGCTGACCATCGAAGCGCGCGGCCTCCGGCTCCTCTGCAAGTGCCTGCGGCCGCTGCCGGAGAAATGGCACGGCCTGGCCGACGTGGAGGCGCGCTACCGGCAACGATACGTCGATCTGATGGTCAATCGCGAAGTGAGGGATCTGTTTCAGAAGCGGTCGCGCATTATCCGTCTCATGCGGAAATTTTTCGAGGAGAAGGATTTCCTCGAGGTCGAGACGCCGATGATGCAGTCGATCCCCGGCGGAGCGGCGGCGCGGCCGTTCACCACCCACCACAATGCGCTGGGCATGGATCTCTACCTGCGCGTCGCGCCCGAGCTGTTTCTCAAGCGGCTGCTGGTCGGCGGGATCGAGCGGGTCTTCGAGCTCAACCGCAATTTCCGCAACGAAGGAATCTCGGTCAGGCACAATCCGGAATTCACCATGATCGAATTCTACCAGGCGTACGCCACTTACGAAGATCTGATCGCGCTGACCGAGGAGCTGTTCGCGCGGATCGCCGAAGAGGTCAACGGCTCGCTCACGCTGACCTACGGCGAGCACGCGATCGACTTGAAGCCGCCGTGGCGGCGGTTGTCGCTTCGGGAGGCGATCGAAGCGCACGGCGGCGCGGCGAGCAAGGATACGGCCACGGCGGAAAGCCTGCTCGCCTTCGCGCGGGCCAAGGGGCTCAGCGTCGATCCGGCGCTGCCCTACGGCAATCTGCTGGTCGAGGTCTTCGAGCAGGTGGCCGAGGCGCATCTGATCCAGCCTACTTTTATCGTCGGCTATCCCCTGGAAGTCTCGCCGCTGGCGCGGAAAAACGATAAGAATCCCGCGCTGGTCGACCGGTTCGAGCTTTACATCGCCGGGCGCGAGCTGGCCAACGCGTTCTCGGAGCTGAACGATCCGCTCGACCAAAGGGAGCGTTTCGAGAGCCAGGCCGCGGCGCGCAAGGCGGGAGACGACACCGCTCACGAGGTGGACGACGACTATGTGCGGGCGCTCGAGTACGGCATGCCGCCGGCCGCCGGCGAGGGGATCGGCATCGACCGGATGATCATGCTCTTTACCGGCGCGGCTTCGATCCGTGACGTGATTCTTTTCCCTCTGCTCAGGCCCGAGCGGTGAAATGCGGAGAGCCGGAGAAGTCGGTTCAAGTCGTTCAAAAAGTTCAAGCCGTTCAAGTTCGGAAAACCACGAGTAACGAAGAATGAAATTCGAGTTTTTCATCGGCCTGCGCTATCTGAGAGGCCGGCGGCGCGAGACCTTCATCTCGCTCATCACGGTCATCTCGATCGTCGGGGTGCTGATCGGCGTGATGACGCTCAACGTGGTGATGGCGGTGATGACCGGATTCGAAGAGACGCTGCGCGACCGCCTGCTCGGCATCAACGCCCACGTTGCCGTGGTCAAGCCGGGCGACCGGCTGGCGGACTACCCGGCTCTCGTCGATCGGCTCGCTGAGGAGCCCGGCGTCGTCGCCGTCTCGCCTTCGGTCTTCGGCCAGGTGATGTTGACTGTGGGAAACCGCATCGCCGGCGTGGTGGTGCGCGGCGTCGATCCGGACCGCGTGAGCGGTGTGGTGGATATCGAGCGCTACATCAAGGACGGCAAGCTCCAGGACCTCAAGCGGCTTCATCCGGTCCGGCTCGACGAAGGCTCCGTCAAGCTTCCCGGATTGATCATCGGCAAGCGGCTTTCGGGGCAGTTGGGCGCGCTGGTGGGGCAGCCGATCCAGGTCGTATCGCCGCTAGGGACGGCCACGGTGATGGGCGTCATCCCCAAGATCAAACGCTTCGTCGTGACCGGTCTGTTCGATTCCGGCATGCACGAGTACGACGCGACGATGGTCTTTATGAGCCTCAGGGACGCCCAGGAGTTCTTCGGTCTCGGCGACACCGTCACGAGCATCGAAATCCGCGTGCGCAACGTGTATGAGGCGCAGGCGGTGGCCGACCGGATCAAGCAGAAACTCGGCATGCCCTATTTTGCCGAGGATTGGTCGCGCCTGTGGCCCAATCTCTTCGCGGCGCTACGGTTGGAGAAGACCGTCTATTTTCTGGTGTTGCTTTTAATGATCCTGATCGGCGCCTTCAACATCATCTCCACCTTGATAATGGTTGTGATGGAAAAACGGCGGGACATCGCCATCCTCCAGTCGATGGGCGCGACGCGCCGGAGCATCCGAAACATTTTTTTGTTCAAAGGCTGCGTGATCGGCACGGTCGGGACTCTGCTGGGGACGCTGTTCGGCTTTGTGATTTGTCTTTTGGTCTCGAAGTATCAGTTTATCGAGTTGCCGAAAGACGTATTCCTGATCTCGACGGTGCCGATCCGTTTTTCGCTCGGTTTTTTCCCTGGGGATATCTTCTTTTTTACGGCCCTGGCCTCGGTCCTCATCTGTCTCCTCGCGAGCATCTATCCGGCGCGACAGGCGGCCAAGCTCGACCCGGTGGAGATCATTCGCTATGAGTAACCTCATCCGGGCCCAAAAGCTCTGCAAGTCGTTTTCGGAGGGCGGGAAAGAGATCCGCGTGCTCCAGGATTTGGAGCTGGAGCTGGAAGAGGGCTGCTCGCTCTCCATCGTCGGGGAGTCGGGGGTGGGCAAGAGCACCCTGCTCCACATTCTCGGCACGCTCGATCGGCCGAGCGGCGGAGAAGTAATCTATCGCGGGAAGGACCTCTCCCAACTGGACGATCGCGCCGTGGCGGAATTTCGCAACCGCGAGATCGGCTTCGTGTTTCAGTTCCACTATCTGCTGCCCGATTTCACGGCGTTGGAGAACGTCATGCTGCCGGCCCTCGTCCAGGGTTGGGGAAGGGAGCGGGCGCGGGAGGCGGCGCTCGAGCTGCTCGACGTGGTGGGGCTCGCCGAGCGGGTCTCGCATCGGCCGGGAAAACTGTCGGGGGGCGAGCAGCAGCGGGTGGCGGTGGCGCGGGCGGCTATTTTGGCGCCGCGACTGATCCTCGCCGACGAGCCGACCGGAGACCTCGACGTCAAGACCGGCGAGGGGATTCAGGAGCTGCTTTTTCGGCTGAATCAGGAGTCGGGCATCGCCCTGGTGGTGGCCACCCATAATCGCCGGTTTTCCGAGAAGTTCGGCGTGCGGATGGAGCTCCGGGAGGGGCGCCTCTTTGGGCTGTGAGCCCGCCCCCAGATTTGGCTTTACAAAAGTTGCCGGATTTGTTAGAAAAAGGCCGTTTACCAAGCCTTCCTTGGGAAGGAGAGGTGTCGCATGGAAAATCAGACAAGCTCTTTTAAAGCAGGCCGTTTACTCCTTCTCGTTTTTTCCTTAGTTCTTTTGTCGCATTCATCCATCAACGCTCAGCAAAATATCCGGCTGAGAGAGGTCAAGATCGAGGGTAATGCCAGGGTGGAAGAGGAGGGCATTCGTCTCCATCTGCAAGCGCGCGCCGGCGACCTGTTCGATCAGGACGTGGTGGAGAAGGACATAAAGTCCATCTTCCGCATGGGTTTTTTCGACGACGTTAAAGCCGACCTCTCCCCCGCCGCGGTGTTGACCTACGCGGTGAAAGAAAAGCCTTACGTCCGGGAGGTGAAAGTCCAGGGCGCCTCGCGTCTGGGAAGAGAGAAGATCGAGACGGCCTTTGGGGTTGCCGCGCGCACCATCCTCGATCGAGACAAGATCGCCGAAGGCGTGGAGCGTGTCAAGAAGCTCTATAGCGAGCAAGGCTACGTCAACGCCCAGGTCGATTACACGGTCTCCGTGGGGGACAGCAACCAGGCGGTCGTGTTATTGGACATCGAAGAGGGCGGCCGGCTGCTGGTCAAAAAAGTCTCTTTCCAGGGGAATCGGGCCTTTTCGGAAAGCGAGCTGAAGGGGCTCATGGCCACCAAGCCGGAATGGTTCCTCTCGTTCATCACCAATCGCGGTATCCTTGACCACGACGTGCTCACCAACGACATGGCGATCGTCTCCTCCCACTACTACGACCACGGATATATCAACCACAAGATAGCCGACCCGGTGATCGTCCGGGCGAGGGACGGGATCGAGGTCGTGGTCCGCGTCGAAGAGGGGGAGCAATTCAAAGTGGGCAAGGTCGAGCTTGGCGGGGAGATGGTCGACGATCCCCGGGTCCTGCTCAAGAAGGTGCAACTGACCTCGGGACAGGTTTTCCGCGGCAGCCGGCTGCGCGACGATCTCTCGATGCTGCAGGATATCTACGCCGACAAAGGCTTTGCGTTTGCCCAGGTCGAGCCCCTCACTAAAATCAATCCGAAAGAAAAAAACGTCGATATCTCCCTGGTGGTCACGAAAGGCCCCCCGGTCTATTTCAATCGAGTCCTGATCTCCGGAAACAACAAGACCCGGGACAAGGTCATCCGCCGCGAGGTCGGCGCCACTGAGCAGGAGATGTTTTCCGCCAATAAAATCAGGGGGAGCCGCAACGCGCTCCAACGCACCGGCTACTTCGAAGACGTTCAGCTTTCGACAAAAAAAACCGACGAGCCCGACACGGTCGACCTGCTGGTCGACGTGAAGGAGGGGCCGACCGGAACGTTCAGCGTAGGCGGCGGCTACAGCAGCGGAGACTCGTTTATCTTTACCGCGTCTATCGCCGAGAAGAACCTTTTCGGCCGGGGGCAGCAAGCCAACGGCTCATTTGACATGGGGTCGAAGCGGCAGGATTTTAAGCTGAACTTTACCGAGCCTTATTTCCTCGACACCTCCCTGAGCCTCGGCTTCGACGGTTATAACACCGAGCGGGAGAATATCGATTACACTTCGACAAAGCTCGGATTCGGGGTCAGCGCCGGCTATCCGATCAGAAAGCTCGGGCTGCCATTCCTTAGGCTCGGACCCGGAGATCCCGGGTATAACGGCGTTGACGTGGTGTACCACCCCTTGATTGAGTATCTGCGCGGCGGTCTTTCTTACAATATGACGCGCGAGAAGATCAACAATATCGACGGCAAGGCCGCGGACGAGATCCAGGACGCCCAAGGGACCTTCTGGACAAGCAGCATCACGCCGAGCCTCGTCTATGACAGCCGCGATCATTTCTTTAATCCGACGGAAGGAACGAGGACCGATCTCGCGGTCAAGTTTGCCGGGCTCGGCGGCGATAGCCACTTTCTGAAGAACGATCTGAAGGCAAAATGGTTTTACACTCCGTTCAACGATCGGAACTGGGGAGGGGCCTATACCTTCGCTATAGGCGGAACCGTCGGATATGGGCTTGGATTGAAAGGCGATAGCGATCTGCCCCTCTTTGAACAGTATTTTACGGGCGGCATCAACTCGGTGCGTGGCTTTACTGAGCGGTCTATTGGGCCGTACGGAACAGTAAGGAGGTGTCCGTCCGGTTCCGCCGTAGTCGTTGGTGTCTGTCGTGTTATTGCTACGAATGCTGTCGTTCCCTTTAACATAGTACAAACGACGGATATAGTCGGCGGTAGCAAGCTGGCGGTCGGGAATTTCGAGTTCATGTTCCCGGTCTACGAATCGTTCGGCTTGCGCGGAGTCGCGTTCTTCGACATAGGGTCGGCGTTCAACTCCTTCAGCTTCGGCGATCTCCGGCAGTCCGCGGGCGTCGGCGCGCGATGGATGTCGCCATTCGGTCCGTTGCGGGTGGAGCTCGGATTCCCGCTCAAGAAGCTGAAGGGCGACGATACGTCGGTGCTGGGCTTCTCGTTCGGCCAGTAGCCGGCAGTTCCGGTAAAATGCATCCGTTGGAGGTGTTCGTGAAGAGGATTATTGCGGTTTTTTTCCTGGCGCTATTTGCCGTGCCGGCCTGGGCGCAGGACAAGGTGAAAATCGGTTTGATCGATATCCAGAGGGCGATCAGCGACTCCCAGGCGGGCAAGAAAGCCCGCGAGAAGTTCCAGGCGCAGGTTAAGAAGACCGAAGCGGACCTGATGCGCGAGAAAGGGGACGTCGAGAAGCTGAAGACGGAGGTCGAGAAGAAGGGCCCGCTGATGAAGGAGGACGACCGCAAGAACCTCGAAAAGGAGCTGCAACGGCGGGTGTTGAACTATCAACGCAACCTGCGCGATTCCCAGGAGGAGCTGCAGCAAAAAGAGCGCGACATGACGAACGAGATCTTGAAGGATCTGGAGAAGGTGGTCGCCGATTTAGGGAAGAACGAGAAATACGGCTTGATTCTGGAGCGCTCCACGATTCTTTACAGCGACTCCGCGATGGACGTGACCACGAAGGTGGTCGACCTTTACAACAGCCGCGGTGCTCCGGCTAAAGCACCCGCCAAGGGCAAGTGACCACGGGTGCGCAAACCCTTTCAAAGCTGGCCCGCCTGGTCGGCGGAAGAGTGATCGGGGATGGAAGCGCCGTCGTTTCGAGAGTGTCGCCGATTGAGGAAGCCGGCCCGGGCGACATAACCTTTCTTGCGCATCCGCGCTATCGTTCTTACCTGAAAACCTGCAAGGCCACTGCGGTGATCGTCGCGGAAGGGGTGGAGGTCGAGCCGCCCGCCGAACCCGGCCGCGGATATCTTATAGTGGCCGAGCCCTACCCGGCCTTCGCCAAGATTCTCGGCTGCTTGAACCCGCCGCGCCGCTACGGCGGCGAGACTAGTCCCCTCGCGAGCGTGGATCCGGCGGCGACTGTGGCGGAGAGTGTCACTATTTTCCCCTTCGTCTACGTCGGCCCGGGCGCGAGGATCGGCCGGGGCACGGTTCTGTTCCCCGGAGTATTTGTCGGAGATGAAGCTCACGTGGGCCGCGATTGCGTGCTGCATTCGAATGTGACCGTGCGCGAACGGTGCCGTCTCGGCGACCGGGTCGTTCTCCACGCGGGCGCGGTGGTCGGGGCGGACGGATTCGGCTACGCCGACGTAGGCAAGGAGAGGATGAAGATCCCTCAGGTCGGGACGGTGGAGATCGGAGACGACGTCGAGATCGGGGCCAACAGCACCGTGGACCGCGCGACGATGGGCCGCACCGTGATCGGAAAAGGCGTCAAGATCGACAACCTTGTCCAGGTTGCCCACAACGTGGTGATCGGGGAGGGAACGATCATCGCGGCGCAGACCGGTATCGCCGGCAGCACCAAGATCGGCCGGCATGTGATTCTGGCCGGCCAAGTGGGGGTCGCCGATCATGTCACGATCGGCGACAACGCGATGGTGGGGCCGCGCTCGGGCCTGCCGCGTTCGGTCCCGCCCGGCGCGGTGCTGGCCGGCACGCTGGAGGCCGCGCCCCGGCGGCAGTGGGACAGGGTGATCGCCCTCTTGCCTCGCTTGCCGGAGTTGTGGAGCGAACTGCGCGATGTGAAACGGAGGCTCTCTTCGAGCGCGCGGAGGGGGCGAAAGGGAGTGAAGGGCCATGCTCGACGTTAGAGAGATATTGAAGCGGATTCCGCACCGTTTTCCTTTTTTGCTGGTGGACCGGATCGTAGAGATCGAGGGCGACCAGCGGATCGTCGGAATCAAGAACGTGACGGTCAACGAGGGTTTTTTTCAAGGCCATTTCCCCGACCATCCCGTGATGCCCGGGGTGTTGGTCTGCGAGGCTATGGCCCAGGTGGCGGCGATCATGGCGTACCAGGTCGGCGGCGACAGCAACGGTAACAAGGTGTTTGTGCTGACCGGTCTCGACGGAGTCAAGTTCAAGCGGGCGGTCGAGCCCGGCGATCAGCTTCGGCTGGAATTGGTTTGTCTTAAGCGGCGCGGGTCGTTTTGGAAGATGAGGGGGACGGCGACGGTGGAGGGGAAAGTGGTGGCGCAGGCGGAGATCTCGGCGATGGAGGTTCCCATCCAGGGAGTCGGATCAAGGTAAAATGCAAATTGCAAAATGAAAAATGAAAGAAGAGATAGGATTTTGACTTTTACACTTTGCAATTTTCATTTTGCAGTGGGTCGAAGACGACAATGACCAAGATCCACAAGACAGCGCTGGTGGATCCGTGCGCGGAGCTGGATTTCGACGTCGAGGTTGGACCCTACACCGTTATCGGTCCCAAGGTTAAAGTCGGCAAGGGCACGCGGATCAAGTCCCACGTCGTCGTCGAGGGCCATACCGCGATCGGCCGCGACAACCTGATTTTTCAGTTCGCGACGGTCGGCTCGGATCCCCAGGACCTCAAGTACAAGGGCGAAGAGAGCCGGCTCGTGATCGGCGATCGCAACACGGTCCGGGAATTCGGTTCGCTCAATCCAGGCACCACGGGGGGCGGGATGGAAACGCGCGTGGGGAGCGGCAATCTTTTCATGATGCATTGCCACATCGCGCACGACTGCATTCTCGGCGATCATAACATCGTCGCCAACGGCGCGACGCTCGGCGGGCACGTGGTCATCGAAGACTACGTGATCGTCGGCGGGCTGGTCGGCGTCCATCAGTTCGTCAAGATCGGGACCGGCGCGATTCTGGGGGCCGGCTCGATGGTCTCGAAGGACGTGCCGCCTTACTGCAACGCTACCGGAGACCGCGCCCGCCTCCGTGGTTTGAACCTGGAGGGGCTCAGGCGCAGAGGTTTTACCAGGCCGCAGATCGACGCCTTAAAAAAGGCCTATCGCATCCTCTTTGACTCCGGACTAAAGGCTAAGGACGCTGTGAAAAAGCTGCGGCAGCAGCTCGGCGACTCGCCGGAGGCGGAGCGCCTCGCCCGGTTTGTCGAACAGTCGCAACGGGGAATTTGCCGCTGACGGGGGCCTTCGTTCAAGCCGTTCAAATTGTTCAAATTTGCCGGAAGGCCGAACCCCCTTGAACTTGTTCCTATGCGAAAGTTGGGACTGATCGCCGGCAATGGGAAATTTCCGCTGCTGTTCGCCGAGCAGGCGGCGCGCGAAGGAATTTCCCTGGTGACGGTCGCCCATCGCGGCGAGACGTTGCCGGAGATCGACGCTCTTGCGGGTCCCGTCACCTGGGTCTATGTGGGCGAGTTGGGCAAGATCATCCGCACCTTTCACGAGGCGGGGGTGACCGAGGCGGTGATGGCGGGCGGGATCAAGAAGGTCAAGATATTTTCCAACTTTCGGCCCGACTTGAGGGGCGCGGCTTTCCTCGCCAGAGTCAGGAGCAGAGACGACGATCGGCTGTTGCGCGGGGTCGCCGACGAGCTCGAGCGCGAAGGGATCCACGTGGTGGAGTCGACGATTTTCCTCTCGCAAATTATCGCTCAAGAGGGGGCGCTGACCCTCCGCTCGCCGAGCAGTGAGCAGTGGGACGATATCCGCCTCGGCTTTCAAACGGCGAAGGAGGCAGGACGGCTGGGAATCGGGCAGTGCGTAGTCGTGAAGAATCGAGTGGTTTTGGCGGTCGAGGCGATCGAGGGGACGGACGCGACGATCCGGCGGGGAGGGGAGTTGGGGAAGGATGGGTTTGTCGTCGTGAAGGTGAGCAAGCCGCGGCAGGATCTCCGTTTCGACGTGCCCGCGGTGGGCGTGGAGACGATCAAGCTGCTGCGCGAGCTCAAAGGATCTGTCCTGGCGGTCGAGGCGGGGAAAACCATTTTGTTGGAGAAAGAAGCGCTCCTCGCAGAGGCGGAGAGCGGTGGCATCGCCGTCGTCGGAGTGAGCGAGAAGGTGCTGGAGGATAGGGGATAAAAGATAAAATGCAAAATGCAAAATGCAAAGAGAGCGTTGCTGCTTAATGTTTTGATCCGTGATGAGTACTGGAGAAGAAATTCCGGTGGGCGTGGTCGGTGTGGGTTACGCCGGGCGGCTCCATGCCGAGAAGTACGCGGCCTCTTCAAAGGCGAAGCTGGTCGGTGTCGTCGATATCGACGGCGGGCGCGCCAAAGAACTTGGCGAACGTCTCGGTGTGCCGTCGATGACCGACTACCGCGATCTCTTCGGCAAGGCCAGGTGCGTGAGCGTTGCCGTCCCCACCAAGCTGCACTTCGAAGTTGCAGAGGCCTTTCTCAAAGAGGGGATCGACGTTTTGGTGGAAAAACCGATGACCGCTACGCTCGACGACGGGCGGCGGCTGGTCGCTTTCGCGCGCGAGGGGGCGCGCGTTCTCCAGGTGGGCCATCTCGAAAGATTCAACCCCGCGATCCGCGCGTTGGAGAAGGCGATTCGCGAGCCGAAGTTCGTCGAGTGCCACCGGCTGGCGCCGTTCGTGGAGCGCGGCACCGACGTCGACGTGGTGTTGGACCTGATGATCCATGACATCGATGTCATCGCGAGTCTCGTTCGGGCGCCGGTGCGGCAGGTCGATGCGGTCGGCGTCCCGGTGCTCACCGACAAGCCCGACATCGCCAACGCCAGAATCACGTTCGCCAACGGTTGCGTCGCCAACGTGACCGCAAGCCGGGTTTCGATGAAGCGCGAACGGAAAATCCGCATCTTTCAGCCGGACGCCTACGTCTCGATCGACTATGACCAGAAGCGCGCGCAGATCTACCACAGGCCGGCGCGAGGCGCCTCGTGGATGGATATTCGCGGCGAGACCATCGAGATCAAAGAGGGCGACGCGCTGGCGGATCAGCTCGATTCGTTTCTGGAGTGCGTGCGGAGTCGCGCGACGCCGTTGGTCAGCGGGGAAGAGGGACTGCGCGCGCTTGAGATCGCGGCGAGCATCAGCGAGCGGCTGTGATGGGCGCTGACGATGCGCAAGGCGCCGCCCGCTCTCCGAGCCCGCGCAATGGGGTGCTGCTTAATCCCACCGGCGGTATCGGATGCGCGGGCTGTTCGACCGCGCGGCGCCTTTCACTCGCGTCCGGTGCCGTCGCCCTTCAAGACTCGCCCCAAGCGCTACGCCGCGTCGCGATCTGTTTTCGTGGCATGGATCGTTGAAGCTAAGGTTTTTAATGGCGGTGAATGAGGTGGGGAACGAGCGCAAGCGGATCATGCTGGTGGTGGGCGAGGCCTCCGGAGATCTCCACGGCTCGCGCGTTGTCCGGGCGTTGCATCAGAAGGAGCCGGCCGTGGAGATTTCGGCGGTGGCCGGCGAGGCGCTCCGAGCTGAGGGCGTAAAGGTCCTGTTCGAGGTCGGCCGGCTCACCGGAATGGGGTTCTCCGAGCTCGCCGGCAACCTGGCCAATCTCTGGCGAGCCTACTCGGTGCTCAAACGGGAGTTGACGGAGCGCCGGCCCGACCTGCTGATCTTGATCGACTTTCCGGAGTTCAACCTGCGCCTGGCGCGGATCGCCAAGCGGTTGGGGGTTCCGGTGTTGTACTACATCAGCCCGCAGGTCTGGGCGTGGCGCAAGCGCCGCGTCGCGGAGATCGCCCGCTCGGTGGATTGCATGGCCGTGGTCTTTCCCTTCGAAGTTCCGCTGTACGAAAAGGCCGGCCTCCGGGTTGAATTTGTCGGCCATCCACTGCTGGAGGTCGCCCGGTCGACGCGTACTCGCGAAGAAACTTTGGCTAATCTCGGTCTCGATCCGGCGAAGCTCACCGTCGCTATGCTGCCGGGAAGCCGCCGGCGCGAGGTGGCCTATCACCTGCCGGTGATGATGGAAGCCGCCGAGCTTCTAGAGCGGGAGATGGCGGTGCAGTTTGTTCTGGTTCGGGCGAGCACCGTCCACGACAGCGGAATGACGCAAGCGCCGGATCAAGCAGCGGCCTGGGTTTCGATCAGCGACGGGGATGTGTATAATGTGCTCCACGCGTGCGACCTGGCCTGGACCGCTTCGGGCACGGCGACGCTTGAGACCGGCCTGATGCTCCGGCCCATGATCATCGTCTATCGCCTCGCGCGGCTGACGTATGCTCTGGCGAGACTGCTGGTGCGGGTGGAGCACGTCGGGATGGCCAACATCCTCGCCGGAGAGAGAGTGGTCCCTGAGTTGATTCAAACGGAGATGACGGCTCGCCGCATTGTCCACGAGAGCAAGGCGATTCTCGGCGATCGAGGGACGCGCGAGCGTATCGTCGCCAAATTGGCCGGAGTGCGGGAGAAGCTCGGCCAGCCGGGCGCCGCCGGGCGCGTGGCGGATCTCGCCCTGCAGTTGATGGGTGAGGCCCGGCTCGACTCATAGAGCGAAGGAGAAAACGTGAAGCAGGTTTGGCGCTTATTCCCATTTGTTAAACCCTACCTCTGGCCCTACTTCGTTTTGTCGTTGGTCTGCATGGCCGCTTTCGGCGGCAGCAGCGCGTTTTTGCCGTATCTCGTGCAAAACGTGTTCGACGACGTCTTCGCGCAAAAGAATGAAGCGGTGCTGGCCTATCTTCCGGTGGTGATCGTAGTCGTCTTTGTTTTTCGCGGCGCGGTGAACTTCGGCCAGAGCTATCTGAGTTCCTATGTCGGCCACGGAATCATCAACGACGTCCGAAACGCAATTCACCGGCACTTCCAGACCCTGTCTCTCTCGTTCTTTCATCGCAACCCGACCGGCACGCTGATCTCTCGCGTCACCAATGACGTGAACCTGGTGCGCGGCGTGCTGACGGATGCCGTGGCCTCTTTTATGCGCGACGCCGTTTCGCTCGCGGCTTTGACGGTCGTGGCGTTTCTTAAGGACCCGCTGCTCGCCAGCATCGCCTTTGTCGTATTCCCCGCCTCCGTCTATCCCATCATGCGGCTGGGCAAGAAGATCAAGCGCGTCACCAAACGCGGGCAGGTGGCGAAAGGACTTTTGACCAGCATCCTGCAAGAGAGCATCCAGGGAAATCGCATCGTCAAGGCGTTCGGGATGGAGAACTATGAAATCGAGCGCTTTCAGCAAGAGAATCGTCGCGTCTTCAAGCAGGCGCTGCGGAGTAGCCGGACGCAGTCCATGGTGCAGCCGTCGATGGAGCTGCTGGCCTCTTTTGCGATCGGCGCAGTCGTCTGGTACGGCGGTCACAGCGTCATCGGGGGCGGGCGCAGCCAGGGTGAGTTTATCGCGTTTCTGGTAGCTATGTTTCTCATGTATCAGCCCTTCAAGGGGCTCGCCAAGACCTACACGATGATCCATCAGGGTATTGCCGGCGCCGAACGGATATTTGAGGTCCTCGACGCCGACCCGGAGATCAAGGACCGGCCGGGAGCGCAGCCGGCGCCGCGCTTTGCGCGGGAGATCGGATTTCACAACGTGAGTTTCGGCTACGCCCGCAAGCTCGTTCTGAGCGACATCGATTTGAAGGTCCGAGCGGGAGAGATGGTCGCGCTGGTCGGCGTCAGCGGAGTCGGCAAGAGCACGCTGGCGGATCTGGTGCCGCGCTTTTACGACGTGACGGCGGGCAAGATCACGATCGACGGCGTCGATATCCGCGATGTCACCGTGGAATCGTTGCGCTCGCAAATCGGGATCGTGACCCAGCAGACGTTTCTGTTCAACGATACCGTCAAGAACAACATTGCCTATGGGGATCCGACGAAGGACATGGATCATATCGTCGTCGCCGCCAAGGCCGCGCATGCCCATGAGTTCATCGTGGCGATGCCCCAGGGCTACGATACGATGATCGGCGAGCTGGGAGTGAGGCTTTCAGGGGGGCAGCGCCAGCGGCTGGCGATCGCGCGGGCCCTACTCAAAGACGCGCCGATTCTGATCCTGGACGAGGCGACGTCGTCGCTGGATACCGAGTCGGAAATGCTGGTGCAGCGAGCTCTGGAGAACCTGATGGTTCGCCGGACGACCTTGGTGATCGCCCATCGTCTCTCCACGATACGCAATGCGAACCGCATCGTCGTGCTGGTGGATGGGAGAATCGCGGAAGAGGGGACCCACGAAGAGCTGCTGGGGCGGGAGTCGGAATACAGGCGGCTCCATACGCTCCAACTGCTGGAGGATGAAGGCGCTCACTCCGGCAAGGTTCTCCATTGAGGTGTCGTGGGCTATCCACTCTACAATGCGCTGCTTGCGCTCAGCACCGTCCTGTTCCTGCCTGTATTGCCGATCTTGCTGCTTTCGGGAAAACGGTTCCGTGAAGGCTTTTGGCAACGCTTCGCTGTTTATTCGAGGGCCACGCGCGAGGCCGCGCTGGGCTCGAAGCCGATTTGGATCCACGCGGTCTCGGTCGGCGAGGTGCTCGCGGCACGGGGGATAGCCGCTCGGTTAAAAGCTCTCTTGCCGGATAAAAAAATCCTGGTTTCAACCTTCACCTCCACAGGCAACGCCGTGGCGCGAGAGAACCTGGCCGCTGCGGACATGATCATCTATCTGCCGCTCGATTACCCCTGGGTGGTGCGGCGCGCGCTCAAGCTATTCGATCCGTCCTTACTGATTATCTTTGAGACCGAGATATGGCCGAATCTTCTGCGCGCGGCGGCCGAGCGGGGAACGCCGGCGCTGCTGCTCAGCGGAAGATTGTCGCGGCGCTCGTTTCGCAGGTATCATTTGCTTCGGCGGTTTTTCGCCGCCGTGTTGCAGCAGTTTGCCGCGCTCGGCATGCAGAGCCGGGAGGATGCCGAGCGCATCGTCCGGCTGGGGGCCGACCCGCGCAAAGTCTCGGTTACCGGAAATCTCAAGCGCTCTTCCGCGCCGGCGGGCGAGAGCCGCGCCGGAGGGAAGTGGCGGGACCTCACCGGTCTCGGCGCCGGGTCCGGCCGGGTGCTGGTGGCCGGGAGCACGCATCGCGGGGAGGAAGAGATTTTACTGAACGCCTTTGTTTCTTTGAAGCAGCGCTTTCCCGACCTTGTCATGGTGTTGGCGCCGCGCCATCCCCAGCGCTTCGCCGAAGTCGAGAAACTGATCGAAAAGAGCAATTTGCGCTACGTGCGGCGCAGCCGGCTGAACGGCCGGCTGGGCCAAGCGCCCGACGTGCTGTTGCTCGACACGATCGGGGAGTTGGCGGACTTCTACCGCGTGGCGGACGTGGCTTTTGTCGGGGGAAGCCTGGTCGATGCGGGTGGCCACAATTTGCTGGAGCCGGCGTGGCATAGAAAACCGGTTTTGTTCGGGCCATGGGTCGGCGGCTATGCGGAGATCGCGGCGGAGATGAAGCAGAGCGGCGGCGGCGTCGAGGTCGGCGGAAAAGAGGAATTTGTTTTAGCAGCGTCCCGGCTCCTGTCGGACCGGGAGCGCGCGCGAACGGCAGGGGAGAAGGCCTATCAGGCGGTCCAGGCGACCGGCGCCGTCGTTGAAAAGAGCATGGAGCTTGTTTCTCGCTATGTGTAGGGCGGACGGGTGTCAGGGGAGATGAGTGCGGATTGGGCTCGCGGGATCTGGGACCGGAAGGGAATCGCGTCCCGGATCCTCTGGTTGCTGCTCCTTCCCCTGTCGTTTCTCTACGGCCTTGGGGCGCGGGTCCGAAACCTGCTCTATTCGCTCGACTGGCTCCACCCGAAGGGCCTCCCCCGACCGGTGGTGAGCATCGGGAATCTGACCGTCGGCGGAACCGGCAAAACCCCGACCACGCTCTGGCTCGCCGACCAGCTGGAGCGGCGAGGTTATCGGGTGGCGATACTCAGCCGCGGCTACAAGCGGTCTGAGAAACAGTGCGTCATCCTTGAGCCGCGCGGCGAAAACGGTCATTTTTTCAGCGAGGCCGAGGAGCTTCGGGCCGCCGGCGACGAGCCGGTGATGATGGCGCGCGTGTTCGGCCACCGCGTCGGCGTCGGGGCGGTGCGCTATGAAGTCGGCGCGCAGATGCTGCGGGACGGAGAGGTGGACGTGTTCATTCTTGACGACGGCTTTCAACACCGCCGGCTCAAGCGAGACCTCGACCTGCTCTTGCTCGGTTTGGATTGGGAGGGATGGTTGATTCCCGCGGGCCCGTTTCGTGAGCCTCGAAGATCGCTCAACCGGGCCGACCTCTGCCTGGTGACCGGCGCGCGAGAGAGATGGGAGAAACTGCTCCGGGGCAGGCCGGCGGAGACGATCTTTTCCGGCGCGCTTGAGCCGCGGGCGCTGGTCGGCCTGGAAGCGGGGCGATGGAAAGAGTATCCGTTGACGATTCTGGGACGTAACAAGGTGCTCGCCGTGGCGGGCATCGCGGACCCGGGTCCCTTTTATCATGTGATCGACGAATGGGAAGGCGAGATCGTGGACACGATGCAATTTCCCGATCACTACAACTATTCGGCGCGGGATTGGCAAGATATCAATCGCGCCGCACGGGAAGTCGATCTGATCGTGACCACTGAAAAAGATCTTGTCAAGTTGGCGCGCTTTCCGTTCGCCCGGGAGAAACTCCTCGCGTTGCGCGTCGAGATGACGGTGGAAAACGGAGAGGCGCTGGTCCAGGCGGTGGAAAAGGTGATCCGAGGCAAGCAGCCGGAGTTTTAGACAGACATGGGCGTCGTGAAGCGTCCAAGTCCCGCGGCGCTGCTTGACCGCGACGGCACCGTGATCCGTGACGTCGGCTACCTCAGGCGCGTCGAGGAGATCGAACTGCTGCCCCGGGCGGCGGACGCGATCGGACTCCTCCGCCGGCACGGCCTAAAGGTTGTGATCGTCACCAATCAGTCGGCTGTGGCGCGCGGTCTTCTTACGGAAGCAGAGTTGGCGGCGATTCACCGTGAGCTGGCCCGGCGGCTGGCCGACGGCGGCGCGCCGCTGGACGGTCTTTACTACTGTCCGCACCACCCGACGGAGGGATGGGGGGCTCATCGGCGGGCGTGCGAGTGTCGCAAGCCGAACATCGGTCTGGCCAAGCGCGCGGCGGCCGAGCTTCATTTGGATCTCGGTCGCTGTTACGTCGTCGGCGACCAGCGGAGCGACATGGAGTTCGCGGCGCGCATTCCCGCACGGGGCTTCTTGCTGCAATCCGACGCGGCGCAGAGGGCGGCCGAGGCTGGGATCGAGCGCTTCTCTCTGGTAAAGGATTTGTGGGAAGCCGCCGAACTTATCGTCGAGGATATGGAACGGAAGGAGTCGTAACAGGCGCATGGTTTCATTGATCACAGGGGTAGCGGGCTTTGTCGGCTCGCACCTGGCCGAGCGGCTGCTCGGCGAGGGCCATCGGGTGCGCGGCGTCGATATGTTTTTGGGAAACTATCCTCGCCGCTACAAAGAACGGAATCTCTCCCGCTTCAACGCGCATCCCAGTTTCGAGTTTATCGAATCGGATCTGCTCCGGCTCGACCCGGCCGGTCTGCTGCGCGATGTTTACTATGTCTTTCACCTGGCCGCACAGCCGGGCGTGCGCGCGAGCTGGGGACAGGAATTTTCCCAATACACGCACCACAATATCCTGGTGACTCAGGCGCTGCTCGAAGCGAGCAAGGGGAGCGGCATCAAGAAATTCGTCTACGCGTCGTCGTCGTCCGTCTACGGGGACACCCAGGACCTCCCGATGCGCGAGACCGGCATGACCCGGCCGGTCTCGCCCTACGGCGTGAGCAAGCTCGCGGCCGAGCAACTCTGCTACCTTTACTGGAAAGAGTTCGCCGTGCCCACGGTTTCCCTCCGCTACTTTACCGTTTACGGGCCGCGCCAGCGGCCGGACATGTTTTTTCACATTCTGATGCGCGCGCATCATCGCGGCGAAGCGATCCCGCTCTACGACGACGGCGGGCAAAGCCGCGACTTCACCTTTTGCGCGGACATCGTCGAGGGAACCTTCGCCGCCGCTCTCTATCCGGGGTCCGGAGAGGTTTTCAACCTCGGCGGCGGGTCGCGCACGACGATCACCGAGGCGCTGGCGATGGTTGAAGAGATCTCCGGAAAGAAGCTGAAACTCAACCGGCTGGAGCGCCAGAAGGGCGACGTGCGCCACACCGCGGCCGAGATCGCCGCGGCGCGCTCCAAGCTCGCCTTCAATCCCCGCGTCAAGTTATTCGACGGCCTCGTCCAAGAGTGGGATTGGATACGGCAGATCGCCGAGTAGCGGCGTTATCGCTTTTGCGCCTGAGTCTGCGCCCAGCGGCCTGCAACTTCGAGCGTCGCTCTCCAAGCCCGCCGCGCCCGCCTAGAAATCGCATACGCCGCCAGTCGCCATAAACTGTTCACCCCGCAGAGACGCTGAAGATATGCGGCAAAGCCGGGCAGGTTATATTTCGAACCGGCGCCGGGCTCCAGGCGCAGATAGTTGAACCAATGAAGCGGCAGATAACCGAAAGGCTTCGCGCCGTAGTTCCGACTTTTATACCGGTATTCGATCCGCTCCAATCTGGAGGTGGGCATATTCTTAAGGCGGCGCAACACCTCGGCGGGGATGGGGGCATCGAAGCGATCCCGCAGATAGGTGAGGGCCGCTTTGAGTGGGCAGAGCAGACGGCGCTGTTCCGTCTGCGCGAGCAGCCGTTGCCAATCCAGCTCGGATGTCGAGCCGTTGATGATCGCTAGGGCGTCCGCGATCCAGCGGAACGGCGGCAGCGGATCCCATCGCACGCCGTGCGCGCAGACGTGCAGCAGGTGGTCGGTTGAATTCAACGTGTAACTCGACACCTCATCGATCTTTAGGGTGACCGCTCCGTCCCAGAGGTCATCGTCCGCATCGGGCCGGCAGCATTCTGGGAAGACATGCCAATGAAGATCGAATCTCCGGCCCGCCGCGTCCCTGAACCCGAACCCGTGGCCGACCGACAGGTAAGTTTCGTGCAGAGTTTCCGGCCAACTGTCCGCGGCCACCCAGCCTGAACCCTGCAAGAAGCGGACGGCCGTCAACGCCTGCCCTCTCCGGACCAGAACATCGAAGTCAGCCATAGGACGAAGCCCGTAGTCCCGGTAATACAGCAAAACCAAAGGGACCCCTTTGAGCACCAGCGTGTCGATACCAAGGTCGTGAAGAGAGCGTAGCAGAGCCGCCATGTGGCGAAACGAGATTTGGTTCTTATACCAGGTCAGACGATAAACACCCTTGAGCTTGTCCACCAGGGGCCCTCGGATTCCGTGCGCGTGAACATTTTTGTAAAGCTGCGGGAGCAAGCGGTACGAGGCGGCATCGAGCCGGTCCGGATGGACGCTCGATCTCCATTCATCCCAGGCGGCGATCACCTGTGGCCCTCGCAGGAGCGCGGCGCGCAAGAGCAACTCTTGCTCCGGGGTAGGCCAACAGTCGGTTTTAACCCTTGGGTTCATCGTCGTTTGCGGAACCTTCTCCACCGTCGCGAGCCGCATTCCGGCGACGATCCAAGGCGGCCTTGAGAACCCGCACATAGTCCGTCCGCGCCCAGCGCTGCACGATGCCTTGATTGGCGGCATGGAGCCTCCGCCGCAACAGAACGTCCGGCAAGACTATGCTTTTGAGCCCGATCTGCCGGGCTCTCGCATACCAGTCGATGAATTCTCCCACTTGCCAGGAGACCTCGAACGGTCCGACGCGGGAAAAAGCCGCGCGCGTGACGAGCATCGTCGAGCAGGAATATCCCGGCATCGCCACCGTCGGGCAATAGATTTTCTTCTTGGCCTCTTCGGGCAAATCCGGACTGTGAAAATGTCGCACATGCCCAAAGGCGATGTCCAATCCGGGGTCTCGGTCAAAAGCGGCCGTCTGAAGAGCGAGTTTATCTTCCGTCCACAGGTCGTCCGCGTCGAGGAACGCGAGGTAACGGCCCCGCGCCGCGTCGACGCCGCGATTGCGCGCTGCGCCGATTCCGGCATGGGGTTGCAAACAATATCGAACGGCAGAACCGAAACTCTGGGCCACTTGGCCGCTGTCGTCAGTGGAGCCGTCGTCCACGACGATGATTTCGAGCGGGCGATAGCTCTGCCGCAGCGCGCTCTCGATGGCCTCTCCTAAGTAGCGCTCGCAGTTGTAGACGGGAATAATCACGCTTACGAGCGTCTCTCCGTCGTTCCGTCTCGCCGAATCGCGCTTCCGTTTGCGGTGCATGGACGATTTTACGGCGCGTAAAAACTCTGAATTCCGGGGTTCGGTCCTATAGGATCGGTTGGCGGCGTGGAGACGCCGGTACAGGAGAATCTCAGGTAAGATCGTCATCGGCATGCCGGCTTCTTTAGCCCGAAAGAACCAGTCCGTGTCGTTGGCGTGCGCGTAACTGGGATCGAAGTCGCCGATCTTCGCAAGAGCTGTTCTCCGGGCAACCAGGGTGCTGACGTATAAACCCGCGTGTTCGGTCAATAAAAGATCCTGTGTCATCCGCTGAGGCCGGGGAGTCCCCGGCTCGACGAAGTTCCGCGCTCTGGCGGTCACATAGCCGGCCTCGGGATGCTTAAGGAGATAACCGATCTGCAGACTGAGCTTGCGGGGCGCCCACAAGTCATCGGCGTCCAGAAAGGCGAGAAACTCCCCTGTGGCGGCGGCGATGCCGGCATTCTTCGCCGTCCCGTGGCCCTGATTTGCCTGGTGGATATACCGGACCTCCCCGTAGGATTTGGCGACCGCGGCGGTTCCATCCAGCGAGCCGTCGTCGACCACAATTACCTCCAAGGGGCGGTAATCTTGGGCGAATATGCTGTCGAGGGCAGCGGCCAGGAAACGCTCGCCGTTGTAGACCGGCACGACAACGCTCACCAGGGGCCTTGCCGGCGGTTTACGCCCTTCGGCGATGGTGCCCGGCCTCGCCGCCCTTTCCCACTGGTAGCTGCTCACTTGCGGCAGCGATCGCGCGACGCCGTGATTTCGCCTCCGGCGATCCAACGACTGTTTCAGCATTTTTATCAGGTGGGCGTCGTTCACCTCTTTTCGCTCAGTTATGTTGCGGTCGTGTCGCCGGCAAAAAAGAACGACCTCGTCGCGGATCTCCATAGCGACGCTTCTCTCTCTCGCCCGCATAAACCAATCCCAGTCATCGCAGTGCCTGAGCGTCTCATCGAACCGGCCGACTTTCTCGAACACGGATCTCCTGAAAAGGCCACAGCCTAAACTCAACGCCGTCAAAGGGTCGGAAGAGATCTCGAAACGAAGCCTGCCGTCGACCACGCCGGTCAGGCGCATGTTCTGCCGGCGGCCGAGGACGATTTCCATAGACGGGGCGGCGGCGAGATGCGCCAGTTGCGCTTTGAGCTTGTCTTCCGACCATAGGTCGTCCGCATCCAGAAAAGCGATCAGCTCTCCGTTCACGGCTTTCAAGCCGCGGTTGCGGGCCGCCGGCGGCCCGCCGTTTTCCTGAAAAATGTAGCGGACGTTTGGAAAACGTGCGGCCACCGTGGATGTGTCGTCGGTCGAGCCGTCGTCTACGACGATGATTTCGAGCGGGTCATAAGCCTGCCGTCGGATGCTCTCGATCGCTTCCGCCAGAAAAGCTGCGCCGTTATAGACGGGGATGATCGCGCTGACGGAAACCGGTTTCGTAGGCATCGCCTAACTCCGAGCCAGTAACCCGAGGATGATGTCGGGCATTTTGCCCACGTCGGTTCCGAGCTCCAAGTGATAACAAGGGACCTGCTTCACGACCGCGGCCATCGCCGCCATCGCCGCATCTCCCGCGCCCGATAGCTGAAAGAGCGTGCTCGGCGCGAGGGCCTTGAGCGCGGCGGCGGCCGACGCCGGCTTCCATGCGGTCTCCCGATTATCCGTGATGCTCGGCAGGAGAATCGCGCGAACCGGAAAGCCGGACGCGATGTTTTCCGGGTAAAGTTTGCGCAGAAACAAGAGCGCTTTTTCCGAACGAAGGCGATCCGCATTGCTGATGGCCGGTGCGAGATGCGGAAATCTCCGTATGCCGCCCGCGTCCAACTTGGCCGAGTTGTAAAGACTATAAGCGTGCGGGGAAGGCTCTTGGGCCAGCAAGCAATAGTCGTCACTGACGTAGAGCAGCTTCGAGCCGAGGCAGGCGAGGGTCGTGGTCGACTTGCCGGAACCGCCTTTGCCGACCAACAGCACGCCGCCCGCAGACGTTCCGATTGCGCCCGCATGGACCAACTGGCGTCCGTGGTCGCGCATCCACCAATGGAGAATCGCTCGCAGCGGCGCGCCGCTTTCATAGTAGGGCAGGCGGCGCGCGTCACGGACCCAGAAAAACGCCAGATCGCGCTCCTTATCGAGAATGCTGAGAGCATCGGCCCCGATATGGAATGCGGTCTCGATCCGTCGGTCAGAATAGCCGCACACCTCGCCGCGCGCGATATAGTCGCCCGTAGACCAGGGAGGCGAGGGCATTTTCGTTCCGGTTGAGGCGCTGTCCCACAGGCAGACGGTCAAGGCGGACGGCGAGCCGGGCGGAATCGCCAGGTGTCCCAGCGCCGGCGTGATGAGCGGCAAAAGAGCGGGGCTGGCGAAGCGGAGACGAACGATGTAGCCGCCGATCCTGTAGAATCGGTCTATCGGCTCTCCGGCTGCCGCCTCGGCGCGCTGAAAGGTTTGAGAGACGGTTTCAAGAAAGGCGAGGGCCGCGTCCCCGGAAGTCTCGGGAGCGACGGACGGCACTACGGCGCTAGTCATCGTCCTTGGGAGAGGTCGGTTTAGTGTTGGGCCAGCCCGTTTCGTCGACCTCGTGAATCGGATCGAGCAGGATCAGCTCCTGCATGTCGGTAAATTTCTCCAGGTGAGGCGGCTCGAAAGCGGTTTTTTGGCTTGCAGGCGCCGCAGGCGCGCGCGTTTCCGCCTGGCCTCCCGGTTCCTTCGCTCCGTCGGCGACGATCAGATTTTCCAGCTCCAGTTCGGCGATCAAGCGCTGGATCCCGTCTTCGATCTCCGAGCGGCTACCCTCGTAACGGCCGGCGATGGCCTCGACAATTTTGCCGAGCGCGGCGCCTGCTCCAATGAACCCCCACACGTCGGCCCCCGCCTTGCTCAGACTGTAATAGCTGCCCGTCTCGAAGTTGATGATCACCACTTCGTCGTCGAAAGCCTCATCGATGACTTTAGGCCGGTTGATTCGAAAACGTCTGGACGACGCCATGCCCTATTCCTCCCGCCTCGTCGGAATATATATCGCCGATAACGTCAGGGCAAGGCAAAGCGCTCCGATGGATCGGGTCGTTTGATTTAACTCGAACCCGATGGCATAAAGAGAGGGAGAATCGCGGAGGCGTCGGCTATGTCGATCAGTCAAGAGTTGTTGGAGATTCTGGCCTGCCCGAAATGCAAAGGCGAGATCCATCTGAACGCGTCGGCAAGCGGACTTGTCTGCGATGCCTGTCGCCTGGTCTATCCGATCCGGGATGACATCCCCGTCATGCTCATCGACGAAGCGACCAAACTGGATTGAGCGGCTGCCGGCCCTCAACCATCAGCGGTCAGCCATGAGCCGAGAGGGGCGATCTCAAAAGGAGCGCTGAAAGCCGAACGCTTATGGCCGAGAGTGAAAAGATTCTTTTGGTTCAAACCAGCTTTCTCGGCGATCTGATCTTGACCACTCCGCTCCTCGCCGAAATTCGCCGCCGTTTCCCCCGCGCGCTGATCTCCGTCTTGTGCCGCCGCGAGTTAAGGGACGTTTTGGCGGGCGATCCGGAGATTCACGAAGTCATGACCTACGACAAGCGGGGCCCTCGCGGCGGATGGACCGGCTTGTGGCGCATGGCGCAAGAGCTCCGCGCGCGAGGCTTCGACATGGCTTTGTCGGTCCATAAGTCGCTGCGCACGGCGTTGCTGCTCTTCTTGGCCGGGATTCCGCTTCGCGTCGGCTTTCGACAGAGCGCCGGGTGGTTTCTTTATCACCGGAGGCCGAGGCGGGCCGCCGCGCGCCACGACGTCGAACGGAGCCTGTCGCTCCTCAGCGCCGTCGAGATCGATCCGCGGACGACGAAACCCGCGCTGCGCGTCGAAGTGAGCGCGCAGGTTCGGGCCGATGTCGAGCGAATATTTCGCGCTTGCGGGATCCGCGGCGACGGAATTATTTTCGGCGTCAACCCCGGCTCGGTCTGGGCGACCAAGCGATGGACGCCCGAGGGCTACGCGGCGCTGATCGGCCGGTTGCGCGAGAGTTACGGCGGCGAGGTCCTGCTGTTCGGCGGTCCCGACGATCGCGAGGTGGTCGAGCGAATTCTCGATCTCTCGAATCACGGGGGCACGAGCCTCGTAGGGAAAATCGGTCTCCGCGAGCTTGCCGGGGCCATTGAGCGCTGCCGTGTCTTTATCACCAATGACAGCGGGCCGATGCATGTCGCAGTTGCGCGCGGCGTTCCCACGGCCGCGATCTTCTGCGCGACAACTCGGGAGCTGGGGTTTTATCCTTACAGCTCCAATGCGGTGGTCATCGAGAAGGCGTTGTCGTGCCGCCCCTGTGCGCCTCACGGCGGGCTCAGATGCCCGCTCGGGACCGAGGACTGCATGCGTTTGATCTCCGCCGCCGACGTGATGCGCGGCGTGGAGCTCTTGTTGAACCGCGATCGCCGCCGGGATGCCGGGGGAGTCGATTCCTGTTTTCCCCTGACTCTCGGCGTCTAGTTGGTTCTCATGCCCACCGTCGGCGTCGTTATTTTCAGCACGGAGAGCATGAAGCATCTGGCCGAGTGCTTGAACAGCGTGGCCTGGGCGGATGAGATTTTGATGCTTCACGCCGGCGCGCCGCCGCCGGAGCTTCCAACGATCGCGGGCCGGCCGATCAAGTTAAAGACGGTGGATTCTCTGGTCGAGGCCGCCGCCCCGTGCGAGGAGATCGACAGCGAGTGGGTGCTGCGTTTGTGGGGCGAGGAGCGCGTTGAGCCGGAGCTCAAGGAGGAGTTGCAGGCATTGCGCCAAGGCGGGTTAAAGGACGGCGGATCGACTTATCGGGTCCCGATTCGCTCTTATCTCCTGGGCGGATGGGCGATAGGGAGCGTCTCCGGTGCGAGCCCCGCCCTGCGGCTCTACCAAAAGAGCGTCGGCCCCGGAGTCGGCTCGCGGATCAAGACCGAAGAGGCAAGAGTTTTGCGGCGCGGCTGGATCGAAGACTATTCCTGCTCGGAGCTGAGTCGCGCGGTCGATTACGTCCAGCTTCTCAGCGACTTTTGGGCGCGGCGGTCGGGCCTCAGGAAGGCGCCGCCCGGCGCGATGCGGGCGGCGCTTGGTTCGCTGCGGGTTTTTTTTCGGATACTCGTTGCCAACGGAATATTTTTTCGCGGGCTGGCGGGCGTGGCGTTAGCGGCGCTGGCCGGCTATGCGGTGCTGCTGTCGGAGGCGAAATTGTGGGAAGCGAAATACGCGGGGGCGCGGGAAAGCGCGCCTAAGCAGGCGCCATGACGGCATCGGCCTGGCTCTGGGGCGAGCTTCCCGACGGGTTCAAGAGAGTTGACGAGCTTCCGGGGCGGATTGTGATCGTGCGGCGGGACGTGGAGACCTTTATTCCCGTCGACGCGCTGTTCGCGCAAGGGGAAATGTCGGAGGATAGCCGTTTTGTCGGGAGAGCGAGGCTCGGCCTGGTAAGGCTCGCCAACGGCGAGGAGGCGTTGTTGCGTCCCTACCGCCACGGAGGGTTGCTGCGCGGTTTGACTCGCGGGATATTTTGGACCTGGCCGCCGCGCCCGCTAAGGGAGCTGGCGGTCACCGAAGCGGCGCGCCGCAGAGGGGTGGCGACCGCCGAGATCGTCGCCGCTCTGGTGGAGCGGGTCGCCGGGCCGCTTTACCGTGGATGGCTTGCGATTCGCGTGCTTGAAGGCGCCCTCGATCTGTGGAGCGCCCTGCAAGGGCATGAGTTTGCCGCCGGCGGTAAATCGGCGATGATTCGCGCTGCGGCTCAAGCGGTAAGGGAGATGCATCGCAAGGGCGTGTATCACGGCGATCTTAACCTTAAAAATATTCTAATTCGGCCCGAGGGCGGCGGACTCAAGGCCTACGTGATCGATCTGGACAAGGCGATTCTCTTCCCGCGCGAGGTGCCGGCGCGAAAAGCCCGGGCCAACCTCGCGCGCCTGCGCCGTTCGGTTTGCAAGCTGGACCCGCAGGGACTGCGCGTGTCGGGGGCCGACTGGGAGGCGCTCATTCGCTGCTATCAAGGCGCTGCGCACGCATGAAGCCGAGCCCGAACAGGATCTTGATCGTGCTGCACGGATCGGTCGGCGACGTCACCCGGGCGATTCCCCTGGCGAATCTCGTGCGCAAGGGGTTTCCTCAAGCGTTTATCGCATGGGCGGTCGAGCCGGCCTCCGCGCCGCTGGTGGAGCGGCATCCGGCGATCGACGAAGTCATCGTATTTGGGCGCGCCGACTGGCGCCGCAGTCTATGGCCGTTTCTTCGACGGATACGCGCGCATCGGTTCGATCTGGCTCTGGACCTCCAGCGGCATCTCAAGAGCGGTCTCATCAGCTGGTGGTCCGGGGCGCCCGCGCGGGTCGGATTCCACCGCCGCGACGCCAAGGAGCTGAACTGGGTGTTCAACAACCGGCACATTCCGCCGGCGGAGGCCGGGACTTCAAAGCTCGCGGATTACTTGAAGTTTGCCGAGCTTCTCGGTATAGAGCCGCATCCCATCGCATGGAATTTTTCGCTGGCGGCGGACGAAGCGGAGCAGGTCGGCGCGATCGTCGACGCGGTCGGGGCCCCGTTCGCCGCTTTCTACGTGGGAGCGCGATGGGAAAGCAAGCGCTGGTTTCCCCGCGAGACGGCGAAAGCCGCGGCCGAGGTTCACCGGCGCTACGGGCTTGAGGTCGTTCTCCTGGGAGGGCCGGAGGACGTCCCGTTCTCGCAGGAGGTCGAGCGCCACGCCGCCAGTCGACTATTCGATTGGACCGGCCGGACAACGTTGCGCGAAGCGATCGGGATTTTAAGCCGCGCGAAGATCGCGGTCGGGCCGGACTCCGGTCTCATGCATCTCGCGGCGGCGGTCGGGACGCCGGTCGTCTCGCTCTGGGGAGCGACGGACCCGGCGCGCACCGGACCTTTCGGGTACGAGCGGTTGCTGGTTGAGGGAAGGGCGGCTTGCGCGCCGTGCTATCTCAGACGCTGCCCGATCGGACGGGTTTGCATGCGTTCCATCACGAGCGAGAGCGTTGTCGAAAAAGCCGGCGAGGCGCTCTCCTGGAAAGGCGGAAATCGTGGCGCGGCCCGCTAGCTACCTGCGGCGTTACGACGGCGGCTGGCGTCTCCTCGTTCTTCGGGACGCGTGGAGCGATGCCTTCTGGGCGGCGGTGCGCTCGGAACTGGAAAACGCTGCGCCGGCGCGCCATCCTTTGACCCGGCGCTTGCGTTTTCCGTGCGGGAGCGGAGGCCGCGATTATTTTTTGAAGCTGTACTTTCCGTCGACCGGCGTTGCCGGCGGCCTCAAAGATCTGCTTCGCGATTCAAAAGCGCTCCGCGCTCTGAAGCAGGGCGAGGCGCTGAGCCGCAACGGCTTTCACGCCCCGCCGGCGATCGCGGCGGGGGAAGAGAGGATGTGCGGCCTGCTCAGACGCGCATTTTTGTTGACGGTCGAGATCGAGGCCCGGCCGATCGCGGCGCTGCTGCGCGAGCAGTTCACGCCGCCGCTCGACCGCATGCGGTTGGCGAGAAAGCGGGCCTGGCTGAGAAAGCTGGCGCTCGAGACCCGCAGGCTCCACGAACTCGGCTTTGTTCACGGCGATCTTGTCCCGTCGAACATCTTCGCCCGGCCGGAGCAAGAAGAGGTGACGTTTTTCTACATGGACAATGACCGAACGCGGCGCTATCCCGCCTGGACGCCACAGCGGCTTTGGCGGAGAAATCTCGTCCAGCTCAACCGCTTCGTTCTGCCCGGGATCTCGCTCCAGGATCGGATGAGATTTTTGCGTGGCTATCTCGGAGAGCGCCCTTGGACCGAAGGCGAGCGGCGCCTGATCCGTTGGCTGGAGTCAAAGACGCGGCAGCGACGCAAGGAATGCGAGCGGATCGAAACACCAGTCAGTTTTCGGGAGCTTATGAGATGGAACGGCCCTTTCGCCCGAAATTCCTAAAAGAAATATGGGACGCGATTGACCCGCAGGGCGGGCCTCCGCTTCAGAGCGAGGGTTTGGAGGCGCAGGCTCTGGCGCGCCCGGTTCTCCATGTCGGCATTCTGATCGCGCTGGCGGTCGTCTATTACTTCGCCCACATCGGCGCGAAAGTGCTCGAAGGAGACGAGGCCACCTACGCGCTGCTGTCCAAAACCATCGCGATGACCGGCGATTGGGGCCGGCTCGCGCTCAACGGCGAGCCTTACCTGCGCAAGCCGCCGCTCTATTTCTGGCTCACTGCGGGCCTGTTTCAGTTTTTACCCATTTCAGGATTCAGCGCGTCCGTCGTGTCATCTCTCTTCGGCGTTGCGGATACTTTGCTTGTTTATGCGCTCTGTCGCGTGATGTTCCCTGGCTGGGTGACCGCGTTCGCCTCCTCGCTCGCCTATCTCACGACGCATGAGGTGCTCCACTGGAGCCGCGGCGTCCACCTGGAGACGCTGGTGACCTTTTGGCTGCTGCTCGGTCTTCTTGCCGTTTACTGGTCGGTGCGCCGTCCTGCGGCCACGGCGCTCGTGGGCGCGGCGCTGGCCGGCGGCTGGCTCTCCAAAGGAGTACAGGGTTTGTATCCGGCGTTGATTCTCGCTCTGGTCTGGATGAAAGAGCGCATTCTCTTTCGGCGGCTGCTGTCGATCTGGGGCGTGATCATCGTCTGTTTGTTTGGGGTTGCGGTAGCGAGCTGGATTTGGATCGGCGGCGACGACGCGAAAGTTTTTATCGAAGGCTATCTTGTGAGGCAGGTCGGCGCCAAGCTCTTCAGCAGTCTGGTTCCCCACCATGGTTATTGGTGGTATTTTCGTCTTCTGTTCGCGACGTATTGGCCGTGGTTGCCCGCAGCCGTGATCGGCATCATACTGCTCGCGCGGAGCTGGCGCAGCTCGGTGGGGAGCAGGGTCTGGCTCCTGTTCGCCGCGGTGGTGATTGTCGCGATCTTACTGACTACGGAAAAGCGGAGCCGCTATCTCTTTCAACTCTACCCCGTCCTCTCGGTCGCTTCCGGCATCGCTCTGGCCCGCTGGGCGAGACGCTTTCCACGACTGCCGTCGTTGCTCGTCGGCCTGACCTTAGTGGGCGCGGTCGCTCTCGGTATCTTCGGGGGGCGGCGCTCGGCGCCGGCGGGAAAGACGGCGGATACGGTTCTCATCGCAGCGCGGCTCGAAGCAAGACCCGTGCGGCCGGTCCTCATCACGGGGCAGACACAGCATGGGCGGCCGAGAGTGGGAAGAATCCTTGGATTCTACGCGGCGCCGCTGCTTCGCACCTGCAAAGCGCGCTGCCTGGAGGAGGCCGTTCCGGGCTCGACCATTGTGACGCGGGCGGACGAGGCGGATCAGGTGGCTGCTGCGGTCGGCGGTAGGGTGGCTTACGGCAACGGCACCCTGGCGATCGTTGTCGTGCCGGAGAAATCTTAGCAACGGCCGGTTAGCCGAGGGCGCGCGCCTCCCATGGGAAAGATCTTCGGCCTGGGCTTGAGCAAGACCGGCACGACGAGCCTGCATCAGGCGTTCAAACGTTTAGGGCTGAACAGCGTGCACTACCCTCATAAGAAGGAGATCTTCGTCGGAGACTTCGGCTGGGTTGACGGCCATGACGCCGTTTCCGACATCCCCGTTGCGCCTTATTACCCGCAGCTCGACAAGATTTATCCCGGCTCCAAGTTTATCCTGACCGTCAGGGAGGTCGGCGAATGGCTTGAGAGCATGCAGCGATGGTGGAGCCAGCCCGCCAGGGTCTCGGACTACATGATTCGCATGCGGATTGCGGTGTACGGGGTTCATGCGTTCCACGCCGACCGTCTGCGCTACGTTTACCAAAAACATATGAAGGACGTGACGGAATATTTTCGCAACCGGCCGCGCGACTTTCTGGTGTTCAATATCTGCGGCGGCGAAGGCTGGGAGAAGCTCTGCCCCTTTCTCGATCGGCCGCCGCCGGGCGGCAATTTCCCTTGGGTGGTCCCCGGCGATAAGAAGTAAAATAGATACAGGCTCTATTTCTTTTCGCTGTCAGTGTTCCTGTTAAATGAAGATCGCGCTGGCGCACAAGAGACTGGCTCTTTCGGGCGGGACCGAACGGGACTTTTATCGCACCGCGGAAGGTCTGCGCGATCTCGGTCATGAGGTTCATCTGTTCTGCGCCGAACTCAGGACCGCTCCGCCCGGCGGCGTCGTCGTCCACCGGATAGCCGTGCCGCCGTTGGGACGGACGGTCCGAATGCTCGCCTTCGCGTTTCGGGGTCCCAGGGTCGTTCGGCGGCACGGCTGCGATGTCTCGATCAGCTTTGGGCGCATGGCGTGGCAGGACGTGCTGCGCAGCGGCGGCGGCTCCCATCTGGTTTTTTTGGACAAGATGAAGGTCGGAGAGAACTTTTTGCGGCGCTTGTGGCATAGCGTGAGCCTGTATCATCGGAGCCTCTTGGCCGTGGAGCGGCTCCAGTTTCAAGCGGGGAACTACAGGCAGATTCTGGCGGTGTCGGCGGAAGTGAAGCGGGAGATCGTTGCGACTTACGGCGTGCCGGAAGAAAGAGTCTGTGTGATCTACAACGGAGTGGACGACCGGCGATTTCACCCGCGCAATCGGGAGACGGTGCGCGCCGCGATCAAGCGGCAGTGGTCGATTCCCCTCGATCGGCGGCTGGCGCTGTTCGTCGGCAGCGGCTTTCAGAGAAAGGGCTTGGAGAGGCTGCTGCGGGTTTGGGGAGCCGAGCGACTCAACGACGTCTATCTTCTCGTGGTGGGCGACGATCAACAGATCGCCCGCTATCGTTTGCGCGCTGAGCGGGAATTCGGCGGGCGCGTCGTTTTCGCCGGCCCGAGGGAAAACGTGGAGGATTATTTCGCCGCCGCCGATATTTTTCTTTTGCCGGCCTTTCAAGAGGCTTTCGGCAACGTGGTATTGGAGGCCTTGGCTTCGGGGCTTCCGGTTTTGGTGAGCCGCGAGGTCGGCGCCTCCGAGGTGCTCAGCGGCGCGATGGAAGAAGGCTTTCTGGTTTCCCCCGACGACCCGGCTGCCGTCGAATCGCAAATTCGCGCGTTGCTCGACCCGAGTCGCTGGAGCGATCTCTCTCAGCGCGCTCGAAAGATCGGCGAGCGCTACTCGTGGAACAACCACTTTCAGGAGCTCGAGCGCCGCCTCCTGGCGGTGGCCGAACAAAAACGCCGTGCAAGCAAATCCTGACCATCTCCGTTTGCGATTGGGCGCTTGTTCGCTGTGGATTTCGAGAGACGCGTACGACAGCGCGGCCGCCATCGAGCTTTTGGCGGATCCGGATCGGCTCTTTTCCCTGCGCGGCGCGGAGATCGTCAAAGATCAGAGAAAAATCAAAGTCGCCCGCATCTCGGGGGGCGTTGCCGGGAACGCGGCGAACGTCTATCTCAAGCGGTACAACGCGTTTTCCTGGCGCTACCGGTTTTTTTCCCTACTCGGACCTTCCGCCGCGCGGCGGGCATGGCGCGGCGCTTCGATCTTAATCGAGAACGGCTTCCGGACGGGGCGGCCGGTCGCCGCCGTCGAGTGCCGCTCGTGGGGGATGCTCACGAAAAGCTTCTATGTTTCGCGCGAGATTCCTTCGGCCAAGACGCTGGATGCTTGTTGGGTCGAAGAACTTTCTCGCGACCGGGGAGTAGAAGGACGCCGCCGTCGAAGCGAGTTGCTTCAGGCCCTGGCCGTGCTCTTTCGCCGTCTTCACCAGGCGCGCATCTATCATAACGATCTTAAAGACGCCAACATTCTTGTCCGTCCCGCGGACCACTACACGGTTGAATCGTTTTTCCTGCTCGATCTCGAAGGAATCCGGCGGGTCTCCCGGCTGAGTCTCAGGCGGCGGATAAAAAACGTCGTGCAGTTGAACCGAACGCTCGGCCGTTTGGTCAGCCGGGCCGATAAATGGCGCTGGGTCAGGGTTTATCTCGGGTCGGAGTTCCAGGATCGCGACGCAAGGCGACGTTGGCTTGCGCGCATTGTCCAGGCGACCGCGCGCGCCGACGCGCATTCGATGCGCAAGCGAAACCGTGATTTGACAAAGTAGAGCCGGTTGTGTACGGTTTCGAAGATTTAGTCAAAGTATTGAGGGGTTGAGGTACGGCTTTATGTTGATTTCTCCATACGGCGGGACGTTGGTGAACCTGGTCGCCCCGGCCGAGGAATTGGATAAGCTCAGGGACAAGGCCGGCCGCCTGGCTTCGGTGCAGTTGTCCGAGCGTTCGGTGTGCGACTTGGAGTTGCTCGCCAGCGGCGGATTTGCTCCATTGGACAGGTTTATGGGCAAAGAAGATTACCGCCGCGTCCTCGACGACATGCGGCTGGCGAGCGGCCGACTGTTTTCCATTCCCATCACGCTGCCCGTCGACCCGGGCCCTGAGATGCGTTTGGACCGCGAGATCGCGCTGCGCGACGCTCACAACGAGCTACTCGGTGTGATGATGATCGAGGAAATCTATGAAAGCGACCCCGATGAAGAAATGGTCAAGGTTTTCGGGACGCGAGATCTCCGCCATCCGCTGGTGGCGGAGATGCACCGATGGGGCAAGTTGAACATTTCAGGTCGCCTGCGGGTCGTTCAGCTGCCGCGCCATTACGATTTCCAGGACTTGCGCCTGAACCCGACCGAGACGCGGGCGCGGCTCGAAAAGTTCGGCCATAACAACGTCGTCGCCTTCCAGACGCGCAATCCGCTCCATCGAGTCCACGAGGAGTTGACCAAGCGGGCGACCAAGGAAGTCGACGGCGTACTGCTGCTCCATCCGGTGGTCGGCATGACCAAGCCCGGCGACGTGGACCATTACACCCGGGTCAGGACCTATCGGACCCTCGCGGAGCGATACTACGCTCCCGACCGCATCCTGCTCGCGTTGTTGCCGTTGGCGATGAGACTGGCCGGGCCGCGCGAAGCCCTGTGGCACGCTGTGATTCGCCGCAATCATGGGGCGAACCATCTGATTATCGGAAGAGACCACGCGAGTCCCGGCGTAGACTCCACGGGCAAACCCTTTTACGGTCCCTATGACGCGCAGGAGCTGGTGGAGCGCCATCGCGAAGAAGTCGGCATCGGAGTCGTTCCCTTTAGCGAGCTCGTTTATCTTCCCGACGAGGATCGTTATGAGGAGATCTCTCGCGTCTCTGCCTCGACACGGACCGCATCAATTTCCGGAACGCAGGTCCGAGAAGAATTCCTCAACAGCGGCAGGCTGCTGCCGGACTGGTTCACGCGCCGCGAGGTGGCGGAGATCCTGGCGGAAACCTACCCACCGCGGCACCGGCAGGGAGCGTGCATCTGGTTTACCGGCTTAAGTTCGGCCGGCAAGTCAACTACGGCGGATGTGCTGACGGTGCTGCTGCTCGAGCAGGGGCGGCAGGTGACTATTTTGGACGGTGACATCGTGAGGACCCATTTGTCGAAAGGACTCGGCTTCAGCAAGGAAGACCGCGATACGAACATCCGGCGGATCGGGTTTGTTGCGGCGGAGATCGTGCGCCACGGAGGCTTGGTGATCTGCGCCGCCGTGAGTCCCTACCGGGGGACGCGCAACGACGCGCGCAATATGGTGGGGGAAGATCGCTTTGTCGAAGTCTACGTCAACACGCCTCTCGGCGTGTGCGAGCAGCGCGACGCGAAAGGTTTCTACGCCAAGGCGCGCCGGGGCGAGATTAAAGGGTTTACCGGGATCGACGACCCTTACGAGCCGCCGGACAATCCGGAGATCACGCTTGACACCGTGACCCACACACCGGAGGAAAACGCGCGCCTGATTCTTAACTATCTGGTGCGTGAGGGATTTGTAAAGGAGCTGTAAGTTGACGAGAAGCGTCTTTCCGACTCTGTCCACGACATCCGCCAATAGGCTGCAGGGAGGTGCCGACGATGCGCTTTATAGCCGAATCAATCTCAAACCTGTTTGCGGGGACTCGTCGCTCCCGCGAGAGAAGACGCCATGAAAGGATGGTCACGAAATCGTTGACCGGGAAACGAGCGGACTTGCGTGATCTGTACGACGGTTGGCTGGAGAACAACATCATTTCGGTCAAGTGTCCGGTGGTTTTAATCTCGCAGCTTCAACGTTCCGGCGGGACTCTTTTATGCCAGCTGTTTGACGGCCACCCTCAATGCCACGTGCATCCGCCGGAATGGCACATCGCCTATTCGGGCAAGGGCGCATGGCCGGAGTTGGATTTAGGGGCGCCTCCGGAAGAATGGTTCAAGATCCTGTTTGAGACCCAAGTCTCAACCGCGTTCCGGAAGGGATATCAAAAGTTTGCCGGGGACGAGGTGGATCGATTCCCGTTTCTTTTCCTGCCGTCTCTCCAGAGGGAAATTTTCCTCCGCTGCCTAACCCGAACGAAAGTGACGTCGCCGCGAGACGTGTTTGACGCTTACATGACTTCTTACTTCAATGCGTGGCTGGACAACCAGAATCGCTACGGCCCGAAAAAGATCGTGACGGCCTTTGCGGCGGGATTTGCGACGCGCGAACGGAACGTCGAGCGGTTTTTTGATGTCTATCCCGACGGAAAGCTTCTATCCACCATCAGGGATCCCGAAACGTGGTACGTCTCGGCGCGTGGATACAGTGAGAAACGCTGGGGGGACTTCGAGCATTCCCTGGGCCAGTGGCAACAGGCCGCTCAATCAATGTTGAAGAGCAAAGAGAGATACGGGGATCGTGTTTGCATCCTGAAATTTGAGGACGTCTTGGCTCACACCGAGGCTACCATGCGCTCACTTGCGCCCAATCTTGGCATTCATTTCGACAATGCTTTGCTGGTCCCCACGTTCAATAAGTTCCCGATCAGGGCGCATTCGAGCTTTCCGGTGGAGAGCGGAGGCGTGGTGCTCGATCCTCTGTCAAGGCGCGAACTGCTAACCAGCAAGGAGAGGGATGCCATCAAGCGTCTCACGGGTGAGACATATGAACGAGTCGTGCAATTTGCTCTCCGCGTCGAAAGGCTATCTGCCCTTGAGCAAAAGCAAGTGTGATCGGAGAAGCGTGCGTCACGCGCGCGATCGCGGGAGACCGCTTCCGTAACGGCGCACAACACGCCTGCTATGATCGGATCGATGTCCAGGGGATGAATTCCAAGGACATCATCTGTATCGTCGGGATGCACCGGGCCGGGACCTCAACGGTCTCACGGCTGACTCCCCGGACGAAAGCTGCGATGACTGTTTCAGCAGGCAATGCGAGGCTGGCCTAATCCATGCTCGTTGAAAAGGTGAGACTCCCCGTCGTTCGATGGAACCTTACAGCCAACGCCCGGCTCTACCAGCAAGCCGATGCTCTCGTCGTTTCGATACCGAAAAGTGGCCGGACTTGGCTGCGTGTGTTTCTCTATGCGTATTTCTGCCGGCTTGACGACAGGCCCTTTACCATGCGCAGCGATGCTCTGACTACGGGGACGCCAAGAGTGGAATTTACGCACGATGTCTGGCTTAACATGACGGCCAGGAAGATCAAACATTGGCTGCTCGGCAGGTCCGTCATCCCTCCATCTGTTCGGCGTAGCAAGCCCATTATCTTGATGGCGAGAGATCCGAGGGATCTCATCGTCTCTTACTTTTTTCAGCTGACGACGAGAAGGCACGGATACCGCCGTCTCACGTTGACCAAACTGGTTCGTCACCCAAAATTCGGTATCCGAACAGTCGTCGATGTCATGAATCAGTGGATGGGTGAGTGGGCAGACCGACGGGATTTCAGGTTTCTGCGTTACGAGGATTTGAAGAAAGACCCGGAACGGCACTTTCGCGGAGTGCTGAGTTTTCTGGGATTTGCCGAGGTTGTCGAGTCGGCGCTGCGCCATGCACTGGATTTTTCCAGCTTTGAGAACATGAAGGCGATGGAGGCGACGGGTGGGTTTAAATCACGGAAATTAACGCCTGCAGACGGGTCCGATCCAGAGTCCTACAAGGTTCGCAAAGGGAAGGTAGGAGGATACATCAACTACCTGGCCCCCGAGGATATTGCGTATGTGAATCGGGCGCTCGCGGAGCTCGATCCGCGATACGGCTATACGGTCCGGGGGCAAGAGGAGCCCGACAGGTCGGGCGCGTGACGCAGAGCCGACAAGTCTCCATGTATGTGTGCCTGCGAAGCTAAGAGTCGTTCATGACCTCTTTTGAGACACAGCCGGTTTGCATCGTCGGGATGCACCGCAGCGGGACTTCCATGGTCTCGCGGCTGCTCAATCTTTGCGGGCTCGACTTAGGGCGGCCTTACGAACTCACGGAGGCGAACAAAAATAATCCGGTCGGGTATTTCGAGAACAAAGCCTTCAATAAAATTAACCGGGCGCTCCTGTCGCACCTGGGAAAGAACTGGGACAATCCGCCGGCGATCGGCGACGGATGGGAGGCCGATCCGGCGTTGGTGTCGCTGGCCGAGGAGGGCCGGCGCGTGATCGAGAGCTTTGCCGGCAGCCCGCACTGGGGCTGGAAAGACCCCAAGACCACGGTGGTCTTGCCCTTTTGGCAGCGGCTGCTTCCCGTCATGCGCTATGTCGTTTGCCTGCGCAACCCGCTGGATGTTGCCAACTCGCTGCTAAAGCGCAACGGCTTTCCCGTCGAGCATGGCGCCTATCTGTGGCATCATTACACGCGCGCCGCGATCCGGTACACGGAAGGGCACCGGAGGATCTTTGCTTTTTACGAGGACTTCTTCAACGACGGCGCGGCGGAGCTCGAAAGATTGGCGGCGTTTTGCGGTTTGGGAGAGGCGGGCGATCGGAGCGGCGCGCTGGAGACGATTTTGCCCGATTTGCGCCACCATCGGGATGAAACCTCTCGACTCTTAGACCATCCCCAAATCGCGGCCGAGCACAAACTTTTTTATCTGGGACTCCGGGCGTTGGTCGCCGGAGCCTCGGCGAACAGCGGGGGCGAGAGTGACCGGGAGGCCGCGGTCTCGGTAAGAGTCGGCCGACTGGCGCGTCTGTTCGATGCTTTGCGCGATCAGCAGCCGATCGCGGGCCTCGAATCGGAGCTGGTGGAAAAGGAGCAGCGCTTGCGAGAGCTCCACGCGAAGCTTCAGCGCCTGGAGCAGGCCGCGACGGAGAGTCGCAGGGGTCTGGGATTCAAGTTGACCGCCGCGCTTGCCAGGATTTTCGGAACGGGGGAATCGCCGTCCGGCGCGCGGAAACGCTCATGACGGCCATCGCGTCTAAAGGAGTGACCCGCTTCGCATGATCAGCGAATTGAAATGGCGTTATCTCGACAATCTCGGGCCGGTGCTGGCTCATCGGCGGGACCGGCAGCCGCTGGCGGGCGAAGCGGCGCGTGTCGTCGCCGAATTGAATCGGAACGGCATCGCGATGACCTCGGTGGCCGCCTTGCTGCGCGATCCGTCGTGTTTTTCCTCGCTTGAGACTGCCGTCGCCGAGCTGGAGCGGCTGGCGGCGGACGAGATCGCCGCGGCGCGGCAGGCCGCGAATCGCGCCGACGGCTGGAAAACCTATCTTCTGGAGTTTCTCGGAAAACATCCCGTGCTCGATCCACAGAGCGTCTATGCCCGCTTCGCGCTGCAAACGGAGATCCTACGGATTGCCAACGGCTACTTTGGCATGCGCACGCGGTTGCGGACCTACAACGTCTGGCGCAACTTCGCCACGAAAATGGCGCCGCGCAATTCTCAACTCTGGCACCGCGATCCGGAAGATCGTTACGTTCTGAAGGGTTTTGTGTATCTCGACGATGTGGGCCGGGGCTGCGGCCCCATCACCTACGCGGCGGGCAGCCATCCCAAGGGGGGCTTGAAGCGCGCGCCGGCCTTCACGAAGACGGCTGGGGACAAAGCGAAGCGGAGCGACGACGCGCAAATGGCCGCAGTCGTGCCGCCGGAGCGCTGGATCGAAGGGACCGGTCCTAAAGGGACGATGGTTTTTGCGGATACGCGCGGCTATCACAAGGGGGGACAAGCGACGGAGCGCGATCGCCTCTTGTACATGTGCATGTTTACCTCCAGGGCCTCGAGATATCCGGAGGGCTTTCAACGTCCTGCGGATTTTACCGTGCCGGCGGGGATAAACCGGGAACAGATATCCGCCCTGAGCGCCGAGGGCAGGGAGCTACGTGGTTTGGGAAAACCTAACGGCGGTGGCGTGTAGCCGTGAACGGGGTAAGCTTCCCTGTCAAGATCACAGAGTCTGGCTTCCACTGAGGTTCGACATGCCACGTAGACTCAAAAGAGGCGTCCGATCCCTCGCAGACGCCCTTCTTAAACTCATGTCACAGTTTCTTTTGACAGCGTGCGGGAAGATGATATAGTTGCCGGAAACTTTTAGGGATGCACGATCTGACATGTGTTTCAATGAAGCCGGCACCGGCGGAATCCGGAGCCGTTAACAGTGAACCAAGGAGCCGAGCCTCGCTATGGATTTACCCAAGCTAACTTCAGCGACAGTCTGGACCGAGGATCGGGTGCGTCGATTGCTCAAAGAGGAATCCTTCAGCTATCAGCGAATCTCCCTGCCCTACAACCTTCACACCGGAGGCAAGGATCGCTCTGCCAGTTGTCGTAAGATCCTTCCCGATGATCTCACGGGAAAGACTGTTCTCGATGTAGGCAGTTACAACGGCTACTTCTGTTTCGAAGCGCTCAAACGAGGAGCAAAAAGCGCGCTCGGGCTTGAACTGCATGCCGACAGGCTCCGCAAGGCGAAACTGCTTGCAGAATGCCTAGGGTCGCCGGCAGAGTTTCGCCCCGCCGACGTCGAAAGGGAACCTATCGATGGACAGTTCGATTACGTGCTTTGTCTCAACGTCCTCCATCACACGAGGAATCCGCTCGCCGTGCTCGAGAAGTTGATCGCGGCGACTCGCGAAAAATTAATTCTCGAGGTGGCAGGGCTCGGCAGTCATGAACGTCGTAAGATCAAAGTACCCTGGACAAGCGGGTGGATCCTGAATCGCTCGCCGATTTTATTCGTGAGCCACCGGGAATCACCAACGCGGGACTACGGCCAGCGTTTCTTCATTACCGCTCCAGCCATCAAAAATCTCCTCCTGTCCCACGGCAACCTGTTCGCTTCGGTGGATATCCTCCCGTCCGCAAAAAAAGGGCGGTTTATCGCCATCGCCCACAAACGGCAGGTCGGGAAGTTGCTGGTCATCGCCGGGCCCAGTTCCGCGGGAAAAAGCACCCTGATCAAGAGACTGCGCGGCGGGGAACTGCCTCAGATCGAAGAGCGGATCGGCTTCAGCCTTTCTGGAGTTCGCGTTGCCAGCGGGCGGAACCTTCCGCGCGTGCGAGAAGCTCAGTTCGACCGCCTCATCTTCCACTATGATTTTCTTCGTCCCCGATGGCGCAGCGCTTGCGTCTACGAGCGAGACGAAGCGCTGGACATCTTGGCTTGCGCAAAGGAAATCACGTTTGTGACGATCTGGACCCCGCCCGACGTGTTGCTGCGTCAATTTGAGCAAGACGAGCTAAAGCTCGGCGGAAAGCGACCTGTTCGCTGGAAAATCAGACGGCACAACATTGTTCGCGAACAGTACCGGAACCCGGCGAACGTGTACGGATTTTACAAGGATTGGTTCGCATTTTGCCGGGGCAGGCCGGGCAAACATATCGTGGTGTCATTCGAAGGCGGCCTCCAATTCTACAGCCCCGATGAATGGGAACAACGTAGTTTGGAGAAACCTAACGGCGGTGGCGTGTAGCCGTGATGGCTGTCCGTTCTTCATGAACCGTATCAGTTGTACCTGCCGGGCGTTACATCGATGCGGCGAGAGCGCGGCGTCGCGGCGTTCTACATTGGCTTCTTCGTGAGACCTCTAAACATTCTGATCGCCAACAACTGGCGTTACAACATCGGCGGGGTCGAGCTGTGGGCGGATAGATTAGCGGCCGACTTGAGGGGGCGCGGCCATCGCGTCGCTTTCGTCGTGCGGCGGGACTCCAAGCTCTATCCGAAGCTCATCGCCGACGGAGCCGAGGTTCATGCGTTTCCCATGCGCGGCGACATGGATCCACGCACGGTGATTCCGTTGGCCCGGCTCATTCGGCGAAAACGCTTGGACATCATTCTCACTCTTAGAGAACGGGACTTTCGGTTGGCCGGATTGGCGGCCAAGCTGGCGTTTCGGGGTCGCGTCGTGGCCCGGATGCGGGCTGTTTCCGGTCACGACCAGAGCCAACACAAGCGCAATTTCCAATTTTACCGCCAGCGCTGGAGGTACAATTATTTCGCCGCGAAAGTGATTACGAATTCCGCAAGAGGGAAGCGGGATTTAGTGGAGGGTGGGTGGCTCGCGGCGGATCGGGTGGAGATGCTGCGCAACGGCGTGGATCTGACCGTGTTCGATCCCGACCGGGTTCCAAGAGGGGCGGTGAAAAAAGAGTTCGGCATCCCCGCCGATGCGCCGGTCGTGTCCCTTATCGCCCGGTTAAGCGAGGGAAAAGGGCAGCTCCTGTTGGCCGAGGCTGCGTGTCGACTGCGGGAGCGCCACCCAAACGCATTTTTCTTATTGGTCGGAGGGCCGACGCGGCAAAAGTTTCTTCAGACGCTACGCGAGTTTATCCAGGAGGCCGGCCTGCGGGAGCGTTTGATTCTCACCGGTTTTCGGACCGACGTGGCGCGCATTCTCGCCGACACCGACGCGGTGGTGCTTCCCTCGGTCGCTGAGGGGCTGCCCAACGTGGTCCTGGAAGCGATGGCCATGCGCCGCCCGGTGATCGCCACGGATGTCGGCGGGACGGAAGAGGTCGTTGAGGACGGGGTGAACGGTTTTTTGCTTCCTGTCCCCGTGTCGGGTCCGCTGCTCTGCGAGAAGCTCGATTTTCTCCTTGCGCATCCCGCGGAGCGGGAGAGAATGGGAAGAATGGGACGGGCCGTGGTGGAGCGCGAGTTCGATCTTCGCCGTAGCGTGGAGCGCTACGAAGAGCTTTTCTATCGTGTCTTAGGCGAGCCATGCGCGGGAGAGCGCGCGCCGGGCCTTTCCGGTCGTTGACTTGGCGGAGGAAACCCATGGAGATTCTCGCCGTCATTCCCGCGCGAGGCGGATCGAAGTCCATGCCGCGAAAAAATATCCGGCCGCTCTTGGGCAAACCGCTGATCGCCTGGATCATCGGCGAAGCGAAAAAGTCCGGGCTTATCACCCGCGCCATCGTATCGACGGACGACCCGGAGATCGCCGCCGTGGCAAAGGCCTGCGGCGCCGAAGTTCCCTTCATGCGGCCGGCGGAACTGGCGCAGGATCTCTCGACCGACGTGGAGTTCTTGGTGCACGCGCTGGACTGGCTGAAGCGCGAAGAGGATTACGAGCCGGAGATTGTCTTGTGTCTCCCGGCCGACCGCTCCCCTTTGCAGAGTAGCATCGATTTTCTGACGCTCATGTCACGCAGGTAGAAGCTTGACAAATTTCCATTTTATATCTATACGATAGTCTACTTCGCTAATTTAACCCCCTGGAGACCTAAATGAAGGCCGGACGCGTTTTATGCCTCTACCCTAATGAACGCGGGATGAGCACCCTACCACCATCGCTAGCAATCTTGTCCCAGGTTCTCACCCGATAGAAGAGGTTGGAGGTTTGCTTTATGGCTAATTTCCGAGTCTTATTTATTTACCCGAACCAACGTACCGAATCCTTAGTGCCACCATCGTTGGCTATTTTTTCCCGCATTCTAAAGGATCGGGGTTATACCGTTGATCTCTTTGATACTACCAACTACGATCTTGATGCTGATGACTACATTCAGACTAAATTCACCAAGGAGCGCAACGATTCGAAGGGTTATGTGCAAAGTCTCCTTGTTCGGCCTTTCGAGTCACGTGCCGAACTTCACCGGAAACATACTCGGGCTGTTGATGGACTAAGAAAGAAGGTTGAGGAATTCAAACCCGATTTGATCGCGGTAACTTCCACAGAGAGCACATTCCTTCTGGCTATTAATCTCCTTAAGGCCATCAAAGAATATCAAATTCCTAATATCGTTGGAGGTGTCTTCCCAACGTTCGCCCCACACCGTGCTTTGAGTTTCCCTGAGGTTGATATGATATGTGTTGGCGAAGGCGATAACCTCCTCGTGGAACTTTGTGAAAGGATGAGCAAGGGTCAGGACTATAGCAAGGTTACTAGCTTGTGGCTCAAAAAGAAAAATGGGGATATCGTTAAAAATACAATGACGGATCCTGTGAATGTTGATGAAGTTCCGGATCCAGATTTTGAGCTCTTTGAAGAAATTCAGCTTTATCGTCCGATGTATGGCAAGGTTTATAAAATGATTCCGGTCGAGACCATGAGAGGATGTCCCTATACCTGCACTTTCTGTAATTCTCCCGCCCAAAATTATCTTTATAAAGAGAGGACAGGTAAGAATTTTTTCCGAAAGCGTTCCTTGGAACGTGTCCACAACGAGCTGGTTTATTATCGGGACGTTATGAAGGCAGAATATATCTATTTCTGGGCCGATACCTTCTTCGCCTGGTCAGAAAAGGAATTTGATGCATTTTGTGAGATGTACTCGGATATCAAGTTGCCATTTTGGTGCCAGACACGCGTAGAAACTGTTACCGAAGACAAGCTCCGAAAAATAAAAGACATCGGGCTACATTTCCTTGGATTTGGGATGGAACATGGTAACGAGAAATTTCGTGCCGAGGTTGTTAGCCGCAAGTATAGTAATGAAACGGCCATCGAAGCCCTCAAAATCCCTAAACTTTTCGATGTTCCATTTTCGATGAACAATATTATCGGTTTTCCTGATGAAACTCGTGAATTGTCTGACGATACTATTGAAATCAACCGTAGTATCCAGCCTACACAAATGAGCTGTTCCATTCTGCAGCCTTATTACGGAACTCCAATCCGACCCCTTTGTGAGGCAAAAGGTTATCTTCATCCAGACATCCTCTGCCCTGCTAACTCGGAAAATACGGTGATGAACTTGCCCACTTATACCCCCGATCAACTGATCGGGCTTAAGCGAACTTTTGCCATGTACGTTAGGTTTCCTAAGAGCCGCTGGCCCGAGATCAGAATCGCAGAACAGTTGACTCCGGAGGGAGACGCCATGTGCCGAAAGCTTGGTGAAGAGTTTACAGCAACTTTCTTCTCCACCCCTAAGACAGACATCACTGAACAAGGCAATCCCATTCCTGTCGACGTCCAAAAAAGGTTGGCGGCCGACGACACTTTGCCACTCAATAATTAACTTTTTGTCGGAGTTTTAAAGCATTGATCCTATGCAAAAGGCGTTTGCAAAAAAAGGCCAGAGCGCTTGAGGTTTGTCCAGCGCTCTCCACTCTGCTTGTCTGCTTCCGTTTATTCACCGGCGGCTCCTGAAGGGGTCTTCCGTCCGCTATACAATCGAATCTAAGCTCATGATTTGCTGCCGTAAACAGATGCGTTGTATCCCGAATAGTAGGTTCGGTAATACGAGTACCCGGAGCGTGGAGCGCTACGAAGATCTTTTCTATCGGGTGTTGGGCGAAAGCCGGTGAGCAGGATCTTTCCTGCCCGCGAGGTGAAGGAGGACACCCATGGAGATTCTCGCAGTTATTCCCGCGCGAGGCGGTTCGAAGTCCGTGCCGCGAAAAAATATCCGGCCGCTTGCGGGCAGGCCGCTGATCGCCTGGATCATCGGCGAAGCGAAGAAGTCCAAGCTCGTCACCCGCGCCATTGTATCGACGGATGATTCGGAGATCGCCGCCGTGGCAAAGGCCCACGGCGCGGAGGTGCCGTTTATGCGGCCGGCGGAGCTGGCGCAGGATCTCTCGACCGACGTCGAGTTCCTGCTGCACGCGCTGGGCTGGCTTAAGCGCGAGGAGAATTACGAGCCGGAGATCGTCCTCCGCCTCCCGCCGACCTCTCCTCTCTGCACGGCGGCGCGGATCGACGAGGGAATCCGCAAATTGCTCGACACGCCGGAGGCCGACGCGGTCCGGCCGGTCATCGAAGCCTCCAAGCATCCCTACAAGATGTGGAAGATCTCGGCGGATGGCCGGTGGCTGGAGCCTTTCCTGGCGACGGAAATCACCGGATTTGCCGCGCCGCACGATCTGCCGCGGCAGCTCTTCCCGAAAGTCTACATGCAGACGGGAGCGATGGATGTGATCCGGCTCCGCACGCTGCGCGACTTGAAATCGACCTCGGGAAATAAGCTCGCCTATTTTGTTATGGAGGCCGACGAAGCGATCAACATCGACCACGAGATGGATTTCGCGATGGCCGAATTCTTTATGCAGCGGCGGCTGCGGTCGCAAGGCGGCGGAAAATAGCCGTCCGGCATGGCTGTAAACCTTGCTACGGGCGTCGTTTAGGGTTAAAATCAGCTAATTTTCGTTCGACAAAAGCAGCGGAGGTGCCAAGTTGCCTGAGGGCAAGGAATTCGATTTTAACGGCCTGTTTATTTTTGAGGTCGCGAACAATCACCAGGGAAGCGTGGCGCACGGCCACCGGATCGTCCGGGAGATCGGGCGCGTGGCGAAGGCCGCGGGCGTGCGCGCGGCCGTCAAGCTCCAACTACGCGATCTCGACACTTTTATCCATCCGGCGTACCGGGAGAGCCGCGAGAACAAGCATATCCAGCGGTTCTTATCGACGCGGCTTACGGAAGCGCAGTTCGGCGATCTGGTCGGCGAGATCGGGAACGAAGGGTTGATCCCGCTCTGCACGCCGTTCGACGAGCCGTCGGTCGACCTCATGATGCGGATGGGGCTCGAGTTGATCAAGATCGGCAGCTGCTCCGCGCAGGATTGGCCGCTGCTCGAACGCGTGGCCGACGCGGGCAAGCCGGTGATCTGCTCCACCGGCGGGCTGACGGTCAAAGAGATCGACAACATCGTGAGCTTCTTCCAGCACCGCGGCATTCACTTCGCGTTGATGCATTGCGTGGCGATCTATCCGTCGCCGAACGGCAAGCTGAGCCTGTCGCAGATTCAAGTGCTGAAAAACCGCTATCCCGGCGTTCCGATCGGCTTTTCGACGCACGAAGAGCCATCGAATCTGACCGCCGTCGGCATCGCGTATGCGATGGGCGCGCGGCTCTTCGAGAAACATGTGGGGGTTCCCGACGACGGCGTCCAGTTGAACGCCTATTCCGCGACGCCGGAACAGGTCGGGGCCTGGCTGGCCGCTTACGGGCAGGCCGTAGCGGCTTGCGGCGGGAACGGCGAGCGGGCGATCGAGGAGGCGGAGATCAAGGATCTGCGCTCGCTGACGCGCGGCGCTTACGCCAAGCGGCCGCTGAAAACGGGCGCGGCGATGAAGCGCGGCGACGTGTTTTTCGCTATGCCGCTGTTAGAAGGCCAGCTCACGAGCGGCCATTGGAAAGAGGGACTGGTCGCCGATCGCGACTATGCGACCGGAGAGGCGGTGGCGGCCGCTTTGCGCTCCGGCCGCCCGACCCGAAAAGAGCTGATCTATTCCAGTATCCACCAGCTCCGGGGGATGCTGAACGCGGCCCGCATTCCGCTCGGACACGATTTTTCTGTCGAGCTTTCCCATCACTACGGTCTGGAGCGGTTTCACGAGATCGGCTGCACGCTGATCGAATGCATCAACCGCGACTACGCCAAGAAGCTGGTCATCCAAACGCCGGGGCAGTGGAATCCGGTGCATTACCACAAGAAAAAGGACGAGACGTTTCAGGTGCTTCAGGGAGTGTTGGAGGTCGAGCTGGAGGGCAAAAGAAAAATCCTCGAGCCGGGCGACGCGCTGTGGATTCCGCCCGGGGTCTGGCATGGATTCGGCACCAAGACCGGCGTGATCTTCGAGGAGATCTCCACCCGGAGCCACAACGACGACTCGTTTTACGTCGATCGGGAGATCGCCGCGATGCCCCGGGAAGAGCGCAAGACGTCGCTGCACAATTGGGGGCGGCACCAGTTCGATTCCGCGAGCGAGGAAGAAACGGAAGAGCGGAAGTAGCTCCCCTCCCCGGAAAATCCGCCTCCATGATCAAAGCGGTCGTCCTCGATTTCGACGGAGTCATCGTCGACTCCAACCGGCTCAAGCGCGAGAGCTTCTTCGCCCTGTTTTCCCAAACCGAGGAAGTCGCCTCCGTCGTCGGCGCGATCCTGTCGCAGAAGTGGCGGCAATCCCGTTTTGAAATCCTGCGCGAGGCGATCCAACGATTGAACTTGGCGGGCGAAGCAGAGATCGAGAGCCTGGTTCAGGACTATGCTCACCGTTACAACGAAAAGGTCCAGCGCGGAATCGCCGAGATGGGACTGATCCCGGGCGTCGGCGAATGGCTGGCGGCGCTGTCGCAAAGATATCTGCTCTATCTCGATTCCGGGACCTACGAGCCGGCGCTGCACGAGAGCATCGAACGGTTGAATATCGCGCGCCGGTTCTTAGCTGCGTACGGCGGCCCCGCGGGGAAAGTTGAAAATTTACGAAAAATATTCGCCCATCGGTCGATCCGGGCGGAGGAAACGACGTTCGTCGGCGACGGCGCGGAGGACCGCGACGCGGCCCAGGAGTGCGGCTGTTGGTTCGTCGGCGTGGGGAACGAATTCAACGGCTGGGGCGAGGAGGAGTTTCCGGTGGTCGGCGGCCTCGGCGCCGCGCTTTCCATCATCGATGGCTTTAATTTAAAGAATCCCGGTGAAAACGGTCAAAGTCAAAATTATCGGCGCGGGCTCGATCGGTAATCATCTCGCCCAGGCTTGCCGGCGGATGGATTGGGACGTCGTGGTGGTGGACCGCGACCGCGCGGCGCTCGACAGGATGCGGAACGATCTCTACCCGAGCCGGTACGGCCGCTGGGATGCGCGCATCGAGCTTCGCGTCTCCGCGGAGGAGCCGCGCGGCGGCTTCGATATCATCTGCATCGGCACTCCGCCGGACGCGCGCATGGGGCTGGCGGTCAGGGCGTTGGAGGAGCGGCCGAAAATTTTGCAGCTTGAAAAGCCGCTCTGCTGCCCGACGTTGGAGGGGCTGGATCTCTTTTTGTCCCGCTACGGCGCGCAGCGGGAAACGATCGCTGTGGTCGGCTACGATCACGCGGTCTCGCAGGCGGTCTCCGCAGTGCTCGAACGGCTGGATTCCGGTTGGGCCGGCGAGATCGCTACGGTCGATGTCGAGTTCCGCGAGCATTGGGACGGTATTTTTAAAGCGCATCCGTGGCTGTCCGGACCGCGGGATTCCTATCTCGGATTTTGGTCGCGCGGCGGCGGCGCCGGCGGCGAGCACTCTCACGCGCTTCATCTTTGGCAGCTTTTCGCCGGGCGCGCAGGGTTGGGGAGGTGGCGGCAGGTCAGCGCCGTCATGGCGATGGAGCAGGCGGGAGGCGCGGATTACGATTCGTTGTGCGCATTTTCATTTGTGACCGATCGGGGAAAGGTGGGACGAGTGGTCCAGGATGTCGTGACTTCGCCGCCGCGCAAATGCGCGCGGCTTCAGGGGTCGGAGGGCTTTATCGAGTGGATTTGCAACGGCCACGCAAAAGGCGATATGGTTTGCTATGGGCGCGCGGGCAAGGATCCGGTCGAAGAGGTCTATCCGAAGACGCGGCCGGATGATTTTTATCGCGAGATGGACCACCTGCGGGAACTGCTTGAAAAGAGGATTTCGCCGGAGCAGTCGCCGATATCGCTGGACAGCGGGGTGGCGGTGATGCAGGTCCTGGCGACGGCACACCGGCATCGCAACGGGACGGCGGAAATTCCATCGGCTCCATACACTTCCCGCTGATAGCGCTGCGATTCGTAGTTCGATTCATGACTCAAGGGTAACGAATGGCTCAGGAGACGACGTTATTTATTTACCTTCGGTTGGGAAGTTCCCACCGTGCCATCCTGCGTTCGGAGCTGTTTCCGACGCTCAGGTCCAATCCCAATCTGCGGCTGGTCATCATCTCTCCGCTGGGCGACGAGGCCTACCTGCGCGGCGAGTTTCAAAGCGGGAACGTGTTTGTCGAGCGGCTGCCCAAAACGCGCGCCGATGGGTTGGAGCGCAAGCTCAAGAAGCTGAAAAATTATATCTGGCTGTCGCACAACCCGCCGCAGACCTTTCGCATCCGTCGGGAGAGGACGCGGCGGGGGCGGCTGTCCGGCCGTTTGCGGGTCCTTTGGGAAGAGAGCGTCGCGGCTTTCATGAGCGTATTGGGGATTACCGAGAAGAGCGTCGGCGGATGGGAGATCGCGCTGTTTCGCCGCCGCAGGATCGCGCGCCTGTTCGACCGTTACCGGCCCGACGCCGTGCTGTTTACCAAGCTCCATTCCACCAATATTCATGTCGTGAAGGAGGCGAAGAAGCGGAACGTGGAAACCGTCTGCTTCGTCGAGGGGTGGGACAATCCGACGAGCAAGGGGCCGTTTTCGGTCGAGCCGGACCATATCCTCGTCTGGAACGACTGCATGAAGCGGGAAATCGTCGAGCACCACGGCTTTCCCGCGGAGAAGATCGACGTGGTGGGGGTTCCGCAGTTCGATTTTTATTATGACCGCTCGAAATTTTGCGGCCGGGAAGAGTATTTCCGCAAGCACGGATTCGACCCGGCGCGCAAGCTGATCGCCTATTGCGTCGCGGGCGGGACGATCGCGCGGACCGAGCCCCTGATCGTCGACATGCTCTATCGGGCGATGATGGAGGGGCAGGTGAAATCGCCGGCGCAGCTGCTGGTCAGGCTCCATCCCACGACGCACGGGGACTATCTAAAACAATTCGACCGGTTCAAGGGGCTGCCGCATCTGATCCTCCAGCCGGCGGGGCGGGTGGCGAAGATTCAGGACGGCTGGGATCCCTCCCGGGACGATATGACGCGCCTGGCCGAGACCATGATCCATTCGAACGTCGTGGTCAATGTCCAGTCCACCATTTCGCTCGACGCGATCGCCTTCGACACGCCGGTGATCGGCATCGCGTTCGAAGGGGACGGGCCGCACGATTATCTCGACTCGTATCGCCGGTACTACGACTACACGCACTTCAACCCGGTGTTGCGCAACGGCGGGCTTCGGCTCGCCGGCAGCCTAGCGGAGCTGATCGAACATGTGAATCGCTACCTCGACGATCCGTCGTTGGACGCGGAGGGAAGGGCCCGCGTGAGAAAAGAGCAGATGTACGCGCTGGACGGGAAGTCGGCGAGGCGGGCGGGCGAAGCGGTTCTCAAGGCGATCGGGCTGAGACCCGGCGGCGCCGAGGCTCAGCGTCGGGCGGATTTGGGGAGCGCGCCCGCAAAACTTGAGTCCCCTTCGGAGGCCTAACGCTTCCGTGAATCCGAAAAAAGATTATTTTGTATCCGTTGCCGTTGCCACCAAAGGGCGCATCGAGGGGCTGGACCGGCTCTTACGCACGCTTTCAGAGGACGAGGCCCGCGCGGAGATTCCCCACGAAATCTTGGTCGGCAACAACGCGCCCGACGAGGCGACCGCTCGCGCGGTCGAGGAGACGGTGCGAAAGTATTCGGAGCGGCCGAATTCCGCCCTGCGCTCGTTCCGTGAGCCGGTGCCGGGCAAATGCCTTATCCTGAATCGTCTCTTGCCGATCGCCAAGGGGGACATCCTTGCATACCTGGACGACGACGTCGAAGTTGCGCCGGGGTGGCTTAGGACGACGCGCGATTTTTTCGTTCATCATCCCTACGAGGTGATGCAAGGCCGTATTCTCTTTCCACCGGCGATCAAGGACGATCCCGAGTTCCTGAAAGCCTGGAACCGCTACCGCACGATCATGTACGTGAATTTCGGGGATGAGGTGAAGCAAATCCGCGACTTGACCGGCGCCAATATGGCGGTCAGGCGGGAGGTCTTCGACAAGGTCGGCCTGTTCGACGAGCGCATCGGTCCGGGACAGTCCGGCACTTCGATGGACGTGGAGTTCGGCCAGCGGGTCATGCGCATGGGACTGCGCATCGGCTACGAGCCGGCCTCGATCGTCTACCACGACATCGACTGGTCCCGCTTTACCGAAGAATATTTCCGTTCGCGCCACGAGCAGCAGGGCAGAAGCCGCCTGATTTACAAAAACAGCTCGATGGCGGCGATTGTCGCAGATCTCACTCGTTCGCTGCTTTCGCTCGGCTGGTATTCGCTATTTTACAACGAGCGTAAGAGATACCGATCTTTGGGAAGAAGCTATCATTATCGAGCGATGCTCAAGGAGAAGATGGGACGCCTATGCGAGTCTGCCTGATTTTCCCGAAATCCACATTTTTAGAAGACCCGATGGTGTTTCCTCCCCTGGGTCTTTGGTGGCTCTGGTCGGTGCTGAAAAAAGCCGGCCATGAAGTCGGGTTCATCGACATGTCCGAGCATAACCTCGAGACAAGTGAGATTCCGCGCGGCTTTGACACCTATCTGGTTTCGGGGACCTCGCCGCAAGGCCGGGAGATAAGAAAGCTCGGAGTAGAGTTTCGCAACCGTGGAGTGCCGGCGATCTTGGGCGGCCCCCATGCGACCAACTATCCACGCGACTGCCGGAAGTATTTTCCGCTCGTTGTCCGTAGAGAAGGCGAGAGCGCCGTGCTGAAGGCCCTGGAGCGCGTGCAGCGCGGCGCGGCGCTCGAGTATCTTTCGGACGAGGATCTGGTGAGAGTGCGGATGGGCGAAAAGCCGGCTTTGGAGAAATGCCACCGCGGCGTGATCGAGGACGCCTTCATCGGCGACCTGGGCGCGATACCGATTCCGAACCGCTCTTACGCCGGCCACTATCACTACTACCTTCCGGACGAGAACGGCATCAAGCGGCGGGGAACCAGCATGTTCACCTCGCGAGGCTGTCCGAAGCGGTGCGATTTTTGCGACTCGCCCAACCTGTGGTCGCGCGTCGTTCGCAATACGCCGGTTGCCAGAGTCGCCGAGGAATTCGCGCAGATCAAAGAATTGGGAATGGACGCCATTCAGTTCTACGACGATATCCTGCCGATCAATCCGCGTCGGGTCGCCGAGATCTGCGGCCATCTCAAACGCTACGGGTTTATCTGGAGATGTTTCTGCCGCGTCGATATCATCACGAAGCATGGCGGCAAGGACTATCTCAAGTTTATGTACGACCACGGGCTGCGGGAGGTTCTGATCGGCGCCGAATCCGGCTCGCAGACGATCCTCAACAACATTCACAAAGAGACGACGGTCGAGCAGAACGCCAATGTCCTCCAGTGGTGCGACGAGGTCGGGATACGGTGCAAGCTGTCTTTCATCATCGGTCTCCCCGGGGAAACGCGAGAGACCCTGGAGGAGACGCGAAAGTTTCTCCGCACGCACCTGATCCAGGCGCCGCGCAGGATGCGGCACAAAGTCGATCTCTGCTCGTATATCCCGATGGCGGGAACGCCGATCTACAAGGCCGTGATGCGCCGGCAAGACGACAGCTTGGATGGGGGAGAGGAGTTTGACAGCTACGGTTATCATCCGGGGGAAAACGCCTCCGATTTCGATCTGCGGTGGAATGTCGACGCCGCGCTGATGGATAATTTTTTCTACGAACCGGAGAGCCTCGACGGCCATCTCGCCCCCGACGAGATTTTCTATAAGGGAAGGGCCGGCGCCGTGCGCCAGATTGTCTCCACTTCGAGCATAACTCGGGAAGAGCTGCAAAAGGCCCGCGATGAGATCGAAGCCGAGGTGCGGGCCGCAGGAATCTCATACTGACGCCCTCTGGGGAGCGCGGCGGTGGCCCACAGGGGTACGAGGCTTGCCGAGCGGTCCTACCCGCTTATACTTAGACACGCCATGAACGAACAAAGGATCAGCGTTGTCGTCCCAACGCGAAATCGCCGCGACAGCCTCCATAGACTGCTTTCCAGCTTACGGCAGACGCGCGGCCTGGGAAGGATCGCGCTCGAAGTGATCGTCGTGGATAACGGCTCTACGGACGACACAGCGAAGTATCTCAACGAGATCAGCGCCGAATGGCCGACCGTCAAAAGCCTATCCGAGGCGCGAGTCGGCAAAAACTTCGCGCTCAATAAAGGCATCGGCGAAGCTAAGGCTGAGATCCTTTGTCTGATGGACGACGATATCGTGCTGGATGCGGGATGGCTGGAGGCGCTGGTCGAAGATTACGCGACGACCCGATACGATGCGCTGCAACCGCGGGTCCTTCCGGGCACGGATCCGACGGGAAAGTCCGCGGAGCCTAGCCGCCTCTACGAATACAACATCCCGATCGTCGATTACGGCGACTCGATCAAGGACCGGCGGGGTCTCACGGGCGTCATTATGTCGTTGCGGCGCCGCGTGATCGAGAAGGCCGGGTTGTTTGATGAAAGGCTCCCCGCGCTGGGATATCACGGAGACACGGATCTTTCCCGACGCATCCGTGGAGCAGGCTTTTCCATCGGCTACACGCCGCACGTCGTCGCGTACCACGAGCTAAACCCGAATCGCTATGGGATCCGTTATGCCCGCCTGTTCCAATATCGGAAAGGTGTGAGCCGTAGTCTCTATGCGAGGGATTCCATCTTGTTCAACGTTATCCCGAACCTGCTGGCGAATATTTCACGTTATATCTATTATCGCGCCGCGCGGAATGCGCAGAAGATCTACAAAACAGAGATGCGCATCATGAAATACTGGGGTTACCTCGCGGGAAGACTTCAGCGCGTGACCGGCAAAGAGCCATGGAAATAGCTTCGCAGACCAAAAGTCCCGCCGTTTCCGTCGTCGTGGCCGCATTCAATCGAGCGCAACTTCTTCCCCGGACGATCGACAGTCTTGTAAGCCAGAGCTTCAAGGAATTCGAGTTGATCGTAGTGGACGACGGCTCCACCGATCACACTTTCGAGGTTCTCAAAGCCTATGGGGACAACGTGCGAGTTTTCCGCCAGGAAAATCGCGGCCCCTCGGCCGCGCGCAATCTCGGCGTGCGCCACGCGCGGGGCCGGTGGATCGCGTTCCAGGATTCCGACGACTTGAGCGCGCGCGACCATCTTCAGTCGCTCTTCGATTTCATCCAAACGCGCCTCGACCACGGCCTGGTCTTTGCCAACGGCGGTTATCTCGCCGGCCCGCAGCACGACCGCGAGACGATCATTCCGCCGGCCAAATCGCGACGGCTCGCCGCGAGAGGGGTGACGCTCGGGGACCTCTTCGACAAAAGCATTTTTCGTCTGCAAGCCTCGCTCATTCAAAAATCCGCGCTGGAGTCGGTCGGCGGATTCGATGAGAGCATTCGCGTCGGCGAGGACCTCGATCTGGCGATGAGAATTTGGCTGCGCTACCCCGTGGCCTATCTGGATAAGGTCGTGTTTTTCTATCGCCGCCACGAGGGCAACCTGGTGGGCAACAGCGAGCTGCGGCTGACGGACAACATCCGGGTGATCGAGAAACTGGCGCGCGAGTCTCCACGGGCGCGAGAGATCCTCGGCCCGGCGAGGATTGCGCGGCGGATCGCCTATCGCTATTATCGGCTGGCTAAGAACTGCTGGAAGCGCGGCGAGAGGGAGAAGGCCCGGCGGGCTATCCGACAGGCGGTTTCGCTCCGCCCCTTTGCCCTGAAGTACCGCTATTACCGGTCGGTGTGGGTTTGATCTCGGTAGTGGATCCCTCCCGCGAAATAGAAGAAAAAAATCAAATTAATTATAACCGTAACGCTTATCCAAGTGGGCGATGACTTCATCGAGATAAAGAAGGTCCTGCGGGCTTAAGTAATCCTTGTAACCCCCTACGAGACCGCGCCTCACTTTAAAAGACTCCGGGTCGTCGATGTTCCCCGGCGTTAAAATCTGCGTGCGGAATTCCCCGGCAGCCTCCATTCGTTTCATGTTGTCGAAGCTGGAAAACTTTATGCTGCGCCCCAGGATGGACTCGTCGATCTCTTGAAATCCTACGAAGGCAAGCACTTCACGAAAGACCTTCGCGGTATCGCGCTGGCAATCCTCATAACGAACGAGTTTGAAGGCGGCTCGCTCAGCCCACTCGCTCATCCAACGATTCATAATGCCAACGATCATCTCTATTCCAGACTTCGGGTGTCGGATCAATTCGGATAGTGTGCCTCGGTATCGGTAGCTTCTCTTTGTCATCTGAAAATATAGTGAAACTATTACATCTCTTGGATCTCGCGCCAGCAACAGTATTCGCTTCTCGCGGCGCTCACGGCGAGGAATAAGATATCTCCCGAGCAGCCTATGCTTGAGTTTCCGTGCAGTTGCAACTTCCCATAGATCATGGGTCAATACGACTTTCGGGATCTTATCTCCGAAATCACCCCTATTCATCGTGAATGACCGGTTGTCGAGTTCGGAAAAGTAGGAATACAAAAAAACCCTTAGCCAGGTCCGGCCGCTTTTACCGATCGAGACCACTATAACATCCGATTGCGCAATGGAACGAGCGGTCTTTGTGAAGTTCCACCAGATTCTGGGTATCCTACAGGTTTGCGGGAGCATAGTCTTAACTTGAAGGGGTTGGGCGCTGCCTGCGCGACTTCGGGCTTGTTCTTCCCGCTTTTCTCTCCTGACGTCTATATTGTTGGCGTTGACGCGACGAAGTTTCAACTGAACAGTTGACCATATCGACGTTTTCATTAAAAGCGCGCGATAGAGATGTTCCCTCCATGAGGCCGAGTGTAGGCAAACCATAGTCCGGTCCCTAGGGAAAATCAATCTTTGTCGTTATAGGAGCTAAGTCTCCGGAGGAATACGAGAGGCGTTTTCCTTTCTTTCTTTACGCAGGCATTTGAAGTATAAACGGTCTTGGCGCACGGCTTTGTCGGGGAATAACCGCCTTCGGAACAATGCGAAACCATAAACCGGAAATTTCCGCCATTGTCGTTTGCTTTAACGAGGAGCACAACATTGGCCGCTGTCTCGAAAGCCTCAAGTGGTGCGACGAAATCGTCGTGGTCGATTCCTTCAGCACCGACCGGACGGTCGAGATCTGCCGCCGCTACACCGACCGGGTGATTCAACGGCCCTGGGCGGGCTATCGCGATCAGAAGGCCTTCGCCCACTCGCAGGCGTCCAAGGAATGGGTCTTCCTGGTCGATTCCGACGAGCAGGTCTCTCCTGAGTTGAAGGAAGAGATTTCTTCTGCTTTGGCTCATGCCGACGGCCGTGTCGCTGCCTTCGCCGCGCCGCGCCTGGTGCATTATCTCGGCCGATGGTGGTGGAACGGCGGCTGGTATCCCGACTACGATATCAGGATTTTCAGGCGCGAGCGGGCGCGCTGGGGTGGAAACGATCCGCACGAAAAAATTCTGGTCGACGGCGCGGCGCGGCGGCTGAAACATCCGTTGTTCCACTATTCGTATCGCGACGTCGCCGACCATTGGCAACGCATCAACCGCTTCACCACTATCTCGTCGTCCGAGTTGCAGGCCGCCGGAAAGCGGTGGAAGTGGATCGACAATCTGCTGCGGCCTCCGTTCCGCTTCTTTCGTTCCTATGTGTTGAAGCGCGGCTTTCTCGAAGGCTTTCCCGGATTTTTCGTCTGCGCCACGGCGGCGATTTACGTATTTCTCAAATATGCTAAGCTCCGGGAACTCGAGCTGAAGCCGCAGGAAAGCGGGCGCAGTGGATCGTGAACGGAGGCCTCTCCGTATCCTTCACATCGATCCCGAAAGGGCGTGGGGAGGCGGAGAGCGGCAGGTGATCGGACTATTGAGCCATCTGTCGCGCTGGGGACATGACAATCATCTCCTTTGCCATCCGGATTCGCCGCTTGAGGAAGCGGCGCGGCAAATCAAGGCTCGGACATCGCCGATCAGGATTCGCAACGAGATCGACTTAAGAGCCGTCGTTCCGTTGAGACGGCTGCTCAGGGGCGGGCGATACGATATTCTCCATTTTCACACCAAGCGGGCGCATGCTTTGTCGCTCTGGCTTGGGCGGCCGCCGCAAGGGTTGAGGCGCGTCGTAACGCGGCGAATGGATTATCCGGTGCGGCGCAACTGGTACGAGCGCTCTCTCTATAACCGGAAGGTGGACGGCGTGATCGCCATATCGGAGAAGATCGCGGCGCTGTTGATCGAGGGGGGCGTCCAGGGAGAAAAGATCCGCGTGATCTACAGCGGCGTCGATATCGCTTCGTTGGAGAATCGGCCCGTGCCGACTGAACGAACGAGCGTCCCGGTCGTCGGCATGGTGGCGGCGCTGGAAGAGAGAAAGGGCCATCGTTTTCTGGTCGAGGCGGCGGCGGAGCTGAAGCGCGAGGGGCAGCGGTTGCATTACAAAGTTGCCGGCAACGGGCCTGAGCGGGAAAAGTTGCGTGAGCTTGCCGTGGCGCTGGGCCTTCAAGAGGAGATCGAGTTCGTCGGATTCGTTTCCGACGTGGCGGCGTTTTTGGCTTCCATCGATCTTTTTGTCCTGCCGTCGTTGTTCGAGGGGCTGGGCGTGGCCGCGCTGGAGGCGATGGCCGCGGGAAAGCCGGTAATTGCCACGGAGGTCGGCGGCCTGAGCGAGTTGGTCGAAGATCGCCGCACGGGTCTGGTGGTTCCGCCGGGGGATGCGCATGCCCTGGCGCGGGCGATTGGCGAGCTGGTCTCGCAGGACGACTTGATGCGCGAGCTTGGCGAAAACGGCAGGCGGCGGGTCGCCGAGCGCTTTACGATGGAGCGGATGGCGCGGCAAAACGAGGCCTATTATTACGAATTGCTTGCGGCGCCGGGGACGGCCCGGTGAGCGAAAGGAGAGAATGCGCGTGGCGGCGAGTGTGAACCGGTTGTTGGCGTTGTTGGGGAGATTTCCCCGCCGTCGCCTGATGGTGGTGGGCGATCTGATGCTGGACCGCTTCATTTGGGGCGAGGTCGACCGCATCTCCCCCGAAGCCCCCGTCCCGGTCTTGCGCGTGACCTCGGAGAGCTTCCGGCTGGGAGGCGCGGCCAACGTCGCGCACAATATCAGGACGCTCGGCGGCAGCGTCAGCCTGGCGGGTGTCGTGGGGCCCGATCACATGGGGCGCATGCTGCTCCGGGAACTTCGCGACCTCGGGGTTTCCACGACCGGCGTCTTTTTAGAGTCCGGCTTTCAGACGATCCAGAAGACGCGCGTGATCGCGCATCCGCGCAATCAACAGATCGTCCGCCTGGATCGGGAAAATCACGCGGGGGCGCGGCGGCCGATGCGCGAGCGGATTCGCCGCTTTGTCGGCCGGCAGCTTGCGCGCTGCGACGGTGTCGTGCTCTCCGACTATGGCAAAGGGGTAATCCACAAGGAGCTGCTGGACATGATCGCCGGGCTGGCGCGGGAAAAAAATCTGCTCTGCGTCGTCGATCCGAAGAAGGAGAATTTCAACGCCTACCGCAGCGCGAGCCTGGTGACGCCGAATCTGGAGGAGGCGGCGCAGGCCTCCGGGATCGAGATCAATGACGACGCGTCGCTGCTCGCGGCGGGCCGCAAGCTGCTCGAGCTCTGGCAGACCAAAGCCGTTTTGATCACGCGGGGCTCACGCGGGATGAGCCTGTTCCGTCCGGGAAGGGAAGTCCGGCACTTCCCCACCGAGCCCCGGGAAATTTTCGACGTGACCGGCGCCGGGGATACGGTCGTGGCCGCGATCGCTCTCGCGCTCGCGAGCGGCTCGACCTATGAAGAGGCGGCGACGATCGGCAACCTGACGGGCGGGCTGGTCGGCGGGGAGGTCGGTCCGGTCGCGGTGGCGCTCAGGGATCTCAAGCTGGCGGTGCGGGGGCAAAAATGAAGAGCATGACGGGATATGGCGAAGCGGCGGCCCAGGGGCGCTGGGCCGGGGTCGTGGCGCAGCTGAGAACGGTCAACCATCGGAGCCTCGATCTCCAGCCGCGCCTGCCGCGGGAGTATCTCGCGTTGGAGGAGGAGATCCGCAAATGCGTGCGGGAGCGGATTTCGCGGGGCAGGGTGGAGCTGTTCATCACGCGGTCCCTGGTTCGAGGGCACAACCGCACGATCGAACTCGATGAGGCCCTGCTCAGGCAGTATCTCCAGTCGTTCCGGCGGGCGCAGCGGAAGTTCGGCCTTAAGGGACAGATCGATATCGCGCTGTGCGCTTCTCTGCCGGAGCTCTTTCGGGTGAAGGAGTCTGAGCCCACTGGCGACGACGAGGCGCCGCTGGTTTTCAAGGCGCTCAGCGGCGCGCTGGCCAATCTCGAACGCTCGCGGCGGCGCGAAGGCAGGCAGCTTCAATTGGACATTCTGGGACAGGTGCGCCAGTTGCGCGGCGTGAGCGCGGCGTTGACCAAAGAGGCGGGAGAGATCGAAACGCGCAACAAGCAGGCGCTTGCCCAGCGGGCGACGGCGCAGCCGGCGGCCAATCCGAACGGCGCGCCGGAGAACGACAGTTGCAGTTTCAAGGGCGACATCCACGAGGAGGTGGTGAGGCTCAAAACTCACGTGGAAGAGTTAGGCCGGCTGGCGCGGAGTCGCGAGCCGGTCGGCAAGCGGGTCGAGTTTTTGCTGCAAGAGATCCTCCGCGAGCTCAACACGGTGGGTTCCAAGGCGCCGCAGATGGCGGTCGTTCAGTGGGTGGTGGCAGGCAAGGAGCGGGTGGAACAGATCCGCGAACAGGCGCACAATATAGAATAATGGAGCCGACTTCGATCGTCAGCCGACGCCAGGGCATCGTCTTCATCATCTCCGCTCCGTCGGGGGCCGGAAAGACCACGCTCATCAAGGGGCTGCTCAAGCGCTTTCCGGAAATGGCGCTTTCAGTCTCCTACACCACCCGCCTGCGCCGCGCCGGAGAGGCGAACGGCCGGGACTATCGGTTCATTACGCCGGGACGCTTTTCAACCATGCGCTCCGCCAGGGCGTTTGCCGAGTGGGCCGGCGTGCACGGATATCTCTACGGCACTCCGCGCGCGCCGCTCGAGCGCGCCATCCGCAGCGGGCGGGACATGCTCCTCGACATCGACGTTCAGGGAGCGCGCAAAATCAAGCGCCAGTATCCCGCCGCCGTCTCGATCTTCGTCCTTCCTCCCTCGTGGCGCGAGCTGGAAAAGCGGCTGGCGCTGCGCGGCACCGACCGCAGGGAGACGATCCGCAAGCGGCTCGCCAACGCCCGGCGTGAAATCCGCGCGATCATGCGCTATGATTATTTCGTGGTCAACCGGGAGCTCAAGATCGCGCTGGAGTCCTTGCAAGCCGTGGTTCGCGCCGAGCGCCTCCGGGTCTCCAGGTTGTCAGCGTCGAAATAGACGGCTTACTCGACCGGAGGGGCTCGCCCCCGAGATCGTCGGCAATTTAGATAGGTTATGAGTAAAGAGATTCGCGTCAGCGATCTGGTGGAAAAAATCCAGGCTTACCATCCGACGGCCGACGTCGCGTTGATCCAACGCGCTTACGATTTCTCCAACGAAGTCCACCAGGGGCAGAAGCGTCTCTCCGGCGAGCCCTTTTTCATCCACCCGATGGCCGTGGCCGATCTGATCGCCGACTTGAAGCTCGACGTGCCGAGCATCGTCGGCGGCCTGCTCCACGATACGGTCGAAGACACGCTGGCCACTTTAGACCAGGTCAGAGCCATTTTCGGCCCCGAGATCGCTGGACTGGTGGACGGGGTGACCAAGCTCAGCCAGATCAACTTCACCAGCCGCGAAGAGAAGCAGGCCGAGAATTTCCGCAAGATGATCCTGGCGATGGCCAAGGACATCCGCGTGATCCTCATCAAGCTCGCCGACCGCACGCACAACATGCGGACGCTCGATCATCTCCCCGCCGAAAAACAGCTCATGACGGCGCAGGAGACGCTGGATATCTACGCGCCGCTGGCCCATCGCCTGGGGATCGCCTGGGTCAAGGACGAACTGGAGGATCTGGCGCTCAAACACCTGCACCCGGAGATCTACTACCAGCTGAAACGCAACGTCGCCAAGAAGAAGGCCGCGCGGGAAAAGTACATCAACGAGGTGATCGGGCTGATCGGCAAAATCCTCGAAGCGGAAGGGATCGACGGAGAGGTCACCGGGCGGCCCAAGCACTTCTTCAGCATCTACCAGAAGATGGAGAACCAGAATCTCCTCTACGACCAGATTTACGACCTGGTCGCGTTCCGCATCATCGTCGATACGGTCAGGGAATGCTACGAGGCGCTCGGCGTGATCCACTCCCAGTGGAAGCCGGTCCCCGGCCGCTTCAAAGATTATATCGCCCTCCCGAAGCCTAACATGTATCAATCGCTCCATACGACGGTGATCGGCCCTTACGGGGAGCGCATGGAGATCCAGATCCGCACCCAGGAGATGCACCGGGTCGCGGAAGAGGGGATCGCGGCCCACTGGCGTTATAAGGAAGGAAAGGATTTTCAGTTCAACGACATCCAGAAGTTCGCCTGGCTGCGCCAGCTGCTCGAATGGCAGCAGAACGTGGAAGATCCGCAGGAATTTCTCCACAGTATTAAAGAAGACCTGTTCGCGGACGAGGTCTACGTCTTTACCCCGAAGGGCGACCTGATCGGTTTTCCCAAAGGCGCCACGGCGGTCGATTTCGCCTATCGGATCCACTCTGAGGTCGGCCATCACTGCTCAGGCGCGCGGGTGAACGGCCAACTGCTTCCTCTCAAATACCTGCTGCGCAGCGGCGATACGGTGGAGATCATCACCACGCATCAGCAGACGCCGAGCCGCGATTGGCTCAAGCTGGTGAAGACGCCGCGCGCCAAGTCCAAAATACGCAATTGGCTGAAATCGCAGCAGCGCGAGAGGAGCGTCGCCCTGGGACGCGAGCTTCTCGAAGGCGACCTCGGCCGCCATAAGCTCGAATACGCGACGCTCAGGCGCGAAGGAAAAATCGAATCGATCGCCAAAGAGCTGGGGCTTAAGGACGAAGAGGCGCTGCTGGCGAGCGTCGGCTACGGCAGGATCACCCCGCGCCACGTGCTCGCCAAGCTGCTGCCGCCGGAAAAACTCGACGGCGGGAAAAAGCCGGCCGAGGGGGCGCTGGAGCGGCTGTTTCGCATCGTTTCCGGCCAGAAGCGCGATCTCGGCGTCAAGGTGAAAGGCGTCGGGGACGTGCTGGTGCGCTTTGCGCGCTGCTGTCATCCGCTGCCCGGAGAGCCGGTCACGGGATTCATCACGCGCGGGCGGGGAGTGACGGTCCACGTCTCAACGTGCTCGACGGTGCTTGAGAGCGATCCGCACCGCCGGGTCGAAGTGACCTGGGACGAGGGCGAGCAGACGCCGCGGCCGATCAAGATCGAGGTGAGCTGCATCGACCGGCCGGGATTATTGGCGGCGATTAGCGCGGCGATCACTGGCGCCGACGTCAATATCGCGCGCGCTCAGGTGCGCACCTTCCCGGACCAGAAGGCGCTCAACACGTTCGAAGTGTTGATTACCCACTCGGACCAGCTCCGGCGGGTGCTCAGCAGCATCGCGAAGGTCAAAGGGGTCTACAAGGCAACGCGGGCAAGAGGCTGAACAGGCCGCTGAAAAAGGCCCATCTACCGTCAGCCCGCCTGAGAATCTCTCTCCGGGCCGACGCGATACGTCGCTGTTACGCTGCTCCTCTGAGCTAAGAGTAGCTCTGAGCTACGCATAGTCCCTCTGAGAGACCCCCAGGCGGGCGACAGCGATACTCGCGCCCGACCTGCTTTCTTGTCAGCGTATCAGCAGATTGGTGAAAAACTTCGTCAGGCCGCTCAAAAAGGCCTCAGATGGGTTAGAGGAGTCAGGTGTCAGGCTTTGGTTATTGTGTGTCCAGATGAATTGCTGTCGTGATCCGTAGGGTGACTCTCACCTGTGGGGGGAGGAGTCCCGCGGCGGTAAGAGCCAGGAGCCGCCTAGCTTGGGTAGCGGCGTGAAGAGTAATCGACACGCTGAAGCCTGCCGACAAAGTCAGCCTTGGGCTGATGAGCGAGTTACCGGGTTGCAACGCGAGTGAACGCTGAGCAAGCCTCGTTAAAGCCAAAGGACCGGTGGTCGAGCCGCTAATAATACGGCGAAGGCAGCATGGGTTATTTCAGCCTGGCTGAGGGGATAGTCCACACCGGCGGGGTAATGGCGGCGACACGGTAACAAGGACACGATGGAAACTGGAGAAGTCCTGATTGCCCCAGGAAGAAATTTCTGGAAAGAGGTAGGTCCTATAACTTTGACATAGGAAAGGGGCCGAAGGCAACAGGATGGCGGATTGGCCCGTAGTAGCGAAGAGGTCCGGTAACGCGGACGGAGCGAAGGGGCCATGCTGAGTTTAACTCCTTCGACCGCAAAGTGAGGCAGGGGAGGAATGATAAAACCTTCCGTTAATCTGCAAGAACTAAGGCGAAGGATATACCGTAAGGCGAAAGCCGACAGGCAGATAGCGCCGTATGGCGAAGGGCTCAGGAAAGCCGGATGACCGAAAGGGTCACGTCCGGTTTGAGGCGGCGGGGGCTGGAGACGGATTTACGGTGAGGCTAGTGAGGCACCGTCAGACGAAAGAGACGGTAACAGATAGGCTTCACCTAAGAGACACCGCGCCAGTCCTCGACCCTACTGATAGTGCTTCTTTCTACCCTGCTTGAGCCGCTCGATGAGACTCTCGACTCGCTGCCGAAGTTTCGCGTCCTCCTTCATTTTCTGTTCCAGCGCTCTGACCCCGGTGGAAAGGGTCGCCAGATCCCGCCGCAGATAACCGGCCGCTTTGGTAAGCGTTATCCCGCCTATCTCCCGCCCCACATGCGCCGCCACCGCCCGCAACATCGCCTCAAGTCGGCCTCTGCGCTTACTCTGAATCTCGGAGGCGGCCATGTTCCACCCGCTCGCAACCTCTCCCATAATCTCGGTCATCGTGATCCTGACGGGCGCCTCGGTTTCGGCCTCGCTCAACTGTTCTTCTATCCGGTCGACAAACTCATCTTCTCCCAAATACCGTTGCTTCTTAACCTCGTAATACTTCTCCATATGACCCTGCGAAAGCCCATCGGCCACAAAGCGCTCGTAGCCCTTCACGGCCTGCTTCCGCTGTTTCGACCATTGCGCCAATATCTCTTCGACCGCTACTCCTCCACTATCCGTTCCCCCCAAATAGATTCGATGGCTGCTCCACGGATAGGCCTGAGGAGTTTTAACGAGCTTAGCCCGAACTGGGTTCAAGTGAATATAGCGAACCAGCTCCAACAGGTACTCGTCCCTCTCGCACAGAATGGCTTTGTAGCGGCCTTGGAACAGATGCCCCACTTTGCGGTATCGTTTGTTGTAGTAGTGCGTGTAACGATGCAGAAGTGTCTGCATCATTTTGGAGAGGGGGATGTGACGGACTTGGAGAAGGAGGTGAACGTGGTTGGGCATGAGCGCATAGGCGTAAAGCTTGACCAGCCACTGCTTTTGGGCCTTGGCGAGAAACTCCTGAAAGTGACGAAAGTCCTCCGGCTCTTTAAAGATGACCTGCCTTTGATTGCCTCGCGTGATCACGTGGAACAATGCGCCGGGAAAATGAATACGAGGCCTCCGCGCCATGCCCCGTCTCTAGCACAGAAGGACTAAAAAGCAAATAACCAAAGCCTGACACCTTTTTTAGTCTCTCTTGAAGCTCCCGAAAAACGCCTCCGCCAGCCCGTTCGATTGCGGACTGCGGCGAGGTGTATGGCACGGAATCAACCCC